>WNFD01001308.1_pt1 | contig 25804 bp, 20 predicted proteins | sample 5400491 | NCBI WGS metagenome assembly WNFD01 (sample SAMN13153343, study PRJNA577476) | soil metagenome | isolation source: 120 cm saprolite under Douglas fir tree site 2 hole 2 replicate 2 | place: USA:California | collected 2015-04-18
GCGGGCGCCTCCGGTACCTGCCCTCGATCCTGCCGCCATACGCGCGGCGATCGAAGAGCCTTGAGGTGCTGATCCCTGTCCTCTACCTGAAGGGGATCTCAACCGGTGACTTCGAGGAAGCGCTGGCGGCCCTCGTCGGCAGGGACGCGCCAGGTCTATCGGCGTCGACCATCGCCCGCCTCAAGGATGGGTGGAGCGAGGAGCATGCGCGCTGGCAGAAGCGCGATCTGTCGGCAAAGCGCTACGTCTACCTGTGGGCCGACGGGATACATTTGGCGGCCCGGCTCGAGGAACAGGCGCAGTGCATCCTGGTCATCATCGGCGCGACGCCTGAAGGCAAGAAGGAAGTCGTCGGCTTCACCGACGGCATGCGCGAAAGCGCGCAATCGTGGCGTGATCTGCCGCTCGATCTGAAGCGTCGTGGCCTGACAACGGCGCCGGAGATTGCGGTCGCCGACGGTGCGCTCGGGTTCTGGAAGGCGCTCGGCGAGGTGTGGCCGACAACCCGCGAACAGCGCTGCTGGGTGCACAAGACCGCGAACATCCTGAACAAGATGCCGAAGAGCCTGCACACCAAGGCCAAGCGCGCGCTGCAAGAGATCTGGATGGCGGAAACCAAGAAGGATGCGGTTACGGCATTCGAAGCTTTTGTCGAAACCTACGAGGTCAAATACGACAAGGCTGCCAATTGCCTGACCAAGGACGGTGATGCGCTGCTGGCGTTCTACGATTTCCCAGCCGAGCACTGGAAGCATTTACGTACGACGAACCCCATTGAAAGCACCTTTGCCACCGTCCGGCACCGCACCATCCGATCGAAAGGCTGCCTGTCGAACAAGACCGCGCTCGCCATGGTCTTCAAGCTCGTCGAGGGCGCCCAGAAAAGTTGGCGCCGGATCGACGGCCACAACCAGTTGCCAAAACTGATCCAGGGTGTGAAATTCACTGATGGGATCGAGGTCATCGGCAATTCTGCCGCGTGTCGCCTCGACCAAGGCCTTCACGACCCAGCTGACTGTACTGGCTTGCCTGGCGATCCGGGTAGCACATCGTCGCGGGCTAATCGGGCCGGCGCAGAAGGTCGCGCTGTCGAAGGCGCTCACTGAGCTGCCGGCGCTCGCCGCCGAGGTGCTGCAGCATGACGAAGCGGTCGCCGCGATCGCGCGCGAGGTAGCTGGGGCGCGTGACGTACTCTATCTCGGTCGCGGCACCATGTATCCATTGGCCCTGGAGGGCGCGCTGAAGCTCAAGGAGATCAGCTACATCCACGCGGACGTCTACGCTGCCGGCGAGATGAAGCACGGTCCGATCGCGCTGATCGACGACGGCATGCCGATCATCGTCTGCGCGCCCTCCGGGCCGCTGTTCGAGAAAACCGCGGGCAACGTCCAGGAGGCGGCGGCACGCGGCGGCCGGGTGATCTTGCTGACCGACGCGGCGGGCCGCGCCGAACTGGGCGAGAGCACTGCACACGTAATCGAGCTACCGACCGTCGACCCCTTCGTGGCACCGATCCTCTACGCCCTGCCGATCCAGCTCCTCGCCAATCATACGGCGGTCATCAAGGGCACTGATGTAGATCAGCCTCGGAACCTCGCCAAGAGCGTGACGGTCGAGTAGCGACGGTCTGCGCCGCGGCCTCGCACGGATCTGGCTTCACGCCTCGCACGTTTGGTCAGCGACCCGGTTCCAAGAGCATGGCGGCCGAGCAGCAGCGGCCCGCGCCGTTGCTCGGTGCCGGATTATCGGCCACCGGCGCCGATCTCTGCCTTCTCGGGCGTCGGCAGCGCGCCTTCCAGCGGTGTTGCCGCAGGCTCCGGATTTGCAAACTGGCGGTTGACCTGTACGATGTCGCGCGGCTCAAGGCGTCCGCGTTCGCCGATCTGGACCGTGCGGTACTCGCCCTCGACCAATCGTACGACTTCGAACGTGATCGGAGCCGGTTCGGTCGGCGAACGCCAGCTGCCGCTTGATCGCATCGCCGCCAGCGTGCTGCTCGTCGCGGACAGCTTCTCTTTGGTGCGTGCGATCGCAATGTCGAGGTCGCGGAGCGACTGTGCGAGCTCGTTCGCCCGCGTGTTGTGGAGCTCCTCGATCTGCAGCTCGACGGCAAGCTGGTGCTGATGCGCCCGTGCAAGATACGATTGCAGTTCGAGAGCGTTGCGCTTGGTCGCCGACAGCTCGCGCCTCAGGGCGAGCAATCGCGGCTCGGTTGCGAGGCCGCGTTCGACCAGTCCTTGGGCGGTGCTGACCTCCTGGCCGACCATCTTGAGCTCCTCATTATGTAGCGCGATGCTTTGCGTGAGTGCGCTGATCTCCTGGTTATAGCTGTCGCGTTGTTGCTTCAGCGCTGTCTCACGATTGGCGAGAACGTCCGCACGCACGCGGAACAGCGCCTGCTCGTTATGCAGGATGCGTTTTCTCTGCGCGAGCATGATCGGTTGATCATCGGCCGGATCGATCGTCCCGTCGAAATCCCGACCGTCGATCTCAGCCAGCAGGCGAGCGCGCGTCGCGGCCTCTCCGTAGCGCACCAGCCGCAGGTCCGAGAGATCCTGTTCCAGGGAGATCAGCTGCAAGGTCGGGTCGTGTTGGGGATCGAGCAAGGGACGCTTCATGCCGCCGCCGAGCGCCAGGAGCTCTAGCGGGATCATGCCGGGCCGGAACTCGTAGCGCCCCGGCTTCTCGACGTCGCCCAGGATGAAGACCGGTGCGTACTCGGCCACTTCAGCGCTGATACGGCCAGCGCCTGGCAGCAGCTCGGCAAGGAGGTGGTTGATCCCGGCCTCGAGCTCAGGCCTGGTCAGGTTCGCGACAGCGATCTCTCCGAGAAGGGGATAGCTGATGTTCCCCTCCGGGCTAATCTTGAAGCGGCCGGACAGCCCTTGCTGCCCGAATACGCTGATCGTCAGTACGTCTCCGGGGCCGAATCGGTAGGACGTTTCCGCCTGAGCCGGTCGAACGTTTCCGACGAGCAGCAGAAAGAGCAAGCACACGAGCGTGCGGAGGAAGAGCGGTCTCGCTATGCAGTCGCCGTTGGGCGAACTCATGGGACGACTTAGCATCGGAAGGGTTCTCCACGACGGGGAGGCGGAGGTTGCAGATTCCGGCAGAGGTGCTTGTCGGATTATGCGCTCCCAGGCATATCGGTCGTCGCCGGCTTGGCTTGGTCGCGGCTGCCCCTCACCGCTATGAAACGCGGCGCCTGCCTTTTCTGCGGAGGCGTCCTGAGCGCAGCGATTTCCCGGGATGCGACTCTACGAGGACTCGGTGCATAGCGGGCGGTTGCACGCGGATCGAGCTGATTAAGAACGATCCCGGCCACTGGCAGGGAATAGAGTGCCATCTGACGCAATGCCTCGACGACGGCGGTATAGGTCGTGGCCCGCCAGCGAACGACCAGGATCGTGACGTCCGCAATGGCGCCGAGCATGGCGGTGTCGGCTGAGGCCGCAACCGGCGGCGTGTCGATGATGATCCGGTCATAGCGCTCCCGGAGACTCGCGATCAGATCCTCGAAAGCGGGCGCGGTGAAGAGCGCCATGGGCGCGACTTGCGAAGCGTCGGCGGCGATCACGCTGATGTTGGACTCCTGGTCCTGCTGGACGATGTCGTCGATCGACTTTTTGCCGGCTAGCGCCTCCCCCCAGGAGAACGATGCTTTGAGGTGCAGGCGTTCCGCGAGCGCGGGGCGGTGCAGGTCGGCGCCGATCACCAAAGCCGACGCGCCGGTCGCCGCGAAGGCCCGAGCCAGCGCGATCGAGACGAATGTCTTGCCCTCGCCCTGCAGGGCGGAGGTGACAGCGATGACCTTGGCGTCGCGCGTTGCAGGCGAGAATCTGAGGACGGCCTGCAGACGTTGCAGCCAAGCGCCGTAGTCGGCGTCCGCCGACCAAGCCGGATGCTGAAACGACATCATCGCGAGCCAACGGGGGGATCTCATAGCGAGCCAACGCGGCTGCCTTGTGGCAAGCCAACGCGGCTGCCTTGTGGCGAGCCAACGCAGCATCATGGCAAGCCAACGCGGCTGGCTCATGGCCTGCCAACGCGGCGACGGCAGAGCGCCCAAGACCGGAAGTTCGGACCGCTCCTCCAGGGTCGCTGCCGACCAGATGCGGTCATCGAAATGCTCCCACAGAAAGGCCGTGCTTATCCCGGTGGCGGCACCTAGGAAGATGCCGAGCGCCATGAACGGCAGGAGCTTGGGGGTGCTGGGGCGGTTGGGCGGCTGCGCTTCGGAAATCAATTGAGCTTCGGTGCTCGCCAGATCTTCCTGCTCGATCGTCGCCTTGTAGCGTTTGAGGAAGCCCTCGTAGAGGAAGCGGTTCGCGGCTACCTCACGCTGCACCTCGTTGAGGTTCTTTTGCTTGAAGTCATCGCTGGCCCGTTCGGACGCATCGAGCTTGCGCCTTAGCTCTTCGACCTTCTTGCCCAACCATTCGCTGGCGGCCCGGACGGCGTTCAGCTTTACCATGGTCTGACGGGCGAAGTACTCCTCAGCGTAGCTGTTCGCGATCTTGGCAGCAAAGACCGGATCGCTGGCGGTGAAGGAGATATAGATGGTGTACGACCGCCCGTCGTTACTGACCTGCAGGCCGTCAATCAGACGATCGACCAGTGCCTGGCGCTCCTTCTCGGAATCGGAGATGGAGCGAGCGGTGGGCGCGAGCGGCGGGGCGAGCGTCTGCGTGCCGAGCCGCTGAATGACGCTCTCGGCCATGGAGCGGGACGCGAGGATGTCAAGCTCCGTCTTGAGCGCCGGATGCTCCTGCGGTAGCTGGGAAACCACCATGTCCATAGGCGCCACTGTGACCTTGCGCACGTCGAGGGCGACGACGGCAGTGGCGACGTAGTGCTTCGGCGTCATCACGAAGATCAGGTTGCCGCCGACGATCCCGATGATGATCGGCAGCACCACCAGCAGCTTGTGGCGCGTGAGGAGGCGAAAAAACTGCCGCAGCGCGCCGAAGCCCCGCTCGGCGCGTCTGTCCTCAGTAACGATCACAGTCGCCTACCCTTCTTAAGATACCGGCCACCGACAAAAAAACGATCCTCAATCGGTACCGCCTTGAAAGAGGTTGTTGGTCATGAACGCGACCTCAGTCCTGTTCTTCGCCTTCAGCTTTTTCATGATGTTGCGGATGTGCACCTTGACGGTACTCTCCCGCATCGTGAGTTCGTATGCGATGATCTTGTTGGGTTTGCCTCGGCGGAGCGCATCGACGACGGCGGCTTGGCGTTCGGTGAAGAAACCGCGGAGCTGCCGCTTGCACTCGCTGTCGCTTTCGCGTAGCAGCCGCTGAGACGAACGCAGGATGCTCTCTGGCACGTAGATGCCTCCGGCCCTCACCAGATGCATGGCCATGACCGCGAGCCGCAGGTTGACGCTCGCCGGAATGAAGCCGCGGGCACCCAGATTGATCGCCTCGTGGATCGCCTCTGCGTCCTCCTCGTCGGACACCAGGACGACGGGGATGCCGCTGGCGCTCTTGGAGAGGCACTCGATCTCCGGATTGCCCGCCGCCATCCTGCGACCGCTGCAGCAAAGAAGAATGAGGGAGACCGCCGTGTGGCGGCTGGCGGCGGCCTGCCATTCATCGACCGTCGAAAAGCAGACCACGGAAGTCTCTTCGCGGGCCGCTTCGATGCTCTTCGCGAAGCACTCGCGCAGCAGGATTCGGTCGTCGATGACAGCAATGCTCATGGGATCGCTGTGCGATCCGTTCTCCCTCTCTATGCTCGTGGTGAGGTTCGCTAGCTCGGCCTCGACCGGGGCAACCGAGTCCTTGTTCACCCGGGGCCAAACGCGCGTAGACGTCACCCCCTCTGCGGCGACTTCGTGATTGAGTGCAGCGTCCATAATACTCTCCCCTTCTGCGTATTCGCTCCTGAGTCCCGCAGGGCTTTAGACGAATTCAGGCTCATCCAATCGGTGATCCGAAACGTCGCGGTATGCTGCCTATAACTATCGTCGTTGTCTCTAGTCCAACAGGCATAGTTCCGGGATATTTGGATGCACTCACTGCCCCTTCGCCGTAGATTTCGCCGTTCCACCAGTCTGAAGGGCGGCCAGAGTCAATACCCACCATGAGCAGCCCGGATGAGCTACCTCTCCCGGCTGAGGCTCGTGGAGCGCATCGGACGGGGTCTCAAGATCGTTGGACTCGATCTGCTCAACAATCCGGGCTTGGATGGGGACTGAACGAGGGAATGCCGGCAACGGCCGGAGGTGCGGCTTCCGCCACCGTCTTTCGGAGGATAGAGGCTCAGGCTTTTTACCGACACTTCGCCAGGGCGCGCCTGCGATAGACTCATCGGAGAAAATCAACGACCGTCGGTCCGCCTGACATCTGGTACGACGTCGATCGCCAAAAATCGAACCGCTGCGGCGGGAGTTGGCAGCGCGACCGCCGGGTCGGTGCTCGACGGCATGATTTCGATCCAAGAGGCTTAGCCGTGTGAGCGGAATTCGATGGGCGCTTTTCTTCGCTTCCCTGGAACGCTACATCAGCTTGGTGGTCAGCTTCGCGACGATCGCGATCGTGTCGCGCTTGCTGACACCGACCGAGGTTGGCACCTCCGCCATCGGCACGGCGCTGATCACCATCGCCATCTCGCTCAAGGAGTTCGCCGGCAGCGGTTTTCTCATACAGGGTAAGGAGGTCGGTCGGCGGGACGTCCGCACGGCGTTCACTGTGCAATTTGCACTGACACTGGTGATCGCCGCAGCTGTCGTGTTCGTGGCGCCGCGCTTCGCGGCCTTCTATCGCGAGCCCATGCTCACGCTTTTCGTGCGCGTGATGGCGACGGCGCTGCTCCTCGACACCTTCGCCTCGCCGATTACCAGCCTGCTGCGCCGAGATCTCGCGTTCGGCACCTTGGCTATCATCAGTGTGGCGACCCTTTGCGTGAGTGCTCTCGTCACCGTCGGATTGGCGGCCTCTGGCTTCAGCTTCATGAGCGTTGCCTGGGCCTGGCTGGCGGCGACGCTGACGACGATGACGCTCAGCGTGGCCTACCGCCCCGATCTCTGGATCTTCCGTCCGAGCCTCGAGGCCTGGCGCCGGGCTCTGGCGTTCGGTGGCTACAATGGCGCCATGACGGTTCTCCAAAGGCTCTACGAGGGCCTGCCGCAGCTGGTTCTCGGACTACTCCTGCCCTTGGGAATGGTCGGACTCTACAATCGAGCCACCGTGATATCGGGCATAACGGACAAGCTATTTCTCGCCGGTGTCTTCAACGTAGCCTTCCCGGTACTCGCGGCAGAGACGCGCGCCGGACACAATCTGAAGCAGTGCCTGCTGAAGGCCTTCAGCTATATCACGGCCTTCTACTGGCCGTCACTGCTCCTCATGGGGCTGCTGGCCCACCCGCTCGTCCGTCTGGTGCTGGGAGCGCAGTGGGACGCGGTCGTTCCTCTGGTCCAGATCATCGCGGTCGCCATTCTTGTCTGGTTCCCCGTGATGCTGACCCAACCTCTCCTGCTGGCCATCGGCGCGATGCGCCACGCTTTACTGTCGAGCCTGATCGCTCTGCCGCTGTCGGCGCTGGTGCTTTGCGCGGCGAGCAGCTTCGGCGTCGAGGCCATGGCGGCGAGCCAGTTAGTCACCACCCCATTTCAGATGTACGTCGCTCTGAGGTTCATCCGCCGGCATGCGCCCTTTACTTGGATGGAACTCGCGGTTGCGCTGCGACCCAGCGCGGTGGTTTCCATTTGCAGTATTCTTCCGGTGCTGCTGGTCATCGGTTTGACCGGATTCGACCTCCGTCTCTCTCTTCCACTCGCCATAGTCGCGGGAGGCCTCTCGGGCTGCGGCTGGGTGGTCGGCATACGACTGACAGGGCACCCCGTCGGCGCGGAGATCCATCGTGCGGCGGAGATCCTCGGGCGTCACACCGCAGCCGCCCGTCTGGTCGCCCGCTTGCTTGCCGTCGGCGCCGGTTGAATGCGCGGAAGGCGGCAGAGGCACTAAGCCTAATGGCTGAGGCGCTCCGCTGTATGGCCGGATAGGAGCGGGGAGTGGGAGCGTCCTAGGTTCTGTGACGCGAAGTAGAGCTTTAAGCGAGCGAGAGATGCAAAAGATCGCCGGGTCCGACGACCGGATAGGGCCAATATCTCTGGCAACGCCGCGAGTCTTGGACACAGACGTCGAACAGCCGCCGCGCCATGGCGCCGCCGGTGCGACGAGCGCCTGGCTGGAGCCCGAGGGGCGGATCAACGGCAATCTGAAGGCCAGGGCCCACCACCGTATTCCGGGCGGCTGCCACACCTATGCGAAGGGCGATGACCAATATCCCCTGCTGGCTCCATCTTTCATCGTGCGCGGGGCCGGTTGCCACGTCTGGGACACAGAGGGACGCGAATACATCGAATACGGGATGGGCAACCGGGCAGTTGGCCTCGGGCACGCCTACCCCGCCGTCCTGGACGCGGTTAGGCACGAGCTCTTGCAGGGTTGCAACTTCACGCGGCCTTCGCCCATCGAGGTCGCCTGCGCCGAACAATTCCTAATGCTGGTCGACAACGCCGAAATGGTCAAGTTCTGCAAGGACGGCTCGGACGCCACCTCCGGGGCGGTGCGGCTGGGCCGAGCCTATACGGGGCGCGACCTCGTCGCCTGCTGCGCCGACCACCCCTTCTTTTCAACCGACGACTGGTTCATCGGGACCACGCCGGTGAATGCCGGTGTGCCCGAGGTGGTGCGACGGCTGACGGTAACCTTCCGCTACAACGACCTCGAAGGCGTGAAATCACTCTTCGCGCGCCACCCGGGCGAGATTGCGGCGGTAATCCTGGAGCCTGCCCGCAACGAGGAGCCGCAGGACGACTTTCTCCATCGGCTGCAGGACCTCTGCCGTGCCGAAGGCACGGTTCTGATCTTCGACGAGATGATCACCGGTTTCCGGTGGCACAACGGCGGAGCCCAGAAGGTCTATGGCGTCACGCCGGATCTCTGCGCCTTCGGCAAAGCACTGGCGAACGGGTTTTCGGTGTCGGCCCTGGCCGGCCGAACCGAGCTCATGCGACTCGGCGGGCTCGCGCACAACGACCGGCCGCGGGTGTTCCTGCTGTCGACCACCCACGGCGCCGAGACCCATGCAATGGCCGCCGCAATCGCCACCATGCGGGTGTACGAGACCGAGGGGGTGGTCGAGCAGCTCTATCGTCAGGGCTCCCGCCTCCGAACCCAACTGCAACAGGTAATTCAGCGGCATGGCCTGGGTCCATACTTCAGCCTGCAGGGACGGGACTGCTGTCTCTCCTACCTCACCCTGGATACGGCACACCAACCGTCGCAGGCCTTCCGAAGCCTATTTCTTCAGGAGACGATCCGGCGCGGCGTGCTGATGCCGTCGCTGGTCGTCAGCTACAGCCATGAGGACGCGGACATCGACCGAACCGTGGCGGCGATCGACGGCGCCTTGACGGTCTACCGGCGTGCCCTCGAATTGGGCGTGGAGCACTTTCTGATCGGTCGGCCGAGTCAGATCGTCTATCGCCAATACAATCAGGCGTACGAGTAGCTTTGGTGCTCGCCCGCCCGTTCCTGCTGATGCTGGGCGTATTCTTGGCCTTCGCAGCGGCGTGCTCGGCCAAAGCGGCCTTCCCGCTCGCGGTTGCGCCCGGTGGGCGCTACCTCGTCGACTCCGCCGGCGCGCCGTTCCTCATCCAGGGCGACTCCGCCTGGTCGCTGATCGCGCAGCTCCGTCGCGACGACGTCGACCGCTATCTGGCCGACCGCCGCAAGCGTGGCTTCAACACGATTCTGGTGTCGCTGATCGAGCACCGCTTCGCCAGTGACGCCCCGAGCAATGCGTACGGCCAGCGACCGTTTCTCACGCCCGGCGACTTCACGAGCCCTAACGAGAGCTATTTCGCCCATGCGGACTGGGTGGTACAGCGCGCCGCAAAAGAGGGCTTTTTGGTGCTTCTGGCACCCTGCTACGCGGGTTTCAACGGCGGCGCAGAGGGCTGGTATCGCGAGATGGTGGCTGCCGGAGCCGACAAGTTGCACCGCTACGGCGAGTACCTCGGTCGACGCTACCGAGACTTCAAGAACATCGTCTGGGTCAACGCCGGCGACTACGATCCGCCGGACAAGTCCCTGGTCAGGGCAGTCGCCGGGGGTATCATGTCCAACGACTCGCAGGCCTTGCAGACCGCGCAAGGCTCGCCCGAGTCCTCCACGCTCGACTATTGGGGCTCCGAGCAGTGGTTGCAGCTTAACGCCGTCTATACCTACGCGCCCGTCTACATGGCGATGCGCTACCAGCGCGCGCGGCCCGAACGGATGCCCTACTTCCTGATCGAGAGCGTCTATGAGAACGAACACGGCGCGACGGGCCAGCGCCTGCGCACGCAGGCCTACCAAGCGCTCCTCTTCGGCGCCGCCGGCCAGGTCTTCGGCAACAACCCAATCTGGCATTTCGACGGACCTGGCCTCTATTCAACTCGAGTCAGCTGGGAAGACTCGCTGGGCAGCGAAGGGGCGCGCAGCATTATGCACCTGGGCTCCCTGATGGGCGCATTCGCCTGGTGGAAGATGGTACCGGACCTCGGCGGGTCGCTGCTGAGCGAGGGGCTCGGTCCGCGCCAAGAACGCGCGGTCGCGGCGCTAGCCGAAGACGGCAGCTTTGCCCTGGCGTATCTGCCGAGCCGGCGCGATGTCGCCATCGACCTCGGCCGCCTTGTGGGCCCCCGCGTGGCCGCGCGCTGGTACGATCCTGCCGACGGACGCTTCGCGGATGCTATCGGATCACCCTTGGTCGCGAGCGGAAGACATCGCTTCGGATCGGAACTCGTGTCGAATTCGGCTGGAGAGGACGACTGGGTTCTCGTGCTGGAGTCACGGCCATGAACGCACATTGGAGAGCATCCCGAGACGGCCGTGCGGCACAACCGGTGATCGCCTTGTTCGGCCTGTTCGGGTCCGGTAACACCGGTAACGACGCGTCGCTGGAGGCGATGCTGGCAACCGTAGAGCGCCTTTGCCCCGAGGCGCAGGTGCTGTGCATTTGCGGTGACCCGCGGAACATCGTGCGCGACTTCGGTACGCTGGCGACACCGATCCATCGGGACTATTCCCGTAATCCGGTGCTGCGCAAGCTCGGGAACCTGCTGAGACCCTTCCGGGAGTTGCGCGGCTGCAAGCTTCTGATCGTGCCGGGGACGGGCGCGCTGGATGATTTCGGGACCGGCTGGACCGGCCTGCCACTCGCGTTCTTCACCTGGTGCCTGGCCGCCCGGTTGCGGGGTACCGAGATCGCCTTCGTTAGCGTTGGCGCCGGCCCGATAAAGCACCCGCTCAGCCGCTGGCTGATGAAGACGGCGATCGGCATGGCCCACTACCGCAGCTACCGGGACCAGGTTTCGAAGGACTACCTCCAGGGGATTGGCTTCCCCGCGGCCAAGGACCCGATCTACCCGGATCTCGCGTTCTTGCTGCCGATACCGGCCGACCCTGGGAGTGGGACCGGCAGGAGGGGACCGCTCACCGTCGGCCTCGGCGTCATGACCTACCAAGGCTGGCGGAACGACCCGAAACAGGGTGCCGCGAGCTACGCCGAGTACTTGGAAAAGATCAGCCGCTTCACGCTCTGGCTGCTCGATCGCGGTCACCCCATACGCCTGTTGATGGGAGACAATACCGATCAGCACGCGCTCGATGACCTGCAGCGCGTTGTCGCCGAGCTGCGGCCGTCGCTGCCAACGGGTCGGCTCCAGGCCTCGCCCTGCCGCTCGCTTCACGACCTGCTGCAACAGATCGCCGAGACCGACGTCGTGGTCGCGACCCGTTTCCACAGCGTTGTGGGCGCCCTGAAGCTTGGGTGCCCGGTCATCTCGATCGGCTACGCGAACAAGAACGACGCTTTGATGGTGGAGGTCGGGCTCGGACGGTTCTGCCAGTCGATCGAGTCCCTCGACATCGATCTCCTGATCCGCCAATTCACCGAGCTAACCGCGGATGCAGCCGCCTGGCGGCGCCTTCTCGGGCAGGTCCAACCTCGCTATCGAGCGCGCCTCCGCCACCAGGAGGACGTGCTGGACGCCCGCTTTCTTCGGCGACGGCGAAGCGGCACCGGAAATTTACTCGTGCCGCTCCCCTCCTGTCCTCAGAAGAAGGATGGTTGACCATCGAAAGGCGGGTGCGCGGCGACGAGTTGATGAGGTGCCTAGCCGATCGCGCCTCCCTGACACTGTGGGAGCCCAGGCTATCGTTACATTGACCGCGCGGCGCACGGGCGGGTGCGCGAACAGGGGAAGGAGCAAGAGGGATGAAGGTCTTCTTGACGGGCCATCGCGGCTACATCGGAAGCGTGATGCTACCTATGCTGATCGAGGCCGGCCACGATGTGGTCGGATGCGACAGCGATCTCTATGAACGGTGCACCTACGCCGCCGGCGGCGCCCTAGCTGACGTGCCAAGCCTGCGCAAGGACGTTCGCGACGTCACGGTTGCCGACCTGCGCGGTTACGAGGCGGTGATTCATCTCGCTGCACTGTCCAACGATCCTCTGGGCGACCTCAATCCCGAAGTGACCTTCGACATCAACCACCGTGGCAGCGTGCATCTCGCGGAACAGGCAAGGCGCGCCGGCGTCGCGCGTTTCCTGCTCGCCTCCTCCTGCAGCAATTATGGTCGCGCGGGTGAGACGATCCTCGACGAGACTGGCGCCCTCAACCCGGTGACGCCCTACGGCCAGTCCAAGGTCTGGGCCGAGCGCGACATCGCCCGCCTCGCAGGCCCGGACTTCAGCCCAACCTATTTCCGGCCAGCGACCGCCTACGGACTGTCACCGCGCATGCGCTTCGATATCGTGCTCAACAATCTGGTGGCGTGGGCGGTCAGCCGGCGCGAAATCCTGCTGAAATCTGACGGCTCGCCCTGGCGACCGATCGTTCACATAGAAGACATATCGCGCGCTTTCCTGGCTGGTCTGGCCGCGCCGATCGAGGCGGTGTTCAACCAGGCGCTCAACGTCGGCTGCACGGAGCACAACTACCGAATCCGCGAGATCGCGGAGGTGGTGGCCGAGGTCGTGCCCGGCTGCCGGCTGAGCTTCGCGGCGGATGCCGGTCCGGACCAGCGCTCCTATCAAGTCAGCTTCGACAAGATCGCCCACGTCCTGCCCGGCTTCCGGCCGCAGTGGGATGTCCGCAAGGGTGCCGAGCAGCTCTATGCGGCCTATCGCTCTTCCGCCCTCACCCTCGAGGATTTCGAGGGGCCGCGCTACCTCAGGATCGCGCACATCAAGATGTTGCTGCACGAGGGCATCCTCGATGCTCGGCTGCGTCGGCACAAGCCGGCTCCAGAGGCTGTGGCGTCGGCGGCCGAGTGATGTCGTGGGCACTGGCCAGGCCCGAGAAGCCTGCCGCGGATCTGCGGAGCGCCCTGATTGAACCGGGCATCGGCGAGGCCATCTACGACTTGGCGTGCCGGATCTATCCGATCTGCCGCAGCATCACCGGTCCAGGGGTCCGGGAGACCCTGGGGGCGCTGGGCCTGCACCTGCCGCTCGAGGTTCGAGAGGTACCGACCGGAACCGCCGCCTTCGACTGGACCATTCCGCCCGAGTGGGCGATTCGAGGCGCCTACGTCCGGAATGTCACCGGAGAGAAGGTGGTCGACTTCGCTGATAACAACCTTCACGTCGTCGGCTACAGCAGGCCGGTGCGGACGGTTCTGCCGCTCGCCGAGCTGAAGCGCCATATCCATACGCTGCCCGAGCAGCCCGATCTCATCCCCTACCGCACCGCCTACTACAGCGAGCAGTGGGGCTTCTGCATGACCCACCGGCAGCTCGAAGCGTTGTCCGACGGTCTCTACGAGGTAGTCGTTGACACCAGTTTGGACAGCGGCAGTCTGAGCTACGGCGAGTATTTGCACCAGGGCGAAACGGACGAGGAGTTTCTTTTCTCTGCGCACATCTGTCATCCGTCTCTGGCAAACGACAACTGCTCCGGGCTAGCGCTCCTGGCGGTGCTCGCCGAGCGTTTGTCGCGGCTCAGGACCCGCTACAGCTATCGCTTCCTCTTCGCGCCCGGCACGATCGGCGCGATCGCTTGGCTCGCGGCCAACGAAGCGGGGGTCGAGCGCATTCGTCACGGCCTGGTCGTCTCCTGCCTCGGCGATGGCGGCGGGCCGACCTACAAAAAGAGTCGTCGCGGGAACACAGCGATCGACCACGTGATGACGCACGTGCTGAGGCATGCGGCGAACGAACCGAAGATCCTCGACTTCTTCCCCTACGGCTATGACGAGAGGCAGTACTGCTCACCTGGCTTCAATTTGCCCGTAGGCCTACTCCAGCGCAGCCAATTCGGGACCTTCCCCGAGTACCATACCTCCGCCGACGACCTGAACTTTATCCGGCCGGAGCATCTTGGCGACTCCTACCGCATGATCGCCGCCGCGATCGAGGTTGTCGAACGAGACTGGCTTCCGTTGAACGTTGCACCCAAGTGTGAGCCGCAACTCGGCCGGCGCGGTCTCTACGAGGCCGTCGGAGGCGGCAGCGACGGACCCGTCAGGAGCATGGCCTTCCTCTGGATCCTCAACCTCGCCGACGGAGCGCATTCCCTGCTCGATATTGCCGAGAGGGCTGACCTACCTTTCGCTGTCATGGCGGACGCCGCTGCACTGCTACGCGAGCGCGGTCTGCTCGTCCGAAACGGCAACGGGGATGCACACAAGACCGTAGGGCAAGAGCCAGCGACGGCCTCTGCTGAGCCTTTTGCGGCACTTGCTAACCGAGGCCCGGCGGCCGGAGATTGGCGCGTTGACTGAGCGACCCCAGCACAGCCTTGCAGAGGTACCATGAGCGCGGAGCCCGCAATCGAGAGCGCTTGGTCGCCGGCGGGAATCGACGTTGCTATTCCCTGCTACCAATATGGGCGCTTCCTGCGCGACTGCGTGCAGAGCGCGCTGGCGCAACCTGTCGCGCGGCTGAGGGTTCTGATCATCGACAACGCCTCGACGGACGACACCCTAGAAGTCGCGCAGCAGCTCGCGACGGAGAACCCCGTCGTGCAGGTCGTAGCCCATCCACGTAACCTTGGTGCGCATGCCTCCTTTAACGAGGCGATCGACTGGGCCGCCCAGAAGTACTTTTTGCTGCTCTGCGCCGACGATCTCCTGGCGCCCGCGGCCCTAGCGCGTGCGATCTTGATACTCGAACAGCATCCCGAGGCGGTCATGAGCTATGGGCGCGCCGCGCTCTTGGGTCCGGGAGAGCGACTGCCCGTCGCCAGGCCGGACAGCCATGTTGGTAGCTGGCGCATTCTCTCCGGGGGCGCGCTGCTGGAGCGCTTCTGCGGCAGCGCGGTCTGTCACATCGCAGGCTGTACAACGGTCGTGCGCACCGAGATTCAAAAGCAGGTTGGCTACTATCGGCCCGAGCTGCCGCACACCGACGACTTCGAGATGTGGCTGCGCTTTGCCTGCCAGGGGTCGGCTGCGGAGACGTCGGCGATCCAGGCCGCCGTCCGAGCCCACGCGGCAAGCCAGTCAGCTTTCGTCCGCCAGCAGCACAGATGGGACATCCTGCACTGCGAGGCCGCCTTTACGAGCTTCTTCGCGCAGGAGGGAGGTCAACTTTCCGACGCGGCACGGCTGTGTCACCTAGCGAAGCGCAGCCTCGGCGAGCGTGCCTACTGGTCCGCCGCCGCCCACCTCAGCCGCGGCGAGCTCGCCGAGTTCCTTGCGCTACTGGGGCTCGCGCTTCGGCTGCGGCCAGCGTGCGCCCTGCTGCCGCCGGTATCTTATCTGGTCCGGCGAGAGGACGCCCGAGCCCGGTTGGTTCGTGTGCTCTCGGAGTTTGCGGGGAAGCCACGTGCCCTGACCAGTTCACTGCACGCTGAGAGATGAGGGGTCATGCAAGACATGAGGACCTTGACCAGTCGCGAAGGTCCTGCCGTGCACGGCGAGCGCGCAGCCACTGCCGAGCTCCCGGTATCGGCTGGCCCGACCTTGCACTTTCATGAGACCAAGCTGCACGGCGCCTGGCTCGTCGGGTTCACGCCGGCGCGGGACCATCGCGGCTTCTTCATGCGCACCTTCTGTGCCCGCGAATTCGCGGATCGCGGGCTGGATGCGCTCTTCGTGCAGCACAGTATCTCCCATTCGTCAGCGAAGGGCACGCTGCGCGGCATGCATTTCCAACGGGCGCCCCATGGCGAGGTCAAGATCGTCACCTGTCTCAGGGGCGCAATCTGGGATGTCATCATCGATTTGCGTCCCGGCTCTGCGACCTTCATGCGCTGGGAAGGCTTTTCGCTGAGCGAAGAGAACCGATACCAGCTGTACATTCCGGAAGGCTTCGCGCACGGCTTCCAAACTCTCGTGCCCAATAGCGAGATCGGCTACCTGATTTCTGCCTTCTATGTTCCGGAAGCCGCCGACGGGGTGCGCTACGACGATCCTTTGTTCGGGATCCCCTGGCCGTTCGCTCCGGCTGCGATGTCGGAGCGGGATAGGAGCTGGCCCGACTTCTCGGTGCCTGCACGATGACCCCAAGTGCGCAGGAGCCCACGCCCCTCGACGAAAAGCGTGTCATCGAGCTCTTCGACGAGGCTGCGCGAACCTACGGCGAGGCCTATGTCGGCGACGCGCCGGCGGCCGAATTCTTCCGCCGCCGCAAGGAAGTCGTTCTGGCTATATTGGCGCGGCTTGCGGGCGGTCGGCTGCTCGACGTCGGCTGCGGTCCCGGGCTGATGGCCGAGCTCTGCCTGAAACAGGGTTTCAACTATACCGGCGTCGACATCTCGCCGGGCATGATCGCTGAATGTCAGCGCCGACATGGCGACCGCGACGGCGCCAGCTTTTCGGTTGCCAAGATCCAGAGCCTTCCATTCCCCGACGCCAGTTTCGATGCGCTGCTTTGCATGGGTGCGCTGGAATACCTAACGGCAGGGGCAGAGACGCAAGCGATCGCGGAGATGGCCCGGGTGCTGCGCAGCGATGGGCTGCTGATCATCTCCTTTCTCAATGCCGTCAGCTTCTATTGGATCTTCGATCGGTGGTACGGTGCGTTACGCGGCGCTCTCGCCGGGCCACCGCGCTGGCTCTGGGCAAGGCTATGGCCATCTTACTCCGTGCGGGCGAGGGGGTCGGCGGTGCCCTTTCGCAAGTTCCGGGAGAGCGCGTGCCGACGGCTTCTGGAGCGGAGTGGCCTCGGCGCGGTCGAGACGGTCTTCTTTGACATGGGCTTGATGCCATCACCACTCGACAGGCGACTGCCGCGCGTGGTCCGCCGGGTAAGCAGTCGGCTAGAACGCTTTGCGACAGGATCCCTGCGGCAGCAGGCCAAGGGCTTCGTTCTCGCCGCGCGGAAGCAGTCGACGGTCACTCAGCCGCTCGATCAGCTACGGGCCGACAAGTTGGCGCAGGTCGGGTGGCGAAGACTTGGTCTTTATAGCGAGGATATGATGACGGACGTAGTTAGCCCGTCGACAGATTTGCAACGAAACCACTGGAATGATTGGAACGCTGCGACGCGCGAACAATACGTAGATGAAATATCTTTAAGGCAAGCCGATATCATCAGCCAGTGGTTAGATCTGCTGGGGCGTAAAGATCTAGACATCATCGAAATTGGGTGCGGCGCAGGATGGTTTTCTCAGCGCTTAACGCAGTACGGGAAAGTGACTGCGACCGACCTCGCCGACGAAGTATTAAAACGCGCAAAAATACGTGCCCCATCTGTGGAATTCGTTGCAGGAGATTTTATGAACCTCCCATTTCTAAAGAATTGTTTTGACGTAGTAGTAACATTAGAGGTGCTCGCCCATGTCGCCGACCAGCAAGCGTTCATTCATAAGATTACTAGTCTCTTGCGACCGGGCGGATATCTGATGTTGGCGACACAGAACCATTTTGTACTCAAATACTTTAACCGCGTCCCGCCGACGCGACCGGGTCAGTTGCGCCGCTGGGTTGGCCGGCGTGAACTGCGAGAAATGGTGGAAACAACAGGATTCCAGGTTTTGCAAATATTCTCAATAACACCACGAGCAAACCGTGGAATAATGCATCTAGTAAATTCACGCAAAGTGAATCGGCCAATTCGCGCCTTATTTGGCGATCGTGTCGAGAGGCTGAAAGAACGGTTGGGATTGGGATGGACTTTGATGCTGTTGGCGCGAAAGTGATGCCTCATTCCCGATCTATATTCGCGTTAGGGACGCTCATTTCTGAGCACCCCCACCAGCGGGCCCAACTCGGCATAGCAAGCATAGGCGCGCAGGATACCGCTTGCACGAGGAAAGGTGACACCCATGACTTCGGTCTTTTTCGATCCCGCCCTGAACGACGAAGAGCGGCGCGACCGCCTCTACGCCGGGGACATCATCCTCTTCTCCGCCACCCCGGCGTCGCTCAGCCTTGTGGAGCTGGCGAGGCGCCTGCTTGAAGAGGCCTTCGCACCGCACGACCCGCGCACGATCCACCGGCACCGGACGCCCGAGGAGGTTGCCGCGATCCTGGCTAGGCTCAAGCCGTGTTTCATCCACCATCCGGACTGCAAGGAATTGATCCCCGCGCTGATGCGCGAGCGGGGCATTGATCCCGAGAAACTCTACTTCGATGTGCCGCGCCTGCGCTCGGCTTATCCGTCGGAGTTCCTCGCGTCGGGCATCGCCTATGCCTTCCATCCGCACCGCGACACTTGGTACTCGGCGCCGCCCTGCCAGCTCAACTGGTGGATCCCGATCTACCCGCTGCAGCCGGATAACGCTATGGCCTTCTATCCGCGCTACTTTGCCGAGCCCGTCCGCAACAATTCGGAGATCTACAATTACTACGATTGGAACAGCCGCAACCGTGCGACGGCGGCTCAACATGTCCGCAGTGATACGCGCGAGCAACCGAAGCCGCAGCAGCCCTTGCAGTCGCTGAGCGTCCGTTATCTGCCGCCGCCCGGCGGCGTCATACTGTTCTCCGGCGCGCAGCTTCACGAGACGGTACCGAACACCACCGACGAAGCCCGCTACAGTCTCGATTTCAGAACGGTGCATCTAGACGATGTCCTGGCCCGGCGCGGCGCGCCGAACGTCGATTCGCGCAGCACCGGGACCACGATGCGGGACTATCTGTGCGCCTCCGACCTGCAGCGCCTGCCGGAGGAGACGGTCCGGCTTTACGACGACAACACCGCGCAGGCCGGCAAGGTGCTGTTGTTCGGCGACCGCCTGCTGCACGAGGTAGCGACGGAATAGAGCGGCTGCTGTCATCGGTACGACCGGAGCCTACCTCTAGTGACAGCTTGGACCAACTCATCCGGTTCGATTGGCTGAGGGTGCTCCGTCCGAAAGCTAGGCTCCCTAGCGTGTCGCACGGCCCTAGGCTGCTGGTCGCGAAACGCGTCGAACGCCAGCAAGAGGGGCAAGGCTCGGGATGAGCGTGCAAGCACTAGAAACCGAGGGTTGCCGCGTCTCGGAGGAGGCTGGTCGTTGCCGACTCTGCGGTGAGGCGCTCAAGCAGAGCTTCGTCGATCTGGGCATGTCGCCACTCTGCGAGAGCTATGTCACCCGCAATCAACTCGACGGGATGGAGGCGTACTATCCACTCCATGTCTTGGTCTGCGGCAGCTGCTTCCTCGTACAGCTGAAGGAGTATGTTAGCCCAGCTGACATCTTCAGCGAATACGCCTACCTCTCGTCCTACTCTACAAGCTGGGTCGAGCATGCGAAGCGCTATTGCCAGATGATCCAGGCCCGGCTCGGCCTGGGCGCGCGGAGCCTGGTCGTGGAATTGGCGAGCAATGACGGGTACTTGCTGCAGCACTTCCGTCCACTCGGAGTATCGGTGCTCGGCATCGAGCCGGCCGCCAACGTTGCCAAGGCGGCCCTAGCCCGGGGCGTTTCGACGCTGGTCGAGTTCTTTGGGACCCGGCTGGCAGAACGGCTGGTGAAGGAGGGCAGCCAGGCGGACCTTATCGTCGGCAACAACGTGCTGGCTCAGGTCCCGGATCTCAACGATTTCACCGCCGGCATGGCCCACCTGCTCGCGCCCGAAGGCGTCATCACGCTGGAGTTCCCGCATCTCGAGCGGCTGATGGCGGAGACCCAGTTCGACACGATCTACCACGAGCACTTCTCCTACTTCTCGCTGGTCACGATCGAGCGCCTCGCGGCGCGGCACGGCTTGATGCTGTTCGACGTCGAGGAGCTTCCCACGCATGGCGGCTCGCTCAGGGTCTATCTCGCCCATGAGAGATCGTCCCACGCGGTCGAGCCGGCAGTGGCGCGACTGCTCAAGCGCGAGCGACGTCTGGGGCTCGAGGACCTTTCGACCTATCGCGCCTTCGCCGAGCAGGTGAAGCAGACCAAGCGCCGGCTGCTCGCATTCCTGATCGAGGCGAAGGACGCCGGCAAGCGGATCTGCGGCTACGGGGCGCCCGGCAAGGGCAACACGCTGCTGAACTACTGTGGCATCGGGACGGATTTCCTCGACTTCACCGTCGACCGCAGTCCCTACAAGCAGGGCCGCTTCACGCCAGGCATGCACATCCCTATCCGGCCCGTGAAGGCCATCGACGAGGCGCGCCCCGACTTCCTGCTGATCCTGCCGTGGAACCTTAAGGACGAGATCGTCCGGCAGATGAGCCACATCGGAGACTGGGGCGGCCGTTTCGTGGTGCCGATTCCCGAGGTCATTTTGATCGATCCGAAGGAGATGCAGTCATGAAGGTGGTGCTCTTCTGTGGCGGTCTAGGGACGCGTATCCGTGAATACGGCGAGAGCACGCCGAAGCCGATGATCCCGATCGGCAACCAGCCGATCCTCTGGCATGTGATGAACTACTACAGCCGGTATGGGCACCGGGACTTCATCCTCTGCCTCGGCTACAAAGCGAACGTCATCAAGGAGTTCTTCCTCGGCTACCGGCCGCATGCCTATGCGGACTGCGTGGTCACCGGCTTCGGCCGCAAGGTCGAGCTGCTCGGTCAGCCCGAAGAGGACTGGCGCGTCACGCTCATCGACTCGGGAATCTGGCGCACCATCGGCGAGCGGCTCTGGGCGGTGCGGGACCACGTGAAGCGCGAGGAGATTTTCCTCGCCAACTACAGCGACGGTCTGACCGACGTTGATCTCGACGACATGATCGACCGCTTCCGCAAGAGCGGCAAGGTCGCCTGCTTCCTCGCGACGCGGCCGCCGCTCACCTATCACCTGGCCGATATCGCGGACGATGGGCGGGTGCGCGAGTTCCGCTCCTCCGACCGGTCGGATATCTGGATCAACGGCGGCTACTTCCTGCTGCGGCGCGAGATCTTCGACTACATGAACGAAGGCGAGGAATTGGTGCTCGAGCCGTTCAGCCGTCTGATCGAGGCCGATCAGCTGCTTGCCTACAAGCACGACGGCTTCTGGCGTTCCATGGACACGCTGAAGGACCGGCAGGTCCTGGAAGATATGGTCGAGCAGGGTCGGATGCCCTGGCGGCCCGGGGGCGCGAACGAGGGGGCCAAGAGATTGTTGATCGCCGAGCCATGATGGCCTTGCCGCTGACGCGGCCCGGCGAAAGGCTGTCCGTCCTTTGCCTCGGGGCCCATGCCGACGACATCGAGATCGGAGCGGGGGGCTCGATTCTCGGCTGGATCGCCGCCGGCCTCCAGTTGGAAGTCGACTGGTGCGTCCTCAGTGCCAACGGCCAGCGAGCCGGCGAGGCGGAAGCGTCGGCCGCGGCATTCCTTTCTGGGGCGGCATCCAGCCGGGTGAGACTTGCGAGCTTCCCCGACAACCGCTTTCCCACCCATTACGATGCCATCAAGGACTGGCTGCTGGCGGTGCGTGACGAGGTTGCACCTCAGGTGATCCTGACGCACCAGCGCGGCGATGCGCATCAGGATCACCGGGAGGTGTGCCAGCTGACCTGGAACCTGTTCCGCGATCACCTGATCCTGGAATATGAGATCCCGAAGTGGGACGGCGATCTCGGGCAGCCGAACCTCTATGTGCCGCTCGCCGACTCCGTGCTCGAGCGCAAGATCGAGTTGCTTCTCGCCCACTTCGGCACGCAGAGATCGAAAGATTGGTTCCAGGCGGAAACCTTTCGCGCCCTGGCTCGCCTGCGCGGTATCGAGTGTCGGGCCCCGAACCAATGGGCCGAAGCTTTTTTCGCCCGCAAGCTGCTTCTCGCCTAAGGCGACGGTTTGACCCCCGGGGCGGCCTGCGGACTAGGCGTTTGCCCGACCGTAAGCCTTATGGCCAAGGCGCCAGAGGATCCTGCCAGCCTTATCCTTGCCGGGTCGAATGCCAGGGAGCGTGAGAATGAAAGGTCGGGTCGCATTGATTACGGGCGTAACGGGTCAGGACGGCGCTTATCTCTCCGAGTTGCTGCTCAACAAGGGCTATGTCGTTCACGGCGTCAAGCGGCGCTCCTCATTGTTCAACACTGCCCGTATCGACCATCTACACCAAGACGCACATGAGGGTGGCTCGTGCTTTGTGCTGCACCATGGTGATCTGACGGACGCAACCAACCTGATTCGTCTCATTCAGGAAGTGCAGCCGCAGGAAATCTACAATCTTGCGGCCCAGAGCCATGTGCAGGTCAGCTTCGAGACGCCGGAGTACACGGCGAACGCGGACGCCCTCGGCCCGCTGAGATTGCTCGAGGCGATCCGAATCCTGAAGCTCGAAAGCCGAGTGCGCTTCTATCAGGCCTCGACCTCCGAGCTCTACGGCCTGGTCCAAGTCGCGCCCCAGGACGAGACGACGCCCTTCTACCCCCGCAGTCCCTACGGTGTCGCCAAGCTGTATGCTTACTGGATCACCGTGAACTACCGCGAGGCTTACGGCATGCATGCCTCGAACGGGATCCTGTTCAACCACGAAAGCCCGATCCGGGGCGAGACCTTTGTCACGCGCAAGATCACACGCGCGGTTGCGCGCATCCACCACGGCCTGCAGCACCGTCTCTATCTCGGCAACCTCGATGCGAAGCGCGATTGGGGGCACGCCCGCGACTATGTCGAAGGGATGTGGCGCATCCTCCAGCAGCCCGAAGCTGACGACTACGTGCTTGCGACCGGCGAGACCCACACAGTGCGGGAGTTCGTCGAGCTCGCTTTCGCCGAGGTCGGCCGCAGGCTCGTATGGTGTGGCAAGGGTGCCGGCGAGCATGGCCTCGACCCCGAGCGAGGCGAGGTGCTGGTTCGCGTGGATCCCCGCTACTTCAGGCCAGCCGAGGTCGAGGCGCTGCTCGGCAATCCAGCCAAGGCACGCGAGAAGCTCGGCTGGCGACATCAGACCGCCTTTGAGGAGCTGGTCAGGGAAATGGTTAGCGCCGACCTGGGCGCGGTACAGCGCGAAGTCCACCGCGAGCTAGAACCTGCATGACGGCGACCTCTGCAGCCCGAAAGACCGACGCCGTGATCGACGCTTGGTCCAGGCAAATGCCAGTCCCGGGCCCGCGCAAGTGTAATCGGAATTAGACCTTGGCGCGAGTGCCCCATCCAAAGCACGAAACTGATCAGTCACCGTCAATCGCCTTCTTTGGGACGACGATAGCGCAACGCCTCCTTAGTGTCACTTGATCTCCCTCTCGAGCAACGTTGCGTTAACAGTCACCATAAAGCCGCCGTGAACCTTTGTGGCGATTTGCATGTCAGTAAGAACCGGGGTTCGCTTGGTGCCAGCTTGTCGGCCGGCTGTCTAGATGAGTGAGCCAATCGTCGCAGAATATTCTCGCCGAGTATCCGAGCGAAGACTGCGAAGCGCGGCGTGAAGATAGCTCTCAACTGACAAGACTCAGCAAACAACGGATTATGGACTATGCTATTCCCACGAGACACGCCAGGTATCACCCGCCGCCGAATGCTAGGTATGCATGCGGGCGGCTTGTTGGCGGTGCTGATGCCGCGCGTCGGACGTTCAGCGACCCCGCCAGCGACGCGAAGTTATGACTTGGTGCAAAATTTCGGGGCGCAGCCGGGGACCGTCCCAGCGAGCGTCAGCGCGACGACGCGCGCCCTGAAAGCTTTCCATGTCGAAGCCCGCAACCGCACCAACCCAACGCTGCCGGGAGCGTATGCCGATGCGCGTTGGGACACCCGCATCGCTCTGAACATCCCAGCCGGAACCTTCCAGCATACTTACAATCGCTTTGGGATGGGCATCAAATACTTGACCCTCCGTGGTGCCGGAAAGACGAGAACGTTTCTACGGAATTCCAACGTCACGAGTTGGTATGATGCCATTGCTTTTCGCTCGTGTGCGCCCGACTATTTTAATGATCCGGGTTCGCCGCTCAATCTCGGGTACTACATCGACACGGTCGAGGCGGATGCCACCTCCGTTGTCCTCAAATCGCCAGCCTATGCCGGCTCCGTGTCGGTTGGAAAATGGGTGCTGGTCATGTCAATGAGCCGTCAGCTCTATGGTTGGCCACCTGCCATGTCCCGCTACGAATGGGCCAAGGTGACGAGCAAGGATGGCGCGACCATCCATCTCGATCGCCCCTTGACGATGTCGCACCGCGACGACTGCCCAACGTTGGGTGTGGCGCGCGACGCGGGCAATTCCCTCGCTTCCGCAGGTCCCGCAGCGATTGTTCCGATCGACACCGACCGCAAGCCCGTCGGCGAACTGCACATCTACGAGGGGTTCACGGCGCTGGCCCATCCTAAATGGGATCCGTCCTGGGGCGACCAGGTATCGACGGATGTGTTCCAGATTCTGGGTTGCATTGAGGCACGCGTAGCCGACTGCGACTTCGAGAACGCCGTCGGCATGACGCAGATCAAGTCATTGACGTTGACCGGTTGCGCCTACAAGTTCGACGAGTCAGACAAGATCGTCGGCCAATGCAGCTATGTCGACTGCCAGGTCGCTGAAACCGTCGGTCACACCCAGCAACTGAATTGGACGGTCGAGGGAGGCCAGATTGGCCTCCTCAGGAACATGTCTGCGGTCAACGCACGCCTATACAAGGTAGCCGTCACGAACCACATTGCATTGGATGGCGGGCAGCCAACGGACGAGTGCATTCTCGACAGCGTAACGTTTGCCGGCGGCAATCACGACGACCCCATCGCCTCACCCAATCCCGCCCCCTACACTTTCACGGTCGGAAGAGATGTGCAGCTGGTGAGCCCAACGGAATTGCGGGTGCAAAAAACGGGTATAGAGTTTGGCAAGCCGTTCAACGAAATTACCACCCGATGGGGCATCGGGCACACGGTCAACGTCAACGGGGCCTTTATCAAGGACTCGACGCTGGTCAGCGTGACGGGCGACGGTACTTTCGTCCATGCGACCTTTACAGGTATTTCGCTTAAGCTCGGAGACAGGGTCTGGGTCGCCCCGCTACAGCGCTTGGTGGTGCGCAACTGCGTCGGACGCGGGACGCGACGGGAATGGAGTGTCCCGTTCGTCCAGAACATCCCTGAAGTAGTCTGGCAAGCAAACAGCGGCGACTAGGTCCAGTCGACCTTCGAGTTTCGACTGCCCGTCCGCGCGCGCGAGGGCTGATATCGCCGAATTTCTAGGGATTTGGACTGGTTCGGAGCACCGAGGGTTACTGGCCGAACGCTAACCTCATGCGTATCGGCTGAGCGCGCTTCGTCGCGCAGGAACGCCACAGTGCGTGGCCAGGAGGCTATTCTTGATGTTGGCCAGCATGGTGTTATACCAGGTCCCCAAGAGGGCGACTCACGCGGGGGATTGAACTAAGCCTACGGCAGAAGTGGAGCTGCGGCACGGACGGGGCGCTTCTCATCGCGAGGTAATGCGATTGGGATGCCGTCCGTGATAGCCTGGTCTCGGCGTCCGACGCGTCTCGGCTGGCGGGGCGACGCC
>WNFD01001375.1_pt1 | contig 25792 bp, 28 predicted proteins | sample 5400491 | NCBI WGS metagenome assembly WNFD01 (sample SAMN13153343, study PRJNA577476) | soil metagenome | isolation source: 120 cm saprolite under Douglas fir tree site 2 hole 2 replicate 2 | place: USA:California | collected 2015-04-18
CGGTACGGAAACAGGCCGAAGAGCCCCCCGGTGTGAATGAAGCAGATGCGCCGGCCCAGCGCCTTCGGGTCGCGCGCGAGCGTCTCCACCAGCCCCCGGAATCCCCGCGCGGTGTACACCGGATCGAGCAGCAGGCCCTCCTCCCGCGCCAGATCCACGAGCACGGCCAGGTCTGCGTCGGCCGCGTCGAGGCCCTCGCGATCCCCGTCCAGCAGGTGGATCGTCTTCGGCACGTCGATGGAGAAGCCGTACCGCCGGATCGCCGCGCCCATCGTGTGCACGACGTGCTCCCGCACCCGCTCGGCCGGGCGCGCGATCGGCACGCCCACGATCTCCCCGGGTAGGCCGGCCAGGCGCTTGCCGAGCAGGAGGCCTGCCTGGCTGCCGCCGGTGAACGCGCTGATGACCACCGCGTCGAAGCGCGGCGCCCCGTGGTTGATCTGCTCGCTCAGCTCGACCGCGCACTCGAGGTAGCCGAGCGCGCCCACCTCGTTGGCGCCGCTTTCCGGGATGAGATAGGGTCGGCGGCCGTGGGCACGGATCTCGGCGGCGAGCGCCTCCATGACCTCCTCCGCGCGCGCGAACTCGGCCTCGGTGCAGTAGCGCACTTCCGCGCCGAGGAGACGGTCGAGCAGGAGGTTGCCGTCGTAGGCCGCGGGCGGCTCACCCCGCACCAGGAGCACCGCGCGCAACCCGAGCCGCGCCGCCACCGCGGCGACGGCGCGGCAGCCGTTGGACTGGAGTGCGCCGCAGGTGACCAGGGTGTCGGCGCCCTGCTGCAGGGCCTCCCCCACCAGGAATTCGAGCTTGCGGACCTTGTTGCCCGACTCGAGCAGACCGGTCAGGTCGTCGCGCTTGACGTGAAGCTCGACCCCGAGCCGGCGGGAGAGGCGATCGAGCTTGAGGATCGGAGTCGGAGCGAGGGCCAGCTCGAGCCGCGCGGGCGGTGCGGCCATGAACCGGCTACGCGTGCTCCGTCTTCAGATTGGCCGCGATCGGCGCGAAATCGTAGGCGGGGAACACCTGGTAGCGGAAGGCGCCCCACGCCTTCTGCTCCATGTAGCGGTTCAGCGCGCGCACCTTGTCCGGCTCGACGCGTAGCTGGATGATGAAGCCGAACGACATCGCCACCACCCAGGAGACCAGCTCGCTTCCCTCGGGCGGGAAGTCGCGATAGAAGCCGGTCTTCTTGAGGTGGGCCATGATCTCGTCGAGGGGCTTGGACTGGTCGTGGTGGAGCAGGACGGTCAGGAGCACGCGATCGCCGGTGGCCATGGCCCGCAGCGTACCCTATTTCCGGATCGACGCCGAGGGCCCGCGTCGCACCACGCCCGCGTCGCGTTAGGCGCAGCGCTCACCCTGCAATCTCCGAGGGTTGCGGCCCAGGGCCCAACTTCAGGCATTGACACCGGCCCGCCCTCCGGTTACCGTGCCTGTCATGCGTATCGAGGTGCACGACAATCAGGTCGAGTCCGCGCTCAAGACCATGAAGAAGCTCATGCTCAAGGATGGGCTCTTCAAGGAGATGAAGAAGCGCGCGTACTACGAGAAGCCGTCGGTCAAGCGCAAGCGGAAGCAGGCCGAGGCGCGGAAGAAGCGCCGGAAGGCCATGAAGCGGGCCGAGGCGGACGACTGAGCTCTCCCGGGCCTCCCGGCCCGGTCCCCCCTATCCTCGGGTGACTCCACCGCGGGAGTCCCTTGCCAGCCAGCGGCTCTGGCTCGCCTTCTCGACCATGCTGCTGGTAGCCGGAATCACCAATACCTTCCCGGTGTTCCTGCCCGCCCTCCTGGCCGAGTTCGGCGGCTCGCGCGCCGCCACCGCCTCGACCGCCTCCCTGCTCTGGATAGGCGGGGCCCTGTTGAGCCCGGTGGCCGGGTACCTGGTCGCGCGCTGGAACCCGCGGCGGCTCGTCTGCCTCGGCCTGGCCATCGTGGCGGGGGAATGCTCCTCGGCAGCCTGGCCCCGACCCTGCCCTTGTTCCTGGTCGCGATGGGGATTGGGGGCGGCATCGGCCTGGGTCTGGCCGGCATGACCACCCACGCCGCCCTGATCGCGGACGCGTACGTGCGCCGCCGCGGCCTGGCCACCGGCATCGCCTTCGGCGGGGCCATGGCCGCGTACGCCCTGGCGCCGCCGGCCCAGTGGATCATCACCCACTGGGGCTGGCGGCCGGCCTTCTGGTGCTACGCGGCGGTGATCCTGTCGCTGATCCCGTGGGCGTGGCGGGCGCACCCCACGCAGCTCGCGTCGGTCCGGAGTGGCGACGCCGGATCGTCGGAGAGCGCCGCGGCGACCATCGCGGGCATCGTCCGCTCGGCCGGCTTCTGGAGCCTGTTCGTGATGTTCACCACTCCCCCGCTCTTCGGATACCTGGCCACCACGCAGCACGCGCTCTACTTCGTCGAGCGCGGCTTCTCCGCGGGCCAGGCCTCGGTGCTCCTCGCGATCGGCGGCCTCCTGGCCGGCGGCGGCCGGGCGCTCGCGGGCCTGACCGCCGATCGCCTCGGCGGCCCGATCGCGGGCTTTCTCTCGTTCTCTTGCTCGCTGGTGGGGATGGTGTGCCTGATCGCGATGGAGTTCCGTCCCGGGTGGGTGCTGGCGGCGGGCTACGTGTTCTTCCTCTTCCTGCCGCTCGGCTCGCGCGCCAGCATCGTCACCGTGCTGCTCGGACGCATCGCCCCGCCCGCGCAGTACGGCGTCATCTTCGGCCTGCTCGGCATCGGCAACAACCTGGGGGCCGCGCTGGGCCCGTGGCTCTCCGGCATCCTCTTCGACCGCACCGGCTCCTACCTGGTCATCTACCTCTGCGCCCTCGGCATCGCGCTCACCGGACTGGGCGCGCTCAGCGTCTTCTGCCTCGTCACCCGGTGGTCGCCGACCGCGCGCCCGGCCTAGCCGATCCGCGCGGCGAGCGCCGCGTACTTGTCGAGGAGCGGGAGGACCTGGTCGCGACCCGCGGGCGGCAGTCCGAAGATCGCGCGGGTGACCCCCGCGTCGCGCAGTCCGGCCAGGCGCGTCTCGTCGGTGGGTGCGCCGAAGATGGAGACGGTGACCGCGCCCGGATCCTGGCCCGCCTTCTCGGCCCGCGCCCGGAGATCGGCGATGGTCTCGGCGAGCGGCTCGCTGTAGGAGCGCCCGCCGATCGGCAGCCAGTGGCCGCCGAACTCCGCCGCCCGCTGGCGCGCGTGCGGGCCGGCCCCGCCCATCAGGATCGGCGGGTGCGGCTTCTGCACCGGCTTCGGGTACGACCACAGCTTGTCGAAGTTGACGAACTTGCCGTGGTACTCGGCCTCGTCCTTGGTCCAGATCTCCTGCATCGCGGCGACCCGCTCGCGCAGGACCTTGAAGCGCGCGTCGAAGTCGGTCCCGTGATGCGCCATCTCCTCCGCGTTCCATCCGCCCCCGATGCCGAAGAGCACGCGGCCGCGCGAGAGATAGTCGAGGCTCGCGACCTCCTTGGCGAGGAGGATCGGATCGCGCTCGATCACGAGGCAGATGCCGGTGCCGAGCTTGAGCCGGGTGGTCACCGCCGCCGCGGCGGCCAGGCCGACGAAGGGGTCGACGGTGTGCCAGTACTCGCGCGGCAGATCGGCCCCGCCCGGCCAGGGGCTCTTGCGGCTGGCCGGGATGTGGGTGTGCTCCGGCACGAACAGGGACTCGAAGCCGCGTCCCTCGGTCTCGCGCGCCAGGTCGTCGATGCGGATCGCGTAGTCGGTGGAGAACTGGAATACGCCGTATTTCATGGCTCGGCCGTCTCCTCGGGCAGATCGGGGGGAAAGTCGGGACGGGGATAGTACGGCCGCCCGCCCAGGGCCTTCACCTCGTCCTGGAAGGTGGTGGAATAGAACCGCTCCGCGTCGGTGAGCGCCCAGGCCTGCCGCTTGTAGCACCACGACTCGGGCTCGAGGCGCTGCGCCTCCTTGAAGAACGGCACCGCGGCTTCCGCGTGCCCCTCCGCGTGCAGGTGCTCGGCGAGGCGGAAGCAGGCGGCGGCCTGCGCGTGCGCGGCGGTGGGCAGCCCGAGCCGCTCGCGGCGCCCGGCCGGCGGCCTCACGTGACCGCTCGCGGCGCCCTTGTCCACCCAGTCGCGGATGGCGTCCAGGTAATGCGTCATGTCGAGCTTGGTGTACGCGATGAAGCGGTTGTCCGCGAAGGCGACCTCGGGCGGGCGCGCGATACGCCCGCGCTCGTCGATCCACACCGCGCTCGGCACGTTGACGAGGTGATAGCGCGTGGCCAGGTCGTAGTGCGCGTCGATCAGGGCGGGATGGGTCGGCTGCGCGGCGCGGATCCACTCGCCGGCCGCGGCCGCGCCCGCGCTGTCGAGCGCCACCGTGATCACGGTCAGCCCCTTCGGCTCGAGCTCGGCGTGGAGCGCCTGCCACCCGGGCAGGTCGAAGCGGCAGCCTCACCACGACGCCCACGCGAGCAGGAACACCTTGCGGCCGCGGAAGTCCCGCAGCGACCACGCGCGGCCGTCCAGGTCGGGCAGCGTGAAGTCCGGCGCGTCGAGCGAGCGTAGGCGCTCGCCGAGCGCCGCGTGCGACTCCCCGATCGCCCACACCCCGTGCGCCGGGCTCGCCGCCACCGGCTGGCCGAGATGCCGCGCGAGCCCGGCGAGGTCGAGGCGCGTCGCGGGACCGGCCTCCCGCACCCACGGGGCCCCCGGCGGCACCGGGACGCACAGCGCGCCCCGGCAGAGGCCGTCCGGCGTCCACTCCCACTCGGTCGCGCGGGCCAGCTCGTCCGGGCTGAGCCAGAGCGCCGGGCCCTCGACGGAGGCGTCGCTCACCCGGATGGCCTCACTGCGGTGGAGAATGGTCGCGTTCATGCGGTCCGGCCCCGGGCACGGTGTTACCATGAATTCGCGATCAAGCCAACCGAGGGAGGTGCGCACGATGGTGAGAGCACGCTCGATGCTGGTCACGCTGGCGATCTCGGCGATGGTCGGGGTGGGTCACGCCCCCGCGCCGGCGGCGGACCGCTCGGAAGTGGACGCCGCCACCCAGCAGGTCCAGCGCGGGGCCGGTCAGATCGGCCAGGGCAAGGTGCTCGAGGGCGCCGGCGAGACGGCGAAGGGTATCGGCAACACGGTGGTGGAAGGCGCCAAGTACACCGGCCAGAAGCTCGGAGAGGCCGGGCAGGCGGCGGCGCCCGATGCCAAGACCGCGTGGGAGCGGACCAAGGAAGGCGCGGTCGCCTTCGGCTCGGGCGTCCGGGACTTCTTCGGGTCCCTCTTCCGCTGACCGCGGCGCGGTAGCGGCCGGCCCTAGCGGGCCCGCGGGGGCCGCGGCGGCTTGGCGAGATAGGCGGCGAGCGCCGCGCCCTCGCGCTCCTGGAAGCTCACCGCGATCCGGAGCTGCTCGAGATACTGCTCGAGGGTCTTGCCCCCGAGCACGATCTTGCGGCTGGTGAAGAACTCCCCCACCTCGCGCTCCCACTCCGGGCTCACCAGCGCGGTCACCCCCTCGTACATCCGCCGGTAGGCGCTGCCCGGGTACTGCCGGGCCATCGTCTCCCAGCTCGCCTTGAGGTACTCCCAGGCGAGGCCGCGGCTGTGCACGCCGGCCAGGAGCGCCCGCATCAGGAACGGCGCGTCCTGGCTGCGCACTTCCCCGCTGGTGGTCTTCTCGAGGGTGCGACGGATCAGCTCGGGCGGGCGGAACGCGGCGAGCGCGTAGAGGTATCGCTGCTCCTCCTGCGGGCTGCGCGCGGCCTTGAAACGCTGGAGGAACTCGTCGTATTCGCTCTCCCCGCCCGCCGTGGCCACGATGGCGATGAGCGCGGGCAACACGTCCGGGTCCACCGCCGACTCGTCCTCCCGGTAGCGGGCGTAGAGGGCGCGGGCGCGCTCCTGGGTTGCGGGATCGTTGCCGAGCGTGCCCACCGTGCGCAGGAGATCGGCGCGCAGCTGTCGCTCCAGCTCGGCCTCGCCGGGCTGGGCCTCCCAGCCGAGCCGCTCCACCCCCGCTTCCACCCGCTGGCGCACCAGGGCCTCGAGATCCGCCCGCTCGTCCTCCGCGATGACGCGATTGACGTAGCCCCACGAGCCGATGACCGCGGCCCACACGTTGCGGTCGGTCTCCTCGCCGAAGCGCGCGGTGAGATCGAGGTAGTCCGGCGACGGCATCAGGCCCGCCTGGGCCAGCGCGAGCGCGTCGCTCACCAGGTTGAAGCGCTCGATGGGCGCGAGCTTCTTGAGCGCGCTGGTCATCTTGCGCAGGAGCGGCGCCGCGTACTGCACCCGGTAGAAGCCGTGCCCGCCCGCATTGACCACCACCCAGTCGGGCGCGGCGGGGAGCGAGACGGTGAGGGCCTCGGCGCCCAGGAGGACCGGCTTGTCCACGAAGCCGCGCTTGACCGAGGCGCGCACCCGCACCGGGATCTGCCAGTGCTCGGGGGCCGCGCCCTCGGCCGGGAGGTAGGTGAAGCGGCGCTGGCTGAGCTTGACGCCGGTGCCGTCCGGCTCCACGATCACGAGCGGGTAGCCCGGCCGGAAGATCCAGCCGTCCATCACCTCCGGGATCGGCAGCCGCGCGGCGTCGCCGAGGGCCTTCCAGAGATCGGTGGTCTCCGCGTTGCCGAAGCGGTGGCGCTCGAGATAGAGCCGCACCCCGTCGCGGAACACCTCCCCCGACAAGTGCTGCTCGAGCATGCGCAGGACCGAGGCGCCCTTCTCGTAGGTGAGCAGGTCGAACATCGCCTCGCAGTCGCGCGGGGCCCGCACCTCGAACTCGATCGGCCGCGTGTGGTGGAGCCCATCCACCGCCATCGCGGCGGCGCGCGACACCCCGAAGGTGGTCCACCGCTTCCACTCCGGCTTCCACGCGTCGACCGCCAGCAGCTCCATGAAGGTGGCGAAGGCCTCGTTGAGCCAGATGCCGTTCCACCACAGCATGGTCACGAGGTCGCCGAACCACATGTGGGCGATCTCGTGGGCCACCACGTCGGCCACCCGCTCGCGCTCGGTGTGGGAGGCGGCCGTCTCGTCCACCAGGAGCGCGGTCTCTCGGTAGGTGATCGCGCCCAGGTTCTCCATCGCGCCCGCCGCGAAGTCGGGGATCGCGAGCATGTCGAGCTTGTCGCCGGGGTACGGCAGCCCGTAGTAGCGCTCGAAGTAGTCCAGCGCGAAGGCGCCGACGTCGAGGGCGAAGCGGGCGAGGTGGAGCTTGCCCGGCACGCACCACACGCGGAGCGGGGTGGGACCCACCATCACCGGTGGGGTGGCCTCGAGCTCGCCGACCACGAAGGCCACCAGGTAGGTCGACATCCGGATGGTGTCCGCGAAGGCCACCGCCTTCTTGCCCGGCCCGGCCGGCGACTCACCGGTGACCCGGGTGTTGGAGACCGCGGCCAGCGCCTCCGAGATCACCAGGGTGACGCCGAAGACCGCCTTGCACGCCGGCTCGTCCCAGCACGGGAAGCCGCGCCGCGCGTCGGTGGCCTCGAACTGGGTGGCCGCGATCGTGTGCGAGGCGCCCGCCGCGTCCTTGTAGGTGCTGCGGTAGAAGCCGTGGAGGCGATCGTTGAGCACGCCGGTGAAGGCGAGGGTGAGGCGGTGCTCGCCGGGCGGGATCGGCTGCGGGAACGCGAGCCGGGCCCGCTCCGCCGCCTCGTCGAGGCTGGCGCTCCCCTCCACCACCGGGCCGTCGGCGGTCTGCACGCTCACCGACTGGATCACCAGCTCCGCCGCGTTGAGCAGGATCTCGCTCACCGGCTCGGAGACCGTGATCGCCACCGTCTCCTGGCCCGCGAAGGTGGCGGCCTCGAGATCCGGCTCGAGGCGGATGTCGTAGCGCGAGGGCACCACGGTCGTCGGCAGTCGGTAGTCCATGCCGGGGGAAAGAATACCACCAGGCCCTCACCCGGACACCCCGACTTGTGGCCCGGGACGCGGCGAATCCGCGGTCAGCGCGCGGTCGCGAGCGGGTCCGGCGCCACCCAGATCGCCGCGCCCACCGCGAGGAGCCGCCCGCGCGCGTCGAACAGCGCGGTGCCCGCGTGGCGCCGCCGGCTGCCGGCGCGTGGAGTGGGCGTGTCCGCGCGCCAGCCCATCACGATCAGGGGCCGGCGCCCGTCCACCGGCTCCCGGATCTCCACCTGCAGGGTGCCGGTGTTGCCGGGGCCGGCCAGCGCCCAGCCGCCCGGGCAGTCCAGCGCGGACCAGACGAGCTCGGGGCGGAGGCGACCGTCCCCATCGAGGAACGCGGGGTCCGGCCGCCATCCGGCCACCCGGACCTGGCCGCGGTCGGGGTCGTCGCCGGGCTCCGGCCCCGCGAAGATGCGGAGACCGTCGCCGGGGACGCGGCGATGGCCGCACACGAAGCACTCCGGAAAGGTGTGCCGGACCGAGCCGTCGTCGAGATGCGCCTCGAACCGGCGCGACGCGTCGAGCGCGATCTCGAGCGGAGGCGGCTCGGGCGCCTGGACGGGCAGTCGCTCCGGCGACGAGCGGGCGACGAGCAAGTCGCCGTCGAGCACCTCCACCGCGTCGCCGTCGCCTCTCACCGTGAGGGGCCGCTCGAGCGGAATGCCCGCGCGGGCCCGGATCTCGATGGTCGTGGCCCGCGGGGCCGCGCCCGCCACGAGCCCGCAGAAGTAGCCGCCGTTGGCGGTCGCCCCGTCGCCGGTGTCGGGGCCGCGGAAGCGGCGCGCGACGACGATCGTGCGGTCGGGCATGGCGGCCATCCTCTCACTTGACAGCCCGCGATGCCAGGCGCGACACTCGGCGCCGTGCCTCTCACCAGCCTGAAGGACCGGACCGCGGTGGTGACCGGCGGAGCCAGCGGCATCGGACGCGCGCTCGCGCTGCTCTTCGCCCGCGAGGGCGCGGACGTGGTGGTCGCCGACCTCGACGAGGCCGGCATGGCCGAGACGGTGGCCGCGGTGAGCCAGGCCGGCCGGCGCGGGCTCGCGGTGAAGACCGACGTGAGCCGGCTCGCCGACGTCCAGGCCCTGGCCAACCGCGCGTTCGGCGAGTTCGGGGTGGTCCACGTGGTGTGCAACAACGCGGGCGTCGCCCTCTGGGGCGGGCTCGAGTCGGTCACCCACAAGGACTGGGAGTGGGCGATGGGCGTGAACCTCTGGGGCGTCATTCACGGGGTGGAGGCCTTCGTGCCGCGCATGGTGGCGGGCAAGCAGCCGGGGCACGTCGTGAACACCGGCTCCATGGCCGGCCTCATCGCCTCGCAGGGCCTCGGGATCTACAACACCACCAAGTACGCGGTGGTCGGGCTCTCCGAGACCCTCCAGAAGGACCTGCGCGGCTACGACATCGGCGTCTCGGTGCTCTGCCCGATGGGCGTGCACACCCAGATCCGGCAGAGCGACCGGAACCGCCCCGCCGATCTGCGCAACGCGCCGACCGAGCGCGACGGCCGCGCGGTGGAGCTCATCGGCCGCTACCTGCCCCCCGAGCACGTGGCGGAGCGCGTCCTGCGCGCCATCTACGCCAACCGCCTCTACGTCATCACCCACGAGGAAGGCCTGACCCCGCTCAAGCGCCGCTTCGAGCGGATGGCCCAGGCGATCGAGGAGTGCAAATGAAGTTCTCGGTGATCGAGGGCTGGGGGAAGGTACCCGACGGGTGGGCGTACCACGAGGTGGCGGGCGTGGCGGTGGACAAGCAGGACCGCGCGTTCGTCTTCACGCGGGGCGAGCACCCGGTCATCGTCTTCGATCGCGACGGCAACTTCCTCCGCTCGTGGGGCGAGGGCGTGATCCGTCGCGCCCACGGCATCACCATCGGCGCCGACGACATGGTGTGGCTCACCGACGATCTCCACCACACCGTGCGCAAGTTCACGCCGGAGGGCAAGCACCTGCTGACCATCGGCGACCCCGACACCCCGGCCGAGCTGCAGGGCGGCAAGCCCTTCAACCGGCCGACCCACGTGGCGATCTGCCCCCGGAGCGGCTTTCTCTTCGTCTCCGACGGCTACGGCAACTCGCGGGTGCACAAGTACGCCCCGGACGGCAAGCACGTCATGTCCTGGGGCGAGCCCGGCACCGATCCCGGCCAGTTCAACCTGCCCCACAACCTGGTGACCGACCGCGACGGCCTCGTCTACGTCGCCGACCGCGAGAACCACCGGGTGCAGATCTTCGACGGCAAGGGTGTCTACCAGGGCCAGTGGAACAACCTGCACCGCCCGTGCGGGCTCTTCGCCGACCGCGGCCACGGCCTCTTCTTCGTGGGGGAGCTGGGCTCGGGGATGCCGGTGACCGAGAAGACCCCGAACCTGGGGCCGCGCGTGAGCGTGCTCGACGCCAAGGGTCAGCGGGTCGCGCGCTTCGGGGGGCAGTTCGCGAGCGAGAAGCCGGGGGAGTTCATCGCGCCCCACGGCCTGGTGGTCGACTCGCGCGGGGACGTCTACGTGGGCGAGGTCTCCTGGACCGGCTACGGACAGTTCCTCACCCCACCGCGGGTGATGCGCTCCTTCCAGAAGTTCAAGCGCGCGGACTAGCTCGCGTCGCGAATCGGCAGGAAGCGGGCGGTCGCCTTCGCGACCACCTCGCGCGTCTCCCAGTCCTCGATGGTGGCCTCCAGATCGATGTACTTGCCCCAGTCGCGCACCGCGCGCCCGCGTCCGAGGAGCGGCCGCTCGATCGGGGTGCCCTTGACGTAGCGGACGGTGAGCTCGCCGGTCACGTAGAGCCGGTCGGTGTGGCTGACCGCCGCCCCGGCCAGGATCTCGTCGAGGTAGGCGGCCACGATGCCACCGTGGGCGGCGCCGGGCGGGCCCTCGAAGCGGCGCGGGATCACGATCGGCGAGACCACCGAGCCGTCGGCCCCGCCGTCGCGAAACGTCCGGACCCGGAGACCGATGTCGTGCTCCGGGCCGCACCCGAAGCAGCGATGGAAGCTCGAGCGGGGGCCGCTGAACTTCACCTCGGAGAGCGGCGCGAACCGCTCGACGAACGGCGCCGGCAGCGGCGGGTCGTGGCTCACCCGAAGTAGGTCCGCACCAGCGGCGTCCAGGACTCGAGCGGCCGGGTCACCTGCCCCACCACCTTCGCCCCGTCGTCCCATCGCCGGAGTCGGAGCGCGTCGGCGAGCCAGACATGGCCGCCGAGGCGGGCAATCTCGTCGGCCCCCATCGGTCCCCCCTGGAGCGTGAGCGTGTGCTGCGAAGCGGGCGAGAGCGTCGCGTGGTAGCCGGGCTCGGTGGAGCAGAGGTACCGCTTGGCGTCGGCGTGCATGCGCACGAGCCACGCCACGCGCTCCGGCACGTAGGGGGCGATCAGCTCGGCTCCGATCTCGTGGTGGCCGCGGGCCCCGGATCGGGCCCCGCCCACGCGGTCGAAGACCAGGGACTGGTCCACCACGAAGCGGCCCACGTCGTGGAGCAGGCACGCCAGCGTCAGGTGCGGGTCCGCGCCGCCGGCCTCGGCCAGCTCGGCGCACTGCAGCGCGTGGGCCAGCTCGGACACGCGCTCGCCGCCGTAGAGGCGGGCACCCGCGTGCGCCATGGCCTCGAGCAGACGGCCGGTCATGGGGACGCTCGGGCGCATGTCGATCTGGAGTATACTCGCCGGGCGGCAGCCACGACCACCCGGTGATGCGAACCACGGTGATTCGAAAGGGAGAGCCACGATGGCGGTGAGCGTCAAGGTGATCACGGACGGGCCCCTGATGGTGAAGGGCGAGTGCGAGATGCAGGACGGCGAGGGCAATGCGATGCCCCCCAAGGGCGGCGACACCATCTTCCTCTGCCGCTGCGGCGGCTCGGCCAACAAGCCCTACTGCGACGGCGCGCACAAGAAGAACAGCTTCAAGGGCTGACCCCCGCCTCCCTCTCCCCCCCGGGGAGAGGGCCGGGGTGAGGGGCCCGCAGCCGAGGGGCCCACGTCTACGCTCGCCGCCACCAGAGCCGCCCCGCGATCGCGAACGCGGCCACCCCGATCAGCCCGATGAAGAGTGGCGCGCGCGCCTCGCCCAGCAGACCGCACACCACCGGGCCGAGGAAGATCGCGCCGTCCACCCCGACGCGATAGACGCCGGTCCGCCAGCCGAGTCGAGCCACGTCGGTGTGGTCGCGGATCACGCCGAGCGGCAGCATCCAGCCCGCCATCCCGACCCCGAAGAGCGCGCAACCCAGCCCGAGCAGCGGCAGCGACCCCAGCCCCACCGCGAAGAGGCCGACCCCCAGGACCGCCGCCACCCCGACCAGCACCGGCGGCCGTCCGATGCGATCGGCGAGCCAGCCCACCGGCAGCAGCACCGCCAGGTCCACGAGCTGGGCCAGCGACAGCAGGCCGGAGATGCCGGCGCGATCGAGACCGAACTCGCGCGTGCCCCGCAGCCGAATGACGAACTGGCTCACCGCCGACCACGCGAGCGCCATGATCACGCCGAGCGCGAACATCAGACGCACGATCGGCGGCAGGGACCCGCGCCCGGGTGCGGTCGCGGACGCGGCGGCGGCCGGGCCCGGTGCCGGCGCCTCCGCGCCGAGCCGGGCCGGGAAGTAGCGGGCCAGCGCGAGCGTGGCCGCGAGCGCGACCAGCACCGGCGCGGCGGCCGCGAGCAGCGTGACGTTCCAGGGCCAGCGCTCGGGCAGCAGCCCGACCAGGAGCAGCCCGCCGAGCACGCCCAGCATGCCGGCGAACTCGAGGGTGTTGAGCCGGATCGAGGCTCGCGGGCCGGGCTGGTCCTGCAGCACCGCGGTGAGGCTGCCGACCATGACCAGGGTGTGGGCGAGACCGGTGAGGATCCGGCCGAACACCAGCACCGGCAGCGGTCCCGCGGTGGCGAGCAGCAGCATCCCGGCCAGCAGGGTGACCGGCGCGAGCTTCAGGGCGGTCGCGAGGCGGCGCGCGGCGAGCGCGCCGGCGGGCAGGTCGGCGGCCATGCGCGCGAGGCCGAACGACCCGGCGAGGATGCCCAGCTCCCAGTCGGGCAGCCCCTGGGCGCGGGCGATCTCGGGCAGGAGCGGGCCGAAGGCGCCGATGCAGACGGTGCTGGAGAAGACGACGAGGCACAGCAGGGCCGTGCCCGCGAACCGGTCTCCGCTCACCGCCCGGGGCGGCTCAGGGCTCGAAGGAGCGCTCGCGCCACCACGGATAGAAGGGCGGCATGTCGACGCTGGGGCGCAGGGTGAAGCGGGCGGGGCGCTTCTCGAGGAACGCGCTCACTCCCTCGTGGGCGTCGGCGGAGCGGCCCGTCCAGTCCATGCAGCGGGAGTCGAGGCGGTGCGCTTCCATCGGATGGTCCGCCCCGAGCAGCCGCCACATGAGCTGGCGCGACAGGGCCACCGAGATCGCGGAGGTGTTCTGGGCGATCTCCCGCGCCAGCTCGCGCGCCACCGGAAGGAGCTGCTCGGGCGGGACCACCCGGCTCACGAGCCGACCCGCGAGCGCCTCCTCGGCCGGGAACACGCGTCCGGTGTAGACCCACTCCGCGGCCTGGCTCGGCCCCACGAGGCGTGGGAGGAACCAGGTGCTGCACGCCTCGGGGACCACTCCGCGCCGCGCGAACACGAAGCCGATGCGCGCGGCGGTCGACGCGATGCGGATGTCCATGGGCAACGTCATGGTGATGCCGAAGCCCACCGCGGGGCCGTTGATGGCGGCGATCAGCGGCTTCTTCATGTCGAAGATCCGCAAGGTGACGCGGCCGCCGCCGTCCTCGTGCTCGCCGGGGACCTCGCCCCGGGCCACCCGGTCGAAGGTCCGGGCCCCACCCGAGAGGTCGGCGCCCGCGCAGAACGCGCGGCCGGCCCCGGTCACGATCAGCACGCGCACCGCGTCGTCGCCGTCGGCCTGGTCCAGGACCGCGAGGAGCTCGTCGAGCATGCGTGAGCTCAGGGCGTTCAGCTTGTCGGGGCGCGCCAGGGTGACGGTCCCGACGCCGTCGGCGACCTCGAAGCGGATGGTCTCGAAGGCCAACGGGGTCAGCGGGGCGTGGGCGCGTCGCCCGGGGTGGGGTCGTCGGCCTCGCCCTGCTTGAGCTTGCGGAAGACGGTCTTGGGGTCGATGCCGAGCATCTTGGCGGTGAGGGTCTTGTTGCCGTGGTTGAGGCGGAGCGTCTCCTCGAGAAGCCGCGCTTCGACCTCGGCGAGCGGCGTGCCGATCCGGACCTGGAACACCCCGTCCGCCATCGTCGTGGCATCCGCCGGCGCGGCGGGGCCGTCCCGCAGCAGCATGACCGAGCGCTCGCGCACCGCGTCCGGCAGATCGGTGGCGTCGACGCGGAGGCCCCGGGCCAGCACCACCGCGCGCTCGACCACGTTCTCCAGCTCGCGCACGTTGCCCGGCCACGAGTAGGCCTCGAGGCAGCCGAGGGCCTCGTCGGTGAAGCCGTCGAGCTGGCGGTTGTTCTTGGCCGCGTACACGCGGAGGAAGTGCTGGGCCAGGAGCGGCACGTCCTCGTGACGGTCCCGGAGCGGCGGCACCTGGATCGTGATGACGTTCAAGCGGTAGAAGAGATCTTCCCGGAAGCGCTTGTCCCGCACCTGGGTGGCGAGGTCCTGGTTGGTGGCGGTGACGATGCGCACGTCGACCCGGAGCGTCTTGGTGCCGCCGACCCGCTCGAACTCGCCTTCCTGGAGCACGCGCAGGATCTTGGGCTGGGTGACCAGCGAGAGATCGGCGATCTCGTCGAGGAACAGGGTGCCGCCGCTGGCCAGCTCGAAGCGCCCCTCCTTGCGCTGGGCCGCCCCGGTGAAGGCGCCCTTCTCGTAGCCGAAGAGCTCGGACTCGAGCAGGGTCTCCGGCAGGGCCGCGCAGTTGACCGCGATGAACGGGCCCTCGCGCCGGCCGGAGCGGTCGTGGATGGCGCGGGCCACCAGCTCCTTGCCGGTCCCGCTCTCGCCCTGGATCAGGACGGTGGCCGAGCTGTCCGCCACCTGCTGCACCAGCGTCATGAGCCGCCGGAACGCGGGGCTCGCCCCGATCATGTTGCCCTGCCGCAGCAGGTCGTCCAGGCGCTTCTGCAGGGCGCGGTTCTGGGCGATGAGGTCGCGGCGCTCGAGCGCCTGGCGCACCACCTTGGTGAGCTGGGCGCGCTGGAAGGGCTTGGTGAGGAAGTCGGTGGCGCCGTCCTTCATCGCCCGCACCGCCTCCTCCACCGTGCCGAAAGCGGTGAGCAGGATCACGTCGACGTCGGGAGCGACCGCCTTGGCCTCGCGCAGCAGCTCGAGGCCGGTGAGCCCGGGCATCTTGAGGTCGGAGAGCACCAGGTCCACCCCGCCCGCCTGCAGCCGCTCGAGCGCGGCGAGGCCGTCGGGCGCCAGCACCACCGCGTACCCCTCGCGGGTCAGCGCGCGCTCGAGGCTCTGGCGCACCGCCGGGTCGTCGTCGGCCACCAGGAGAGTCGCGAGCGGCACGGTGGGCTCAGGCATGCTCGAGCTTCCGGATCGGCAGGGCCATCGTGAAGGTGGCCCCCGCCCCGGGAGCGCTGCTCCAGCGGATCTTGCCGCCGTGCTCCTCGACGATCTGGCGCGAGATGGAGAGGCCGAGCCCGGTCCCCTGCGGCTTGGTGGTGAAGAACTGCTCGAAGAGGCGCCGGCCCACCTCCGGAGGGATCCCGGCTCCGCTGTCGGACACCGCGATCTCCACCGTCTCGTCCACGCAGGCGGTGGTGAGGGTGAGGGCGCCGCCCTGCGGCACCGCCTCGATCCCGTTCTTCAGCAAGTTCAGGACCGCCTGGCGCAGCAGGGTGCGGTCGAACTCCATCGGAGGCACCGCGGCGTCGGTGGCCACCTCCACCACGATGCCCTGACGGGCGGCGAGCGGGCGCACGAACTCCGCCACCGCGGTGACCATGTCGTTGACCGAGTCCTCCTCGAACTGCGGCCGCGGGAAGCGCGCAAAGGCGAGGTACTCCTCGGTGAGCGCGTCGAGGGCGGCCACCTGGTCGCGGATGGCCCCGACGAGCGCGGTGGCCTCCGTCCCGTCCTCGCTCACCCGCCCCTGCACCATGTCGCCCAGCAGCTCCGCGTTCAGCTCGATGGCCGCGATGGGGTTGCGCACCTCGTGGGCGACCTTGAGCGAGAGCCGGCCCACGGTGGCCATCCGCTCCGCCTCCACCAGGTTTTCCTGGGCGGCCTGCAGCCGCGTGAGCGTCCCGGTCACCTCCGCGTTCAACCGCTCCACCTCGGCGCGGGCGCGCCGCTCGCGATCCGCGACGTGGCCGAGCGCGAAGGCGGGCAGCCCGAGCTGTCCCATGACGATGGCGACCGCGGTCCACGCCACGTCCGGCGGGGCCATCCACGCCGCGGTCCAGTAGAGCATTCCGGCCACCAGGGTCAGCAGCAGCCCGACCCAGCGGCCGAAGTAGTAGGCGTTGACCGCCACCAGCGGGAAGAACAGGTTCACGAACGGGCTGTCGCCGCCGCCGGTGAGGTACAGGAGCAGGAACACGAGCGCGAGGTCGACGCACAGCGCGGCGGTGAAGATCCGGCGCGTGGCGCCGGGATTGACGGTCACCAGCGCGAGGATGCCGGCCTTGTAGAGCCCGAACCAGATGACCAGGGCGTAGACGTCGACCCGATGGCGGGGACGGAGGGGCACGAGGCCGAGGGCGGTGAGACCGCCCACCATCACGATGGCCAGCAGGACCGCGAACAGGCGCTCGTCGCGCTCGAACACCCGGAGGGGCGCGGCCCAGCGCGTGCGAGTGGGGGCGGTCAGCGCCACGGGGGACACACTATCATGCGGCCTCCGAGGGTCAAGCCGGTCGGGCCGGCGCAGGGGCGGGCGGGGGGGCGGCGAGCGACGTCGCTTCCTCGCGCCGGAGCAGCGGCAGGGCCAGCAGCGGGAGCAGCCCGATCACGCCCACCGCGATGAGCAGGTGCCCCAGCCCCGAGTAGTCCTGCTGGGTGACCCCGAAAGCCACGTTGAGGTAGCGCGTGCCGAGCTCGCTGGCCGACAGGGCCAGGTTCATGAGCGAGGCCATGATCGCGAACATGGTCGCTTCCGCGCCACGCGGCGCGGTGCGGGCGATGAGGGCGAGCATCGGCACCATGCTGAGCTGGCCGAGCGGCGCCGAGATCGTGGTGTCGATGAACGCGAACGTGCGCGGGCTCAGCCCGAACCACCGGTAGGCCTCGTAGAAGAGGCCGATCGTCGGCAGGTAGAGGACCGCGCCCGCGATCGTGACCCAGAAGAGGGTGTAGCTCACCGGCCGATGGGTGATCGGCTTGCGGAACACGATCAGGCCGACCAGGCTCAGCATCGAGCTCACCTGGGCGAGAAGCCCCAGGAACTCCTGATCGAACCCCAGGTGGTCGATCGCCCAGTAGTTGAATCCCTGCCCCGCCCCGGGAACCGCCCGGAAGCAGAAGATGGCGAAGGCGGCGACCGCGACGGCGCGGGAGATTCCGACTCGCCGGAGGAGCAGCGTGATGATCGTGCCGGAGACGATCAGGATGATCTCCTGGCCGAACGGCACCGACAGCGCCTCCAGCAGGATCCCGAGCGCGGCGTAGGCGAGCCCGCCCGCCACCACGAGGCGCGAGTTGCCCCCTCCGAGGGGATTGGGGGCGTCGGCGGAGGCGACCGGCCGGGCGGGCTCCCGCGGGATCAGCCAGGCCGCCACGAACACCAGCAGCGGCAGGATCAGCGCGATCGCGAACACCGTCCGCGCGCCGACCGCGCCGGCGAGCCAGCCGCTCAGATAACCCACACTGATGGTGCCGGCCAGCAGCGACATGCGGCCCAGGGCCTGGATCTGCTTCATCTCCTCCTCGGAGCGGGCCACCTCCACGCTCAGCGCGTCGGCCACCACGTCCTGGACCATGAAGCCCACCGCGCTGATGACGAGCGCGGCCAGGTAGGTGCCCTTGGTGGAGGCGGTGGTGGCGAGCCACGCGTAGCCCACGAGCGTGAGCAGCGCGCCGAGCAGCAGATACGCGAAGCGGCGGCTGCCGAAGATGGGATGCACGTCGGAGGCGACCCCCGCCACCATCTTGGTGCTCCACGGCAGGGCCACCCAGAAGGCGATCCCGGCGGCCTCGGCGGGAGTGATGCCGAGCACGTCCTTCTGGAAGTAGAGCATCGCGATGGCGGTGATCCCGCTGGCCCCGTAGCAGAAGTAGGTCACGAGCACCGGGAGATAGGCCAGCCGCACCCCGCCCAGGAGAGCGCGAGCGAGCCCGCGGGGCGCGGGCGGCGCGGCGGGAGCGGTCTCGGTCGACTCGGCCATCAGGCAGAGTGTAGCGTACCCGCCCGCGGTCTCCCGCTTGACGTCGCCCCACGCCGCCGTTACCGTCGGCGCATGACGATGGCCGGCGGAGGCGTCCTCGCATTCTGGCACGACGTGGCGCCCGGCGGGGACGGCGAGTTCGATCAGTGGCACCTGCGTGAGCACATCCCGGAGCGCCTCGCGGTGCCCGGCTTCCTCCGCGCGCGGCGCTACGCGACGCTGGGCGCTCCGCCCCGGTACTTCTACTTCTACGAGACCGAGTCGCTCGACACGCTGCAGAGCCCGGCCTACCTGGCCCGCCTGGCCGATCCGACTCCGTGGACGCGGCGGACCATGCCGCTCGTGCGCAACAACATCCGCACCGCGTGCCGCGTCGTGGCCACCTGGGGCTCGGCGGTGGGGGGCGTGATCGCCACGCTCCAGCTCGGCCCCCGGGCGGGGCACGAAGACGAGCTGCGCTCCTGGCTCTCCACCACCGCGCTCCCCGGAGCGGCCGAGCATCCCGGGATCGTGGCGAGCCATCTCCTCGAGGGCGACGCGGGCGTCAGCACCGCGGCCAGGAGCGACGAGAAGAAGCTCCTCGCCACGCCCGATGCGCTCGTGCGCTGGGTGGTGCTCGTCGAGGGCATCGATGCGGCCGCCGCCGAGGCGACGTGCCGCGACCTGCTCAGCCCGGAGACCATCGCCCGACACGGGGGCGCGGACGGCGCGACCCTCGGGCTGTACCGCCTGCAGCTCGTGCTGGGAGAGCGCTGATCGCGCGCTAGACGGACCCGAGATCGGGCTCGCGCGTGTGCCAGTCGGTCGCGCGCTGGTAGGCGTGGCCCAGGCGCAGCACGGTGGCCTCGTCGAACGGGCGGCCCACGAGCTGGAACGCGAGCGGCAGGCCCGCGGCGGAAAACCCGGCGGGCAGGCTCAGGGCCGGGAGGCCGAGCCCGTTGAACGGGCGCGTGAGACGCGAGAACCGGCCTTGCCGCACGATGCGCTCCTCCAGCGGGCCCTCCAGCGCGGCGCGGAGCGGCGGCGCCGGCTCCGGGATCACCGGCACCGCCAGCACGTCCACCTCGCTCCACACCTCGCGGGTGAACGCGCGAGCCAGGCGCGCGCGCAGCCGCAGCGCCTGCAGGTAGTCGTAGGCCGGCACGCTCAGGCCCAGCTGGAGGCGGGCGCGCGTGAAGGCGTCCAGCTCCTGCGGCCGCTCCCGGAGCAGGCGGGCGTGCAGCGCGCTCGACTCGCTGCGGGAGATGAGCCCGGTGATGTCGTTGAGCACCTGGGGATCGGGCAGCCGGACCTCCGCGACGTGCGTCCCCAGGGTGGCCAGGGTCGCGACCGCGGCGCGCACGCCCGCCTCCATCTCGGCGTCGAGGCCCTGGAAGAAGAAGTTCAGGGGCACGCCGACGCGGAGCCCGCGCACCGGGGTCTCGAGGGCCGCGACGTAGTCGGCCACCGGGTGTGAGCTCGCCGTCGCGTCGAGGGGATCGCGACCCGCGATGGCCTGGAGCATGAGCGCGCAATCGAGCGCGGTGCGCCCCATCGGACCGAGGTGGTCGTTGGACCAGGAGAGCGGCATCGCGCCGGCGCGGCTCACCCGGCCATAGGTCGGCTTGAGACCGGTGATGCCGCAGAAGGCGGCGGGGAGGCGAATGGAGCCGCCGGTGTCGGTGCCGAGGGCGCCCGGCGTCAGCCCCGCGGCCACCGCCACCCCGGAGCCGCTCGACGAGCCCCCGGTGCAGTGCTCGACCGCCCACGGATTGCGCGCGTGCCCGTGGTGCGGATTGTCGCCCAGCGCGCCCATGGCCAGCTCGGTCATGTTGAGCTTGCCGAGGCCGACCGCGCCGGCGGCGAGGAGCCGGGTCACCGCGGTGCAGTCATGCTCGGCGATGAAGTACTCCGCGGTCCGGGTGCCGCACGAGGTCGGCAGGCCACGGATGAAGCAGAGATCCTTGAACGCGAGCGGCACGCCGTGGAGCGTCCCCCGCCACTGTCCCCGCCCCGCGTCGTCCTCGAGGCGGCGGGCCGCGGCCAGGGCGCGCTCGGCGTCCACCGTGATGAAGGCGCGCAGGCGGCCGTCGAGGCGCGCGATGCGGTCGAGGTGGTGGCGCGTGACCTCGACCGGGGAGACCTTGCCCTGCCGGATCGACGCGGCGACCGCGGCCAGGCTCGGGAAGTCGGGCACGGCCGCGCCAGTCTAGCGGGGAGACCCGGAGCCGGACGCGGCACGGCCGCCCGCGATCGGCGCGCCGTCCTCCAGCGCCGCCGCGAAGCGCGCGGGCTCCTCGGCCAGCGACAGCTCGCCGGCCAGTCGCTCGATGACCCCCACGAGGTCGGCCAGCTCCGCCCGCTGGAACTTGTTCTCGCTCATGGCGGGAGCATACTACGCGGACCCGAGTACAATCCTTGACAATACGAGGCCCGCGAGGGTACTCACGCTCAGGCGGTCCACGTCGGGAACCGCGAGCCCAGCCGGCTGGTTATCCGGTGTCAGAAAGGAGAAGACCATGCGGAGGACGCACCTTGGATCGTGGGTCGTGCTCGGCTTCACGGCCCTGGCCCTGACGTCGGCGGGGCCGGCCGAGGCCCAGAAGAAGACCCTCGTGGTGGCCCTCAACCAGGATCCCGACCTGCTGGACCCGACCCTGTCGCGCACCTACGTGGGCCGGATCATCTTCGCCCACATGTGCGAGAAGCTCTTCGAGATCGACGAGAACCTCCGCCTCTCTCCCCAGCTCGCCGCCGCGATGCCCGCGTTCTCCGACGGCGGCAAGACGGTGACCATCAAGCTGCGCAGCGGAGTGAAGTTCAACGACGGCACCCCGATGAACGCGGAGGCGGTGAAGTTCTCCCTCGACCGGCACCGCGAGATGAAGGGCTCGAACCGGCGCAGCGAGCTGGAGCCGGTGACCGCGGTCGAGGTGGTGGATCCGCTCACGATCCGGCTCCGGCTCAAGAGCGCCTTCTCCCCGCTGGTGGCCACCCTCGCCGACCGCTCCGGCATGCCGGTTTCCCCCGCGGCGGTGAACAAGCTGGGCGACAAGTTCGCCACCGCGCCGGTGTGCGTGGGACCGTGGTCCTTCGTCGAGCGCGTGCCGCAGGACCGCATCGTGCTCGAGAAGTCGACCCACTACTTCGATCCCGGCCAGGCCCACTTCGACCGCATCGTGTTCCGCGTCATCCCCGACGACAACGTGCGCCTCGCCAACCTGCGCTCGGGCGACATCGACGTCATGCACCTGGTGGCCCCGACCGACTCGCTAAATTTGAAGAAGGAGGGGCGCTTCGAGGTGGCGAGCGTGACCGGCCTCGGCTACACCGGCATGACGATCAACCAGCGGAACAAGACCGGCAAGACTCAGCCGCCCGGCGACCTCGGCACGCCGCTCGCCAACGACCCTCGCGTGCGCGAGGCCCTCGACCTGAGCCTCGACCGCGAGGCCATCAACCAGGTGGCTTGGGACGGCCAGTACACCCCCGCCTGCACCCCAATCGCCCCGGTGAGCCCGTTCTACGACAAGAGCCGCAAGTGTCCCGGCCGCGACGTGGCCAAGGCCAAGCAGCTCCTCGCCGCGGCCGGGCTGCCCAACGGCTACGCCTTCGAGCTCACCATCGTGAACGACCCGCAGCAGCGCCGCTTCGGCGAGGTGATCCAGGGGATGGCCCGCGAGGCCGGCTTCAACATCACGCTCAGGCCGAGCGAGTTCGCCTCCGCGCTGACCGACGACGACAACGGCAAGCTCCAGGCCTTCGCCATCGGCTGGAGCGGGCGCGTGGACCCGGACGGCAACATCCACCAGTTCCAGACCTGCGGCGGCAGCCTGAACACCACGCTGGTCTGCGACGAGGCTGTCGACGCGCTCCTGAACAAGGCGCGCGAGGTCAGCGACCAGGGGCAGCGCGCGAAGCTCTACCGCGAGGCCATCGACAAGATCACCGCGCGGCGCAACGTCATCTATCTCTACCACCTCAACTACATCGTGGCGTTCCCCAAGAACCTGAAGGGCTACCGGGCGGTGCCCGACGGGCTGATCCGCATCAAGGGGGTGTCCTGGAACTAAGCGGACCCCGGTGCTCGACTTCCTGATCCGGCGGGTCGCGATCTCGATCGTGACCCTGTTCGTGATCAGCCTGATCGTCTTCACCGGCGTCCGCATGATCCCCGGCGACCCGGCCCGGGTCATGGGCGGCACCGACGCCGACGCGGCCGGGCTCGCCGAGATCCGCCAGAAGTACGGGCTCGACGCGCCCATCGCGCTGCAGTACCTCCGCTGGGTCGGGCTCGCGCTGCGGGGCGACCTCGGCGAGTCCATCCGCACCCGCGAGTCGGTGGTATGGACGGTGGCCCGCAAGCTGCCGATCACGATGGAGCTTGCCGGCCTGTCGCTCCTGGTCGCGCTCGGCATCGCGATCCCCGCCGGGGTCTTCTCCGCGGTCCGCCGCAACACGGTGTGGGATTTCCTCGTCAACGCGGTGTCGCTCTGCGGCCTCTCGGTGCCGAGCTTCTGGCTCGGGCTCATGCTGATCCTGCTCCTGTCGGTGCGGCTGCACTGGCTCCCCGCCTCAGGCTTCGTGCCGCCGTGGGAGGACCTGGGGGCCAACCTCCGGCGCATGCTGATGCCCGCGTTCGTGCTGGGGGCCGGCCTCGCGGCGGTGCTGATGCGCCAGACCCGCAACAGCATGATCGAGATCCTGAGCGCGGACTACATCCGCACCGCGTGGAGCAAGGGGCTGGCCGGCCGCGCGGTCATCTTCCGCCACGCTTTCCGCAACGGGCTGATCCCGGTGGTCACGATCCTCGGCCTCCAGACCGGCGCCCTCATGGGCGGCGCGGTGGTCACCGAATCGATCTTCGTGGTGCCCGGGTTCGGGCGCCTGATCGTGGAGTCGGTGTTCACTCGCGACTACCCGCTCGTGCAGGGCGTGGTCCTGATCACCGCCAGCACCTACGTGCTGGTGAACCTGCTGGTGGATGTCTCCTATTCCCTGCTGAACCCGCGCATTCGCATCGGAGGGGCCGCGAGTGGCGGCTGACCGGGGCGGGCGGCTCTGGCGGCGGCTGTGGCGGCGCCCGCCCGCGGTGGTGGGCGCGCTGGTCGTGCTCTTCTTCGTGGCGCTCGCGGTCGGGGCCCCGTGGATCGCGACCTCGGATCCGCAGCGCTCCGACTACGGCAAGATCCGCAAAGCGCCGACCACCGCGAATCCGTTCGGCACCGACGACCTCGGCCGGGACAACTTCTCTCGCGTGGTCTGGGGCACCCGCATCTCGATGCAGGCGGGCGTCTTCTCGATCCTCCTCGCGATCGCCATCGGGGTGCCCGCGGGCCTCGTGGCGGGCTACTGGAGCGGCGGCGTCATCGACCAGCTCATCATGCGGCTGACCGACGCCTGGCTCGCCTTCCCGTTCCTGATCCTCGCCATCGGGCTCGTGACCATCATGGGCGCCTCGCTCACCAACGCCACCGTGGCGATCGGCCTCGCGGCCACGCCCACCTACATCCGGCTCACCCGCGGGCTCGTCCTTGGAACTCGCGAGGAGGACTACGTGCAGGCCGCGCGCGCGCTCGGCGCGGGCGGGCCGCGGACGATCCTGCGCCACATCCTGCCCAACATCGTGAGCGCCCTGCTGGTGCAGGCCACCGTGTCGATCCCGGCCGCCATCATCGCCGAGGCCATCCTGTCGTTCCTGGGCCTGGGGGTGCAGCCGCCGACCCCGAGCTGGGGCACCATGCTCAACACCGCCCAGCAGTTCCTCGAGACCGCGCCCTGGATGGCCTGGTGGCCCGGCCTCGCGATCTTCTCGCTGACGCTGTCGTTCAACCTGGCGGGCGACGGCCTCCGCGACCTGCTGGACCCCAAGGACTACTAGTCGCAGGAGACACGACCGCGAGGACGCGCTTGCCCGACACGATGGTGAAACAGCTAGGATGCCGGCGCCAGGAGCGCGGTCAGATCCTGCAGATCCTTGAGCGTCTCGGTGCGATCCACGATCTCGGTGACGGTACGCGCGCGGGCAGAGCCCAGCACGTCCGTCGCGAGCGCGACGAACTTCTCCACGACCTCCTCCGCCGGCACCGGATCCTCGAAGTCGCCGCGCACCACGCTGGTGACGCCGGTGAGGGCGCGCCCGTCCTTGAGCGCGACCTCGACTCGCGCGGTCGGGGCGTTGGCGCGCCGCGGCGACATCTCTGGGTCCACCCGCACCTCCACGCGCGCCGCGAGCGCCCGGATGCGCGGATCGCCCAACGCGGGCTCCACGAACGCGGCGACGTCGGCGCGCCCGAGAACGAGCGCGGCGGCCACCGCGTACGGGATGGAGAACTTCGCGCCCAGCATCGAGGTCGGCGCGACCCCGGCCATCCGCGGGCCGAACGGGATCGTGGTGACGACCACGCGCTCGATTCTGCTGGATGCGCAGCGGGCCGCCCAGGCCGTCCAGCGCGCGCTTGGGCTCGAAGCGGTCGGCGAGGATCGTGCCGTACACGTCGCTCGGCGCGTCCGTCAGCCCGGTGAAGCCGGCGCGATGCAGATCGACCGCGAGAATGCCCTCGAGGCCGGAGCGCCCCGGATATGCATTGCGGATCGTGACACCCTCGAGCGCGGGGGTCCAGGTGTTGGCCGGGCTCATGCTCGCGGAGAGGTTGATCACCGAGCGCACGGAGGCCGCGTCGAGCCCGGCCAGCCGGGCCACCGCCACCGCGGTGCCGATAGTGCCCCAGGTGCCGTGGGAGTGGACGTTCGGCTTCGGCGTGGTCGCGCTGCCGAGGCGCGAGCACACCTCGTAGCCGGCGATGATGCTCTCCAGCAGCCGGCGCCCGTCGGCGTCCGTGTCCTCCGCCACCGCGAGGGCGGCCGGGACCACGTGGATCGCAGGGTGGCCCCCGCCGAGCCGGCTGCCCTCGTCGACCTCGAGCGCGACGCCCGCGGTGGCGTTGGCAAACGTGGCCAGGAGCGGATCGACCCGGCCGCCGTGGCCCACGAGGGTCGCCCCGGCGCGCGACCGGCGCTCGTGCATGGCGGCGGCGAGCCGCCGGTTCTCCGGCTGCGCGCTGCCGGCCACCATCGCGCCGATCGTGTCGAGCAGCACCAGGCGCGCGGCCTGGATCGCCTCGTCCGGCAGGCGGTCGAGACTCACCGCCGCGACGAACTCCGAGAGGCGGTCGAGATAATCCATGGCGAGCGGGTGCGCCCCTACCCGGCCGTCCCGCCGATGGGCGCCACCGGCCCGGTCCGCGCGAGGAACTGCCCGTAGCCGGGCTTCTGCTCAAGTCGCCCCTGATTGAGCAGCACCTGGCCGCGCAGCACGGTCATCCACGGGCGGCCCTTCGACTTCCAGCCTTCGTAGAGGGTCCAGCCCGCGATGCCGTGGTGATCCGCCACCTTGATCGTCCCGTCCGAGTCCGGATCAATGATCGTCAGGTCGGCATCGGCGCCCACCCGGATCGCGCCCTTTCGCGGATAGAGCCCGAAGATGCGCGCCGGATTCTCCGCCATCACGCGCGCCAGCCACGTCACCGGCAGGCCGCGCTTGACCACGCCCTCGCTCCACATGAGCGGCACCAGCGTCTCGATGGACGGGCTGCCGAACGGGACCGGCCGGCCCTCGGCGTCCACGAAGATGTTCTTCCAGCCCGGCTCCTTCAGCTCCTTGC
>WNFD01002798.1_pt1 | contig 25779 bp, 19 predicted proteins | sample 5400491 | NCBI WGS metagenome assembly WNFD01 (sample SAMN13153343, study PRJNA577476) | soil metagenome | isolation source: 120 cm saprolite under Douglas fir tree site 2 hole 2 replicate 2 | place: USA:California | collected 2015-04-18
CGCCGTCCTCTTTTCTTTTCTTGTGAGCCTTGCGGCGGGCCTTTACCCGGCGGGACGCGCCGCCCGCCTCGATCCCGTACAGGCCCTGCGTTACGAGTAAACTGAAACAGATGGGTGGCCGTCTCAGAATTTCCTTGCTCTTCGCGGCGGTCGCATTTTCATTTCCTGTCCACGCTCAGAGCCGCATCGACTGCAACGCGCTGAACAGCCGAATCCTGAAACACTCTGTTCACTACTGCGTTTACCTGCCCGCTGGCTATGACGCAGGCGCCGCGAAGCATCCAGCTCAAGACTATCCAGTGCTTTATTTTTTGCACGGCCTCGGGGACAACGAGAGAACTCTTTTTAACACTGGCGGATGGACTCTGCTCGACGATCTCCGGCAGCAACACAAAATCGGGGACTTTCTCATTGCCGCTCCCGAGGGCGGGCAAACGTTCTACATCAATTCTGCCGACGGCCGCGTGCGCTACGGCGATTTTTTCCAGCAAGAGTTCATCCCCCTGATCGAAAACAAGTACCGCATAAAGAAGAGCAGATCTGAGCGGGCCATCAGCGGAATCTCAATGGGTGGGTATGGTGCGCTGCGTTTCGCTTTTTCTCATTCTGAAATGTTTTCCGCAGTCAGCGCGCAAAGCGCCGCGTTAATTACCGAATCCCCGCAAGAGCTTAATACGGTGGACCGCTCCGGCGCTCCGCTGGGAAAGGTGCTGGCGACAGTCTTCGGCAGCCCAATCGCGGTTCAGCATTGGAAGAACAATAGTCCTTTCGATCTGGCGAACAGAAACCAGAACGCACTTCGACGCCTATCCATTTATTTCAATTGCGGCCAGGATGATAATTATGGCTTCGAGAAAGGCGCCGCCGCGCTGCACGAGCAGTTACAAAAGGAGAATGTAAAGCACGAGTATCACCTTTATCCCGGCGACCACAGCTTGTCTTATTTTCTGGCGCACTTCACCGAGGTCATGGAGTTTCATTCCCGCGCATTCGGCCTTAAATAGGGAGTTGCGAAACCGATCCGTAAGGTCATTTCACTAAGGCCCTGGTTCGCAAGATCGCATGGGCGCCTTTCGCGTTTGGCATCGCGTTACCAAAGCCTGCGCATTCTCTTCGTTCACGTGAAACCTGTTGTAAACTAGCCGGAGACGGCGACAATCCGCTGCCTGCTCGCGCGGAGGGATGTGTGAGTGGTTGAAACAGGCGGTCTTGAAAACCGCTGTACCTGAAAGGGTACCGGGGGTTCGAATCCCTCTCCCTCCGCCATTACTCATCGAATGTGGTGCAACTCACCTGGAAAGCATGATCGAATTTCTCTCTATTCTCGCCGTCGGGTTTTTTCTGGGGATGCGCCACGCTACGGATCCCGACCACGTCATCGCGGTCACAACTATTGTCAGCAATCAGCGAAACAAGGCCCGTGCCACCCTGATTGGTGCATTTTGGGGAGTGGGCCATACCCTTACCATCTTGGTGGTTGGCACTGGAATCATTCTCTTTAATCTTGTGATTCCAGTTCGTGTTGGATTGAGCATGGAACTCTCCGTCGCAGTGATGCTGATCATCCTGGGCCTGATGAACGTATCCGGTTTTCTGCGCTCGATGCCAGCTGGATTAATTGAATCGTCCGGCGAAGAGGCGATAGTCCACTCTCACTCCCACAGCCACGGAAATTTCACTCACAGTCACCCGCATGTTCACCTGACCGAGGATGGCTCTCGCACGCCGCTCGCCTGGATGGACCGGATATTTGGCCAGGCTGGCTTGTATCAGTATCTTCGACCGTTCGTGGTGGGCGTGGTTCACGGACTTGCGGGTTCAGCGGCGGTGGCATTGCTGGTTTTGACTACGATCCGAAATTATCGTTGGGCTATCGCTTACCTTTTAATCTTTGGTGTTGGCACGATCGCCGGCATGATGCTGATCACAATGAGCATCGCATCCGCGTTCACAATGGTGGGCAGGGGCCGGCAGAAATTCTCCCGCCGGCTCGCGTTCGCTTCAGGCCTGCTGAGCCTTGGCTTCGGCCTTTTCATTGCCTACCAGATCTGCGTTGTGGATGGCCTTTTCACTACCCACGCAAGATGGATTCCGCAATAGTTCAACCTGATCGACAAATTAATGCGATCGGTGTCCCCGACGTTTCCGGTGAGGACGCGCCCCGCCTAGCACCAGTTCGCAAAGACGGTCGATAAAGTCGGGCGTCAGCCTGGCATGCCGGATAAGGAATCGCATGTAAATGGGTCCATAGAGCGAATCAAGAAGCAAATCCATGTCGACGTCCTTGCGCAGTTCGCCGCGGCGAATGCCGCGACGAAGCGTGGCGTATGCTTCCAGTCGCCGCGGAAACAGGAAGCGTTCCCGGAAAGCAGCGATCAGATCTCCATCGCTTTGTCCTCCGCCAAGGATGGCGGAAACGATTCGCCCGCGCCGGCTGCGAAAAATTTTGACCAGTTGCCGCATTTGCTGACTCATGTCGGAACACACGGAACCGGTATCCGGAAAGTGCAAGGCACGAGTTGTGCTGCTGGCGAATGCGTCTGCGATAAGAGCGGCTTTGTTGGGCCACCAGCGGTAAACCGTGGCCTTGCCAACGCCGGCATGAGCCGCGACGTCTTCGATCGTCAGATCGGAAAACCCGTGTCTTCCCAGAATTTTCAGCGTACTGCGCAGAATGGCCAGACGCGCCTGCTCACTGCGCGGGCGTCCCGGGGCGCGGGAGTTGCGCCCGCCATGGTCGTTATCAGCCGCAGACTTCTGGCGCATGGCCTTAACCCTACCATATAATGGGGGTGAATTTAGAATCCAATACGATCAGTATCGAATCTAAATTAAAATCCGCGGGTTCCAGTTCGCGTTGCGGCAGCGAAATTTTGCTTTTATTCGAACCCGGGAGTGGTGGCCTAACCGATGTGGATTGTTGCGTTAGCTCTGAGGCGTCCTTACACATTCGTGGTGATGGCGCTGGTCATCGTTCTTCTCACGCCGATTACGATTCTGCGTACCCCCACGGATATCTTCCCGAACATCGATATTCCAGTAGTCTCGGTAGTTTGGTTTTACACGGGAATGTCGCCGCAGGACATGGCGGACCGTATCGTGTCCAATTCCGAGCGGGGCATCACCACCACCGTCAACGATATCGAGCACATGGAGTCTCAGTCGGTAAACGGCCTGGGCGTGATCAAGGTTTTTTTCCGTCCGGGCACGAACGTTCAGGGGGCTGTCGCCCAGATCACTGCGATTGCGCAAACTACCGTGCGCGGTTTGCCGCCCGGCACAACGCCACCGCTGATTATTTCTTATAGCGCCTCTACCACTCCTATCATTCAGCTTGGGCTGAGCAGCAAGACCCTGCCCGAGCAGCAACTGTTCGATCTCGGCCAAAACTTTCTGCGGAACTTTTTGGCCACGGTGCCAGGTGCCGCTACGCCGTATCCTTATGGCGGCAAGATTCGGCAGATTCAAGTGGATTTGGATCTGCCGAAACTTCAGGCTTATGGGCTCGCTCCCACCGACATTGTGAATGCGGTCAACGCGCAGAACCTGATTCTCCCCAGCGGTTCGGTCAAGTTCGGTCCGCTGGAATACAACGTGGAGATGAATGGAACGCCGCAGACTATCGCGGAACTGAATGACCTGCCGGTCAAGACCAGCAACCGTTCCACGCTTTACATGCGGGATGTCGCGCATATCCGCGACGGCTTCGCTCCGCAGACGAATATCGTGCGCCAGGATGGTAATCGCGGCGCGCTGATGTCCATTTACAAGAACGGCAACGCTTCTACCCTGCAGATTGTCGCTGGCATCAAGAATATTGTTGCGCAAGCGGCACAATCGCTGCCACCCGAGTTAAAGATCACCTCGCTCTTTGACCAATCCCTATTTGTGCGGGCGTCGATCAACGGAGTAGTGCGCGAGGCATTGATTGCGGCGATTCTCACCGCTGTGATGATTCTGGTCTTCCTTGGCGACTGGCGTCCTACGATCGTCATTTCGATTTCCATTCCGCTCTCGATTTTTGTTTCGATCATTGTGCTGGGCGCCATCGGCGAAACCATTAACATTATGACGCTGGGAGGATTGGCGCTCGCGGTCGGGATATTGGTCGATGATGCCACGGTGGAAATCGAAAACATTGAACGCAACCTTGCCATGGGCAAGGAGATGAAGCAGGCCATTCTCGATGGCGCACAGCAGATTGCGGTGCCGGCTTTAGTTTCAACTTTGAGTATTTGTATCGTGTTCGTGCCGATGTTCTTTCTGAGCGGCGTGGCCAAGTTCCTGTTCGTGCCTCTGGCGGAGGCGGTGAGCTTCGCCATGCTGGCCAGCTACCTGCTCTCGCGAACCCTTATCCCCACGCTGGTGATGTTCATCATGCGAGGCCACGAGCATCGTTCCGAAACGCCCAAGTCGTTCCTGGGACGCTTCCAACGCGGCTTCGAGCGCAAATTTGAAGACTTCCGGCGCGGCTACGAACAATTGCTGGAAACTACTCTCGAGCATCGCGGCATCTTCGTGCTCTGCTTCCTAGCCTTTTGTCTGCTCTCCCTCGGGCTGTTCATGTTCCTGGGACAGGACTTCTTCCCGCAGGTGGATGCAGGCCTGCTTCGCCTGCATGTGCGCGCCCGCCCCGGGTTGCGGGTGGAAGAAACGGCGCGGCTGGTTGATCAAATCGAGGCCGCACTGCGCCAGGAAATTCCAAACGGTGAATTACAGACGATTCTCGATAACATCGGCCTGCCGAACTCCGGCATCAATCAGTCTTACAGCTCCAATGGCACGATCGGCACCAGCGATGCCGAGATTCTGATCGCGCTTGATCCCGCGCATCACCATCCCACCGCGAACCATATACGCCATTTGCGCGAGGCGCTGCCTCGATGCTTCCCGGGAGTCGAGTTTTTCTTCCAGCCGGCCGATATTGTCACGCAGATTTTGAACTTCGGCCTGCCCGCACCCATCGACGTTCAGATCGTCGGAACGGATATGGCCAACAGCTATCAACTGGCGCAGCAGATTGCCAACAAGATGCGCCACATTCCCGGGGCTGCCGATGTGCACGTTCAGCAGTTGCTTTCCTCGCCCACGCTGCATCTGGATATCGACCGCACCCGGGTCACGCAGGTTGGGCTTACGGCGCGCGATGTGGCGCAGAGTGTGCTGGTTTCGCTCAGCGGCAGTTTCCAGACCGCGCCGAACTTCTGGCTGAATCCGCGCAACGGTGTTACCTATCAGATGGCGGTGCAGTCGCCGCAATATCGCTTGACCGACCTGCAGGACCTCATGGCAGTGCCGGTTAACTCGCAGCAGGGGGCGCAGTTGCTGGGCAATCTGGTGCAGTCCTATCCGGCTGCGCGGGCAGCCACGGTAAACCACTACAACGTGCAACCGGTCGTCGACGTTTACGCCAGCACTCAGGACCGCGATCTGGGCGCGGTTGCTTCCGACACCGACAAAGTGCTCAAGACATTCGACAGCCAATTACCACGAGGCACTCACATCGTGGTGCGCGGGCAGGTGGTCACTATGCGATCCTCATTCATCGGTCTCGGTCTGGGACTTATAGGAGCCATTCTTCTCGTCTATCTACTGATCGTGATTAACTTCCAGTCCTGGCTCGATCCGTTCATAATTATTGCTGCCTTGCCGGGAGCGCTGGCGGGAATCTGCTGGTTCCTGCTGCTGACCCGCACCACGTTGAGCGTACCGTCGTTGACCGGCGCGGTCATGTGCATGGGCGTTGCCACCGCCAACTCGATCCTGATGGTCAGTTTCGCGCGTGAGCAAATGGAGGAAGGCATCCCCGCCGTGCAAGCCGCCGTAGCTGCGGGGTACACGCGTGTGCGTCCGGTGTTGATGACGGCATTAGCTATGATCATCGGCATGGTTCCGATGGCGCTCGGATTTGGTGAAGGCGGCGAACAAAACGCTCCGCTGGGACGGGCCGTCATCGGCGGGCTGCTGTTTGCCACAGTCGCCACTTTGTTCTTTGTGCCGAGTGTATTCGCGATGTTTCATAGCCGCCGGGAAGCTAAGCGGGCGCGGCAGGAACAAGCATAACTGGTCTTTACGGAAGAATCGGAGTTACGCATGAGTGCAGAGAACGATTTCAAAACAATGCCGGCTGAGGCCCAGCGATCTGAGCAGAATCGCGAGGTTCATCGCGAGGTTCAGCCGTCGCAACTGAACGAGGAGCGTCACACTCCGGGAGCGCAGGCGCAGCGCGATGCGGAGATCGAGCAGATTCAGCAGCACTCCCGCCACCAACGGGTGGGTATCCAGAAACCGCCCGAAGTTCCCCCTGCGCCACCGCGTAAAGCCTTGATGATTGTGGGCGTATTTCTGTTGCTGCTGTTGATTGCCGGAGGTATTACGCTGTGGGACCACGTGACTCATAGCCGCGCCCTGGCCAAGGAGACGGAGCGCGAGACTGTGCCCACGGTCGCGGTGGTTTATCCGCAATCAGAAAAGCCTGACGAGGAGTTTGTCTTACCTGGCTCGCTTCAGGCTTATGAGGAATCGCCGATTTACGCTCGCACCAGCGGGTATCTGGTTCGCTGGTACAAAGATATTGGCAGCAAAGTGGTAAAGGGAGAATTGCTGGCGAAGATCGACGCGCCCGAGGTTGATCAGGAACTGAACCAGATGCGAGCCGCGCGCCAGCAAACTCTGGCGCAGATGGAGCTGGCGAAGATCAGCGCCGACCGCTGGGAAAATCTGCGCAAAAGCGACTCTGTCTCAGCTCAGGAAGCCGACCAGCAGGCAAGCGGATACAAGCAGGCCCAGGCCAACCTGGCCGCCGCTGACGCTAATGTGCGTCGTCTTGAACAGCTTGAAGGATTCAAAGACGTATACGCGCCATTCTCCGGAGTCTTGACGCGCCGCAATGTCGATCCCGGCGCGCTCATCAATGCGGGCGCCGGCGTGGCCGGCCGGGAACTGTTTGATATTGCGCGCGTCGATCCGCTGCGGGTTTTTACCAGCGTTCCACAAGCGTACGCCCCAAGCATAAAGGTGGGATCCCGGACCGTTGTCACACTGCAAGAGTTTCCCGGGCAAAAGTTTGTCGGTAAAGTGGCGCGCACCGCCGAGGCCATTGATCCGGCCACGCGGACCCTGCTGACAGAAGTCGACGTACCCAACAAAGACGGGCGTCTGTTGCCGGGTTCCTTTGGTGAAGTGCACTTTGCCATAGGCACGAATGTGAATAAGATAACTGTTCCTGTGAACGCCATGCTGTTCCGTGCCGAAGGGCCGCAGGTTGCGGTTGTCGGTTCCGATAACAGGGTCCAGTTGCGGCGCATCAACATTGGACGCGACTACGGCACCACGTTAGAGATCCTCGGCGGTGTTTCGGCCACCGATCGGATCGTCATCAACCCGGCGGATTCGCTCGAAGACGGTCAGCATGTGAATGCGGTACAGCCCACGCAGAACCAACAGACGCCGGGTCAGCCGGCGCCGCAAGGGCAGTCCCAAGGGCAGCAGAAAGGCGGGGGGCAGTGAAGCAAGCCGCATTCCCGTTGATGATTGCGCTTCTGGGGCTTGCCGCAGGATGCACCGTCGGACCGCGTTACAGTAGGCCCGCCGCTCCAACTCCGGCACCCGACGCTTGGAAGACGCAGCCGCCGTGGGAGCAGGCCGCGCCAAAGGATTCGATCCCAAAGGGCGCGTGGTGGCAGATTTTTCACGATCCCGCGCTTGACGCCTACGAACAGCAATTGCTTCAGGCCAATCAATCTCTGGTTGCCGCGCGCGACCGCCTAAGCCAAGCTCGTTCGTTGGCGCGTGTGGCCACGGCAGACATGTTTCCTCAAGTTTCGGCGGACCCCAGCGCCATCCGTGAACGCGGCTCCGCGAATCGCCCGCTGAACGGCGCATCGCCGACTGTCGTAAATGGCGTCATGCAGCCCGTTTCGGCCTACACACAGAACGTCTTCACCATTCCTTTTTCGGTCAGCTATGAGGCTGACCTCTTCGGGCGCGTGCGGCACAATGTGGAAGCGGCGAACGCCTCGCTTCAGTCCACGGCTGCCGATCTTCAAAACGTGCAATTGGTACTGACCGCAGAATTGGCCGCCGACTACTTTACGCTCCGCGAACTGGACGCCGAATACCAGGTGGTGCAGGAATCCGTCGGGTACGAGCGCAAGGGGCTGGATCTGGTAAGCAACCGCCACGACGGCGGAGTTGCCAGCGGTCTGGAAGTTGCGCAGCAGGCCGCTTTGCTCGATTCCACTCTGTCGCAGTTGGCCCTGGTGCAGCAATCGCGCGCCCAGTTCGAGCACGCCATCGCGGTGCTGGTGGGCCAATCGGCTTCCAGCTTCAGTATGCAGCTTGCCGCCCGCTCCGCGTTTTATCCGCACATCACGCTCAGTGGTTCCGGAGGATTGGGAAGCCGGAATCTGGACTCACTCTTCAACGCATCGAGCCTGATCTGGTCGCTTGGTGCGGATGCCTTGCAGCCGATTTTTCAAGGTGGGAGGAACCGCGCCAACCTGGCTGCGGCCCGCGCCGCGTACGACCAGTCCGTTGCCAACTATCGCCAGTCTGTGCTCACTGCCTTCCAGCAGGTCGAAGACGGTATCAGCAACCTGAGCACCCTTTCGCAAGCTCTCGCAACCCAATCCGCCGCGGTCGAGGATGCGCGCCGCGCCTTGACCATCGCCAATAACCGGTACGTCGGCGGCGTCACTACTTATCTCGACGTAATTACCGCCCAGACTACCTTACTGAACAACCAGCGCCTGGCAACGCAGTTGCTCGGCCAGCAGATGGTCAGTTCGGTTTTTCTGGTGAAGGCACTTGGCGGCGGATGGGACGCGAGCGAGATTAACCACGAACAAATTCATCCGCAAGCGGGCCAGATTTTGCAGCAATAGATCGGCGATCCAGGTTTGCTGATTGCGTGAAATGAGCTCTCTCGCCGGCCTGCGCAGAGCGCTTCACATTGACAATAGCCGCAATTCGGCTTAGTATCATAACTGAGCTAATATTCCTTCTCATTCTTTCTTACTTACTCTTTCACGTTCTTGAAAGTATTTCAGCCTATCTGATTTCCACTTATCGCACCTGCGAGGAGAAATCGCTTTGCAGGGCTGCTAACAGGTTGGGAAGCGTTTTTTGGCTCCCACCATCTTTGTCCTGAGTCTGGAAAGGAAACCATGACCAACACGAAGTTTCTTGTGAGAGTGAATCGCAGCGGTACACGAGCTCCTGAATACGTGCAACGCATTGACCGGACTCCCATCCAGACCACAACCAATCGCAAGCTGGCGCTGGCGATGGGAAGATTCACGGCCGAAGATGCGGTCAAATCCATCCAGAATTCCCGCTGCAACCCAGAGTTGGTATCGGTCCAGGTTAGCGCTCAGTAGCGCGCCTCTTTGGGCGCCCGCGATAAAGCCTCAGCCTTATGGTTGGGGCTTTTTGATTTTGGCGGACGTCACGCGCAAATTCCGGCCTAGAATTCGAAATGTGCCTCGCGCAGAAATATCCACTCCTGCCGAATTGCCGTAGTATCCTCGCGAGGAACAAATTTCTTGTTTCTCTATCGGCGAAAGGACTGCACGCGTGGAGCACAACGAAAAGGCCAGTTATAACCGCTTTCTCCTTCTGGTGGCAGGCTTGGGCGGCTTGCTCTACGGAGTGGACGTGGGCATTATCGCAGGCGCTCTGCCGTACCTGGAAGCCACTTCCGGTCTAACCGCGGGCCAGCTTTCAATCGTGGTCGCAGCCGTACTGCTCGGCAGCGTGATCTCAACTCTGTTCGCGGGAGTTCTCTCCGACTGGATGGGACGCAAGCTGCTGATGACGCTCAGCGGCGTGCTGTTCGTCGTCAGCATTCCGGTGATTGCTCTTTCGCATGGCTATGAAGCCCTTGTGCTGGGCCGTCTTTTGCAGGGTATCAGCGCCGGCTTGATCGGTGTCGTCGTGCCTCTGTACCTCGCGGAGTGCTTGTCGGCATCAAGCCGTGGCAGGGGCACAGGCATTTTCCAGTGGCTCTTGACGCTTGGCATCGTGGTGGCAGCCGTGGTTGGCATGTTTTTCAGTATTCGCGTCGAAGAGGTCGCGAAGATCGGCGATGCCGCTCGGCTCTTAGCGTTCAAGGAGACAGCTTGGCGCAGCATCTTCTGGGTTTCGCTACCGCCCGGCATCTTGTTCGTAATCGGCAGCCTTATGGTTGCGGAGTCCCCGCGGTGGCTGTTTCGACGCGGGAGGCGTGATGCCGCGCATACGGCGCTTCTGCGATCGCGCACCCCCGAGCAGGCAAATCTTGAACTGGCGGAAATGGAACAGGCGGCCGCCGCTGAGAAATCCAACACCTCAACCGGAGCAAGAGCCAAAGAATCGCTTTTGCGTCGAAAATACGTGATCCCATTTGTGCTGGCCTGCGTCATCCTCGCGTGCAATCAGGCCACCGGCGTCAATTCCATCATTGGCTACAACGCCAATATTCTTTTGCAGAGCGGTCTTTCGGATGTTCAGGCGCATTGGGGCTATGTTCTTTTCACGGTCGTTAACTTCCTGATGACCATTGGCGGCGTCCTGCTGGTGGATCGTAAGGGACGCAAATTCCTGCTGTCGCTCGGTAGCGCGGGCATCATCGTGTCGCTGCTCTGCACGGGCGTATTGTTCCGCCGCACCGAGAAGCTGCGCGTGGATTCTCAAGGCGCGGTTCAATCGATGGTCAGTGCCGACCAGAAGCTCGCGCTTCTTTACGATGGGAAGGCCGCCGATAATCTCCTGGCGGCGAGCGGTGACATGGGCAACGCTCTCAGAAACCGGCCCACGTCACTGATCGTCATCTATTCCTGCGGAGACTTTCGCGCCGCCACCAAAGTGGCGCGTTCTGACGATCCCGCAGCGAAACCGATTGAGATCACCCGCGAAGGCTGCCTGCCCGCGAACAAAGTTGTGGCATTTTTCTCGAACCCATTCAGCAATCTCGATGCTTCGCGGCAGGCTCCGCTTCGAATCGACAACGCTCTGATTAGTCCGGTACCCAGCACCCACAACGGGTGGATGGTGGCCATCACGCTATTCGTCTTCATGGCCTTTTTCGCAATTGGTCCAGGCGTGTGCGTATGGCTCGCTCTCTCGGAGTTGATGCCGACTCGCATTCGCTCGAACGGCATGAGTATTGCCCTATTGATAAACCAGGCGGTGTCGACCGGCATTGCCGCCACGTTTTTGCCCACGGTCGGCAAGTATGGCTACTCAACCATGTTCTTCGCCTTCGCGGCGTGCACCGTGATTTACTTCATCACGGCCGCAGTCTTCCTGCCTGAAACAAAAGGGAAGACGCTGGAAGAGATCGAAGCGCATTTTGAAGGAGCAAGAAAAAAGCCTGGACTGGCGACAGCCTGAACGCCCGTCTCCTATGTCAGGGTGTGGCGCTCGCTGTTGGGCCTCGATCCACTCAGCGCGAAGAACAGAATGTAGAGATAGCAGATCACGGGAAGAAAGAACGCGTGGTGAATTCCGATCCTGTCGGCAACCGCGCCTTGCGCCAGGGGGATGATGGCTCCCCCAACGATCGCCATAATCATCACTCCGGAACCGTCCCCTGTCAGCGGACCAAGTTCCGCCACCCCCAGCGTGAAAATGCTCGGGAACATGATGGAGTTAAAGAAACCGACGAGGATAATGCTCCACATAGCGAAATGGCCCGTGCTCATCATGGAAATTGCGACAAGAATGCTGGTGGAAACCGCGAAGCCTCCAAGCAGCAGACCTGTCCTCACGGTTATTTTTCCGCCATGAAGAACCGCAGCAATTGTGGCGATAAGAGTGACAATTGCGACCAAAGCGAACAGGGGGCGCGCCGTAACCAAGACCCACACAACTTTCCAAAGGAAAGCTAGGATGGTGGTCTGGCCACCCGCAACCACGTGTCCGCTAATCAGGTAGGAGATGACAACTAGTGCAGCCGCGACGGCTGACACAACCCCCATGTAAGCCGCCTTCGCTCCACCTAACAGCGCTGATCCAATGAAACGCCCGACCATGGCTCCGCCCCAGTAAAAAGCAACGAAACTGGCCGCAGCCTTTTCGGTCAGGCCACCGATATCCGGCTGGCTGAAATAGTTCACCAGAAAGCTTCCGATCGAGACCTCAGCACCGACGTATACGAAGATGGCGATCGCGCCAAAGATCAGGTTCGGATGCCTCCAGATGGAGTCGTTCACCTTTTCGCCGATCTGATGCTGGGCGTGTGGAATTTTCGGAAGCTTGAAACTGCCGATCGCTACCGCCAACAGGACCAGCGCAATGCCTAAACCAATATAAGGAAGCTTTACGGTCGCCGCTTCGTGCAGGCGATACGCTTGCAAAGCATCGGGCGCCAGCGCTCGGATTTCCTTGATAGTTAATGGGGCGGCGCTCAAGATCAGCAGCCCTCCGAAGAAGGGCGCCAGAAATGTTCCCAGCGAATTGAACGCCTGTGTCAGATTGAGGCGGCTGGAAGCGGTCTGGGGCTTGCCCAGCACCGTCACGTAGGGATTAGCCGCCACCTGCAAACATGTAATCCCGGCCGCAAGCACGATCAGCGCCATCAGGAACAAGGGGTACGACGGAACGCTGGCTGCCGGCACAAAAAGAAATGCTCCCACGCCCATGGTGAGCAATCCCACTACCATGGAGCGCTGATAGCCGATCCAGTCGATGACCTTCGCCGAAGGTATGGAGAAAAGAAAGTATGCTCCAAAGAAAGCAAACTGAATGAGCATGATCTCTTTGTAATTGAGGTCGAAAATCGGCTTCAGATGAGGGACAAGAATGTCGTTGAGGCAGGTCAAAAAGCCCCACATGAAAAATAACGTAGTCACCACCGCTAGCGGTACTGTGTAAGACGCTGTGGGTTCGGAAGCTGAAGTAGTGGTGGAAGTGTTAGGAGCAGCGATTGCCATGGCTTGATGTCCGCCCGTGATCTGGGATTTTCAGCCTACTTGCCAACCGATCATAGCATCGGCGGCTGCGCTCCGGTATATCCACTCGAAGGACACTAGTATCGCCGAAGAATAGTTAAACGGAAAGCTGTAGTCTGTGAGTCTAGGGGAAATGAGTTCTTCGCATCACTGCCGGGGTTGGATCCTTACCAGCCAATTCGCCGGTTCCGGAAGGATCGCAAACGTCGGGAGCTTGCCCCGCACCATGGCTACTTCGTCGCAGTTGTGAAACCTGGGACAAACGTGGCAATCCTTGTAAATCTTGTCGGGAAGATCCTCTCGTCGCGCCATCTCGAACCCCTGCCGCGCAAAAAATTCGGGAGCTCGCGTGAACAGGCAAATGCAATCCACCCGATGCCGCCTCGCTTCAGCCATCAACGCCTTCATCAGCCGGCTGCCGCCGCCATGACCCTGCGCCCGCGGTCCCACTGTGATGGAGCGAATCTCGGCCAAATGCGTACCGTAAAGATGCAGCGCGCCACACCCAATAATGCGGCCTTCGTTCTCCAGCACGACAAAGTCTCTTACGTTCTCGCAAATCTCCGCCAGCGTGCGTGGCAGCAAGGTGCCGTCGCTGGAATATGCCGAGATCAGTTCGTGGATGTGCCTGGCATCCGGCAGAATGGCTTTACGCGTGCGCATGGACTTCTCCGCGTAGAGCATCGACTTTTTTCCTCGCCGCGGCAATCGCCTTCTGCACCCTGGCTGGCGCGGTGCCGCCTGCAACATCATGCATCGCCAATACGGATGCCGGCTTTAGGAAATCCTTTAAGCTCTCATCGAATGCCGGATTCAGTGCTCGCAGCTCCTCGAGTGTGAGTTCCTCGAGCTCGCAATTCTTTTCCACGCACAGTTTCACTGCTTTACCGATTTGCTCGTGAGCGAGCCGTGAGGGAACGCCACGATTAACTAAGTAAGTCGCTGCCGCCCACGCATTCATGAATCCTGACTGCGCCGCTTCGTTCATCCGTAGATTGTTATACTCGACAGCTTTCATCCATCCGGAGACCAGCGGCAGCAATCCAAGCGCGGTGTCCGCGGCGTCGAACAGGGGCTCTTGCGTTTCCTGCAGGTCTTTGTTGTAAGCCAGAGGCACGCCTTTCAGCGCAATCATCAGTGCCGTTGCGCTTCCGATGACGCGGCCGGCTTTGCCCCGCACTAACTCCAGAAGATCCGGATTCTTTTTCTGCGGCATCGCGCTGCTGCCCGTGGAATAAGCCTCAGGCAACTGCACGAATCCGAATTCCTGAGTGGAGAAAATAATCAGTTCTTCTGCCCAGCGGCTCAAATGCAGACCCAGCAGAGAAAGCGTATTCACGAACTCAAGAACGAAATCGCGGTCGCTGGTAGCGTCGATACTGTTCGCCGTTGGGGAAGCGAAGGCGAGTTCCTCCGCCATAAATGCGCGATCCAGCGGCAGAGTCGCTCCCGCCACGGCTCCCGATCCCAGCGGACACAGATTCAGCCGCTTGCGGCAGTCGGCCAGCCTCTCCGCATCCCGCAGGAACATTTCAACATAGGCCAGCAGCCAGTGCCCGACGAGCACCGGCTCGGCGCGCTGCAAATGTGTATAAGCAGGCATCGCGGCGCCGCCCGTCTGGGCGGCCCGGTCCGTGAAAGTCGTACATACTTCGGCCAGTTCGATTCGCAACTCATCGATCGCGGCCCGCACGTAGAGACGCAGATCGGTGGCGATCTGTTCGTTGCGGCTGCGACCGCTGTGCAGCTTGTAGCCCACGTCGCCGATGCGCGCTACCAGTTGTTTCTCCACGAAGTGATGGACGTCTTCAGCTTCGTCGTCTTCGACCAAGCCCTTTGAAGCCGCGGCCATCTCCCGGATCTGCTGCAGTCCTTCCAGAATGCCGATGAGTTCATCCGCGGAAAGCACACCGGCGTTTTTCAGGGCACGGGCATGAGCGGCGCTTGCCGCAAGTTCGTAGTTCAGCAGCCGGCGGTCGAACTCGAACGACCGTTGCCAGCGCTCGAACTGCGGGTCCAGCGCCTGCCGGAACCGTCCCGACCACATCTTCATCGCACAACCTCCACGCGAGCTCGGGCGCGGGTTCGCGAAGGCAGCCCGAGAATACGAATGAATCCCGCCGCATCCTTCTGATCGTAACTGTCGCCCATGGTGAACGACGAAAGATCGGTGCGATAGAGCGAGTGCTCGGACTAGCGGCTCACCACCGAAACGTTTCCTTTATACAGGGACAACGTTACGCTTCCAGTAATTTCCGCTTGGGTGCTGGCGACAAATGCGTCCAGCGCTTCGCGCAGCGGCGTGAACCAGAGGCCGAAATATACAAGCTCCGCATATTTAAGACTGACATGCTGCTTGAAGTGCGCGACTTCGCGCTCCAAGCACAACGCCTCCAGTTCGCGATGCGCCGCGATCAGCAAGGTACCGCCAGGGGTTTCATAACACCCGCGTGACTTGATTCCAACAAAGCGGTTCTCCACCAGGTCCACCCGGCCAACGGCATTGCGCGCACCAACTTCATTCAGCAGCTCGACCAGCGATACTGGATCAAGGTTCATGCCGTCGACTGCAACCGGAATCCCTTTCTCGAAACCAATCGTTACCTGCTCGTTCTTATCCGGCGCTTCTTGTGGCGACCGGGTGATCTGCCAAGTTGCCGGCAGCGGAGCATTCGCAGCGTCCTCGAGTTCCCCGCCTTCGTGGCTGAGGTGCCACAGGTTGCGGTCGCGGCTGTGAATCTTCTCGCGGCTCGCCGCCACCGGAATGCCATGCTGCTCCGCATAATCGAGGCAGTCTTCGCGCGATTTCAGCGACCATTCGCGCCACGGTGCAATCACTTTCAGCTCGGGCGCGAGCGCCTGATACGTCAATTCAAAGCGAACCTGATCGTTTCCCTTCCCCGTGCAACCATGCGCCACAGCGGTCGCTCCTTCGCGTAGCGCGACCTCGACTTGATGTTTTGCGATGACAGGCCGCGCCAGCGATGTGCCAAGTAGATATTTATGCTCGTATACCGCACCCGCTTGCACCGCCGGAAAAACGTATCCGGTCAAAAACTCCTCGCGCAGATCCTCGACGATCACCTTGCTTGCGCCCGTGGCGTAGGCCTTCTCGACCACGGCCTCGATGTCGTCGCCCTGGCCCACATCGCCGACCATCGCGATGACGCTGTAATCGTAGTTTTCCTTGAGCCACGGAATGATGATGGAGGTATCGAGTCCTCCGGAGTAGGCGAGCACAACTTTTTCAGGCATGAGCACTCCTTGCGGGCAGGCGATCGCCACCGCCCAGCAGTAAATAAAGAATCGCTTTCTGTACGTGAAGCCGGTTTTCCGCCTGCTCGAAAATCAATGACTGCGCGGAATCCATCACCGCGTCTGTCACTTCCAATCCGCGGTGCGCCGGCAGGCAGTGCAGGAACACCGCATCGGGCGCGGCTTCCGCCATCAATTCTGCATTGACCTGGTACGGCGGAAAAATCTGCGCCCGCTCGTCGGTTTCCCGTTCCTGCCCCATGCTGACCCACGCATCCGTGTAAACCGCATCGGCTCCGGCCACCGCTTCATGGGGATCGGTCAGTAAATAAATTTCGGCGCCAGTCTCCTCGGCAATCGCCCGCGCATCGGCGACAATCCGCGGATCGGGTGCGAATCCCGGCGGGGTCGCCACGCGAATCGACGATCCCAAACACGCGGCTGTTAGCAGCAGCGAGTGCGCCACATTGTTGCCGTCACCAACGTAGGCTAGGCACCGGTTCGTCACGTCTCCAAACCGTTCTACCAGCGTGAGATAGTCAGCCAGGGCCTGGCACGGATGCTCCAGATCGCTGAGCGCATTAACGACGGGCACACATGCGTGGCTTGCCATGCCCTCGATGGTCTGCTGGGAAAATGTGCGCAGCACAATCAGATCGACCCAGCGCTCAAGATTGTGCGCCATGTCGCTCAACTTCTCCCGCGCATCGATCCGTTCGTGAGTCTGATCGACGAACATCGCCGAACCGCCCAAGCTGACCATTCCGGCCTCAAACGTCAGGCGCGTGCGCAATGACGGCTTCTCGAAAAACATCACCATCTGCCGTCCTTTAAGAGTTTGCCCAAAATCCGCAGGGCGCGACTTCATGATTCCAGCCAGACGCAAGACTGCATCCACGCCGGACGGACCCAGGTCGCGAGTCGAAACCAGATCGGGACACCAAAACACTTGTGGAGATCTCTCTGGACCGGCAGCCGTTCTGCCTGGTGCGCGGCTCAACTTCGACTCCTTCTTCTGGCCTTGAGCCCGCTCCAGTTGAGATTTGTAGCCAACAACCCCTGACGAACTCATGAATAAGTGACCTCCGTGCCGCACGACAGTTTGGTGAGATAAAACTGCGGCAGGACTTCGGCCTCGGTCGCGGGAAGAATTCTCACTCGGCCCACGCCTTGCTTCAGCGCCTGTCCACAGGCATGAAGCTTAGGCAGCATGCCGCCGCTGATGATGGAACCGGCGGCCAGTTCAGCCGCATGCTTCGTGCTGAGCCAGGGCATCACAGCTCCCGCCGCATCTTTCACGCCGGGCACGTCAGTAAGAAAAATCAAAGTGTTGGCGTGGCAGGCCGCGGCACAGGATGCCGCCATTTCGTCGGCATTCACGTTGTAGTATTCGCCATCGGCGCCCAATGCGAGCGAAGCCAATACCGGAATTCCTCCCTGCTGCCACAGCGCTTCGATCCAGCAAGCCTCAGCGAAACAAATCTCGCCCACAAATCCCAGGTCGCGGCCGTGAACAAACTTCTTTCGCGCGCGGAACGTCATTCCATCTCCGCCACAGAAACCTATCGCCGGCATCCCTGCGGACTGGATCGCCGCCACCAGCTTTTTATTGATGATTCCCGCCAATACCATCAGCGCCACATCCCGGGTCTCCGCATCGGTGACGCGCAGGCCGTCCACAAACTCGCTCTTCTTTCCTAGCCGTTCGAGCATGCGGGTCAATGCACTGCCGCCGCCATGAACCACAGCCACGCGATGGCCGTCCCGCGCCAACTCCGCGACGGACTGGGCACACTTGCGCAGGGTTGCAGCATCTTCGATGGCAGCCCCGCCTATCTTCACCACAATCGTCACTGCAAACCCTCCCGCTCTTCCCACCCGTACATCAGATTCATGTTCTGCACCGCCTGCCCCGCCGCGCCTTTCAGCAGATTGTCCACGCAGGAAACCAGCACCAGCCGCCGCCCATCCTCCGCCAGGCAAAAGCCCAAATCGCAATAGTTCGTGTGCAGCGAAAACTGCAACTGCGGCAGCATCGGTGTCGCAAAGACTCGCACCCAGGACTTGCCCGAATAAAAATCTCGCAAGCCAGACTCCACTTCCGCTGGCCGCATGGCCCGGTTCAGATACACATAAATCGTCGACAGAATCCCGCGCGGAATCGGGAGCAGATGCGGCGTAAAAGTCAGTTCGGCATCGTCCAAGCTCAACTGCTCCACCATCTCTCCCAGATGCCGGTGATTGAATACGGAATAGGCCGAAAAATTGTCCGCCACCGAAACGAAATGAGTGCGAGAAGTAAGCGCCTTGCCCGCGCCCGACACTCCGGACTTCGAGTCAGAAATGATTCCGCGTCCCCGATCGATCAGTCCGGCCTTCAGCAGCGGGGCCAAAGCTAGAATCACCGAAGTTGCGTAGCAGCCCGGATTGGCCACCAACTGCGCCGACGCAACACGATCACCGTTTAACTCCGGCAAACCGTAAACCGCTTTGGCCGTCAATTCCGCGGCGGTAACTGCGTCAGCGTCCTGAAAGGAATAAATGGCACGATGCTGCGCCTCTTTCAACCTCCAAGCGCCGCTCAAATCGATCACGCGCAATCCATGCGCGATGGCTTCCGGTACAAGAGCCCGCGACGCTTCATGCGGAGTGGCCAGAAACAGCAGCCGCACACCCTGTCTTTTTAGTTCCGGCCAAGACAGCGCTTGCAGCGGATAGCCTCCGTTGCCCGACAATGCTGGAAACACCTCAGCCAGGTCCGCCGCCCCGTCACTGTGCTCACGCCGCAGCAGAGCTGGCTTCTCCAATCGAGGATGGCGCTCGAGAATCCGCGCCAGTTCCAGTCCGGAGTAACCACTGGCTCCTAAGACCGCAGTTTTGAGCTTCGTAGACATCAGCCCAGCATCTCCTCGATTCGCGCCGCAACCTTCCTGGCCGCATCCTTGTCGGGACAAACAATCAGGATCGCGTCGTCGCCAGCAATCGTTCCGAGCACTTCCTCCCATTCCTGTTCATCCAGCGCTGCCGCTACCGGTTGAGCGCTGCCGATGATTGTCTTCACCACCAGCAAGTTCTGCGCCGGCCGCACATCCAGCACGAACTCCCGAACCAGCCGCTGCACCGGAGGCAGCGCCAAACTCGCTACGCCTTCCCCTTGCGGCAAGGCGTAACCCGCCGCAGTCTTGCTTAGGTTAAGGTCGCGAATATCCCGAGACAGCGTGGCCTGTCCCACCTTGAATCCGCGCTTGCGCAAGGCACGCTGCAAATCTTCCTGGCTCTCCACCGTCCCTTGCCCCAACACCTCCAGGATCGCCCTCTGCCTTAGTGTCTTATTCATCATGAATATTTATTCATCAATATGAATAAATATGCTCTATCTTACAGATTGAGTTTTCCCTGTCAAGAGGAAATAACCTCAAACCTTGCATATTAGGGAACACGCGGAAAAGCCCGGCGAAGTCACGAAGGGCAATAGTGGAAGCCAAGTTCGTCACAACTCTAAAGCCGGAACATGATTTCAAATTCTTGCTAGACTACTCGCGGTTCGAAAAGCCTTCTCAGTCCAATCAGGAGTACCGCATGAACAACAGGACCACATTGGCCGCCGAGTTGATTGCCGAGTTCCTCGGAACTTTCGTCTTGATACTTTTTGGCACTGGCGTGGTTGCCATGGTTGTTCTGTTCCCCTCGAACACTCCAGCCGCTATTGTTCACGGCGGATATACCAACATCACACTGGGCTGGGGACTCGGGGTGACGATGGGAATCTATGTTGCGGGAAAAATTTCTGGCGGCCATCTTAACCCCGCGGTCACGCTCACTCTTGCTGTGTTCCGCGGTTTTCCCTGGGGCAAGGTGTTGCCCTATTCCATCGCGCAGACGGCAGGAGCATTCTGTGCCGCCGCCCTCGTATACCGGAACTATCTGCCAGCCTTCCACCAATTCGACCCGCAACTGGAAAAAACCGCGGGTGTGTTTACAACGTTTCCCGCATTTCCTTCATGGCCTCAAGCGGGCTTCCTGGATCAGGTAATCGGAACCGCGCTCCTGCTGCTCCTGGTGCTGGCCATCACCGACGAATTCAACGTCCCCCCGGGAGCTAACCTCACGCCGGTCATGATCGGTCTGGTGGTCGTCGCCATTGGCATGAGCTTCGGCGGCATGCACGGATATCCCATCAATCCCGCGCGCGATTTTGGCCCGCGCCTTTTCACCGCGTTGGCTGGATTCAGAAACAACGGCCTGACTGACGGTGCTCGCATCTGGTGGGTCCCGGTCGTTGCGCCGCTGCTGGGCGGATTGCTCGGTGCGGCCATCTATGATTTCGGCATTCGACGGTTCTTGCGATCCCAAACCCCGTCCTAGTCACGCCGGAAGTAAAACAGGAGGCCTCTTGCGTTACATTCTCGCTCTCGATCAGGGCACAACAAGTTCCAGAGCGCTGTTGTTTGACGATCACGGCGCGGTCCGGGCTGTGGCTCAGCGCGAGTTCCCGCAGATTTTCCCCCAGCCCGGATGGGTCGAGCACGATCCTGAAGAGATTGCGGCGTCGCAGATCGCCGTGGCCCTGGAAGCCTTGTCCCAAGCCCAGCTAAAGGCCGGCGATATCGCCGCGATCGGCATCACCAATCAGCGCGAAACCACCATCGTCTGGGACCGCACAACCGGCAAACCCATCTACAACGCAATCGTCTGGCAAGACCGGCGTACTGCCGCATTCTGCGAGCAGCTAAAAACGCAAGGCCACGAGACTTTGATCCAGCAGCGGACCGGGTTATTGATTGATGCATACTTCTCCGCCAGCAAGATTTCCTGGATTCTCGAACATGTCCCGAACGCGAGCCAACTCGCTGAGACCGGCCGCCTGGCCTTCGGCACCGTCGATACCTGGCTGCTTTGGAAGTTGACTGGCGGCCGCGTGCACGTTACCGACGCCAGTAACGCATCCCGCACCATGCTTTTCAATCTTCACTCTGGCCGGTGGGATAGCGAATTGCTCGAGCTCTTCCGCATCCCCGCATCAATGCTGCCCGAAGTTCGTCCCTCCAGCGAGATTTACGCAGAAGTAAGCTCCGTCCCAGGTCTTAACAAAATTCCCATCGGAGGCATTGCTGGCGATCAGCAGGCAGCACTATTTGGACAAAGATGCATCACCCCTGGCCTGACCAAGAACACCTACGGCACCGGTTGCTTCATGTTGCAAAGCACGGGCAGTCGCGCTGTCGCATCCACGAATCGCCTGGTCACGACTGTGGCGTGGAAAATTGGCGACCGCACTGACTATGCACTCGAGGGTAGCGTGTTTGTAGGCGGCGCCGTAGTCCAGTGGCTGCGCGACGGCCTCGGAATTATCCGCGCCTCTTCCGATGTAGAAGCGCTGGCGAATTCTGTTCCCGACAATGGCGGAGTTTATTTCGTCCCCGCCTTCGTCGGCATGGGAGCTCCGCACTGGGACTCTTACGCACGCGGCGCGCTCTTCGGCCTCACGCGCGGCAGCAACGCAGGCCACATCGCGCGCGCCGCTCTCGAAAGCATCGCTTACCAGGTCGCCGATCTTATGGATGCGGTCCAAACTGATACCAGCACTCCGCTCCAGGAGTTGCGAGTGGATGGCGGCGCGTCCGCCAACAATGCTCTCATGCAATTTCAGGCAGATATTCTCCACGTGCCCGTCGTCCGCCCTGCGATGACGGAGACCACCGCGCTCGGCGCCGCATTTCTGGCTGGGCTGGCTGCGGGATTTTGGAAGGAAGTGCAGGCAATTTCCGAATTGCCGCGGGAGGGGCGCCGCTTCGAACCGCGCTTGCCACGATCGAACGTGGAGAAGCTGCGCCAGCGCTGGAATGAGGCGGTTTCCCGCACCAAATCCTGGGAGCTTCCGGAAGAATAAGCCCGCCGTTGAATTGCCGCGGCCGGGCTTCGGTTGCCATTGTGAACCTTAACGCCGCCTTACTTGCTTAGCTCGCCGATAAAAACGCCGAAGGGCTCAAGAGAAACTTCGTCTCCGGCCGCTCCGGATTTCTCCGTCGCCAACAGACTCCTGACCGAAGCAAAGCCGTTGCCATTCAGGCCGATGCGGATTTTCTGCGGAGCATTCGACATATTCAGCGCCACCACCACGCCATGGTCCTTATATACGCGCAGATAAGAAAGCACGTTCTCATCGCTTTCATTGATTGCTTTGTAGCTTCCGTCCAGCAGCGCTGGATTGTCGTGCCGCAGCTTAAGCACCTTCCTGTAAAATTCCAGCACTGAATTGTGATCCTTTAATTCGCCTGCCACGTTATGCGTTTCGTAAGTCGGCGGAACTGGCAGCCACGGCGTAGCTTTCGAAAAGCCCGCGTTTGTGCTGCCGTCCCACTGCATCGGAGTCCGTTCGCCGTCCCGGCCTTTCTCTTTGGGCCATCCCGTGCGTCCGATGGGATCTTTCACTTCTTCCTTGCTGGTCGGCGGCGTGGTTTTCATTCCGATCTCTTCCCCGTAATACATGATCGGGGTTCCACGTAGCGTCAGATAAAGTGCCGCCATCACCTTGGCAATCTGGTCGTTATGCTCGCCATCGCCGTAACGGTCATAGGATCGGACAATGTCGTGATTGCTGATCACAAACGTAGGCCAGCCCGAAGCGCGATTCACCGCGGCAATCTGCTTGCGGAATTCCGCGGGCGACAGCTTGTTGACCATGGTGAAAAGAAAATCCATGGGCAACTGCAGTTCGTTGTTGCCCTGGCCGTAGTACTGATTGAGCTCCGCAACGTCCGCGGTCCAGGTCTCGCCGATCAAGACCGCGTTGTACTGATCCGCTACCTTGCGCAACCCGCGCAGAACGTCGTGCACTTCCGGCAACTTGGTATTGTTCTTATTGTCCTCGAACGGATCGCCGAACGCGTTGGTTCCGGGATGAAGAATGGGATTGTCCTGCAGCTTAGGGTCCTCAAATAAAGTATCCACCGCATCCAGCCTGAAGCCGGCTACACCGCGCTTATACCACCAGCGGTCCACATCGAACATCGCGTCTTTCAAGGCTGGGTTCCGCCAGTTCAAATCTGGTTGCTCGGCATAAAAGTAATGGTAGTAATACTGGTTGGTCGTTGGATCGAACTTCCACGCCGATCCCCCAAAGGTGGATACCCAGTTATTGGGAGGTTCTCCCGGTCCCTTTCCATCGCGCCAAATGTACCAGTCACGATGCGCCGAGGTACGCGACGACTTCGAATCCAGAAACCACTTGTGCTGATCGGACGAATGATTAACCACAAAATCCAGGATGATGTGGATGTTCCGCTTCTTGGCCTCACTGGCCAGCAGATCGAAATCCGCAAGCGTTCCATACATGGGATCGATGTTCTCGTAATCGGAAACGTCGTAGCCGAAATCGACTTGTGGAGAGGGGAAGCAGGGCGAAATCCAGATCGCGTCTACGCCCAGGTTCTTCAAGTAGTCCAGCTTCGACGCGATTCCTTTCAGGTCGCCGACGCCGTCATTGTTGCTGTCCGCGAAGCTGCGAGGATAAATTTCGTAAAACACCGCATGCTGCCACCACTGATGACCTTCTTTGTCCACGGCATCGGCAGGCGCTTGAGCAAAACCAGTCACCCCTGAAATGCATGAACAGATCAAAAGCGCGGACATCCATAAAATGATCCTTTTCATCCTCACGACCTCCGTCCGAAGTCGGCATCCCCGATGCCCTATTGAGATTGAACCCTTCTCCCCGGCGAGTCAAACCGCGCCGCATTCCTTATCCCCTGCCAAAGTGGATCACCACCGTGCGATGTGAGTAGTCTTTGTCTTTCGCCCCAGGAATTTCAATGCGAATTTTCCCTTGCTCCGTCAAAACGGCTCCTTCGACGGAACTGATCTGTCCCGGGTTCCAAACGCCGAGTTCATACTCCATGCCCGGAACGCCTGAAACTTCCACGGTCAATTGATCGCGTGCGGAATTCCACGAATTCGAAATCACCCTTAATCCGCGGCTCGTGCTGCCGAGCGCCGGAAGTACGTTCGCCAGCGCCAAACCAAAATCATTCTTCACCCGGATGACCATGCGGTTCGCTCCCGCATGTACCGGCAAGCGCATGGACACATGCTGGTCCTCGTCATTGGGGTGAATCTTAAACGGCAGCGGCTTGCCATTCATCTCGACAGAAACCACCTTCGTTCGCAAACTGAAAGCCGGCGAAAATTCTACCCAGCAATCGCCGGTGCCGCTACGCGTAGCCTCAACCGTAACGCTGTCCTGCGTCTTCCGATATTGGAAATCCACACTCAAATTCCCCAGATGAACATTCCGAATTCCAAACCATGTCCAGTCCGCGGGCACGTGCGGCGCAAGCGTTATCTCATGACTCTGCGCGTTTGTCTGCAACCCAAACAACCCACGCAGTATCGGACTGACCACCATCGCAGCAGACCAGATCTGATGGGGGGAACTGGTCGAAAATCCCTGGTAGTAATCGCCCGAAAGAACTTCCGTAAAATGACCGAGGGAGCCATCATTGGCCAGTAGCGCGTTGGCCCGCAGGTTCGAATACGCGGAAAATTCGCGATGATAACGGTACTCGCCCACAGAGGCCCATCCCGTAAACAAGGGCCAGACCGCTCCAAAGTGATACCCCGACCCGTCGTAGACCTTGGAGCGCGACGAGATAATCCGCATCCCCCAATCGGTTTCTTGATCCGCATCCTCCAGCCGCGTAATCATTTCTCCCGCGTGACCCGCATCGGCCAGTTCCAACCACATGGGCACGGTTGTCAGCACGCTAGGCTCGTCCACACGCTGGTTATTTTGATTCAGCGCGAAGGCATAAGATCTTGTCTCCGGCAGCCAGAATGCCTGATCAAGCGCAGGTTTCTGGCGCTCGAATTCCGCAGCCAATTCTTTCTTCACGTCATCTTTGCCGACTAACCCCGCCAGGTTCGACAGTGACCGTAGCGCCTCTACGCCCAGCCCGCTCTGATAAAACTCTGTTTTCACCGGAAGCAGCGGACCGCCTTCTACCCAACCATGTCCAATACCGGCGTTCTGAGCGAAGCCCTGCACATCATAGGTCGAGCGCAGAAACTGGTACGCCCTCCATACGTTGTCCCACTTTGCGCGCGCGAACTCAACATCGCCGCTTCGCGTGACGTAATCATTCATCGCAATGATGAAAAGTGGCGTCGCGTCTGCCGAGGCATATGGGTACGGATAATCTTTGAACCATGGAACAAAGCTCGCCCCCTGCGCGATTTCGTGGGGGATCTTTCCATCCTCGCGCTGATATTTACTGATGAACTCCAGCGCAGTGCGGGTTGTGGAGTAATCGCCCGCATCATTCAGAGCAAACGACGTCCACAGCGAATCGCGGCCGAAAAACCACGCGAACCCTGGCCTCTGGCTCACTCCCGACGTGCGATAACCCGCGACCAATCCCGTGCCCAGATATGGATTTGTTACGAGCCCCTGAATCATGCTGATCCGCGCCCAGTCGTAAGCCTGCTGCAAAGCATCGTCGGGAAGATCGAGGTTGACGGTGCGCGCCAGATAGTTGCGATAGTATTCGGCGGAATCGCCCCGCTGTTGCTCGTAGGACGATTCCAAGTGCTCGTA
>WNFD01003507.1_pt1 | contig 25772 bp, 23 predicted proteins | sample 5400491 | NCBI WGS metagenome assembly WNFD01 (sample SAMN13153343, study PRJNA577476) | soil metagenome | isolation source: 120 cm saprolite under Douglas fir tree site 2 hole 2 replicate 2 | place: USA:California | collected 2015-04-18
TGCGCACAGCGAGTTCTCTATCATTCGAACGGCTTCCCTATCTCGAGCGCGTTCAACCAACTGGTATAGCGGTTGAGATTGCTTCAATGCAATCACCGCCGCTCAGCATCATTGCTTCTCATACCTTAAAACCTAGCCAGAACCAATACACGGAGATCATTCTGCGAGCGCTAGGCGAGTGGGCGCGGGGTGACTTGAGCCCCACTCGTGATTATGTGCAGGACGTGCCGAAGAGTAGCGAAGTTGCAGGACTGGGCGTTGTGAAAAAGTTTCTTCGCCAGGCAGGTGTTGATGAGAACGAAGTCGCGCTCAACGATGGGTCTGGTTTGTCGCGCAATGATTTGATCTCGGCGAACACGACGGTGCAGTTGCTGACTTTCATGTCAAAGCATAAATACTTCGCACAGTTTCGCGACGCGCTGCCGATTGCCGGTGTGGACGGCACGTTGCGCACGCGCATGCGCGGCACGCCCGCCGAAGGAAACCTGCGCGCAAAGACCGGCTCGCTCAGTTCCGTCGCGTCTCTATCAGGTTACGTCACGACGGCCGCAGGCGAGCATCTGGTCTTTTCGATGATGCTCAACAATTATCCAGATGCAGGCGCGTTGCGCCGCGATTCAATCGACGCTATCGGAATTCTGCTCGCATCGTTTGCGGGGAAGTCGCAGTAGTCTGGCTCGACTTGAAGGGAAGCGATGTTGGATTGACCGACTAGCGGAGCACGGTTATAGTCTTGGTTTATGAGCGTGCAAAACGTTAAAGAGGAAGCTCGAAGGCTCGTGGAAAACTTGCCGGAAGACGTAACCTGGGACGATCTGATGTACCAGATTTACGTACGTCAAACCATTGAAGCGGGGCTGGCTGACAGTGAGGCGGATCGAATCATCGAAGTAAAGGATGTTCGTAAGAGATTTGGATTACCAGAGTGAGAGTTGTCTGGACCAAGGCCGCTGATAGCAATCTCCAAGCCATCTATGACTACATCGCTCAAACCTCCGTCGATTACGCGCGGAGAATGATTGAGAGAATTACCGACCGCTCACCACAGATCGGCGCCTTTCCGATGGCAGGACGCACGGTCCCCGAATTTCAAGTTGGTCAGTTGCGTGAAGTCTTCGAGCATCCCTACCGAATAATCTACCGGATTCGACCAGATCGAATTGACATTATCGCCGTCGTGCACATGTCCCGCCATCTCGATACAAATAATCCACCGCAGATCAATTGAAGGTCATTTAGCGTAGACGATGGCACCGCTCTTCACAAAATTTCACGGCTACGGCAACGATTACCTCGTTTTCGAAGCCGACCAATTAACCGCAGCCGGCGACCTGGGATCGTTCGCGAAGCGCGTGTGTAATCGGCATTACGGCGCCGGCGCGGATGGAATTGCCGTCGTCGGCGTTTCTGAGAACGACGCCGCGGACTTCTCGGTGCGCATTTTCAATCCTGACGGCAGCGAAGCCGCCATGTCTGGCAACGGCACGCGCTGCGCAGCTTCGTATTTGTTTTTTCACTGTCTGTGGACGAGCGATCAGTTGCGCTTGCAGACGCGCAACGGCGTGAAGCGATATCTCTTGCGCGAGCGGCTGAGCGATAACGCTTTTCTATTTCAATCAGAACTGGGCCAGCCAAAGTTCGACAACGCGTCGATTCCGATGCTGACTGACGAGCCGCTCGATCGCGTGATTGATTATTCGCTTCAGGTGGGCGATGAAAGTCTGCGCGTCACGGCCTTGCAGATGGGTAATCCCAATTGCTGCATCTTTGTGGACGACTTTTACAAAATCGACTGGCGGCGGCTCGGGCCCCTGATCGAAAATCATCTGGGAGCGCGGCGTCGGTGAAACCGAAAGCTCAGGCACGTGTTCGTGCGCGGCCGTGATCGCGTCGGTGATAAACGAGAGGACCGATCGCCAGGTCAACGTTCACGCCCCCGGCGGCGTGATTCCGATCGAGTGGCGCGACGACGGCGAAGTTGTCCTGACCGGCCGCGCTGACGTGGTTTATAGTGGTGAGTGGCTCGGCTAAAATAAATATCAGTCTTCATTCTTGCGAGGTTTCCCCCTTGAAAACCATTGCCCTGCGATCCCTTTTTCCTGGCAGTCTCTTCGCGCTATTCGCCGTGCTTCTGGTAACCGCGTGCGGACCTAAAATCGTCAAAGAAGCGCCAGCCGAAGTTCGCGTCGAAAAACCAAAACCTGCCGTGGCGGTTCCGATGTGGCTCGGCAATCCCGAGCGTAGCTTCTTTGGCAGCGGCCCCATGCCAAAGGCGCTGAAAGTCATTTGGGACTTCAAGACGAGCTGGACGCGCGGGCGACTGCATCCGGATCCATGGGGCGGCTCAGGTTGGCCGGGACAGCCGGCCATCGTCGGCGACCGCGTCTATTTCGGATCGGCGGACAGCTACGTCTATTGCGTGAACAAGAGCGATGCGAGCCTCGTTTGGAAATTCAAGACCACTGACAGCGCCAAGTCATCGCCGTGCGTCGCCGGCGATCGGCTGGTGATTGGTAATCTCGATCACACCGTTTATTGTTTGAATACCAACGACGGTTCGCTGGTATGGAAATATCAGACTGGGTTTGAGACTGATTCTTCCTCTTCGATTATCGGCGATCGCGTCTACATCGGCGGCGAAGATCATTTCTACTACTGCTTTGATTTGAAGGACGGCCGGATAGTCTTCAAGCAGCAGTTGGGCGGCTCAGTCGAAGGCGGCACGACCGTGGTCGGCGATCGTATTTACGTGGACACTGAGGCCGGCGATCTGTTCTGCCTGAACCGTGAGGATGGTGCGATCATCTGGAAAGCGCGCATCGGCGTGGATTCGAACTCCACGCCGGCTGTCGTCAACGGATTTGTCTACACTGCTGCCGAAGACGGCATCATTCGCTGCTACAGACAGGATAACGGTGAGTTGGTCTGGACTTACAAAGCGGAAGGCGGATTGAATCAAAGGACTAAAGAGAAGAACGGGTTCTGGAGCAGCCCGATCGTTGTCAATAATCGGCTCTACATGGGATCGAACAACGGCCATATGTACTGTCTGTCGGCCGACAAGGGCGAACTAATCTGGAAACATCTGATGCGCGCAGCGATCTGGGGCACGTCTCCGGTGGTCGACGGTCGCATCGTGTTTGGCGACAAGAGCGGTTACGTTTACATTCTTTCCGCGGACAACGGAGATCTGGTTACGGAACTCAAAATTGGCGACAATGTTGATGCCACGCCGGCGGTGCTGGACGGCCGGATCTATGTGGGCGCGTTCAATGGGAAGTTTTATTGTCTGGGGGAAGATGAAGCGGCGAGCACGCAAGCAGCCAGCCCTCAGGCGGCGTCATCGAACTCACCGGCTATGCCAAAACCATAATGGTCTGGATCCGAACTTTGACCACCGATGCTTTTACTAATCGACAACACAATCAACGGTCAGGGCTCGAGCCCGCGCGAGATTCGCCGCGCCCTGGCACAATTGCACCCCGACATGCGAGTCGTCGTCGAGTCGTTTCGTGACATTTCACCGGAATTGGTTAAGAGTCTCAGTCCCTCGCACATCATTCTCAGCGGGCAAAGCCATCCGTGGGATGAATATTCAGCGGAATCACTGGCCGGTGTGTTCTATGTCATTCGCACTGCGCCGCAGCCGATCCTGGGAGTATGCGGCGGGCAGCAGCAGATGGCTCTCGCTTTCGGCGCGCCCGTTGATTTGATTGAGCGACTCGCGCCCGGCGAAGGCTACCAGGGCGCGTTTCGCGAGCGCGGATTTTGCCAGGTCGAACTTAATACTGAAAGCGAAGCCGCCAACGAAATCTTTCAGGGACTGCCGAAAACCCTCACGGTTTGGGAGTCGCATTGTGATGAAATCAAGGAGCTGCCGGCTAATTTCATCTGCACCGCGACCAACGACGTGTCACGCATCCAGGCGATGCAACACACTTCGCGTCCGCTTTTCGGCGTGCAGTTTCATCCGGAACTGTTCGATGAAGAACACCCCGACGGCCGGAGCATCCTGGAAAATTTCCTGCAGCTCTAAAACGCGCAAGATGTTTCAGACTCGCACCGGGTGATCTTTCGCATAGGAATAGGCGCACCAGCCCGAGATGATGTGAATAATCAAGCCTAACAAACCTACGGATCCGATCCAGGAGATACCGAATACTAGTATCCAAATGATTCCAAAAAGGACTCGACCGTTATAAATCTGACCCAGTCCGGGAATAATTAGACTCAGGATTCCTGCCAGCACCGGATTACGCATTGCATCCAAACCTCCGCGAGGCTATACGACCGGCGCGATGTCCCGGTTCAGGAGAAAACGCCGCGGGCGATATTGAGGACGAGATTTTATCGAATCCCCGGCGGACGCCGATTTTCGTATGCGGTGATCTCAGGCTCGTGCTTCAGGGTCAGGCCAATTTCATCGAGCCCTTCCAGCAGGCAGTAACGTTGAAAGTCGCCGATCTCAAACGCGGCGGAAAAACCGTGGGCGTCGGAGACAGTTTTCTTTTCCAGATCGACCGTTATCTGATAGCTCTCGATCTCTCTTGCGCGGCGCGTTAACTCGGACACTTCGGCATCAGTGAGCACAACCGGGAGCAGGCCATTCTTCAGGCAGTTGTTTGCGAAGATATCGGCGAATGACGGCGCGATGATTGCGCGGAAACCATAATCAGCGAGCGCCCAGGGCGCGTGCTCGCGCGATGAGCCGCAACCGAAATTCTTTCCGGCGATCAGAATCGATGCACCGCGATAGCGCGACTCGTTCAATTGAAAAGCAGGATCGGGCTGGCCGTTCGGCAGAAAACGCCAATCATGGAAAAGGAATTCACCAAAGCCGGTTCGCTCGACACGTTTGAGGAATTGCTTGGGAATAATTTGATCCGTATCGACGTTTGGTCGATCAAGGACGGCGCCAAGGCCCGTATGAATTCGAAAAGCGTTCATCTCAGTTTCAGGTTTCAGGTTTCAAGTTTCAGGTTCGCGGCTCCCAACTTGAAACCTGAAACCTGGAACTTGAAACCTACTTGTATTTCCACTCCCTTACGTCAACGAAGTGTCCGGCGATAGCCGCCGCCGCGGCCATTGCCGGACTGACGAGATGTGTTCTGCCTCCGCGACCTTGTCGTCCTTCGAAGTTGCGATTGCTGGTTGAGGCGCAGCGCTCGCCGGGGCGCAAGATATCCGGATTCATCCCGAGACACATCGAACATCCTGACTCGCGCCATTCAAAGCCGGCCTCAAGAAAGATCCGGTCGAGCCCTTCGGTCTCCGCCTCCCGTTTGATATTTTGCGATCCCGGCACAACCATCGCGCGGACTGATTCGTGGACGCGGTGGCCTTTGATTATTCGCGCGGCAGCTCGCAAGTCTTCGACCCGCGAGTTCGTGCACGAGCCGATGAAAACCCGATCGACCGCAATGTCGGCGATCTTTGTGCGCGGTTCGAGGTTCATGTATTCCAATGCTCGCTCGGCGGCGCGGCGTTCAGTCTCGCTCTTCGCTTCCGATGGATCGGGAACGCTGCCGGTTATCGCCGCGACCATGCCGGGGTTCGTGCCCCAGGTGACGCACGGCGCAATTCCACTCGCATCAACGTCGACGATGCGATCAAATTCGGCATCGAAATCTGACGGCAGGGTTCGCCAGTAAGCCACCGCCTCTTCCCATTTCGCATCGCGCGGACAAAAGCGCCGGCCCTCGAGATACGCGAACGTAGTTTCATCCGGCGCAATCATACCCGCCCGCGCTCCGGCTTCGATGCTCATGTTGCAGAGCGTCATGCGGCCTTCCATCGAAAGAGCGCGGATTGCCTCACCCGCGTATTCGATCACGTGGCCCGTCGCGCCGTCAGTGCCAATCTGGCCAATGATTCCCAGCGCGAGATCCTTTGCCGTCACGCCTTCTGCTAATGCCCCGCGCGTTCGCACCAACATCGTGCGGGGTTTGTTCTGCGGCAGACATTGGGTGGCGAGCACATGCTCGACTTCGCTGGTGCCGATGCCAAAGGCGAGCGCACCGAACGCGCCGTGGGTGCTGGTATGGCTGTCGCCGCAGACGATGGTCATGCCCGGGCGTGTCAGGCCCAGCTCGGGCCCGATGACGTGGACGATGCCTTGCTCGTTCGAGTTGATGTCGAAAAGCTGAATCTCACAATCAGCACAGTTGGAGCGCAGAACATCGATTTGTTTAGCGGCGATCGCGTCGGTAATCGGCAAGGCGCGATCGGTCGTCGGGACGTTGTGATCGATGGTTGCGAAAGTCAGGTCGGGCCGGCGCACGCCGCGGTTCGCCGCGCGCAAACCATCGAACGCTTGCGGTGATGTGACTTCATGGACCAGATGCAGATCGATGTAGAGGAGAGTCGGTTCCGCTCTGCCGGCGCGCACGACATGCGCGTCCCAAACCTTTTCGAAGAGAGTGCGAGGCATAAGAAATCAGGGGGTAGGGATTAGGTTGTCGGGTTTAGGTCCACCACTACACCCAACACCCTTCGCCCAAAACCCTTTCTTCTTCAGACCGCATGATAAGCATGCCGCATATCGGCAACTTCGGCCGTCGCTTCCAAAACAAGTTGCCCCATCTCTGTGGTGCTAATCAAGCGGCCGCCGGTTCCGCGGGCGATGTCCGCCGTGCGATATCCGGCATCCAGCACGGCTTGAATCGCCGCTTCGATGTCGGCCGCTTCATCTTCCAACCGCGCCGTGTGGCGCAAAAGCATCGCCGCAGAGGCAATCGCGCCCAGCGGGTTTGCCAGATTCTTCCCGGCTATGTCGGGCGCCGAACCGTGCACCGGTTCGTAAAGATCAACCGCGCCGCCAATCGTCCCTGACGCCAGCATGCCGAGCGATCCCGCGATCACCGCGGCTTCGTCCGACAGAATGTCCCCGAACAAATTCTCGGTGAGGATCACATCGAACCTTTTCGGGTTCGTGATGATGTGCATCGCGGCCGCGTCCACATAAAGATGATCGAGCTCGACCTGCGGATACTCCAGAGCGACGCGTGAAACTGTCTGGCGCCACAATTGAGAAGTTTCAAGGACATTCGCCTTGTCAATCGAAGTTAGTCTGCGGCCGCGCTGAATTGCGGCCGCGAATGCGACGCGCGCGACCCGTTCGATCTCGCCCACCGAATAGCGCATCGTGTTGAAGGCGGCCGAGCTTCCATTCTGTGAAGTAATGCCGCGTGGTTCTCCGAAGTAGAGGCCGCCAAGCAGCTCACGGACAAACAAAATGTCGGCGCCCTCGACGATCTCACTGCGCAGCGGCGACGCGCCCGCCAACGCGCGGTAGGAATTGACCGGCCGTAGATTGGCAAACCCGCCCAACGCTTTGCGCAAGGCCAACAAACCAGCTTCAGGTCTTTGATCAGAAGAGAGATGATCGAACTGGGGAGAGCCGATGGCGCCGAGCAACACCGCATCAGCCGCCAGGCAGGCGTCGAGCGTTGCCGACGGCAGCGGAGAACCCGTCTGCTTGATCGCTTCGCCGCCGGCGTCGTGCTCTGCGAAATGAAAGTTGTGGCCGTGAATGTTTGCGACCTCGCGCAAAACACGCACGGCCTGCTCAGTCACTTCCGGGCCTACACCGTCACCGGGAAGGACGACGATTCTTAGTTGCATGATCCCCCTTGAGCGTCTTGTTGTAACTCCCTTCTCCCTTTGGGAGAAGGGCTGGGGATGAGGGGCGCAGCTAGCGCGCGGGTACTAGGCCCTCACCCCAACCCTCTCCCAAAGGGAGAGGGAGCATCCAAACTTATGCCGCTGCCGAGCGCGACCAATCTTCGCCGTCCGCGGTCGGTGCTTCCGGCGCCACAATCAGCGAGATCAGATCCTGATCGTAGATTCGCTTCTTGCGATCCGCGACTTCGGTGAAGCGATGATAGGCCGCATCGAGCTCACCCGCCGTTAGGGCATAGCCAAGCTCCTGGTATCGCAAAGCCAGCGCGTGGCGGCCTGAATGTTTGCCCAGCACGAGCGCGTTTGCCGGAACGCCCACGGACTCGGGCGTCATGATCTCGTAACACAACGGATTGCTGATCACCCCGTGCTGATGTATGCCGGCTTCGTGCGCAAAAGCGTTGCGGCCGACAATCGCCTTGTTAGGTTGCACGCCAAAGCCGATGATTTGCGAGAGCATCTGACTGGTAGAATAAATCTCGCGCGCATCGATTCCAGTTTCGAAGGGCAGCCGATCACCCCGCACGTTCATCGCCATTACGACTTCTTCCAGCGAAGCGTTGCCGGCGCGTTCGCCAATTCCATTCACCGTGCACTCGATTTGGCGCGCACCGGCTTCGATCGCCGCGAGGCTGTTCGCCACCGCCAGTCCGAGATCGTTATGACAATGGACGCTGATGGTGACGTCTTCTCGATCACGAACGACGCGTTCGCGCACCGTCCGCACGAGTTGCGAGAATTCATTGGGGAGAGTGTATCCGACGGTATCCGGCACGTTGAGAATCGTAGCGCCTTCGGCGACCGCGGCCGCGAAAACTTCGCAGAGATAATCAACGTCGCTGCGGGTGGCGTCTTCCGCCGAAAACTCAACCTCGCCGGCGAAGGTGCGCGCCAGGCGTACTGCCTGCCGGGTCATCTCGACGACCTCGGCGCGCGTCTTTCTCAATTTGTATTCGAGATGGATATCGGAGGTGGCGACAAAAGTGTGGATGCGCGGATGGGCCGCGCCGCGCAGAGCTTCGGCAGCCCGGCGCACGTCCTGCTCAGCCGTCCGGCACAAGGCGGCTACAGTTACCTCGCGACATTCGGAGGCAACAGCCTGGACAGCGGCAAAGTCTCCGTCTGAGGCGATCGGAAATCCGGCTTCGATGACATCGACGCCCAGCGATTGGAGCTTACGCGCCAGGCGCACCTTTTCTTTCAGGTTCATCGAGCAGCCCGGCGATTGCTCGCCATCGCGCAATGTTGTGTCGAAGATTCTGACTCGCTCAGATTTCACTACCCACCCTCCGTCTTCGGTGTTCAAAAGGGGAAATCCTAGGCGGTCGCCTCGTGAAAGTCAAAGTTATAATTATGATGATAAGATAACTATCTATGATATGATAACCAGAGCGCGAGCGATGAATAACAGGCGCATAGAGTACCAACCTCAGTTGGGTGCTCTGTTAAGTAACGAATGTCCGACTAAAGTCGGTACTCGGAAACACCGCTAAGCAAACTATGGATATCAACCAACTTGAAGTCTTCCTGGCGGTGGCCCAGGAGAAGAGTTTTTCCCGCGCGGCGGAAGCGCTGCATCGCACCCAGCCGGCGGTGAGCCAGGCGATCCGGCGTCTGGAGGCGGAACTGGGCGAGTCTTTGTTCGATCGCTCGTCGAAAGACGGCACCCTAACTGCGGCCGGCCGGGTCCTGTTGGACTTTGCGCAGCAGATGATGAATCTGCGGCATCACGCTCACTCCGCGATTCGCGAGCTGCGCGACCTGCATCGCGGCAAGCTGTCACTGGGCGCCAACGAGTACACGGTGATGTGCCTGCTGCCGCTGATTCCAATCTTTCGCGCGCGCCACCCGCACATCAAGATCGAGGTGAAGCGCAGTTTGGCCAGTCGCATTCCCGGCGAGATTCTGGGTCGCGACGTCGAGATTGGCGTCGTCTCTTTCAAACCTACCGACCAAGCCATCAAGTCCATGGCAATCGCGGTCGACGAATTGGCTTTAGTGGTTGCGCCGAATCATCCATTGGCTGCGAAGAAGATCGTTTCCGTGCGCGAGCTGGGCGCGGAGGCCTTCATCGCGCATAACGTGCCGTCGCCGTATCGCGAGCGAGTGATCAAAACGTTCGAGAAGCATCGCACGCCGCTGAACATTTCCATGGAGATGCCGACCCTCGAAGCCATTAAACGGCTGGTCGAGAGAGGCCTGGGCGTGGCTTTGATACCACGACTGGCCGCGCAGACTGAGATTGAGCGGAAGCAGCTAGCCGGCTTGACGGTGCGGGAAATGAAACTGGAGAGACGGATGCATTTGATCTATCGAAAAGGCGCCACCCTCTCTCACGCGGCGAAGGCTTTCTTGAGGGTCGCGCGCGGGAAGCAAGATCAAGAAGCTTCGGATCAGATCTAACCGCAGAGGATGAAAAGGAACGCAAAGGATTTCCTCTGCGGCCTTGGCGAAAAACTCTGCGAACCTTGCGGTTAAGGTCTTGTGGGTTATTGCATCGTGATGTCCACGATTTCGCCGCCGAAGGCGCGCAGGACTTGTTGCACGGTGGGATTCTGAGCCACGGCCTCGCGGGCTTGCTGTTTCGAGCGACGTTCTTCTTCTTCGGGGGAGGCCGGTGCGCTCTCGTCACTTTCGGCCTGACGGATTGCGAAGCGGATTCCGATCTCCCGGCCGCATACTTCGGCACACGCTTCACGGAGAGCTTTTGCATTGTCCGCTTTCGCGAGCGTGTCACGAGCGTGCCGGGCTTCAGGCATGAACTCAATCGACAGCTCATCGCCTTCCAGTTCCACGCGGCCAGCGGCGTCGAGAGCGGCGATCAGCAAGCGGCGCTTTTTCTTTTCAAGCTCGGACCTGATTTGGTCGACTAGCGAGCCTGAGGGAGCTGCGGTAACGGCCGATTCACTCGCCGCCGACTGTTCGTCAACTGCGCTCGCGCCGGCGCTTCTTACTGAGCCGCCGGTGGCTGCCGATCGCGCACCTGCTTTAGCTGGCCCACTATCCGGAGCGGATGGCGGCGTCTTTCGTTCGGCGGGCGGTTTGCCGGTACGCAAAGCGTTTTCGAGCTCAGCAATGCGTCCGACCAGATCACCCAGAGACGCGAGCCGCCGCATCTCCATCAATTTTACCAAGCCCACTTCAACCTGATAGCGCGGATTCGCCGCGTCCTTCAGGCTCGCTTCAGTTTCCGCCAGCGAATGAAAGAAGCGCACCAGATCGGATTCCGAGAAAAGCGACGCCTGTTGCTGAAGCGTGGTGGCGATTGCCGATGACGAGTCGAGCAGCTTTGGATCTCCGGACACTTTCACCACCAGCAGATCCCGCAAATGCGAGAGCACGTCGCGGCAGAAGTTGCGCAAGTTGTGCCCGCGCATGACCAGATCGTCGACGATGGCCAGGGCCTCTGCCGGTTCGTTTTCCGCGATGCCATTGAAGATTCGGGCCAGCACATCGGCACCGGCGATGCCCAGCGCTTTCTCTACGTCTTCAGTCTTGATCTTCTCGCCGGCGAAACTGATAACTTGATCAAAGGCCGACTGTGCATCGCGCATCGAGCCGTCACCGGCACGCGCGATTTCGCGAATCGCTTCGTCGGAGATCGAGATCTTTTCCGCGTCAGCGATCAGGCGCATCCGCTCCGCGATTTTCGCGGTGGCAATCGTCCGGAACTCAAACAGCTGGCAGCGCGAAGTAATCGTCTCCGGAACTTTATGCTCGTCCGTCGTCGCCATAATAAAGACGACATTCGGTGGCGGCTCTTCGATTGTTTTCAAAAGCGCGTTGAAGGCCGACGGCGAAAGCATGTGGACTTCGTCGATGATGAAAACTTTGTATCGATCGCGAGCCGGAGCGATCGCAATGCTGTTGATGATCACGTCGCGCACATTGTCCACGCCGGTATTCGAAGCGGCGTCAATTTCCAGCACATCCATCGAACGGCCTTCGGCGATCTCGCGACACGAAGGACAGGTCGTCTCGTCAAGCGTGGCGCACGGCGTCGCGGTTGGTCCATTAGCTTTGTGACAGTTGAGTGCTTTGGCGACGAGTCGCGCGGTCGTGGTCTTCCCAACGCCGCGCGCGCCGGAAAACAGATAGGCGTGATGCAGCCGGCCGTGCTCGATTGAATTGCGCAACGTCTGGGTCAGGATTTCCTGCCCGGTTACGTCTTCGAATTTTTGCGGGCGCCACTTGCGCGCGATTACCTGGTAAGCCATAAAAGCAAGTATGAAGGATGAAGGATGAAGGATGAACTGGAAAAAGCAACGACTCTAACTCACCGCGCTTTCATCCTTCATCCTTCCGCCTTCATCCTTGCGTTTTGGTCAGACCCCGGACTTAGCCGCAACACACGCTGCTGTTGCTACCGTTGCTCCGTTCCCGGCCTGGCGGGGTTCACAAAGCGAGCATTGTGCGGAGCCCGGGATCTGATAAGCCATTAAAGCATTGCCGATTGTCGATTGCCAATTGCCGATTCGTACTTTGACGTTCGTAGTCTGAAATATGCTAGCCGGAAGTGTGATTCAACTGTTCAGCACGTCAAAGAACCGGGTATTAATCGGCAATCGGCAATTGCAAATCGGCAATGCCTTAGACCGCCGTCTTTCGATGCGCGAACATTCGCAGCAATCCGTTGATGCCCAGGTGCAGCAGGATGTAAACGATGATCGCGATCACCAGCGGCAACACCAGGGTGTGGCCGTCTCCAGTGGACGGGCTAGAGACGATGCCGCGAAACGGCTGGTAAAAAGGATTTGTCACGGTGACAATGAACTGAACAAACCCCGCACCGCTTCTGGCCGCCAGCAACGCCAGCAGAAAACGCATTCCGAGCAGCGCATAAAGAACGAAGAAGATGTAATCAACAACTTGCGAGATGCGCGCCACGCCGCGGGCGCGGCCCACTTCGCGCTCAGTCTGGACAACTTCTTTAACGGCTTTGGCGCGGAACTCGCCCGCCACCTGATCGATCTTCTGGCCTTCAGCCGGCGGCGCCTGCGCGGCGCGGTCGGCAATCTCAGCTTGCACTTCACCTTCGACCTGCGACTTGACGGCGCCGTGCTGCCCGGCCCGGCGTGCCTCTTCCATTGCCAATTTGTCGTCTTCCATGATTTACCTCCCAGCGAAAAGAACGGCTAGGTGCCGTTGAAACCAGTTCGCATTCGTCTGACGTTCGCGCCGGAAAACTTTCCGGTTGCTTTGACCGCCGCCAGCATCTTCTGCGCTTCTGCTAATGTCGGGCCCGCATAAACGGCCATGATTCGGTGCGTCTCGCTCAGGTTCCTCGTCTGACGCGAGCTCAGATCCAGATAGAATAAATTCTCTGGGTCGGCGCAGCGCGAGCTGAACACTTTATGATCCGGAAATAGCGCTTGCGCGAGTAACCGATCGCGTTCGGGAATGAACACATCACAGTTATCATTGCTAACCGACATGCTTTGCAGAATGATTGCGTAGAACGGTACGGTGTCGACTATTACCGCATTCTTCGGTACGCGGAAAGGAAGATCATTTGGTTGAAACGTAGCGATCGTCTGGCACGAGATCTTGGGGTTCCCGCAGATCGCCGCGCGCGTGGTTGAGCGTCGTCGCTGGCCGGGCGTGCTCCCGCCAATGAAAGTTACCACCGTCACGGCTGCGAAGCCGCAGGCGAGCCGTCGCAAGAGTGTCGAGCTAATCATCGCCAATTGTTAGTGACCGCCGCCACGCGAGAGCCAATCGGGAATCGGCAATTCAAAATCGGAAATGTTTCTGGCGGAGAGGGTGGGATTCGAACCCACGGAACGGTTCCCCGTTCACAGCATTTCCAGTGCTGCCAATTCAACCACTCTTGCACCTCTCCGAAAGCAAGGATGAAGGCGGAAGGATGAAGGATGAAAGCATGTTGCGCTAAAGGTAATTTTTCATCCTTCATCGTTCCGCCTTCATCCTTGCAGTTACTGGCGGAGAGGGTGGGATTTGAACCCACGGTGGAGTTTCCCCCACTCCGGTTTTCGAGACCGGTGCACTAAGCCACTATGCGACCTCTCCGCAATTCAAGCTTAGAGTTCAAGCTTCAGCTTGTTTATTTCCAAACGGCGCAAACTAAAGTTTGAACTCTAAACTTTTACCTAAACTGTCTTCTTTCCTTAAAGAACTCCTGCATCAACTCGCGGCACTCGGATTCCAAAACGCCTTTGACCACTTCGATGCGATGATTCAATTGATTGGCTTCGCAGATATGAAAGTGAGATTCGACTGCACCGGCCTTTTCGTCCGGCGCGCCGTAAACCAAAAGCGAGACCCGCGCCTGGATCAGCGCGCCTGCGCACATGGCGCACGGCTCGATTGTCGAATAGACGGCGGCGTTTGCCAGCCGGTAATTGGCAAGCTTCCGGGCGGCTTCGCGCAGGGCCACGATCTCGGCGTGCGCCGTCGGATCGAAATCCGTGCGCGTGCGATTTCCCGCCACGGCCAACAGTTCATCGCCGACGACGACGCAAGTTCCGACGGGAACTTCTCCGGCAGCCCGGGCTTCGCGCGCGGCTCGCAGCGCCTCGCGCATCCAATGCTCGTGCGTCGAGAGTGGGCTTGCTGATGCAGAAAACATTACTTCAAACAACGAAAAGCAAACTATAGGTGTCGCAAATATCAGTGTCAAGGAACGTATTCTTCAGGCGAGATTCGGACTCCGATTGCGGCCACTCAAGCTTAGTCACGACGGATAGTGGGTCAGTTTCAGCATTCTGGAAAGGGAAGGGCCAGCCGTTAACTGGGAGCGCGGGCGCCCTCGCCCGCACAGCATGCGGAGCGCGTCGATTTCTCAGAACGTATTTCGACGGTTTCGAGAATCGTGTTCGCGCTGCGCGCTCAATGCGGGCGAGGGCGCCCGCGCTCCCGGTGATGGGTCGAGCTCTTAAGCTCAAACTAACCTATTACTACCCACGCAATTCGTGCGAGATTGCCGGCATTTCGTGCTAATATCTACGGATGGTTTCGCGGGCATCCCGCACCCGCCAGTTTCGAAGCCCCGTCATGGCGATTATCACCGACCCAACCCAGCGCAGCGCTGGCCAAACACGAACAGACCGGAGCACTATCGACGCTCAAACTGCGTCTCGGCCGCCGCCGCGAGATCGTTTGAGCGGCGGGTTGCATGATTCTTCGATCTCTTCGCTTTCCGGCGAGCGCAGCACGGGCCGCTTGCGCCCCGTCTCGTCATCTTCGCTGCATGAAACCGTCGCGCCCGATCGACAGCCGGCACAGTCGCCCGATATGGCGCGCAAGCTCTCGCCGTCTGAATTCAACACGGCGATGGTTCACTTTTACCGCGGCGAAGTGCAGCGCTCAAATACGTGGCGGAGCCGCCTCGACAATACTACCTACTGGGCCGTGATTACGGCTGGGGCAACGCTGTCGTTCGCGTTCAGTTCATCGAATAGTCCGCACTTTGTGATCCCCATCAACTCGCTTCTGGTAGCGGTCTTTCTGGTAATGGAAGCGCGTCGTTATCGGTACTATGAAATCTGGTCCAGCCGCGTACGCGTGATCGAGACCGGCTACTTTGCGCAAATGCTGGCGCCGGAAAGTGTGCCGCGGGACCAGGAGTGGGCATCACACCTGGCGGCAGATCTCTTGACTCCGCACTTTACCATCAGCGTCTGGGAAGCACTCGGACGCAGGTTGCGTCGAAACTACATCTATATCTTCTTGCTGCTGGCGCTGAGTTGGAATCTCAAAGTGTATTTGCATCCGGCGCCGGCGCTGAACTTTGATGAATTCCTGCAGCGCGCCACGGTAGGACTGGTTCCCGGCCGGCTGGTTTTTCTCGTTGGATTTGTCTTCAACGCGACCTTGTTCATGTTTGCGCTGTTTACCATCAGGTTGCGCGAAGCCACGGGCGAAGTTTTGCCGCGCCATCAGTTTTCGCTGCGACCGCTTCAACGCGTGACCAGTTGGACGCGGGCCGCGGCCCAGTCAGGTGGTCGCGCGACGGTCCGCCGCGCCAAGCGCGCGCGCCAGCGCCTGCGGGGCAGCACGACGAAGATCGACATCACGCAGACACCAGACCGGCGGATTCACGTTTCCGAGACGCCGGACCGCAGAAAGCAGTAGGCAGAAAGCAGTAGGCAGAAGAATTGGCCCAGCGGCATTGACCGATGGACGTAACAAACTTGCTTCCTGCCTTTTGCTTTCTGCCTACTGCCTTTTGTTCTAAACATGCTCGAACTCGACGGCCAGAAACTTTCGCTCGCGCAAATCTCCGCCGTAGCGAACGGCGAAGGTCGCGTTACCCTCTCGAATGACGCGCGCACCCGCGTCGAAAGATCACGCCGCGTTGTCGAAAAGATCATTGCCGAAGGCCGCACCGTCTACGGCGTCAACACCGGGTTCGGCCGTCTTTCAGATGTTCATATACCCGCTGCGGAGCTTCGCGAACTACAACTGAATCTCGTCCGCAGCACGGCGTGCGGAGTCGGCCCACCACTCTCTGAATCCGAGACGCGCGCGATGCTGTTGCTGCGCGCGAATGTTTTGTCGCAGGGCCTGAGCGGCGCGCGTCCGATCGTGGTCGAAACTTTGCTCGCGCTGCTCGAGCGCGGCGTTGTTCCTGTCATTCCCGAAAAAGGTTCGGTTGGCGCCAGCGGCGATCTGGCGCCGCTGGCCCATCTGGCGCTCACCGTCATCGGCGAAGGCGAAGCGTTTTATCGCGGCGCACGAATGCCGAGCGCCGAGGCGCTGCGGCTGGCTGAGATCGAGCCAGTTCAACTCGAAGCCAAAGAAGGACTCGCGCTTTTGAACGGGACCCAGGGCATGACTGCGGTGGGCGCGCTGGCGCTCTACCGCGCCGAGCAACTCGCGCGCGTCGCTGACATTGCCGGGGCAATGACGCTCGAAGCCCTGCGCGATACGCCGGTTGCCTTTGACGCGCGAATTCACGCGGCCCGTCCACACGCCGGACAGATCGAAGTCGCCGCGCATCTGCGCGAGCTCTTGCAAGACAGCGAGATTCGCGAGTCTCATCTGGAAAACGATCCGCGGGTGCAGGATGCCTATAGCTTACGATGCATGCCGCAAGTGCACGGCGCGGTGCGCGGCGCGCTCTGGCACGCGCGCGATGTTATCGAAACGGAAACCGGCAGCGTGACCGACAATCCGCTCGTCTTTGCCGAAACCGAGGAAGTCCTGTCAGGCGGCAACTTTCACGGCGCGCCCGTCGCGTTCGCGCTGGACTATGCGGCGATTGTCCTCACGGATCTCGCCGGCATCAGCGAGCGCCGCACCGAGCGCCTGATCAATCCCGATCTTAGCGAAGGGTTGCCGCCATTTCTCACGCCGCATCCCGGCACGGCTTCGGGTTACATGGTGGCACAGATTACGGCGGTCGCGCTGATCAATGAAATGAAAGTGCTTTCGCACCCGGCGAGCGTGGATAACATGCCAACCTCCGGCGGCAAGGAAGATCATGTTTCGATGGGGATGACTGCCGCGACAAAGCTGCGCTCGATCGTCGACAACGCCGAACACGTGATCGCGATCGAACTTCTTTCTGCCGCGGAAGGATTGGAATATCGCGCACCTTTGCAACCCGGCCGCGGCGTGAAGCGAGCTTACGAGATTCTTCGCCGGCATGTACCGCGCCTCAGTCGCGATCGGGCTTTGTCCGGGGACATCCAGGCGATCGCCAGGGCGATTCGTGATGGCGAGTTTCGTAGCTCTTGAAAGAACTCTTGCCTCTCTCACATTGATCCATCAAATTCAATACTTGGGGAAACAGCTCGGTGTTGGATTGGTTGAAGAGAAGAACTGGCACAACATTCTTGATGAAGTCGATAAAGCGATTAAGAATTTACCAGTTGGAACCGGGCGACAAAAAGGCGAAAGAAACAAATTCTCGCAAGCCTCCGCGTATCTTAGGATGGTGAAAGACGCATGGCGCAATGACGTAATGCACCCAAAGGGGACCTACACCGGCGAAGAAGCGGAGCGAGTCTTTCGCAACGTCAAAGACTTTATGGTTCACCTTGCTACCAAGCTGTGATGCGCGGCTCCGTTAGGAGCCGAATATTTATAGAACCAGCAGAGTTTTTCCTAGATCAGCTCAGGCAAAGGAGAGCGAAACTCTCCTTTGACTGAGCTGAAAGATTATTGGGACGCGCGTGGCTATAAATATTTCGCCCCTTAACGGGGCTTAAGCATGCACAACTCTCAGCGACTCAACGCACCGCGAATCACGGTCAGCGAATGAGGAGGAAGATTTAGGGTCCAATTGCTGTCCGCTGGAATCTTGCTCTGCTTAGGAGGCTCAGCTTTGATCGGAAACGGGTTATTTCGATCGGAGTTGAGTTGATCTTGCGCTTCCGAAAACTGGAACAAATCAATCGGTCCGGTGAACCTTGATAAGGATCCGTCTGTCTCATTCCGAAAGATTACGCTCGTCTGAAAAGCGCGGTTTGGATCTCGATTAATCAGCAGCAGCGCCCAAAGTCCGTCTGGCCGATGAACCGCGTAAGCGGTAATCACTTGATCACGATTCCCATTTAGCACGTCGGAAGCTGCGGGATAGATTTCGTGGGGTTGATCCCCGGGCTGAACCCACTCGTGCGTCAGCAGACGCGCGCCCCAGTAAGCCGCCGTTGGTTTTTTGATATGGCCGCGATCGTCGCGGAAGAAAAGCATATTGTTTCCGGATGAGCATTCCTGCTCTTTGATGATCTCGCTCGCTTCATAGCCGTACAGATACGCCGCCTCGCCTCCCATGGTCAGAAAACGACCGACGCTGTCAGCGTTGAGCAGCGCGCCGTCGAGATCCACTTCCGCCCGGGCGCCGAAAGCCGAATAACCGTACTCAGTGATCAGCCAGGGAATGTCGTGCGTCAGGCCGCCCTGCTGCAACTCGTTCAGCGCGTCAGTAAGCATTTGCGTGCTTTCGGCGAGCTGCTGAGGCCGGCAGTCATCAGGGAACGGATACCACTCGAACGAAAAGAAGGTGAACTTGTCGAGCTGGCCGTGGTGCTTCAGATACCCGAGGAAGCGACCCATCCATCCGGCTTTGCCGAATTCAATTCTACCGCGGACCTGCGACTGCTCGATGTCCTGGAGGCTCGGCCCTCCCAGCTGAAGCGCGGGATTGATTTTGTGAATCGCTTTTTCAAACTGAAGGTACAAAGCTCCGAAGTGCTCAGGATTCACAAACTGCCCATCGGGTTCTTCGCCCATTTCAACTCGCTCAAACGGATAACCGCGAGCCTTTAAATATCGAATTTCGGCGGCGGCATTTTCGGGCGTGTCGAACAAGACGGGCACCGGCAGAAGCATCGGCAGACCGTTTGTCAGCCCACTTTTGAAAATCAAATCAAAACCCGGCTGTTCGGTCTGATCGTCGCGATCTGTTGCGCGATGCCAGGGATCAGTGGAAGAAACATAGATGTCTGTCTGTTCGTGTCGCCCGATCCCGTGATCGATCACATCGTTGAGCCGGCCCCGGCTGTCGAGCGTGCCCAGATAGATTTCACGAATCGCATAACCCAGCCGGTAGCGAATGTCTTTTGAGTTTCTCGGCCCAGTTCCGGAACTTTCGTTCAGGCGAATGCGAACGTACTTTACGGTGATGGGCGCGGTCGCTAATTTGATCAGCGCATTTCCACCGGTGCCGTTGGCTATGTTGCCTTGCGGGAAAGCGTGCCACTCCGTCGGCAATCTTTGCGAGAGATCCTCTTCGCCGACGAATTCGCCAAACTCGATCGAGTAGTTCGTGGCGAACGGCTGAGCCCAAAGAATTTTGATCGCATCGATTTGCGTCGGCTGGCCGAGATCGATCATCACCCATTGCGGGCTGGCTGAATTCTTTTCGCCGGTGAAGTGCTCATCAAGATAGGGATTGCTCTTCCAGAATGTTTTGATGTCGCCGTCGTCAATCCGCGAGTAGCCATCATCGTTAGCCTGATCAATCGTATTTCCGCGCCGCGGCAGACGGTATCCGTAACAGACTTGAATCGGCCGGCCCGGCTTGCTGCTCGACGTCCAATAGCCTTGCCGGCGCGCGGGATCGCTCCATGTACCGTTTGGATTCCAATGCCACGCTTCGCCCGCGAGTTCAGTTCGCAAACGATAGGTTAGCGGCTTGAGCCCGGCGGAAAGCATCGCTTTGATGTTCGCCGGCGAGAGCTGCCGAACGGTTTCTCCGATCGGGTGCCCATCCGCGCCGGCGCCGAGCGCCCGCGATGGAATAATGCGATTCGCCGGGTGGCCGGGAGTAAAGCTAACGGTTACGGTTGCGCTCTGCGGGCTCTGAACTTGTTGTTGGGCAAACCCGGTGATGGGTTGAAGGAAGGTAAGGGCGCAGATTACGAGATGACCCGACTTCTTTAGCAGGTAGAAAAACGCCCTCTCCCTTCGGGAGAGGGCTGGGGAGAGGGACTGCGACGACACGGACGCACGTGGGTTACGGACTTCGCACCTACGCCCTCTCCCCGACCCTCTCCCAAAGGGAGAGGGAGAAAGAGTCTCAAAGGAGAGTGGGTTTCGCAGCAGCGGCGAGGCGTCCATCTATCGCTGTTGAAACTCGGGTGAGCCGATCAAAAGCGTGATCAGCTCTGAGATGTAAGGCGACACGGGTGCGGCGCTCGCCGCCTGTGGTGGAGTGCCGCCGCCGGAAAAGGCGACCGAAACATTCGCGGCCGGCGTCGGCGCGACCTGACTGATCGCGGATCCCGAGCGTGCGGTTTTTTCCAAAGCGGTCCGGGTACCGGCAGAAACATCGCCGAAAACCGTTAAGCGAATCAGCTGCGTGGCGACCGAATCTTTGTTTGCTTGATCGACGCCGGGCAAGAGTTGGGACACGTCTAGGCTGGTGCCTTTCATGCGATTGGTAGCGAGGGCGTTCGCAAAGTTAAAGCGCGCGACCATCGCTCCGCTTGAAAGCCACTGGTCGGCGCGATCGGCATAACCATCCGGCGTGATGCGGCCAAACACCGGCTGACCCATGCGCCCGATCGCATCGAGCACCGGGCGATCGCCGTCGGTGTCGGCATTCAACGCGCGCATCGCCGCGGCCACGTACTCGAAAGGTGAGCGGACCTTCGCGCGATAAGCTGCGGGCGAGAAAAACTCCGGCGCAGTGACGATCGCGCGCAGCGTCTCGCGAATCGATCCGTCGGTTTTCAGAAAGACTGCCGCGGCGCGATCGATCACCGACGACGGCGGATCGTCACTGATGAAGCGGCGAGCCAGCTTGGTCGCGATGAAATGAGCAGTCGCTGGCTGAGTCGCCAGAATATCGAGCACGCGTTCGCCGTCAGCGATGCCGCCGCCGGCGGGAATCTTGTGACCGAGGACGATCTTCTCGCCGTTGTCGTGCAGGCCCGGCCGGTAAAGAAACAGTCCTTCTTCATTTGGCTTTTGAATCGTCCAACCGGAAAAGCAGCGCGCGACTTCCTGCACGTCTTTCTGGGTATAGCCGCCGTCCACGCCCAACGTGTGCAACTCCATCAACTCGCGGGCGTAGTTTTCGTTGAGCCCGCCGTCGACGCCGGCCGGTCTGGTTTTGGAGGCTGGATAAGGACGCGCGACGCTCGAACGCCAGTTATCGAGATAGAACAACATCGCCGGCGAGTGCGCCGTGGCGCCCAGCAGATCGCGGAAGCGTCCCATCGCAAACGGGCGAATCGTGTCGCGATCGTAACTGGTCAGCAGATAGCGATCGTCGTCTTTGTTGGCGAAGATGCTGAAATGGTTTTCCCAGAAACCAACCATCAACTCGTATAGCTGACGTTCGCTGTAAACCGCGCGCAACAGCGCCGCGCGCTGCAATTCCGTCACGACCATCTGCGGATTCTTCGGCGGCGGCGTGGGCCTTGGGCTAGCGGCCGGGAGCGCAGGCATCGTGCCTGCTTCTTGCTTTTGTCCGCTCTCTTCAGGTTTCCGCATCGCATCCCCAGGCTTCATGGTTTCGCTGGCCGGGAGCGGGGAGCGGGGTCCCCAAGCGGGCAGCCCGCTTGGGGTGCTAGACATCTTGTCCGCATTTGTTTTCTCCGATGCGATCTGAAGGATCGAATTAGCGGCCGTCTTGTCGGGCGACTTCGCCGGAGCCGGCGACGGCGAGACGACAGGTTTCGGCGGCGTGTATTGTTCGAAGATCACCGGCGTGGCCATCCCCAAAGTGGGCAGCCGGCGGAGTCTGGCTTGCACTGCGACATCATCGAGCGAATCCGAATCAAGCTGTTGCCGGATAAATTCAGCAACGCCGACCGCCTTGACCCGCTCGAAATCGCCCGGGCGCGCGCCGAACGTCAGACGCGACAAGACATGCGCGATGCGCTGGTCGCCGGTCAGCGCCGACTTCTTCGCCGTTTGCCGGCCTTGCGCCTGGACCACGAGATTGCCAACCTGACCAAACACGAGGAGCAGGGAAAGTGTTATCGAGACCGCTCCCGAGCGATTCATTCCGCGTCCAACTAAGATGTTTTGATTCATCATCCGGCTCCTTTGCAGTGCTGACTGATTCAAGCGGGGAGCTATAGATTAGCACGCGCAATATCAGAACCGCGAAGCGGTTTGGGCCTCCAGCCCCAACGTTGCCGTCAGGCTACGTTGGGTAACTGACTTGTCGAGCATCAGACACAGCCCTGACAGGTTACGCTCCAGGATGGGCCCCGTTCCCTGGGTAGCCGAAGCGGCGACCCCCGGGCTTTGTGCCATCAACCGCTTCGCGGCGGGCCGCCTTGCGTAGCACAACCCCCTCACAACTCAACTCAACCCACTCCTAAAATTTTAGTTGACAGCGGCTCGATCCGGGCTTATAGTCCTAAGCCTTTAGGAGACGCTGATGACCAAGAAACGAAGTGACCGGCTGACACCGCTCGAGCTGGAGATTATGAATATCCTCTGGGAAACCGGGGCGGCGAACGTGCACGCGGTGCAGGAACAGCTCGAGCGCGAGTTGGCTTACACAACCGTGCAAACCATGCTGAACATCTTGCATCGCAAGGGTCGCGTGAAGCGCGCGCTCAAAGACCGCGCCTATGTCTACAAGCCCGCGGTGACGCGCCCGCAGTTCGTCAGCCGTCATCTTGGCGATCTGGTTGATCGTCTGTTCGGCGGCTCAGCGGAAAACCTGGTGATGAGTCTGGTGGAAGCAAAGCACCTGACGCCGCAAAAACTGGCGCGCCTGAACAAGCTCTTGAAAGCGCAGGAGGAGAAGGAGCAATGAAAACAACCAGCGAGTTCCTTTTGACGTTCCTGCTGAATGCTTTCTGGCAGATCGCGCTGATCGCCGCCGCGGCAGCCTTCGGGGACTGGCTGCTGCGGCGGACGCTGGTGCGCTACCGGCATTTCCTCTGGGTGGCGGCGCTCGGGTTGTCGCTGGTAATGCCGCTGGTCACGTCTGTGCGCGCCGGCCGAAGCACCGCAACGGCGGCATGGCCGCCGCCACAGATCGCACTTGGGCCAATCGCGATCACTGACGTCACTCCAATAAGCAGTCAGACATCTGCGGCCGGCCCGAAATCTACTCTTCAGATCAACCAGAGCGTGGCGATCGGTCTGCTTGCTCTTTACCTGATGTTTCTTGGCTACCGCGGGGTGAAGCTGCTCCGCGCGTGGGCCAGAACGCAGGCCGCGCGGCGCGGTGCGATTCCGATCGAACCCGCTGACAGAATTCAGGCCGTCGTCGCAAGCTGTCAGCAGGCAATCGGCGTGACCAACGTCGGCGTCGTTAGTTCTGCTTCGCTGCGCGCTCCCGCGACGATTGGAATTCGGCGTCCGTTGGTGATTCTGCCCGAGGCTCTGGTGCGGGATGCCGGCGCCGAAGCGTTAACGGCGGCAATCGGCCACGAGCTGGTTCACGTGCGGCGGCGCGATTACCTGTTGAATCTGATCTACGAAATCATTTTTCTCCCCCTGTCGTTCCATCCGGCGGCGGCGCTGATGCGGCGGCGGATAACTCAGACCAGAGAGCTGCGCTGTGATGAACTGGTAGCGGAACTGCTGCTTCATCCGGAAGTCTATGCGCGTTCGCTGGTGCAACTGGCCGGCTCGGCGATGCCGTTTGCTCGCCGCGCGCGAACCGTAACCGTGGGCATCGCTGATGCCGACATTCTGGAGGTACGAATCATGTCATTGCTCAAGAGAACCAACTTACACCCCGGCAGGAGGAGATTGCTGCTGATTGCCGCTGCGCTGTTGCTGGTCATTCCGTGCGCAACCGCGGCGGTCTTTGCGTTCCATCTCAACATCGCGTCCGCGGGCGCGCAGGAACCATCGGCGGCGGCAAAGGAAAAAAGGGAGACCGAAGCGCGCGCGCGCTATGAGCAGGAAATGAAAGAGCGCGCCGAGAAGGAAGATCAGGAATTGAAAGAACGGATCGAGAAGGAAACGAATCCGGAAATGAAGGCGAAGCTCGAGACCATACTTGAACGCCGGCAGGAAGAGAGAGCCAAAGCCGGATACAAGACCGAAGGCTTCGCGGTTGTGACAGCTGGCGGAGGGTGGGCCAGAGAGCGCGAACAAGAAGCCAGGCAACAAGCCCAACTCGCTGGTCTCGCGAATATCTCGATGGATCAGGCGATTCAGATCGCGGTCAGCGAGCAACCGGGAAAGGTCTTCGAGTGCAGGCTGATCGGCGAGCCTTCGGACGAGCCGGGCAAGCTGATTAGGGATGGACAGGTCTTTTACAACGTCACTATTGTGTCCGGTGACGAAGCAAATCCCGTCAGGCATGTATTGGTTAGTGCAATCGACGGTAGCATCTACCGAAACGCCAAGGGAGAGCGGATTTATGCTTACGCGCGTCCGGAGAGAGGGGTCACGATCGACGGTGAGACGCGGCGCGCAATCAACGGCGGCGTGCTGAACGGCAAAGCCACCGATATGCCAGTGCCTGAGTATCCCGTGATTGCCAGAGCCGCGCATGCGTCCGGCGCCGTGACCGTTGAGATCACGATAGACGAGAGTGGCGCGGTCGTGGCGGCCCACGCCGTGTCCGGGGATCCGCTGCTGCAAGCTGCCGCAGTGAACGCAGCTCGGCAGGCGACCTTCACACCCACTCGACTAAGTGGCGAGCCGGTGAAAGTAACCGGGGTGCTGGTCTACAACTTCGCCGCACAGTGAGCCGACGCTGGAAACAAAGTACGGAAATAACCCTTGGGCGAGCGCTGCTTCCGCTAAGCGCTCGCCCATTTTGTTTTCGATGCTGTGTCGCAGTTTGGGTTCAGAGTTCAACCTTTAGGTTGCTTACTGCAGTCGCAAGCTAAAGCTTGATGAACTCTAAACCCACGAAGAAACCACACAACTAAATGAAAATGTGCCGGTGCTGGAGTAAGATGGGCAGCGATGAGCGCCAGAACCATTCGCGCGCCGCGCGGCGCCCAGCTTACCTGCAAGGGATGGCATCAGGAAGCTGCGCTGCGTTGCCTGATGAACAATCTCGATCCTGAGGTCGCCGAAAAGCCGGATGAGTTAATCGTCTATGGCGGGGCGGGCAAGGCTGCGCGCAACTGGCCGGCGTTCGAGGCGATTGTGCGTTCGCTGCAGGAACTCGAGAACGACGAGACGCTGCTGATTCAATCCGGCAAGCCGGTGGGAGTTTTCCGGACGCACGAGTACGCGCCGCGCGTGCTGATCGCGAATTCAAATCTGGTTGGCGCCTGGGCGAACTGGGATCACTTCCACGAGCTCGAACGCAAAGGGCTGATGATGTACGGCCAGATGACCGCGGGCAGTTGGATTTACATCGGCACGCAGGGCATCGTGCAGGGCACGTTTGAAACTTTCGCCGCGATGGCCGACCGGCATTTTGGCGGCGACTTGAGCGGGAAGCTGCTGCTTTCAGGCGGACTGGGCGGCATGGGCGGCGCCCAGCCACTGGCGGCGACGCTGAACGGCGCGGTCTTTCTCGGTATCGAAGTCGATCCCGCGCGCATCGAGCGCCGCGTGCGCACCGGATATTGCGATCGCATCGCACAGACACTCGACGAAGCGCTGGACATTTGCGAAGACGCGCGCGAACAGCGAAAAGCCGTCTCAGTTGGTTTGGTGGGAAATTGCGCGGAGATGCTTCCCGAGATCGTTCGTCGCGGCGTGAAAGTCGACGTAGTCACCGATCAAACCAGCGC
>WNFD01001284.1_pt1 | contig 25769 bp, 26 predicted proteins | sample 5400491 | NCBI WGS metagenome assembly WNFD01 (sample SAMN13153343, study PRJNA577476) | soil metagenome | isolation source: 120 cm saprolite under Douglas fir tree site 2 hole 2 replicate 2 | place: USA:California | collected 2015-04-18
TCGGCGGCCGGTTGCACCCCGATGCCCGCTGCCAAGCAAAATATCGAAAACAACCCCATGCAAAGTAGCATGGTATCGCTGGCATGGATGCTTTCAGCGATCCCGCGCAAACATTTTGACACGTCGGGCAAATCAGCGGCACTATCGCATCATCACGCAACTTGAAACCCCGTCGCCGCGCCGCCCTCCGGGACCCCGGTCCAATGCGCTACCAGCAGTGCCCGACAACGGGATCTTCGGCGCGATTGCAGTTCGTAGGGCGGATTGGAGCCGAAGGCGTAATCCGCCATTTTTCACCGGCAAGACGGCGGATTACGCTACGCTAATCCGCCCTACGTGCTCAACCCATCCTACGCGCTGATCGGAGGAGCGGGTGGCTATGGGTACTGGAACGGGTTCTTTAGCTAGACGAGCGATTCCATGAAAATGATCCTATGGGATTTGACCCAACGTTTGTCATTCCGGGATGTGTTCCTGCCGGCGATAGCCGGTCGGAGCGCAGGCCCGGAATCCATAGCCCCTGCGGTGGTTATGGATTCCAGGTTGTTGTTAGTGGTCGTTACGGACCGATATGATTCGAACTTCGGAAACGTTGAACTAGTGCTCAAAAAAATGCATCAGCTTCGCGTGTTCGACGCGGTCACTGCTGAACGTTGACGACATCAGTCGCCGGGAAGCTCCGATTATACCCGGATAAAGGCTGTCCCATAGTCCGTGCGTAATGCTGTCGTTACTGACCTTTCGCTTATCCATCGCATCAACACCCATCGGATCAACGATAAAAAAGCGAGCGCCTGCCGTGTGAGCATCGCGTAGGACCTTATTAATGTGTCGATCTGAAAAGCTGTAACCAACAATCATTAATCGAGCGTACGGCGAAGTGACTGCTTGCCGGAACTGATTGCCATACCAATCCAACAGCGGGGATTGACCAATATCGTTCTCCTCATTGCCTCCCATGATGAGTAATTGTCCGCTCGTTGGCCCAGAGTTCCAGTTATGGGAGCCATGGAGCTTGTAGTATGGCTGTTCGTTTCGACCACTCAGAGCGAACCCGCTCAATTTAGCAGTCCTCATCATCGTCCGTTCCATGGGAGCCATTCGCGTAAGAGGGCGGGACGGCTCTTCCAGTCCTGGTATCTGCCAGCCGTTCCACTTGCCCCGAGCTAGTCCGGCGATGTCGTCATTGAGGTAATGGGCCTCCATCAGCGTATCTTGGTTGAGGGTGAAGATCGCCTCGAACTTCTGCAGGAAAACAGCGACGTTCATGTTCATATCGCTGAGTTGGAATTCGAACTTGAAGCCCATGCTGACAAAGCCATTCTTCATGGCATTGAACATCCCGGCCAATATCGAAATCAGAAGGTTATAGTGAGAGGCGTCACCTTGCTGCGCGAGGCTCCGGAAGTGTTGGACGGTATCCTCGAAGTTTCCTTCGCTGTTTTTGTCGCGCCATAGCTGGGTGCGAATAGGCACCGTGATGTCTTTATCTGCAAGAAGATACTCGAAGACTTCGTTTGCGAGCCAGCCGCCCCAATTTCTGCTGAAGCCAGCGCCGGTCAGAAGGTAATGAGCCATTCCAGAGCCTCATTGAAACGCTGCCAGTAGCAGCTTTGCTTCCGACCGTCACCACTCCCTTCGGGTCAGGCCACAGCCCGGGAGCAGTTGATAGCTGGCAACGCCCGGTAGCATATCCATCGCGGTTCGTTAGAATGGTGACTTTCGGGGCGCGATCTGTTTGGGAAGGTCTCATGCATCGTTTGAGAAGAACATTGCGGTTCATTTCGTCGCGCTCATGGTCCCAGTTGCGGTCGGTCACAAACTCGTCTGCCGCAAAGCTAACAATACTCGTGCCCATCCTTGGCTACTGGATTCTTTTCAACGAGAGCGCTCGTACATACCTTAAGCTGGTGCACGAAGTCGGCGGTTCGTCGGCGGACGTTTCATCGAGAATTTTAGTCGTGTACGTGGGGCTTGTTTTCGTTGCTGCAGGCGCGGCAATTTACCAGTTCAAATGCCCACCCGATGTAAAGCATTTTGGTGATCCGAATGCATATGTGGGAGCGGTGAGCGGGACGATTAGGGACTACGCGCAGGAGAAGATTATCGTCGCGCTGCTAAATTCTGAATTTGAGCGGGAATACATTCGCGTCCGCGAACGATATGAAAATACCAGCCCGGAAGCGATGGCGGGTCTTTTAACAGACAATCAGATGGAGCGGTTGAACAAGGATATCCTTTATGTGAATTTCGACATGCTCGATGAGTCCGGGAAGCTTTGGCGTAGAATCGTGGGGTGGTTGTACCTCGTGGGATTCGGACTATTGCTTTTGTCTTCAGCAACCGTGCTGGGGCGAATAGTATGGCTCCTCATGCGGCGCCTGATAGAGAATCCGTCGTCTTTCTTTTAGCCGTTGCCAACTGATTCGGTGCTGTGCGCATAATAGGGCGTGGCTAAGAAGGCCGTTGCTGCGAATATCTAAGGCTTCTGAAACGGCGGCCTCTCTCTCATGGATGACCAAGAAACGCGAGGTCTAAGTGACTTCGCATGATCGTCTATATCGCCCAAAGCACAGTTTCATAAAATGAAAGGTCGGACGCGGGGTGAATTGAGACACCGTTTAATAGGAGTCCAGGGTCGAAAGGGATCAATTCGGACGAGGTTCAGACCGCAGCAAGGTGATGGGAAGGTGCATTTAATTGCGCGCATCGTTCAGCGGCATGTGCGGATGACCGGGCGGGCCATGCTGTATGATATGCGGGAAGGCGCGCGAGGTCAATTAAGTGTCACCGTAATACGTAAAGGGCGAAGATGATGGGTTTCGCGAAGAGCTCAACCCATCCTACGCGTTTACGGCTTCGGCACGCTTTGCGCGGGGTGCCACCATCGACTATCTTCCCGACCAACCGCATGACGCGGCCCGAGCCGGAACCTGTCCATGACCCAGCCAATCGCAAAGCGCTTTCCGACGCCCTCCATCGACAGACTGCCGGACGATATCCGCACCCGCCTGCTCGCGGTGCAGGAGAAATCCGGCTTCGTTCCGAACGTATTCCTGACGCTGGCCTATCGTCCCGATGAATTTCGGGCGTTCTTCGCCTATCACGACGCGCTGATGGAGCGGGATAGCGGCCTGACCAAAGCCGAACGCGAGATGATCGTGGTGGCGACCTCCAGCGCCAACCAATGCCACTATTGCGTGATTGCCCACGGCGCGATCCTCCGCATTCGGGCGAAGAACCCGCAGATCGCAGACCAGATCGCCGTCAACTACCGCAAGGCGGATATCACACCGCGCCAAACAGCCATGCTCGACTTCGCGATGAAGGTGAGCACCGAGGCGCACAGGATTTCCGAAGAGGATTTTGTTGCTATCGCCGGCCACGGCTTCAGCGACGACGACATTTGGGATGTTGCCGCGATTTCGGCGTTCTTCGCGCTGTCGAACCGGATGGCTAACGTCACCGCCATGCGCCCCAACGACGAATTCTACATGATGGGACGTCTGCCGAAATAGCCGTGCGGCGTCGGATACGAGATGCAATTCGGCGATTGAGGGATGTCGGACCCTGGCCTATCGTGGCGATCCTCTCATCTGGAGGTCACGCATTGCCGGACTGGTGGGAAATTGTGCTGCGTCTTGGCGTCGCCACGCTGGCGGGCGGCCTGATCGGTCTTAATCGCGATCTTCACGGCAAGCCGATCGGTTTGAAGACGCTTGGTCTGGTGGGCCTGGCTACGGCCATGGTCGTGGTGCTCGCCGACACATCCGGCGACACCGCGAAAATCTCTCCCGAAGCCAGCCGGATCATTCAGGGAATCCTCACCGGCATCGGCTTTCTCGGCGCGGGGGTCATCGTCCGCGCCGAACATCATTTTCGGGTTCGCGGGCTGACCAGCGCCGCCTGTACCTGGCTCACGGCCTGTGTCGGTATCGCCTGCGGGATCGGGCAATGGCGGATTGTCGTGGTCGCGCTTGCGATCACGTTCGGGCTTCTGACCGTTGGCCACCGTCTCGAGCGCTGGCTCCATCGCGTGCTCGGCGGCAAGGACGATCCGGCGCCAAAATCCCCCGCCTCGATTGCGCCGGTGGATACGCCGCCAGGCTAGAGCATGATCCGGAAAAGTGAGTACCGGTTTTCCGAAAAGATCATGCTCAAACAAAAAGATAGAGCGGAATGACTATTCGAAGAAAAGTCATTCCGCTCTAATCGTCCGATGCAGGTCCGCACCAGCCCGGCAAATAGACCGCGCCCTTGCCTTTCGCCAAAGCCAGCGCTTTCTCGGTCGCCTTTTCGAAATTGGCTTCCACGCTCTTGCGTGAAATTCTGCGGCGCAGGAAATCCGCCCACAGGAATTCGCTGAACGGTGTCGTATCCTTTGCAAAACCGCCGACCCGGCGCAATTCGCCGGCCAGACTGCGGAATGGATCGTCTTTGAGGTCCGCCACCGTTTTTGGAATGTCCCTGAAGTGCCGGCGTTCGCCCTTGGCGTCGTACGGGTAGACCCACCTGTGATTGTCGAGCACGCCCCAGAACGCATCGGGATCGACCATGGTAAGGTCGGCGATGATGCTGACCAGAATGTCCTTGACGCCTTCTTCGTGCAGCGAGCGCGCCAGATGATGATGGTCGACCACGTAGTGGCGCTGGTCCGGTCCGAGCACCACCGGGATCATATGTTTGCCCAGAAGCTCCGCCTGCTTTTTCTTCGACTTGTGTTCCCGCCAGCGCTTGCGTTTTTCCTTGACCTCCCGCATGCCGACGGTCATCTGGGTCGGACGCAGCGAGAGGATCGGAATCGGATGAAGGATCGGTTCGCGCGTGTTCGCCATGACTGGAAACCCCTGATCTGATCGGCAAAAACCCCTCTGAAATGGCGGTGATTATGCCATGATGGCGCGGGCGACTAAATGCCTTGCCGCGCCACGGCCGATGAAGATGGGCACTATTGCTTCGCCGTGGCGCTATGATGTCGCAGCCTAGCACACGCTAGAACCCGAGAATATGCGGACGCCTGCGATTTAGCGCTGCGCCAAGGAGCAGTTTTCCGATCTCACTGTCGTCTCGATGCCCCTCTATGGATAGCGTGCCGAACCATCCCAGGATTCGGCACTATATCCGTTCTTTTGGGTGGACTGTCGATCAGATGGGCACTATCGCGCAATCGCGCGATCTGGGTCGCAGCATTCCTCGGCTAAGCGCTCCGATACTATAATCTAGCAGCCCTCGTTTTCGAGACGGTAGGCTGGAACAGATAGCGAAGGTTGCCCAAGTGAAATATTGCGTCAGGCAATTCAGGAGCATGAAGTTCGCGCTCAAAGAGTTGGAGCCGTTCGTTAAGAGCGGTAGGCTGCTACAAACGGGAAGGCCGCTTAAGCAGTTCGGGAGCATGCTCCCGCGCGAGGTATTGGCGAACTGGCTACTATGCGCCACGGTGAACGCGGTCGAAGGACGTCAATTGACATTCTCAAGCGATCCCATAGGCGGCGACGGGATCATTCGGGGAGAAGCGACAGACGATATCTTCCCAACCGAGCACACGATGGTTTCGCGATTTAACGCACGCGAAGGCGCGGATGCGCAAACGCTGATCTTGGAGGCCATCGAAAAGAAACGGGCGATTGGCGAGCCATATGCTTCTGGCAAAACTCTAATCGTGTTTCTCGACGCAGAGGCCGGGGAGTGGTCTCCGAACCGCGTGACTCGGGCGTTGCGTGACCCGCTCCAATTTGCAACCGTCTGGGTTGTTAGTTTGCAAAAGGTCGAGGACGGCAAATACATCTATATCGTCACAAATTTGGAATTAAGCGATGGAAACGCGCCGACTTTCTGCGTCCGCATAGCCAAGGATTTCGATGCTTGGGATGTGGTGGACGTGCAGTGAGGGACGTCGCGTTACCACCTTAGCTCGCACCCGTCAGAATGCCCTCAACTGTTCTCGACGCTTGAAATACCAGAAAGCTGTTCCACGAAGACGGCATTCGAGATCACCCCAGTCCGTTTCGCTAAGCTCGGGTGGATATTGTGAGACTTGCTGCGTCGTCCAAAGAACCTGCTGTATCGCTCGGTCGATTGTGTCGCGCACCTCCGTCTGCTCCGCGCCATCGCCTAAATCCGAAATGTGCGTGGCAACACCCTGCAGCAGACTTTTAATGGCCCCCAATTCAAGTAGCCGCACCGAATGCAGTTGGATTTCCGCTCGCACGACTGGGTGTTCTTCGCTGTAATTGTCCCCGTGCTTGTCGAGGCCGTCCTGCATTTCGAGCACGCCAAGGTCTGTCTGATTATAGAAAATGGAATATCGTCGGCCGTACTGGGGCGGAGGTTCATCAGTCCGAAGCTCATTGTCGGCCAGTTCTTGTAGCCGCCAGCAGTCCTCGTGCTTCTCAAACCAAGAGTTCACAATCACGGCGAAGTCTGCAAAGTCATAGAAGAATAATCGACGCGCACGGAACATTGCGCCGACTGGTGTCCGCTCATATTTTGCAATGTAGGTATCATCCTCGTAGGTCCACCTTGTCGGCGTGCCATGCTTGGGCACAATGGGTTCGCTGCGGAGCAAGGCCTTGATGAACTTCTCTGATGGCCTTGCTGGTCTTCGGACTGCCTCTCGCCAGAGATTGATGGTCGCCAGAGCGTTCAGAGCTATGATGATCATCAAGACGGTCGTGGTCGTCATGCTAAACGATCTCGTTGCTACCTAATCAAAAACCCAAAAATGGACCCTTGATTTATTGGATTTGCAATGTGTGTGCCGTCGGCCGGCGCGAATCGCGGACCAAACCCGGTCTGGCGCGAAGCGGACACTGCTCCCGCGGACATCGCCTACCCCTCCTGTTCGGACGGTGGTTTATCGGTTCCCCCTATGGAATACCAGAGGGCAGTGTCGAGTGTGCCGTCTGGCCGCAGGAAGTCAGCGCGGCGCGCGCGAATAATCTCGAAGCCAGTGATAGCCTCGTCCGGATTTTTGGACGTGTTCGGCCCCTCATATATCATTCCGGCAAGCGCCCATGACCGCAGCGGCCCCTCGACTACGGTGGTCATGATGCCGCCGCTGATGCCCCCGAAATCGAAGTTCTCAGGTGGAGCGGGTCGACTGCCTGTCGGAATCAAGTGTTCCCGCTCGATGAGAGTAACGACATCCCGGTCATTGATTGCAGAGGCGACACCAGAACCGCGAAGGCATCCAAACTCGACCTTTTGCAACGAGAGCTGACGCGTCTCGACTTGCGGGAAACCGCAGTAGTAGACACCTCGGTTGACGGTCGGTGGCTTCGGCGGCCACGAGGATTGGACGCCGGTTATGATCGTTTTTCCTATACGTCTTATTTCCTCCGGGGTGATCTTGAACGTGGCGATGTCGATGCCGGGGTGAAAAGCGATTTCTCGGTCCTCATAATAAAAGTCGATAGAATTGCCTTCTCCGCCGAGACGTAAAGGACCGCAGCCGTTTTCTCTGTGTTGCTGCCATTTTTTCACGACATGGTAAGCTGTCACGCCCAATGGGCCCTTTCCGGCGTCGAGGAAAAATGCGCTTCCGTTCTTCACCTCGATTTGTCGTACATCGATCCGATTGACCCAATATAACGGTGCGCAGAACGATGCGACGAGCGCTAATTCGGCCTCGCCCAGGCCGCCCTTCATTATCGCGATTGCCTCCTCGCGCGAGATCTGAGGTGGCTGATCGTTGGAGCCCTTGGGGTTCTTTACCATCGGTTGTCCCAGCCGCGCGGACCTGTGCAGTGCCGCGCCTTACGAGATTCGAAAAAGATGGTCACGAGCCAGAACGAGCGGACATCGAAGGCGCGGGTCGTCGGGCACCGCTACGCCGATATCCTCGGTACCTCGGAAGACGGTCGGCTTGGAATAGATTACAGCAGGGTTCCATGAGACCTGTGAGGGGTAGATTGTCGCATTCGTGCCATGTCAACATCGTCTGGGAGACGTCGCGCGAGCGTGCTAAATAAAATCAGGATGTCCCGGAGCTGGCACCAGTGAAGACCCAGCGGCCCACTACCTCGGAAGAAGAGCATCGCGTGCTCAAATTCCGGCCGCGCACCTTGGCTCACCCGCCGGGTCGGCGGGGCGAGTTGGGCAACAAGCAGGCCCAACCGGAGGACGCCCGGCAAGAACCCAACGATCTGTCGCGCTATGAGCGAGACCGGGATGAACCGGACGATTTTCGCCAGCGCATGCTGGCGAACGTCGCGGCCTTCGCTTTTACCGTCGCGCTGACGGCGATCGGAATATGGCTTGCCATGAGCATCGCGGATCTGCGCAAGACCCAGGATTGCGTGCTGATGGGGCGGCGCGATTGCGCACAGATTTCCGCACCGCATATCTAGCATTTTCAGGCGAGACCCGCCCTTTGGCCCTGAATCCGGAACCGACTGGCACAGCCCGCCTCCATTGAACTCGGGGCGGCGCTCCGATATACGGGCACACGACTCCGGGCGGCAGACAGGGCGTCCCGGAGAGCCGCGGCCGCCTCCTCTGCCGTCCCCGAATTTACCTTCAATATATCAAAGGCTTAGTGATGTCCTCCACATTCGATCAGGTCGCCACGATTATCGCTGAAACCTGCGACATCCCGCGCGACACGATCACGCCTGAGAGCCACGCAATCGACGATCTGGGCATCGACAGCCTCGATTTTCTCGACATTGCGTTCGCGATCGACAAGGCGTTCGGGATCAAGCTGCCGCTGGAAAAATGGACGCAGGAAGTCAACGACGGCAAGGCGACCACCGAGCAGTACTTTGTCCTGAAAAACCTCAGCGCGCGTATCGACGAATTGGTCGCGGCCAAAGGCGTCTAAGCGCCCGCCATGCAGCTCGAATATTTCCAGCTGATTGACCGCATCGTCGACCTCAATGTCGGCGAGCGTACCATTACGGTCGAAGCGCAGGTTCCGCAGCACAGCACCATCTTCGAAGGCCACTTTCCGGGTTATCCGATCATGCCGGGCGTGCTCTTGATCGAGACGATGGCGCAGACATCCGGCTGGCTGCTGATCGCCCTGATGAAATTCGAGCGGATGCCGTTCCTGGCCGCGGTCAAGGAAGCCAAGATGCGAACTTTTGTCAGCCCCGGCGAGCTGCTCACGGTAGAGGCGAGTATCGTTCACGAGGGCTCGGGTTATGCGATTACGGCCGCCAAAGTCCGCGTCGGCGGCGAATTAAGATGCAACGCCACGATCACGTTCGGCATTGTCCCCTTCCCGAATCCGGAACTGCGTGTGTACATGGACGCGATGGCCAAACGCATCGGCTTTCCGCAGCAGGCTATCGCCCATGACTGAAACGAAATCCTCGAGCCCGGGATCGGCGGAAGTCTGGATCACCGGCATCGGTCTGGCGACCTCGCTCGGCGAAGGGCTGGACGCCAACTGGGAGGCGCTCAATGCGCGGCGCATCAACGTCGACGAGAAGGGCTTCGCGCCCTACATCGTTCATCCCTTTGCCCCGGTAAGCCTGGACGCGCAGATCCCCAAGAAGGGCGACCAGCGTCAGATGGAAGCCTGGCAGCGCATCGGAACCTATGCCGCCGGGCTGGCGCTGGCTTCGGCCGGCGTCAAGGGCGACAAGGAAATCCTCGGTCGGATGGACATGGTTATCGCCGCCGGCGGCGGCGAGCGCGATCTCGCCGTGGACTGCAACATTCTGAACATGGCAGCGAAAGGCAACTCCGCTCCCGGGTTTCTTAATGAGCGGCTGATGAACGATCTGCGCCCGACGCTTTTTTTGGCGCAACTCTCGAATCTGTTGGCCGGCAATATTGCCATCGTGCACGGTGTTTCGGGAACGTCTCGCACTTTCATGGGCGAGGAGGCTGCGAGCATCGACGCGGCGCGGATTGCGCTGGCGCGCATCGCCGGAGGTCAAAGCGACATCGCGCTGATCGGCGGTTCGCAAAACGGCGAGCGCAAGGATTTGCTGGTTCTCTACGAATACGGCGATTTCAACCTCCGGGACAAATTCGTTCCGGTCTGGGCACGCCAGAAGAACCCCGGTTTCGCGCTTGGGTCTGCCGGCGCGTTTCTCGTCATCGAGTCCAAAACCCATGCACAGGCGCGCGGTGCGAAACCCTATGCACGCCTGACCAACGTCGTCGCCGATCTGGCGCGCCGCAAGCACCCGGGCGAAGTGACGATATCGCTGCAAGAGCTATGGTCGAAGCTCGGCCGGCTCGAGGGCAAGGGCGCCATCATCACCGGCGCGACCGGCGCCGAACCCGTGACATCCGAAGAGCGCGCGTTCCTCGCCGAGCATCCAGACTTCGCGGTGCGGGCGACCGGCACCATGTTCGGCCATACAATGGAAACCCAGTTTCCATTGGGGCTTGCGATTGCGGCGCTTTCGATCTCGCGCGGCGCAATGTTTCCGCCGAACGATCCTACCGGCCTTGAGGTTGAAATGTCCAAGCCGCCGACCCAGATTGTGGTCGTTGGGGCTGGACATTGGCGGGGCGAAGGCATGGCCCTGGTCGAAGCGATCAAGTAAGCATAGCGCTGAACGCGGGGGAAACATGACGGCTACGCGCGATAAATTCGGAAGGCCGATCGTCGTCGTCACCGGCATGGGCGTGGTGACGTCGCTCGGCGCCGGCAAGGCAGACAACTGGACCAAGCTGACCGCGGGCGAATCCGGTATCCGGACCATTACACGTTTCCCGACCGATGGTTTGAAGACAACGCTGGCCGGAACCATCGATTTCCTTGCCGTCGAGCCGTTCTCATCGACCGGCCTTTCCGAGCAGCTTGGCGTTCTCGTAGCTGAGGAAGCCATCGCCCAGGCCGGCATCGGGACCAAGGGTGATTTTCCGGGCCCGCTGTTTCTCGCCGTTGCACCTGTCGAAGTCGAGTGGCCGCAACGGCTGGAATTGGGACGCGCGACCGGATCGACGGAGATCGACTATGACGCCCTGCTCCGCGTCAGCGGCGGCGGAAAATTCACGGCATATCACCGGCGCTTTCTGTTCGGGTCGGTATCGGATCATCTCGCCGAGACGTTCGGCACCAAGGGTTCTCCGATCTCGCTTTCGACGGCCTGCGCATCCGGCGCCACGGCGATCCAGCTCGGCGTTGAAGCCATTCGTCGCGGCGAGGCGGACGCGGCCCTGTGCGTCGCAACCGAAGGGTCGGTCAATCCGGAAGGCATTGTCCGGTTTTCCCTGCTGTCAGCGCTGTCGACCCAGAACGAGCCGCCTCAGGCTGCGTCCAAACCGTTCTCGAAGAATCGCGACGGCTTTGTGATGGCGGAAGGCGCAGGCGCACTGGTGCTTGAAAGCTACGAAGCCGCCGTCGGGCGCGGCGCCACGATTCTCGGGGTCGTTGCCGGCTGTGGTGAACTGACCGACTCGTTCCACCGCACCCGCTCCAGCCCCGACGGCAAACCGATCATCGGCTGTGTGCGCAAGACATTGGCGGATGCCGGCATGACGCCGGAACAAATCGACTACATCAACGCGCACGGCACCGCGACGCCGGAAAACGACAAAATGGAATATCTGGGCATCTCCGCCGTGTTCGGTGAACGCGCCAAGCAAATTCCGGTATCGTCCAATAAATCGATGGTCGGCCATACCATTTCAGCGGCGGGCGCGGTTGAAGCTATTTTCTCGCTGCTGACGCTCGAGCACCAGCGGATACCGCCGACCATCAACTACGAAATACCCGATCCGGCGATACCCTTCGACGTGGTTCCCAACACGGCGCGCGACGCCAGAGTCACCGCCGTGATGTCGAATTCGTTCGGTTTCGGCGGCCAGAATGCCTCGCTGATCCTGACGCGCGAACCGCTATAACCGACGCAGCCGTTTTAAAGTTGGCGGCTGACGTCATCGTACCAACCGGCGATACGAACGCTATCATCCATCCTTCGTCTTGCCGGAGCCACGGCGTCATGCGTGCACTCACTCTTGTTGCCGATCGTCAGCTGGTGATTGCGCAGATGCCGGCGCCGCCGCCGCCTCGCGCGGAGGAGGTGCAGATCGCCGTCAAGGCGGTTGCGCTCAATCACATCGATGTCTGGGGCTATCGCGGCATGGCGTTTGCCAAGCGAAAGCTGCCGCTGGTCGTCGGCGCCGAAGCCTCCGGCGAAATCGCAGCCGTCGGCGAAGGTGTCACGCGCTTCAAGCCGGGACAGAAGGTGGTGATGTACGGCGCCCTCACCTGCGGAATTTGCCCCGCCTGCAAGCAAGGTCGCGACAATCTTTGCGAAGATGTCGCCGGCATTATGGGCTTCCATGTCGATGGTTTCGCCCGCGAATTCATCAATCTGGCGGAACGCCTGGTGATTCCGGTGCCGGACGGCGTCAGCCAGCGCCACGCCGCCTGCGCGCCGATCGCATTCTCGACCGTGCAGCACATGCTGTTCGACAACGCCAAACTGCAAGGCGGTGAGACCGTGCTGGTGCATGCCGGCGGCTCCGGAATCGGAACCGTCGCCATCATGATGGCCAAGGCGATCGGCTGCACCGTCATCACCACCGTTGGCGATGATTCCAAAATCGACGGCGTGAAAGCGCTCGGCGCCGACCACGTCATCAACTATCGCAAGGATCGTTTCGAGCACGAGACCCGCAAGATCACCAAAAAGAAGGGGGTCGACGTGGTGTTCGAACACGTCGGCGCCGACACTTTCAACGGCTCCTTGCTTTCGCTGAAACGCGGCGGCCGGCTGGTGACCTGTGGCTCGACCTCCGGGCCGACCACGACCATCAACCTGATGCAATTGTTCCAGCAACAATATCGAATCTTCGGCTCGTTCGGCGCGACGATGCGCAATATTACGGAAAGCCTCGACAAGATCGCCGGCGGCATGCATCCGGTGATCGACACCGAGGTGCCGATCGAGGATGTTGCCACCGCGCTGAAACGCATGGAAAGCCGACAGGTGTTCGGCAAGATCGTTGTTGGTTTCTGATGAATCGGCTGCTGCTACGCACCAGGGCCCAGCTTCGCGACGCGACCAAGCCGATCGGCGAGGCCGCGGTGGGCGCGTTGACTGTCGGGATGCTGCGCGCCACCCGTTATTTCGATCCGATCAAGACCGCGAACCTGTTCGGCCGGATCACCCGCTCGATCGGGCCCATGATGCGCGAGCAGCGGATCGGCCGCGCCAATCTGACCGCCGCGTTCCCGGAAAAATCGCCGGAGGAGATCGAGACCATTCTCGCGGGCGTCTGGGACAATCTCGGCCGCGTCGGCGCCGAATTCGCGCATCTCGATCATATCTGGGAGCACGATCCCGCGCGCCCCGAGGATAGCCGCATCGAGATCCAGACGCGCACCCATGAGCTGTTTGCGCAACTGAGACTCGACGGCAAGCCCGCGCTGATCTTTGCGAGTCACCTCGGTAATTGGGAGCTGCCGGCGCTGGCCGCCGTCGCACACGGGCTGGATGCCGCGATCCTGTATCGCCGGCCGAACATCGCTTCCGCCGACCGCATCATCCAGGATATGCGCGCCGTGAAGATGGGCACGCTGATTCCGGCCGGCCGTGACGCACCGTTAAAGCTTGCGGAGGCCCTGCAAAACGGCCAGCACGTCGCCATGCTGGTCGATCAGTATCTTACCAATGGCGTCGAGGTCACATTCTTCGGCCGCAAGACCAGGGCCAATCCGATGCTGGCCCGGCTGCTGCGGCAGGTCGAGTGTCCGATTCACGGCGTCCGCATCATCCGCCTGCCCGGCCACCGCTTCCGCGCCGAATTGTCCGAAGAAGTAAAGCCGGTTCGCGACGCCGCCGGAAAAATCGATGTCCAGGGAACGATGCAGGCGGTCACATCGGTGATCGAGGGCTGGATTCGCGAATATCCGGATCAGTGGCTGTGGCTGCACCGCCGCTGGCGATAACGATAGCGCCGTAGCCCGGATGGAGCGCAGCGCAATCCGGGACTGAGCTTGCCCCAACACCGGCCCCGGATTTCGCTCCGCTCCATCCGGGCTACGAAAGCCGCTGGCGATAAGGTGTTGACCTCATGGTGAGGAGCGCGTCTTCGCGCGTCTCGAACCATGAAAGCCCCGATGCGGCCATCCTTCGAGACGGCGCTTGCGCGCCTCCTCAGGATGAGGAAACCTACCGTCCCGTCTTCACCCGCGTCCAGAGCCGGTTGATGACGCGCTGGGTGGCCGGATCGCGCGCGGTGATCACGAACAGTTTCGCAAGCGTCGCTTCGTCCGGATAGATGTTCTTGTCGTTGAGAATTTTCGGATCGACCAGCTTCTGGCTCGCCAAATTGCCATTGGCATAGGACAAATAATCCGAGTTCCTGGCGGCGACCTCCGGCCGGTAGAGATAGTTGATCAACTGGTAGGCTTCCGCGACATTGTTCGCATCGGCCGGGATCGCGAGATTGTCGAAAAACATCTGCGCGCCTTCTTTTGGAATCGCGTAGCCGATCTCGATGTCATTCTTTGCTTCGGCGGCACGGCTTCGCGCCTGCATGATGTCGCCCGACCAGCCCACCACGAAGCAAATCTCTCCGGTCGCCAATGCGCTGAGATATTCCGACGAATGAAACTTGCGGACATAGGGTCGGATCTTGATGACGAGATCGGCCGCCTTTTCCAGGTCGGCCTGCTTGGTCGAATTCGGATCGAGTCCGAGATAGCTCAATGCCGCGGGAAAGATATCATCGGCGGAATCCAGCATGTGAATGCCGCAATCCCTGAATTTCGCCAGGTTCTCCGGCTTGAACACGACGTCCCAACTGTCGATCCCGGCGTCGGCGCCGAGAATTTTTTGCACCGCCTTGACGTTGTAGCCGATCCCCGTGGTGCCCCACATGTAGTTGGCGCCGTAGAGGTTGCCGGGATCGTAGACCGCGAGCCGTTTCGTCACCACCGGCCAGGCATTGGCAAGGTTCGGCAGCTTCGATTTATCGAGCTTCTGGAACACATTCGCCGTGATCTGCCGTTGCAAAAAATAGGCGGTGGGAACGACGACATCGTAACCCGATTTTCCCGCGAGCAACCGTGTCTCCAGGGTCTCGTTGGCGTCGAATGTATCGTAGACGACCTTGATGCCGGTTTCCCTGGTGAAGTCTTCGAGCACCCCCGGCGCCATGTAGTTCGACCAATTGTAGAAATTGACGGTGCGCTCTTCCGCGCGCGCTTGCTGCGACAGCAAGGCGAGAACCGCGGCAATCGCGATAACAGATCGGATATGAGGGCAGATCCGGCCGCGCATCATTTGACTACCTCTTATCGGCGGTGCACCGCGTCCGACAGGCGCTCCAGCGCGGTGTCGAGGGTTGCATCCTTCTTGGCGAAACAGAAACGCACCACCGAGGTCACCGCATCCTTCTCATAGAAGGCCGACACCGGTATGGCGGCGACCTTGTAATCGGTCACGATGCGCTTGCAGAATGCCTCGTCGGTCTCGTTGAGGCCGAGCGGCGAGAGATCGACAGTCAGGAAGTAGGTGCCCTGCGACCGAAGGACCGAAAAGCCGATGCTCTCCAATCCTTTGGTAAGACGGTCGCGGCTTCGCGCCAACTCCTTGCGCATCTGGTAAAAATAATCCGCCGGCTTGCCGAGACCATAGGCGACCGCTACCTGAAGATTGGGCGCGGTGGTGAAGGTGAGAAACTGGTGCACCTTCGCAACGACGCGCAACAGCGGCGGCGCAGCGCAGACGAAGCCGATCTTCCAGCCCGTCAGCGAAAAAATCTTGCCTGCCGAGCCTACCTTGATGGTGCGGTCGCGCATTCCCGCAATCGCAATCAGCGGAATATGCTCGCGGCCATCGAAGATCACATGCTCCCAGACCTCGTCGCAGATCGCGATGGTATCGAACTCCTGGCAGAACCGCGCCAGCAATTCGAGATCCTCGCGCGGATAGACCACCGCGGCGGGATTGAGCGGATTATTGAAGAGGACGGCCTTGGTCTTGCGATTGAAAACGCTTCGCAGCGCCTCCTCCGTCAGCCGCCAATGCGGAGGTTCAAGGCGCACCAGACGCGGGATGCCGCCGGCCTGGCGTATGATCGGGAGGTAGGAGTCGTACACCGGTTGGAACACCACCACCTCGTCGCCAGGCTCGACCACGGCGAGGATCGCGCTTGTCAGCGCTTCGGTGCCGCCCGACGTCACCATCACCTCGGTCATCGGATCGAGGTCAAGGCCATGCCAGCGCCCGTAATGGGCCGAGATGGCCTGCCGCAGTTCGGGGAGGCCCATCATCGACGGGTATTGGTTGTAGCCGTCCATGACCGCGTCCGCCGCCGCGCGGCGAATGTCCTCAGGGCCGGGATCATCGGGAAAACCCTGGCCGAGATTGATGGCGTTGTTGTCGCGCGCGAGCTGCGACATCGCCTCGAAGATGGTGACCGGAAGGTCCGCAAAGACCTTGTTCATGGAAGTCATGGAATGGTCAGCCGCCGGTCTCGGTCGGCAGTCCCGCGGCCTTCCAGGCCAGCATGCCCCCCGCGAGGTGCTTGTCGTAGGCCAAACCGCCGACTTGAGCGGCCAGCGACGCCGTGACCGATCTTTTCCCGGAGCGACAGGCAAAGACCACCTGCTTGCCTTGGGGATCCGGAATTTCCAAGGGATCGAAACTCGAAAGCGGAACGACGACGGCGCCCGGATAGGCTTCCGCGGCAACCTCGTTCGGCTCGCGGACATCGACGAGAAGATAGCGTCCGTCGTCCATTCCCTTCGAGACCTCTTCGGGCGTCAAATCTGTGACCTGATGGTCCGCCACTCAATTCCTCCCAACGATCCACTGCTACCGATTGCTCGTTTTTCAGGGGGCCAACCTCGCCCCTCGCGCGGCGAAAATCAAGCGCCAGAAGGCAGTTTGAGAAGGCCGCTGGAGCTCAGACGGTCACCTGCGTCCCCACCTCGACTACCCGCCCGCTCGGAATCTGAAAATAGTCGGTGGCGTCATTGGCGGTGCGGCTGAGCGCTATGAAGAGGTGATCCTGCCAGCGCGGCATCCCGGAATGCGCAGCCGGTTTCAACGCCCGCCGCGACAGGAAGAACGATGTCGACATGATATCGAATTGCCAACCCAGCTTTCGTGCGATCGCCAGCGCTTTCGGCACGTTCGGCGATTCCATGAAGCCAAACCGCAGCGTTACCTTGGAGAAGGTCGCGCTGATCTGTTCCAGCTTCACGCGTTCGGCGGGATCGATCCGCGGCGTCGGTGCGGTCTCGATGGTGAGAATGACGTTCTTCTCGTGCAATACCTTGTAGTGCTTCAGACTATGCATCAGGGCTGTCGGCGCGCTGACGGGATCGCTGGTCAGGAATACGGCGGTGCCGGAAACGCGCTGCGGCGGCCGCTTTTCCAGCATCGCCACCAGATCGGCCAGCGGAAACTCCAGCTTGCGCGACTTCTCGAACAGCAGCCGGCTACCACGCCGCCAAGTGTACATCAGCAGCATCACCACGGCTCCCAGCGCCAACGGCACCCAGCCGCCCTCGAATACCTTCAAGAGGTTCGCCGAGAGAAAGACGAAATCGAGGAACAGAAACGGCGCGATCAGCGCCGCGGCCGCGAACGGCGACCATTTCCAGACTCGCCAGATCACGACAAAACCCATCATCGCCGTGACCACCATGGTCCCGGTGACCGCGATGCCGTAGGCCGACGCCAATGCGCTCGATGAACGGAACAGGACGATGAGCAGAACCACGCCGATCGAGAGCAGCATATTGACCCGGGGAATGTAGATTTGGCCGGAATGGGATTCCGAAGTGTGCCTGATTTCAAACCGCGGCATCAGCCCCAGTTGAATGGCCTGGCGGGTCAACGAATAGGCGCCCGTAATCACCGCCTGGCTCGCGATCACGGCGGCCATGATGGCAAGCACAACCATCGGAAACAACGCCCAATCCGGAAACATCAGGAAGAACGGATTTTCGAGTGTCTTCGGATTTCCCAAAACGAGCGCGCCCTGTCCCAGATAGTTCAGCGCCAGCGACGGCAGTACAATGACAAGCCAGGCGGTCTGGATCGGCCGTTTGCCAAAGTGCCCGAGGTCGGCATAGAGCGCCTCCGCTCCGGTAACGGCGAGAAACACCGCGCCGAGCGTAACGAAGCCGATAATGCCATGATGCAGCATGAACGAGACGGCATAGAGCGGATTCAGCGAAAGCAGGACTTCGGGATGCTGCATGATCGGCGAAATCGCCGCGATCGCGATCACGGCGAACCACACGCACATGATCGGTCCGAAAAAAGCCGCGACCCGAGCCGTACCGCGCGACTGCACCGCAAACAGCGCGAGTAATATCACTACCGTCAGCGCCACCACGTAGGGTTCAAACGCGGCGGTGACTATTGTCATTCCCTCGATCGCCGAAAGCACGGAGACTGCCGGCGTGATCACCGCATCGCCATAAAAAAGAGCACCACCAATAATTCCGAGAAGAACGATGTTGCCGGCACCCGAACCCACCGCACGCTGCGCGAGCGCCATCAGCGCCAGCGTTCCGCCCTCACCGTTGTTATCGGCGCGCAGCAGAATAAGCACGTATTTCATGGTCACCACAATGATCAGCGCCCACAGGATCAGCGACAGGACTCCGAGCACGGCCTGTGGAGTGACGGTGCCTGCTGACCCACCGGCCGCGACCACGGCTTCGCGCAGCGCGTAAAGCGGGCTGGTGCCGATGTCGCCGTAGACGACACCGATGCTGCCGAGCATGAGCGCCTTGAAGCCGGCGGTGGAATGGGCCTCGCCATGCCCATTGGCCGCCGCCGTTGCCGGGGCGGGAACTACGACATCACTGGTCATGGGAGCGGAGGCCTCAAAATGCTTCACTGCACAATAGCAAAGCGAAGCGGCTTATAGCCCCGCGCATAGAGCATAGCACACCTGATTTTGGGCCCAAGCCATGCAAAAATGCATAACTCGATCGCAGCTCAGATTGTCACTCAGATTGTTACCTGGGTTCCGACTTCGACCACGCGCCCGGTTGGAATCTGAAAATAGTCGGTGGCGTCGTTCGCCGACCGGCTCAGCCCGATGAACAGGTGATCCTGCCACTGCGGCATCCCGGACTGCGCGGACGGCTTCAGCGAGCGCCGCGAGACAAAGAACGACGTCGCCATGATATCGAACTGCCAGCCGAGCTTGCGCGCGATCACCAGCGCCTTGGGCACGTTCGGAGATTCCATGAAACCGAAACGCAGCCGGACGGTCGAAAATTTGTCGCTGATGGTTTCCATCCGAACCCGGTCGGCCGGGTCGACGCGCGGCGTCTGCGCGGTTTCAATCGTCAGGATCACATTGTGCTCGTGAAGCACCTTGTTGTGCTTGAGATTATGCAGCAGCGCCGTCGGCACGAAATTCGGATCGCTGGTGAGAAAAACCGCGGTGCCCTTGACGATGTGCGGAGGACGCTTTTCGAGGCTCTTGATCAGATCCTTCAGTGGCACTTCGATGCGCCGGGTCTTCATGGTGAGAATCGACGCCCCCCGGCGCCAGGTCCAGATCATGACCGCCATGACAAGCCCGAACAGCAACGGCACCCACGCGCCTTCAAGCAGTTTCAAGAGATTGGCACTGAAGAAAGTCATGTCGACGACGACGAACGGAACGATCACCGCAGCCGCGGTGGCCGCGCGCCAATTCCACAATTTCCAGATCACGACGAAACCCATGATCCCATCGGCGACCATGGTGGTGGAGACGGCGATGCCATAGGCGGACGCCAATCCGCTTGCGGTACGGAACAGCAGCACCAGCAGCAGGACGCCGATCAGCAACAGCCGGTTCACGCGCGGCAGATAGATCTGTCCGGCGTGGGTCTCCGAGGTGTAGCGGACCTCAAAGCGTGGCAGCAGACCAAGCTGCACGGCCTGACGCGTCAGCGAATAGGCTCCCGTGATCACCGCCTGGCTCGCGATCACGGTCGCGGCGGTCGCCAGCACCACCAGCGGCAACAGCAGTATCTCCGGAACCATCCGATAAAAGGAATTTTCAATCGCGGCAGGATCGGAGAGCACCAGCGCACCCTGACCAAAGTAGTTGATCAAAAGCGAAGGCAACACGAAATAAAGCCATCCGGCCTGGATCGGCTTGCGTCCGAAGTGACCCAAATCCGCGTAGAGCGCCTCGCCGCCGGTCACCGCAAGAAATACCGCGCCCAGCGTCACCAGTCCGATCGTTCCGTGGGACAGCAGGAAATGAATGCCGTACCAGGGATTGATCGCGGCCAGCACCGATGGATCGTCGCTGATATGAACGAGCCCCATCACCGCCAGCGTAGCGAACCAGACAATCATGACCGGCCCAAAAGCCGAGGCGACGCGACCTGTGCCGCCGCTCTGAACCGAGAACAGCGCGACCAGGATGAAAACCGTCAGCGGCACTACATAGTGTTCAAGCGCCGGCGCCGCGAGCTTGAGACCTTCGACCGCGGACAGCACCGAAATCGCCGGCGTGATCATGGAATCGCCGATGAACATCGAAGCGCCGATGACGCCGAGCGCCAGCAAAGGCCAGCTTCTTCGCCCCAGCGCTCGTTGACCCAGCGCCATCAGGGACAGCGTCCCACCCTCGCCGTTGTTGTCGGCGCGGAGCAGCAGCAGAACGTATTTTGCGGTGACGACGATAAAAAGCGCCCACAGGATCAGCGACAGAACCCCAAGCACGATGGCTCGCGATACCGGTTGGCCCTGCGCAGCACCGGCGACCGCCTCGCGGAACGCATACAAGGGCGAGGTTCCGATATCGCCAAAGACTACGCCAATGCTTCCCAGCGTCAGGGCCCAAAAGCCGGACGTGACCGGCCCGTCATGGGCTTCGGTTGATGTGACGCTGACATCCATGATGGTGGAAAAACGCTCTATCGGTTGATTTGATCCGGCCGGCTATCGACGCTTCTGGAAAGCCTGTCAACCGATCGACCATAGCATCACCGGGAATGCCGCACGTGCCTAGAAAACGGCTTCATCGCAACAGCTATTGGTAGTATAGTAGTGTGACAGAATTACGGCTTCAGATCGGGCGGCAGTGCCGGATCCTCGCGCATCAGCGTGATGGTCACCCGACGGTTCGCCGCCAACGTAGGATCGTCGGGAAACAGTGGCTGGCTGTCGGCCTTTCCCGAAACCGCGAAAATATGCGCCAACGGCAGCCCTTCCCGCTCGAGAATCTGGCGCACCGCGTTGGCGCGGTCCGCCGAAAGATCGAACGCTCCGTAATCGCTCTGCATCGGCACGAAGCCCGCCGCGGTGTGGCCGACGATGGAAACGCGCAATGGCGTCGCCTTGAGGGGAGCTGCGAGTTTCTGAATGAGCCGGCGCGTGCGGTCATTCGGAATTTTGGAGCCATCGGCAAACATCGACCGGCCATCCTGGTCGACGATTTCCAGGTTGAGACCCTGGCTGGTCTCCTCAAACATGACCTGTTTTGAAATTTCGGTCAGTTCCGGCATATCCTGCAACGCCTGCCGCAACGATGCCGAGGCGAGCGCGAATTCGCGATCGATCTTCAGGCGGGCGCCGATGGTCTTGTTCCGCTCCTGTTCATCCGGGGATGGCGTGTTGGATGATTCCTCCGGAGGAATGTGCGCGGTGTTTTTCAGCTTCGGTCGGGTCGGCAGGCCATCGGTTTCGACAATTCCGGAATAGCGCGCCTCGGTCTGCACGCCGAAAGCGTCGCGCATCGAACCGGCGACGATTTTGAGCTTGTTGTTGTCCATGGTGGAGAATGCGACGAGCATCACGAAGAAACTCATCATCAGACCCATCAGGTCGGCAAAGGTCACGAACCAGCCGTGCCCTCCGCCATGCGAGTCGCCGCGTTTCTTCTTGGCCATCGTTGATTTTCCGAAACCGAGGTCAGCCGTTACGCCGGGACCGGTTCGCCTTCCTCGTGCCGATGTTTTTCCGGCAGATAGGCCAGCAACATTTCACGGACCAGCGTCGGACTCTTGGAATCCCGGATCATCAGAATGCCATCGATAATCAACGTGCGATTGGTTTCCTCGTCGAGCAATTTGCCATGCAGCTTGTCGGCGATCGGCAGACAGAACAGGTTCGCGACCAGCGCCCCGTAAAGCGTCGCCAGCAACGCGGTCGCCATGAAAGGACCGAGCTTCGAAGGGTCGGTCATGTTGGCAAACATCTGCACCATGCCGATCAATGTGCCGATCATGCCGAATGCCGGCGCGCAGTCGCCGATGGCGCGGTAGATCTTCCCGCCCTCGTCGAGATGCATCAAGAAATTGTCGCGATCGCGCTCGAGATTATCGCGAATGAATTCGAGATCGTAGCCGTCGGCGACATACCGAATTCCCTTGGCAAGGAACGGTTCATCGGTTTCGACTTTTTCCAGGCCGACCGGTCCCTGCTTGCGTGCGATCTCGGCGATGCGGGCAAGTTCGTCGACCAGATCGCGTGCCGACAACCGGCTCATCGTGAATGCAAATTTCGCACCGAGCGGCAGACCATGCAGAATAGCACTGAGCGGAAATCTGATCATCGTCGCGGCAATCGAACCGCCGAAAATGATGATGATGGCATGTTCGCTGATGAACATGTGCAGATCGCCGCCCATGAGCACCATTACTGTTACGACAATGATGCCGGACACGAGCCCAACGCTCGTCATGATATCCATGGGGAACTCCGACGCGTACGCGAACAACCGTCCGTCCTGGGCGGTGACGCGGCCCATCCCGAGCCACGCAATCAGAACCCTACGTCCCCGCAATTAAAGACGCGTAAAGGTTAAACCGCCCGGAGGCGGCCACTGGAGCGAACAGACCGCCTCGTCGAGGCAAACACACGGCCAAACCGGCCAAAGGACCGATGGGGTGGTGGCGCCTGTCACGATCTCAACGTTCTGCTAACCATAATCGGCGCGCCACTGCCGGCGCAACGTGTGCCCGCCGGCCAAGTCACCTTGGGCGGCACGATCTCCGGATGCTGTACTGTCTTGCAGGAGAGCAGCACCCACACCTGTTTGGTCAGACGGCCGGCAGTCCGGTGAGTTGCAGGCTGAGTTCGCGCAATCGTTGGCGGGCGGCATGATCGTAGGCCTGTGCATTGGCTTGCGATTGCTGCATGCCGTTGAAAAACAGCCCGCTCTTTCCGACCACATCGTCGCCGGCAGCGAGGTGGAGGATCGCGTCGCCGCCCTGCTCCACCGTGCTAACAGGCGTGATGCCGCCTTCGCGCACCATCGTCGTGTTCATGTAGGTCGCGGGGTGCAGTGCATTCACCGTCACGCCTGATCCCTCGAGTTCATGCGATAGATCTATCGTGAACATGATCTGCCCCAGCTTGCTCTGTGCGTAGGCGCGTGAACCAGTATAGCCTTTGGTCATCATCACATCCTCGAAATCGATGGGGTGCTGGCCGAGCGAGGCGACATTCACGATGCGCGAGGGCGCGCTTGCCTTTAACAAGGGAAGCAGCAGGCGAGCGAGCAGAAATCCGGACAGATAGTTCACGGCAAACCGCAATTCGTGGCCGTCCGCACTGGTCTGTCGTTCAGGCCCTGACGTCCGCGATCCGATCCCGGCATTGCTGATGAACACGTCGAGCCGTTTGTGCTCGGCGAGCACCGCTTCCGCGAGCTGCCGTGCCCCGGCAAGCGAGGACAAGTCGGCCTGATAGAACACCGGCTCGGTGTGCCCCCGGCCGCGGATCTCGTCGGCAAGCGTTTTGGCCCGCGCTTTATCGCGGCCGTGGATCAGGACCTTGGCGCCGGCCGCGGCCAATTTAGCGGCGACATAGCGGCCGACACCATCGGTCGAGCCGGTCACCAGCACCGTCTTGCCGTCCATGTTCATACCCAAAGACCTCCGGTCCCGGCCATCACTGCACCTGCGCGCCGATGCCGGCAGCCTTGATGATCGGCCACCATTTGTCGATCTCGGCTTTTTGGAACGCGGCCAACCCTTCCGGGGTCTGCTGCTCGCGCGGCGCGACGTCGAGCCCCAACTCGACAAACCGCTTCTGGATGGCCGGGTCGGCCAGCGCTTCCACGGTCGCGGCGTTGAGCTTGGCGATGATATCCTTCGGCGTCCCCTTCGGCGCGAAGAAGCCGAACCAGCCCGACATATAGAGTCCGGGCACACCGGTCTCGTCGGCGGTCGGAATGTCCGGCATCGAGGCCGAGCGTTTCGCCGACAGGTTGGCGAGTGCCTTGATCTTGCCGCCGCGGATTTGCGGCAGCGCGACCGCGCCCTGCACCACAAGCAGGTCCACCGTGCCGGAGACGAGGTCGGTCATGGCCGGACCCGCGCCGCGATAGGGAATGAACTGCACTTTTTGCCTGGTGAGGTTCTCGAACAGCACGCCGCTGACATTCGCGGCCGCGTTCTGGTTGACGAAATTGATCTTGCCGGGGTTCGCCTTCATCCACGTCACGAGTTCGGCGAGGCTGTTGGCCGCAAGGTCGTTCTTCGCGACCATGAGCTGCGGGTTGTTGGAGATCAGGCCGATCGGCTCAAAGTCCTTTTCGAGATCGTAATCGAGTTTGTAGATAATGCTGCCGACATGGGTGTCCCATTGGCCGATATCGAAGGTGTAGCCGTCCGGCGCCGCACGGGCGACGCGCCCGACCCCAATGCTGCCGCCGGCGCCGCCGACATTTTCGATCACAATCGGCTGTCCGAGCGACGCGCGCATGCGCTCCGCCATGATGCGGGCGGCGGCATCGGTCGATCCGCCCGGCGGGAACGGAACCACGAGCGTTATTGGGCGCGACGGATAGGCCTGGGCCTTTGCATCGACAACGCCGGCAAATATTGCGAGCGCCAGCGCAACCAAAATTTTGCTCATGACTGTCCCCCGCATGTCGACGCGCGTCCTGGACGCGTTCCTGGCCGTCAGTGAATTTCGGCCGAACGAGCCAGAGCTTCCTTCAGCTTCTCAAGCGTGAATGACGGGCTGCGGGCGATTTCAAGAATCGGCGTCTCGCGGCGGCCGCAGAGTACGGCCGCGTCCGGCAGTTTCGCGGCGATATCATGCGGAATGACAATGGCGCCGTGACAGTCGGCGTGAATGAGATCATCCGAGCGCACCGTCATTCCGGCCACGCGCACTTCGCCGCCAAAACTTTCGGCGTGAACCCAGGCGTGAGACGGCCCGATCGAGCCCGCGAGAGCCTGAAAGCCCGGCGCCCATTGCGGGATGTCGCGGATCGATCCGTCGGTGACTACACCGAGACAGCCCAGCGCCTTGTGGACCGAACTTTGAACCTCGCCCCAGAACGCACCATAGCCTGCGTCAGGGCCGTCGATATCCTGAATCACGCTGATGCGCGGACCGTGGCCGGTGCCGACATATTCGTAATAGGCGGTCCGCCGCTTCTGCTGCTCGGCGGCCGGAAGCCCGGATGCGACGACCGAGCGGATCGTCACCGTGCGCGCATAGCCGACGATTGGCGGCAGATCGGGGAACGGACAAACCAATGGCTTTGTCGTGTAGCCGATCAGGCGGCGCTCCGGCGCGACAATCTCCATCGCATTGCAGATCGTCGGGGTGTCGTAGCGCGCCAGCGCTTCAAGGACCGATGCAGGCAGCGGCGCGGATGCGGAATTGGTCACGGCATTTTCTCCAGATTTCCAGCAGGACTTTTTTGAAGACGGCTTTTTTGAAGACGGCTTTTTTGAAGACGGCTTGTTTGAAGACGGCCATTTTGAAGCCGTCCATTGGTCTGGCTATACCCGACAAAAGCGCGATCGGCAAAAGCGGAAAATGAGTTGCCGGTCCGTCGCGCAAGGCCGCTCAGTTCAGCCGGGCCGGCCGATTGTCCTGCTCCGGATCTGCGACCACCGATGCGAGTGGCGG
>WNFD01005143.1_pt1 | contig 25712 bp, 21 predicted proteins | sample 5400491 | NCBI WGS metagenome assembly WNFD01 (sample SAMN13153343, study PRJNA577476) | soil metagenome | isolation source: 120 cm saprolite under Douglas fir tree site 2 hole 2 replicate 2 | place: USA:California | collected 2015-04-18
TTCCGCGGACGGCGCCCGCTAGCCCCGGCCCTGCCCGCCAGGGTCTGGATCAACAAGCCCCGCACCACCATCGAGACCCAGGAGAGCCGTGGGATAAATCCAGCCGCCTGATGTCTCATTCAGTTTGACAGGCTCCGTCGCCGCGCATGAACCTGTCGCGGACGTCAGTGACCTCGCAGACCCAGGCGAAATCGACGTGCAGCTCGGGGACGGGCGGCCTGGTGCCCAGGCGCTCACCTGTCCGGGCGCCGGCCATCACGGCGCCGGCGGTCTCGATGACCAGGTACGGGCCGGTGAGGACGATGATGCCGGTGACCCTCGCGCCGGGGTAGGTGACCTTGGTCTCCAGCTCGTCGTCGTCCCAGGCGGTGATGTCCGCGGTCTTGCCGACCAGCAACTGGGCGTCGGCCATCGTGAAGCGGTTCAGCTTGTATGAGGTCACGGGATTCTTCTCCTTCTGATTATTTTCCGGATGAGGGTCGGGTCGTCCGGGCCTTTGCCCGCCCGGGGTTCATGCCTCGCTGCGCCGGGTGCTGGCTTGCGGGTGCTGGGCAGCGCGATCGCGGGCGATGCGTCCGGCCTCGGCCCAGAAGGCTTCGCCGGCGGCGGTGAAGTACGCCTCCTCGGCCCCTCTGAGGACGCTGTCGTCGGCCAGGCCGGGGTCGAGGTCGCCAGCCACGATGAGGCCGAGGTCGCCGGCCAGGTCCACGGTGTCGTAGCGGATGCCGTGCTGGCCGGACAGGGCGGGCGTGCCGTACAGGTCGCAGGCCATCGGGTCGGCGGCCTCCAGCCCGGATGGTGATGTCGCGGCAGGCGGCGGGCGTGGCGGGGGCGAGGGCGCGGCGGGCGGCGTCCCGGCCGTGGGCGGCCCCGATGGCCGCCGCGCGGCTGGGGGCGTCCTGCCCGCCGCCGAGTCCGGCGCTGGCGGCGAGCTGGCTGGCCAGGGTCAGCGCCTCGGCGAACAGGGCGGCGCGGTCGGGGGCCTCGAAGGTGCGTGCTACCCAGGAGATCTCCGGCGGCAGCTCCGGCTGGCCGCCGAGGGCGGGCCTGACGGTGATGCCGGAGCCGTGGCGCGGGTCGCCGCGCGGGTCGCCCCCGGGCGGGGCGGGGTCGGTCACGGTGACGGTGACCTGGCCGCCGCCGCAGAGCCGGCCGATGGCTTCGGGCACGGTGAGGTCGTCGCCGTAGCGGTGGATGTCGCGGATCACGATCGCGGGGCGGTCCATGATGCTGCTCCTCCTAATGGGGGCTGGTCAGGAGGCGGGCGGCGCGGCGGGCTGCAGGGACTCCAGCTCGGCTTCGGTGAGCAGGGCGCCGAGGACCTGCCAGTGGAGCTGGCGGAGCGTCACGGCCCGGTCGAGGTCGGCGGGCATGCGCTGGAGCTCGCCGAGTTCGTTGAGGTTGAGGCCGTGGTCGAGGCGCTGCTCGATCTCGCCGATCTTCGCGCGGATCATGGCGGCGGTCTGGCGGATGGCCTGCTCGGCGGCGTTGAGTCCCCGGGCGGCGTTCTCGATGGCGTGGGCGGCGGGCCGTTCGCGGCCGTCGGTGAGCTGGCTGAGCTGGCGGTAGGTGATGCGGTCGTCGTTCACGGTTTTCTCCTTTTCATTCCGGGGCCGGGAGGGGCGGCTGCGCGCCCCTCCCGGGGGCCGGGCTAGGCGGTGAGGGCGCGGGTGGCGGCGCGGGCGATCGTGTCGATGGCGTCGGCGGGATCGGCGGCCTCGGTGACCTGGCAGTCGGTGAAGCGGCAGGTGCCGGCGTAGCCCTTGGGGGTGAGGATGATGACTCCGCAGCCGGCGCGGGCGAGGCGGGTGATGCGCTGCTGGGCGCCGGCGGGCTCGCCTTCGCCCACGAAGTGGGCGTCGGTGACGATGACCAGCAGGCGGGCGGTGCCGGGGCGGGAGAGGCCGAGCTCGCCGTCGAGGGCGTCGATCGCGCGGCAGGCCTTCTCGGTGCCGTCGTGGGCGCTGAAGCCGGTGACCTTGGCCGGTGACTCGCCGGGGCGGGTGAGTGCGTGGACGGCGCTGCCGAACAGGACCGTCGCGGTCTGGGCGGAGGGGAGGTAGGTGGCGGCGCGGGCGAGGATCCAGGCGGCGGAGGCGACCGGGCCGGTGAAGGCGCCCATCGAGCCTGAGATGTCGCAGGCGATGCCGACGCGCAGGGGCGGGGCGGGGACGCGGCGGCTTTGGGTGCGGGTGAAGGGCTCGGCGGTGGGGACCGCCCCGGCGGCGCGCTGGGCGGCTGACGCCAGTGCCTTGCCGACGCGGAGCCGGCCGGGCGGGACCTTCGACGTCGTGGTGACCTTGTCGCGCCCGCCGGCCGTGGCGTCGCGGAGGGCGCGGGCGAGGCGGCGGGCGGCGGCGGCCTCGCCGGGGCGGGGGTCGCGGTTGCCCGTGACCGCGCGGGGCGTGGTCTTCTTGCCGAAGACCTCGCGGGCTGCCTTGTCGGCGCTGCCTCGCACGGCCTTCTCGTGCTCGCGCTTCTCGGCTGCGTCGGCCGGGAAGGGGGGCGGCGGGGTGAAGTCGTCCCTGACCGCGGCCTCGATCTCCTCGATGGCGTCGCGGATCGCGTCGAGGAGGTCTGACAGGCCGGTCTCGATCGGGGCGGGCGGGGCGGCGTCGGGGTCGATGCCGAGGATCCGGCACCAGCGGCGGGCGAGCCTGGTCATGGCCCTCATGTCGCCGTCGGGGGTCCGGTGGACCTCGCGCCAGGTGGCGCGGAGCCGGGTGAGGCGCTGCGGGCCGATGACGGCCTCGACCTTGGCGGTGACCGCCTTGGTCTCGCCGGGCTCGAGGATTCCGGCGTCCTCGCGGGCCAGCAGGAGGGCGGCGGCGAGGCCGGCCTCGCGGGGCGTGCCGGGGTCCGCGCCGGCGGCGGTGAAGTCGGCGAGGATGAGGCGGCTGGCCATGGCTCGCAGCCAGCGGCGGTCGCCGGGGCGGCGGCTGGCCTGGCGTGCCTCGATGCGGGACTCTTCCAGCTCGTTGGCGGCGGTGCACCAGTTGGCCCGGTGGGGCATCGGGAGGCTCTCGCTGGTGTGGGCGGCGTGGGCGCACTCATGGATCAGGGCTCCCCAGGTGACCGGGTAGCGCTCGCGGTCGGCGGGGCTGGCGGGGTCGCAGTCGTCGGGGTCTGCTCCGAGGAGCTTCCCGTCGACCTCGATGACCGGGATGCCGGGGATGTAGCAGGCTGGGTTGCCGAGGCCGGCTCCGGGGGCGCAGGCGACCGGGACGGGGCGGCCGGCGATCGCGGGGACCTCGGCGGTCATGGCGTCGGAGAGCTTCTTCCAGGGGCCGGCCGGGGCGGCGAGCCCGGGGGCGGGGGCGAGGGCGGTGGCGGACATCGGGGGCGGTCCTTTCCGGTTGCGGCGGGCGGGGGGCTAGATCTGGCGGCCGAGGGCGAGGGGGGCGACCGCCTTGCGGGCGAAGGCCCTGGCTACGGCGTCGGCTACTACGTCGCGGTCCTCCTCGGGGGCGATGCCGACCAGGTTGGCGATGGCGGCGGCCTCGCCGAGGATGCCGGCGACCTTGGCGTAGGCGAGGAGCTCGCGGAGCTGGGGTGCCCAGCCGATCTCGCCGCTGGCCTGCCTGGCGGCGAGGTCCCTCGCGGCCCTGATCGCGCGGGGGTCGATCTTGAGGGCGTGGGCGAGGTCGAAGTCGGTGGAGACCCTGACCTGGACCGAGAACCTGCTGGAGAGGGCCTCGGTGAGGATCGCGCCGTGGACTCCCGGGTTGTGGCCGGCTACTACGTAGAAGCCGTCGGCCGCCTTGACGGTCTCGCCTTTGTGGGCCTTGACGGTGATCTCGCGCCGGCCGTCCATCGCGGGGTAGGCGACCGCCAGCACCGCCGGCGAGATGAGGGTGGCATCGTCGATGAAGAGGACCCGCCCCTCCTGCATGGCCCTGATGAGCGGCCCGTATACGAAGGTGAAGGTGCCGTCGGGGTTCTGGGTGTACTCGCCGACCAGGTCGGCGGCGGTGGTGTCGCCGTCGCCGACGACGGTGATCAGGTCGGGGAAGGCGGCCTCGATCAGGCTGGTCTTGCCGGTACCGGGCGGCCCGTACAGCAGGGCCGGCACCCCTTCCGCGCGCAGCTTGCGCAGGGCCTCGACATCGGGCATGTCGGCCAGTGCGCGGGGCTGGTAGACCTGCCCGTTCGGGCGGGTGACCGGGCCGGCCGCAGCCGGCTTGGGGGTAAAGGCCGGCTCGGGGGCGGGCGAGGGTACCGGGGCTGGCGCGGCGGGGGCGGGTGCCGGCCCGGGGGCGGGGGCGGGCTTGGGCGGAAGGGGTGCCTTGGGCGCGATGGCGGCGGCTGCGGTGGCGGTGGCGGAGTTCGCCTGGTAGCGGATGGGCTTGCCGGGTACCAGGTCGGCCTCGCCATTGCCGGCGAGGGTGGTCAGCGCGTTGCCGACCGCGCCGGCCGACCGGCCCAGCGCCTTGGCGATCTCGCCTGTCTTGCAGGGTCCGGGGTGGTCGGCGAGGTACTCGGCTACCTGGCGGCGCAGCTGGCCGTTTCCGAGGCGGCCCTTCGGGGCGGCGGGGGCGGGGGCGGTCATCGGGATTACCTCCGTTAAATACGAGGCGGATTACGGGCCGGCATTGGCGTGCGCACGCTTTTCGCCATTACCCGGGATTCTAATTCCCCGGGGGAATTCCCCCCGGCATTTCCGGGTACAACAACGACGCTAGCTCGCCTTTTTGGCAGGAGTCAACGCCATTCCGCCTCGAATCCGGGAATTTCCGCGCCAATTTCCGGGGCGACTCGCGCAATTCATCACGCACAGCCGCGGGCACCGATACCGTCCGCCACCGCGCCTTTCCCGCCCCGCCGGCCCGCCTTTTCCCCCGCGCCTTTCCCGCCCCGCCGCCGGCCGCCTCGCGCACCGCGCCTGCCTGGCCGTACGGCCTCGCGGCCACCCTCGGGGGCGAGGGCTGGGGCCGGGAGGCGGGACCTTGGAACATATAGAGACAAGTACGCGACAGGATCACGGGAACCCGGATAAATGAAGGGTTATCATGCATGTGGCGCGCCGATTACTATTGTTTTACGAGCTGTGCGCGTATTAAGTCTGGGAGTTCACGCGAAGGTTTATTCCGGGCACTGCCTGCGCATTCCCCCGGTTCGGGGGTTTCCGGTGTCGGCAGGTATACGGAATGGAGTACGGAATAGCTGGCGGTGCGGAATGGCGGCCGGGTCCGGCTTTCTCGCGGAGGGGTCCCCGGCTCCGGCGCGGGTCTGCGGCGGCGGGTACGGACGGCGGCCCGCCTGCCGGCGCCGCGGAAGGTGCCGGCGAGAACCGCGCTGAAGATTGCCGGTGAGGCTGCGTTCAGCGTGCCGGCGTGCGGGATCGTCCGGCGCCGGTCGAGGCCGCCGTCGGCTGGCAAAGAACGGCACCTGCCCGGTGACGTCCGTCTGCCATCCAGAGCGCCGGGCTGCCGGAATCCTGAATGCCGGTTAACATCGCCGGCTGCTCCCGGGCGGTCCTGCTGCCCTGTCTGAGGCGGGCTCGGTCCCGTCACGGTGACGGTAGCGTGGCTGCGGGCGCTGGGTCGAGCCGGGGCCGGGGCGGCGGCCGGGAGGGGCTCGTTCCTGTGCGGGGTTACCCACTGCGCCGCTCATGCTGCCCTGTGGGGGGCTGCGGCCCTGGAGACGGTCTCCGCTGGCCGCCGCCGTGGTGGGGCTGGCCGGTGCCGAGCAGGGAGGCGGCGAGCTGGCGGGTGCTGGCTGCCGGTTCCGCGTGCAGCTGGCTGAGCCTGGCGTGCAGCAGGGCGAGGGTGCGGCGGACGGCGTCGGGACGGCCCTGTGCGGCTTGCAGCCGCATGATCTGCTGGTAGGTGTACTCGTTGTAGGGGTCGTGGGTCAGCGCGGCCTCCAGCGCGGTCAGCGCCTGCTCGGGGTCGGAGGGCTGGAGGATCTCGGCGATGCGTGCCCACGCGTCCAGGGCGCGGCGGCGGGCAGTTTCGGCCCAGGGTTCGGCCCAGTCGTAGCCCGCGCCGTCGGCCAGGGGGCCTCGGTAGCAGCTGACGGCCTGGCGCAGTGCGGACAGGCTGTGGGGTGCCAGAAGTCTGCCTGGCCTGTGAGCTGCAGCGATGCACCGGGGTCAGCAGCAGGCATGATGATCAGCCATGTCCCTCCGTCTGCTTTATCTGATCTTCATCCGGGTCTGCGGCTGGCTGGTCCTGCTCGGCCGCTCATCGGCGTCGAAGAACGCGGAACTGCTGGTGCTGCGGCATGAGGTCGCCGTGTTGCGCCGCACCAAGCCTCGGCCCGGCCTGGACTGGGCCGACCGTGCCGTCCTGGCCGCGCTGATCCGGCACCTGCCCAGAAGGCTGCGGGCGCACCGGCTAGTCACGCCCGGCACCGTGCTCCGGTGGCACCACCGCCTGGTCAGAAAGAAGTGGACCTACCCGAACCGGACGGGCCGGCCGCCGGTCAGCACCGAGATCGCCACGCTCATCGAACGGCTCGCCACCGAGAACAACAGCTGGGGATACCAGCGGATCAAAGGAGAACTGCTCAAACTAGGCCACCGGGTCAGCACGTCCACGATCCGCCGAGTCCTCAAGGCGCTGCGGATCCCGCCAGCTCCCAAGCGGCACACGGATACGACCTGGCGGCAGTTCCTGCACGTACAAGCTGCGACGATACTGGCCGCCGACTTCTTCCACGTGGACTGCGCAATGACGCTCCAACGGCTGTACTGCTTGTTCGTGATCGAAGTCGGCAGCCGCTGCGTGCACATTCTCGGGGTCACCGCGCACCCGGACGGGCTGTGGACCACGCAGCAGATCCGCAATCTCCTTATGGACCTCGGCGATCGCGCCGCCAATTTCCGGTTCCTGGTTCGCGACCGCGCCGGGCAGTTCACCGAATCGTTCGACGCGGCCCTGGCCGGCGCCGGTATCGAGGCCGCGAAGATCCCGCCTCGAAGCCCCCGGGCGAACGCCTATGCCGAACGGTTCGTACTCACCGCCCGGACCGAGGTCACCGACCGGATGCTCATCTTCGGCGAACGACACCTGCGGCTGGTCCTGGCCGAGTACGAGGCGCACTACAACGGACGGCGCCCCCATCGCAGCCGCCAGCTCCGCCCGCCCCAGCCGGACCACCCCGTCGCCGACCTCTGCCAGAAGCGGATCAAGCGCCGACCCGTCCTCGGCGGGCTCATCAACGAATACGAGCGAGCCGCGTAGAAGCCCAGGTCAAGTCTGGTAGCCGAGTTCTGGAACCCTACAGCGGCCAAAACATCCGGTAGCCGAACATGCGGCACGCCGCTTGACAATGGTCAGTCATCTCACCACTGCCAGTGGCTGCCGTCGAAGCCTCCAGGCTGAACTCGGTCGCCGCCTGGAAGATCGGCCTGGGAAGGGCTTCCCGGACGCCAGGTCGAGGACCTAGCCGGAGCTGAGCGCCATCCGCGTTTACAACTCGTGCTCAAGCCCGTCCCGGACGGCGCCCAAGTACCCCGCGCACCACCCTTGGCTGAGGCATCTACCCCGGCCCGGGAGCGGGCTTGGACCTTCCCCGCCAAGATCCGCCGATCCTGCCGTGCTAAGTCCCACCGGCGCGAGATCCCGCCGCTCCCCGGTGTCTCACACAGCCCGCATCAGCGCCAGTTCGATCGCGCTCACCCGAGGGCCATGGTCGGCGAGGCGGATGCCTTCTGACCTTATGCCCCGGTTCGGCCGGCCTCTCAAGTCCGGTCAGCGGCGCTCGAACCGAACCATCGTTCTGCAACGCCGGTGGGCAAGGCGGCTGAAAACGCGCTGGCCACCCATAACGGCGGCACTGTGTGCCTCACCCCAGGCAACCTTCAGCACTTCCTGGACCTGGCCCAGATGACACAGACATTCCTGGGCCCCGGCGGCGTGTGGGGCCTGACCCAGATCACCGCCCACAACCAGGTGCGTTTGCTGCGGCTGCTGCTCAACCCGAACCCGGTGCTCGACACCCCCTCACGCGACTGCGCGCTGAGCCTGATGGCCCAGGTCATCGCCTCCCAGCGCTGGGGTGTCCCGGTCGGCGCGCCAGCCAGCCTGATCGCACATGTCAAGAACGGCTGGCTGCCCCGCACCACGCACGGCTGGCGCATTCACAGCATCGGCTGCTTCACCGGCCGCGGCGGCGGTTACAGCATCGTCGTGCTGACCCAGGACAACCCGACCATGGCCTACGGGATCGCCACCATCGAGGCGGCCGCCAAGGCGATCAACCGCGACCTGAATCCGGGCGCGACGGCGGTCGTCCCATCATCCCAGGTCTCCCCCTCATGGGGGGACAGCCGACGAGCACATCCCCGCCCTGCCGAACATCCCTGAGAAGAATGACAGAACAACCCGTTCTGCGGCTTCGCCACGGACCGCCAGCTGACCGTCCAAACCGACCATATCGGCGGCTACGCGTGCGGGGACAAGGGCCTTCGCTCGTCGGCGACAGGGGTTGCGCAGGCCCCGATTGCATCATTGACCGGCTGCTCAGCCTGCATATTTATACATCGCAGCCGTGCGCGGGGGATGCGCGGGTCATGCCGCGTTCAGCGCTCGGGTGAGTCAGTATGGCTGGTCGCACTCACCCGTATCAAGGTCATTCATTCCGGCATCCATCTCGTCCTCAAAGATGCCATAAGGGGCCCCGCCCGGTGTCCAGCCGACGACGAACATGCGCCGGCCGCAAACATCGACCCAGGTGGGATCAGGCTGATCGGCGGCAGCTCTGCGCACTGGCCGACGCGCCGGACGGCTGGACCGTCGCTTGCGCCGCCGACTCACCGTGGCCACCTCCGGCGATTTACGCGCCCAGCGCTGACCAGCACTGCCGAACCTGTCACGACCACTATGGCAGCAGCCGGAACCACGCGGCGGTGTTTCGGCCAGCGCTCTAGCCGAGCGAGCCCTTCAGACGGCTGTCGCCTCTGGCGGCACCGCGCATGCCAGCTCCGAGTTCCGGCTGCTAGGAACCGTCCGCTTCCGCCGCGATCCGCGCGTTGGCGTCCGTCAGCCAGGCTGGTGGCCGGTCCGGTCCCGTCCGGGCTGCTCGTGGGCGCGGACGCGGCGACCTCGCCGCCCCAAACGCCTCGAACACCGGGCGTGCTGACATCCTGCGGGCGTGCGCACCCCCGCGCCGGGCGGTTCAGCCTCACCGTCGATGCCGTGGTCGCGCCCGCCGCCTTCAGCTGATGTAACCAGTAATCGTCTCCGGGGTTGCTGCATCTGGCACACTGGGTGCCGTGGCCAGCGAACCGCAGCTGCCGTCGGCAGATGACATCCTGCGCGTGCTCATGGAAGCGGAGGCGAACGGCGGGAAGTTCTTCCGGGCTGTTGACCAGGAGACGCTTGTCGGCGGCAAGCGCGTCACGAAGCAGAAAGTGCCGAAACTGCCAGAGAGCGCGGCGACAACGATCCACCGGGTCAAGGTCACCCTGTACGGGTCAAAGCCGCCGATCTGGCGTCGCCTGGAACTCCCCAGCCCGATGACGCTCGGGCGGCTTCACCACGTGCTGCAAGCGGCGTTCACCTGGGACGGCTATCACCTGCACGTGTTCGAGACGGTGTGCGGGGAATTCGGCGATCCGCTGCAGGACGACGGATGGGCCGAGCGCCAGGACGAGGAAACGGTCACCATCGCCCAGGTCGTCGCCGCCGAGAAGGCGAAGATCGTCTACGTCTATGACTTCGGGGACGACTGGCGGCACGACATCGCGGTGGAGAAGATCTTGCCTGCCGCTCCCGGCATCGCCTACCCGCGCTGCACCGCGGGCCGCCGCGAGGCACCGCCAGAAGACTGCGGGGGGATCTGGGCGTACGACCCCGATCCCCCCGAGTTCGAGCAGTTCGATCCCGACGCCCTCACCGACGAACTGTCCAGCCTGGCAGAAGTCATTGTCACCGCTTACAGCAACAACGCGGAGGCCCGTCCCGCTTCCGCCTAGTTCCTGGAGGCCTACCGTGCCACGCCGCATGGTGCTCCCTGAGATCATTCCGGTACGCCAGCCGTCCGAGGCGGAGCTCGCCGCGGCAGCACGCGCGGCCAGCGCAATGCAAGCAGCCCGTCGGCTCGCCGACTGGTTCGGGGATGTGCCTGTCGACCGGGCAACCGGGTGGGAGGCGCCCGCGGCCCGATCGCGGGCAGCGGCAGCGCTCGGCTTGGTGGCGCCTGGCGGCCCGGTGACCCCGGAAGCGGACCAGGCGCTCCGCTGGGCCTATGAGGTCGCCTACCACGCCAGATACCTGGATACTGACGATGACCGCCAGCTGATCCAGCGTTCGGCGGAACTGTCCGGACACCAGGAGCGCGACGACGACGACATCCTGCACGACTGGTTCCACGCCCTTGACGCACTGTATGCGCACGGCGTGGAGGAAGCGCTTCCCGCAGGCGCGGAGCCGGGTCCGCTGGACTTCCACGGCATAGGCAGTCACCCGCTGTTTACGCTGCTCGAACACCATGGCACCGCGACCGTCGAGGCGGTCTCGGCCGCGATCGCAGACGGCGCCACTGAGAACCTGGCGCCATCCCGCAGCCGGTCCGAGTGGAATCGGTGGACGGCCAGGTACGGCGACCCGGTCGAGACGTACCTGCGGCTGGCCGCGGGGCTCGGCGCGGTCGCCGTGTCCCGGTCGCAGGTAACACTCACCCCGCTTGCCACCTGGGCGCTGCTGAAAGAGCTGAACGCCCGCACCGAACAGCTGCCGCCGTCCGCGGAGCTGACAGCGCGCCAGGTCATCGTGTGCCGGCTCGGCATGACCGACGGGGATTTCGCCGCCGAGCTGGACGGCTGGCTGGCGGTACGAGATCCGGCCGATGCGGTGGAGGCGCTGCTGGCTGCGGCGCCCGGTCCCGAGGACGTCGCCTACCGGCGGACCGCCGTGCAGATCGCCAGCGGCATCGACGGCGACACCGAACACGCCTGGCGTTCCGCGCTTTCAATTCCCGCGATCCGGCCGTACGCCATCATGGAGCTGAACCGGCGCGCAGGGCGGGACTTTCAGCGGGACCCGCTTCCCGGCCTCGAATCGCTTGACTGCGACGCGGTAGTCCTGGCGTCCGAGACGATCATGGGCGCCTATGCGCTCAGCATCCGGAACAGTCAGGCCATCGCCGACGCGGTGTCCGCCGCCGTCCACTCGGGCCAGGGACCAGCCGCGCTCTTCGACGCCATGTGGCGCTCCCGGCACTCGGTCGCGCTGCAGGCGCTGAAGGTCGTCGGGGAACTGCATCCGGACAAGAAGACTGCCAAGGCAGCGCGAGCCGCCGCTTGGAAGGCGAGCTCAGCCCGCGTGTAGCCGAACCGCTGGCCGGCGATGACAGCCGCGACGCCGGCATACGGACCTTGCCGACGGGGTGATGACGCAGCACTGGGGCCGCAGGCATTTGGCACTGCCATGGACCTGCCCTTACGGCCGTCTAGCTGGCTCCGGCCGGACCTGCGCGTGATCCCCGCCGCCTGCCTGAGCGGCTGGATCCGGCCAGCACGCCAGGCCCCGCAGACCCGTGCAGCAAAGGCCCAGGCCGGGAGAGGACGGGCGGCGCTTCAGGCGGGGCACCGGCCTCCGCCAGGCTCTCAGCCGCCCGTGACCGTCCCCGGCCAGCGCCTACCGCCCCAGGACAGATCACCGCTTGTTACGGCGTTATGCCAGACGCGGTGCATGTAATCCGGCGATCATCTGGCCCAGGTGCCAGCTGCCTTTACGCGATAACACACTTCACGCAATACCGCCACGTCCGGAAGCGAGCTAGGCGGCACGGAGCGGTGCCATTCCAGTCCGCCTGGAGCTTGAAGTTCCCGCAGCTCAGTAGTGATGTGAGTGGCGAGGAAGGCCGTCTTCAGATATACTCATTTCAGCGCTATAGCGTATAGGCCGATATGGGGCAATGGGTCGTGTCGGTCCTCGGCCTGGAACCCCTCCATCTGAGGGTGACTCTCGCCTAACGATCTTCAATAGCGGGGGTTACTGGACCTGGTGACCGGCAGGTGGTGGGTATGCCGGTGGCATGAGGTATCCCGATGGCGGCGGGCTGACCGCCGCGGAGCGGGCCCGCCGGGAGAAGGTGCGGCTGGCCGCCGCGGAGATGATCGAGGCCGGGGCCGGCGACCGGGAGATCGCGAAGCGGTTCCGGGTGTCGCGGATGAGCGTGAACCGGTGGCGGCGGGCCCTGGCGGCCGGCGGCCGGGCGGCGCTGGCGTCCAAGGGGGCGGGCGGCGCGAAGTGCAAGCTCACTCCCGCCCAGCTGGGCGAGCTGGAGGCGGTGCTGGACGCGGGCCCGGCAGCCTGCGGTTATGTGGATCAGTGCTGGACGCTGGCCCGGGTCGCGGACCAGGTGTGGCGGCGGTTCGGGGTGGAGTACACGCTGGCCGGGATGGATGTGCTGCTGCACCGGCTCGGCTGGAGCGTGCAGGTCCCGGCCCGCCGCGCGGCCGAGCGGGATGAGGGCAAGATCGCCAGGTGGCGGGAGGAGACCTGGCCGGTGGTAAAAGGACGGCGGCGGACCTGGGCGCCTGGCTGGTCTTCGAGGACGAGTCCGGCCAGGGCCTGAGGCCGCCGAAGGGACGCACCTGGGGCCGGCGCGGCCATACTCCGGTGGTGCGGGTGACCGGCGGCCACGACACGCGCGTGTCGCTGGCCGCGCTGATCGCCATCCGGCCCGGCTGCCGCCCCCGGCTGATCTACCGCACGCACCGCGGACACCGGGGAGACCGGCGCAAGGGGTTCACCGAGACGGACTACGCCCGCCTCCTGGACGCCGCCCGCCAGCAGCTCGGCGGCCCGCTCGTGGTGGTGTGGGACGGCCTGAACACCCACGTCAGCCGCGCGATGCGCGAGCTGGTCGCCGCCCGGTCCTGGCTGAGGGTCTACCAGCTCCCGCCGTACGCCAGCGAGCTGAACCCGGTGGAGCCGGTCTGGCCGGACCTCAAAAGATCGCTGGCCAACCTCACCAAGCACGATACCGGCGAGCTCACCGCGCTGATCAAGACCCGGCTCCGGCGGATGCAGTACCGGCCCGGCCTCCTCGACGGCTTCCTGGCCAAGCCCGGCCTCGACCTCACACCCCTTTAGTAACCCTCACAATTGAAGATCGTTAGGTCTCCTCCAGCCGTCCCAGGTCGCGCAGGGTGTCGGGGTGTTCGGCGCCCAGCACCCGGGTGAAGATCCCCAGGACGGCGCGGTGCTCGGCCTCGGCTTCCTCCAGCCGCCCCAGGTCGCGCAGGACGGTGCCGAGGTTGTCCCGGCTGGACAAGGTGTCGCGGTGTTCAGGGCCCAGCACCCGGGTGCAGACCTCCAGGACGGCGCGGTGCTCGGCCTCGGCTTCCTCCAGCCGCCCCAGCCCATGCAGGACGAGGGCGCGGTTGTCCCGGTCAGCGCCCAGCACCCGGGTGCAGACCTGCAGGACGGCGCGGTGCTCGGCCTCGGCTTCCTCCAGCCGCCCCAGGCCGCGCAGGACGGCGGCCAGATTGTCCCGGCTGGTCAGGGTGTCGGGGTGCTCGGCGCCCAGTACCCGGGTGCGGATCTCCAGGACGGCGCGGTGCTCGGCCTCGGCCTCATCCAGCCGCCCCAGCCCGCGCAGGTTGCCTGCGCGTTCGTTCCGGCTGGTCAGGGTGTCGGGGTGCTCGGCGCCCAGTACCCGGGTGCGGATCTCCAGGACGGCGCGGTGCTCGGCCTCGGCTTCCTCCAGCCGCCCCATGTCGTGCAGGACGAGGGCGCGGTTGTCCCGGCTGGTCAGGGTGTCGGGGTGCTCGGCGCCCAGCACCCGGGTGAAGATCTCCAGGACGGCGCGGTGCTCGGCCTCGGCTTCCTCCAGCCGCCCCATGGCGTACAGGGCGAGGGCGCGATCATTCCGGCTGGTCAGTGTGTCGGGATGTTCGGCGCCAAGGCCGGGGTCGCTGGTCTTTTCCTGCCAGGCCTTGCGGTAGGCGCGTTCGGCGAGAGCGTAACGTCCCTGTTGGTAGGCAGTTGCGGCCAACGAGTCCGCGTCGGCGGGATCGCCGGTATCGATCGCGGCCCGCACGAGAGGTTCAGAGATGTCGTCGCCCGGCGGGGTGCGGCGCTGGATGGTGTCGACCAGGTAGTCGAACACCACAACACGGTCATCCGCTGCGGGCTGAAGGAGAGAGGTGGTGGCGTGGCGGGTTTGGGTGGCCCACCGCCATGCGTCGGCGAGCGACTCGCGGGGGGTGCGGGCATGTTCAGGATCGTCCAAGTAGAGTTCGTGGACCTGGCCGAGCAGAGCGCGCGGGATGGGTGAGGTGTGACCAGCGCGGCGGATGTCGATCGCGGCGGCGACCAGCGCGGCGGCGCGCGCGTTCGGGCCGGTTGAGGAGCCGCGGGCGTCCTCCCACTCGCGGAGCAGCGCGGGGCCCGCGGCGAGGTACTCGGCGATGCCATACGTGCCTGAATGGGCTAGCGCCTCGGCAACACGCGGGTCCCAGTCACGGGCGCGGGCGCGTTGCAGCTCTGGGCCAGAGAACATCCGGGAAACCCGGATAGGGTGAGCTTGTTCTATGACTTGGCGGGCATCGCGCAGCACCTGACGGGCGGTGTCATCGCCAGAGGGATCATTAGCGGTAAGCCGCGCCTGCTCCGCGGCTCGGATAGTCGCGATTACGACCCGGTGACCGTCATGGACGGTGAGCAGGCGAGCGAGCTGGGCAGCAGTTAGCCCGCCAGTACCCAGATAGCCTTCGAGATCATCGAGCCACAGCACGCACTGGCGGGCCTGCGCAGCGCTATCCCGGGGCACGTACGCCGGAACATGCTCCCCGGCCGACAGCCCGCTGCCTCGCCCGCCCGGGATGGCAGCAGGCGCGGCCTTATGCACGCCCAGCAGCACCGAGTCCGTGATGTCACCGACCCGCGGCAGGCGGCCGTCTGCCAGGACCAGGCACCCATCCTCGGTCTTGAATGCCTGCTCATCACGGCGCTGCAACAACCCGATGTAGCGCTGCTGCCACACCGCGCCGAGAGCCACCACCACGGCCGCTAGCGCCGTCGCCCCGCCCAGTGCCCACGGATTCCTGACATGGGCAGCTACCAGCACAGCCGGGGTACCCGCCAGCAGTGCCAGAGCGACAACGACTAGCGCAACCCGGCTTGTCCGCCCGCTGGCGGTGACCACGCCTAATCCTCCCTTAAGGCAGCACGGCCCTGAACGCCGAAATGCCACATCCATGATGCTCGCCCGAACCGGGACGATCCAGCAATGCGCGGAAAGTACCGCGGTCATGACCCGGTGTGATCGGTGCGCCGCTCCCCAGGGGGCCAGCGGCCTACACCGACGCAGGGGTGTCATCAAAGGCGCTCTTTCCGCCCCCAACGAAGGGGATAATGTCAAGCTGGCCGCCGCCCGCTCCTGGCTGACCGTCTTCCAGCTCCCGCCGTATGCACCCGAGCTCAATCCCGGTCGAGGCCGTCTGGTCAAACCTGAAAGGGTCGCTGGCCAGCCTTGCCAAGCAGAACCTCGGTCAGCTGACCGCGCTGGTCAAGACCCGGCTCCGGCGGATGCAGTACCGGCCCGGCCTGCTCGACGGCTTCCTTGCCAAGACCGGGCTCGACCTCAGTAACCTCCACCATTGAAGATCGTTAGCGGATGCGCTGGTTACAGGGATATTTGACCGCACGCCCGGGGCCGCGCCGAAGACCCGGGTCAACCGCAGGCCGGCGGCAGGTCCATGAAAGGGCAGTGTTGTATTGTGCGGCCGGGTGCGCCTGCCAGAGCGCGGTCATGGAGATGGCCGGCTGATCAGATGGCGGCCGCAAGCTGGCCGGACGCGGGGGCGAGCCGGCGGCGGGGTGGGATGCCGGCGGCGGGTTCGCCGCTACCACGGCACAGGTTCCGGGCGAACGCATGCCCGGCGGCCAGTCCGCGTGGACCGGCGGCGGTTTAGCCCCGCGCGATCCGCCGGGCCAGCGCCCGGTTCTGGGTCACGGTGAAGATGGACCCGAAGATCGCCGCGGCCATCGCCGCCATCGGCTAGGCGTCTCGGGCGGGCTCCCCGTGGCTGGCATTGGCGCGGCCGCGGCCCCAGTAGGCCTTGGGTGACATCTGGTCCTGGCCGAGCCCTCGCCCGGCCAGGACGTCCCGCAGCCGGGATACCACCGTCGCCTCGCCGAACAGGTAGGCGTGGCCGCGGCCGGGCGACAGCTCGATCTCGGCTGCCTCGGCGGCGAGGGCCGATGGGTCACCAGCGGGCGCGCCCAGGCGGTGCAGCCAGGAGATGCGGGTACTCGCTACGGCGTCCAGGTCCTGCTCGTCGCTCTCTTCGGGGATCTCGAGCACGAGTGTGGCCGGGCGGTCGGGCGGCAGCGCCTCGGTCATCGCGAACGCCGCGGGCAGCGCCGACTCATCGCCGATGAACAGGTGCCAGTCAGCCGTGGCCGACGTGGTGATCTTCCCGCGCGGCCCGATGCCCTCGATCTTGTCGCCGGACCGGGCCGACCGCACCCAGCGCTCGCCGGGACCGTCGCCGTGCAGCACGATGTCGAGCGTGAGCAGCCGCGCGGCCTGGTCAAGCTGCCGGATCGTGTAGCGCCGCCGTACCGGGCGGTTACCCTCGGCCGCCACCAGCAACATCACGTCCTGGCCGGGCAGGTAGCCGAACCCGTCGAGCTGCGGGGCGGTCAGCCTGAGCCGCTGCATGTGCGGGGTGAGCCGGGCTGAGTCGACGACCTCGAAGTCCAGCCGGGTCGTGCTGGCTAGCGATCCGGTCAGCTGCGCGAACGGATCGTCCAGCGCCGCGAGAGTCGATACCGGCAGTGCGTCAGCCATGAGACGGCCAGCCCTTTCCGCTTGATGCCCGGGTGCCGGGAGACGACGGGGATGCCGCGCCGTCGGCGAGCCTTCGCCGCGAGCCCGGGCCAGCCCCGCGCCACGATCAACGCTGCCTGGCGTCGCCCGCTTCCCGTCCCGGGCGGGGCGGCGGTGATGACAGGCCCGGCCTTCCCGGTTCCGGCCCGGCCGGGAGGTGCCTGATGACCCCTGCCGTCCCCATCCGCCGCGCTCGCCACGATTCAGCCCGGGCGTTCCGCCCGCCTGTTACATCGGCGTGTCCTATTGTGACCGGATATAGAGCTCGTCCGCGTCGAACGTGGTGCGGCTGCTGTTGTCCCTGACGCCGCATCAGGCGGCTCCTTCACCAGCACATCTAGCGCGCAACGAAGCGTGGACGCCAGCGCGCTTGTGGAGAGGTGACGCGTGCCCCTGACGGGCAGGACATCAGTTCCGTGCAACGGAGCGTTACCGCCGGCACGACAGCAAGGCGCAAGATCCGCCGTTATGCGTGACTCGGCGTCGAGCGAACCACAATGTAACGAATAGGTCAGAATGATTATTCTGCGCTGCCCAGTGGTGTGGACATTTGCGGACCTAAACCCTGCGGCAGTTGTGGGAGTCGAGCCAGTTGGTGCGAATATGCGCTTTCCTCGCGGAAACAGTCGTCAGCGGCGCCACCAGCGGCGTCGCGACAGTTCGGCGGACGCGGCGCGTTCATACCGGGATGCCGTCTCGGGGTCGCCTGCCTCGCGCATGGCGCTGGCGGCGTCCTGCCAGTAGGAGATGGCCTGCTTATGCTGGCCTTGCTGGTGGCAGGCGGAGGCAAGATTGCCGAGGGCACGTCCTTCGTTGTGCCGATCCCCGGTCTCTTGGCAGATCGCTAGAGCGTCTTGGTAGCAGGCGATCGCGTCACCGTACCTGCGCATCTCGTAATGGATGTTTCCGAGGTTGCCGAGGGTCAGGCCTTCGCCGGACCGGTCCCCGAGCTTCCGGCAGATCGCTAGATCTTCCTCGAAGCAGTCGAGCGCATCGTCGAACTGGCTCAGCTTCAGGTAGCAAATGCCGAGGTTGTTGAAAGTTCGGCCTTCACCGTGACGGTCTTTGGTATCCCAGTTGATCCGCAGTGCCTTATTGTAACATTCGATCGCCTCGTCGAAGCGGCGCAACTTTTGATAGGCGTTACCGAGATTGCCGAGAGCCTGTCCTTGGCTGTACTTGTCCTCGGTCTCCAGGCAGATCGCTAGCGCGTCTTGGTAATAGGCGATCGCGTCTTCAAATTGGAGCAACTCACTGCAAACGACGCCGAGGTTGCTGAGGGACAGGCCTTCGCCGTGCCGGTCGCCAGTTTCTCGGCATATGGCCAGATCCTCCTCGAAGCAGTCGATCGCTTCCTGGAATCGGCGCAACTCTGCGTAGACGTTGCCGAGGTTGCCGAGCGCTCTGCCGTACGCTGCGGTGTCGTTGGCGCTCTTGGCTGCGGCCAGAGCCGCCTCTCTGACCGTGAGCAAGTCATCCAGATGCCGCAGCAACGTAAGCGCGCCACCCATGTACTCACTCAGCCGCCACACGATCTCATGCCAGCCGTTGTCAGCGGCAAACCGGATGACAGCCAGTAGGTTTACCTGCTCTGCGGCGAACTGCTCCAGCACATTCCGCTGCGACGGAAGTATTTCCCCAGCCTGGGTGGCATCGTCCTCTGCGAGCGGGCGCTGTCGCGGATCAAGGCACGCATCCAAATACCAGGCCATATTGGTGAAGTAAGCGGCGACCCTTTCTCCGGCAGCCACCCGATCAGCGTCGTCGTCGTAGTGCTCGCTGGCCTGCCGAGCGAACAGGCGCAGTAGGTCATGGATCCGGAACCGTCCGGCGCGTTCCTCCGTGATGAGGTGCGCCATCGCAAGCCGGTTGAGCACTGGCTCGGCCGCCTTTGGGTCGCCGAGCTCGGCGAGGCTTGCGGCTATGTCTTCGTCGAAGTGTGACCCTGGATATAGGCCCAGCAACCGGAACATCTGCGCATCGCCGCCGGCCAGCTGCCGGTAGGAGACCTCGAACGCGGCCCTCACCTGCCGGTCTCCCGCGGCAAGCCGGTCCAGCCGGTGCCGCTCGTCCGCCAGCATCTCCGCCAGCCGGTCCATCGACCATGATATGTTCGCAGCTAGCAACTGTCCGGCGATCCTGAGCGCCAGCGGCAGCCCGCCGCAGCTGGCCACCACACCTGCTACCGCCTCCGGCTCCGCAGCGGCGCGCTTCTCGCCGGCCAGCCACGTCAGCAGCTCCGTGGCCTTATGGCGGGGAAGGATGCCCAAGTCGATGCGGTCATCCACCTCCAGGCCGGCGAGCACTGGCCGACTCGTAATCAGCACGAGCGACGCTCCTGCGCCTGGCAGCAGCGGCCGGACTTGTGCCTCGCTGGCCGCGTTGTCCAGCACCAGCAGCGCCCGCTTGGAGGCCAGCATTTCCCGCAGCCGCCCCGATCGTTCTTCCGCGCCCTGCGGGATCTCCGCGCCGCCCACGCCGAGACGGCGGAGGAATACCTCCAGGACCTCACTCGGCTCGGCCGGCAGTTGCCCGGTGGTATCACAGCCCCGCAGGTCCGCGTAAAGATGACCATCGGGGAACAGCAGCTCATCTTCGGCGCGCGCCGAAAGCAACCGGTGGGCCACATGCACCACCAGCGCCGTCTTACCGACTCCGGCAGGTCCGTCCACAACGGCGACAGCCACTGAGCGCCCTTCGGCGAGCCTGGTGATCCGGGCGAGCTCCAGCTCCCGTCCGGTGAAGCCCGGTATGTCCCGTGGCAGGAGGCCCGGCATGGCGGGCTCCTTCTGGCTGGGTACGCCCAGGTTGAAGGTCTGGTTCCCGGCGGCGGCGAAGGCATCCCGCACCGCATCCGCTTCCTGCTTCACCCGTCGTGGCTGCATCTCCGGCATTGCCGGTCACTCGCCCGGACGGCGGCGGATGTTGACCGTCTGATCCCGACCCGCGGTATATGCATCACGGCCCGCCCGCACTGACTGGCTTACCCGCACTCCTGCGTTACCGGAGCGGCCAGGACGCTCACGCGCTGCCCACCAGGCGGCGACCGCCAGGACCACCGCCAGCACCGCGCCGGCCACGGCAAGTGTTTTGGCCTCATCCAAGCCCGCGGCCGCCTGGCACACCCACCACGACATCGCGAACGCGGCCAGCGAAACGGATACGGCAACGCCCCATCGGACGACGAGCCGCATTAAGCCACCCCCAGCACCCACCGAATCCCAGCTAGGCAAGGCAACCCCCTCCTCGTAGGAGTCTACGCTTACCATGCGATGGTGTGATGGCACGATAGGCCATGTCGAGTTTGGGCGGGGGCACATGCTGTGTCTTACTCTGGATGGTGTTGGGAGGGAGATTAAGCGTGGCGTCCCAACCGGATGACAGCGTGACTGCCGACCTGCCCGAGGGGCCACGGGGTTCCGGTACGTCCGCTGCGGAGTCGAAGGACGCCCTGATAGCTAGAATCGATGTCGCCCTACAGGGACTCGCCGACTCTTCGGATCGCTATCATGCCCGTGCGCAGCAGCGCGAGGGCGTAATCGACCATCTGCGGTCTGAGGTAGAACTTCTCCGCCGAGGTGAACGGCGTGGGCTTCTCCGGCCATTGCTGGCGGATATGTGCCGCCTACGTGATGACCTGATGCGGCAGGCTGCCGACTTGCCCGATGATTTCGACGCTGAGCGGGCGGCATTGCTACTCCGGTCTTACGCGGAATCTATCGATCTCACTTTGGAGAGTAATGGCGTCGTCAGCTATGCGCCCGACTGCGGTGATCCTTTCGAGCCGCGGTTGCACCGCCGGGTGGCCGTCGAAGTCGCAGCCGAGCCGGCTCTTGCCGGGCGAATCGCGAGGGCACAGCGTGATGGCTACCTGGACATCGAGGCCAACAGCCCGATCGCACCCGCGGAGGTCATCGTGTTCGGACCGTATAAGGGGGAAGAGCATTGATTGAATCGCAAAGTGGCATTGTCGGCATTGACCTCGGGACCACTTATTCGGTGGTCGGCTACATCGACGAAACCGGGCGGGCGGCAGTTATCCGAAACAGTAGCGGAGGCGATACGACGCCCTCGGTGGTGTTTTTCGAGAATGCCGGCAACGTGGTGGTGGGTCACGTGGCCAAGGAGTCAGCGGGAATCTACCCCGACCAGGTGGTCTCGCTGATCAAGCGGGAGATGGGCGACCGGAATTGGCGACGGACGTTCTTCGACGTGGAGTACACGCCGCCGTCCATCTCGGCGCTGATCCTGGGAGCGTTGGCAAAGGAGGCCGAGGCGGACACCGACCGGAAGGTTTCGGACGTGGTGATCACCGTCCCCGCGTACTTCGGCTTGCTGGAAAAGGACGCGACCCGGCAGGCCGGCGAGATCGCCGGCCTGAACGTGATCGGGATCGTGCCGGAGCCGGTGGCGGCCGCGCTGCACTACGGGGTGGCCGGGACCGCGGACGGCACCACCTTCCTGGTCTACGACCTAGGCGGCGGGACCTTCGACATCAGCCTGATCAGGATGACCGAAGACTTGGTCGAGGTGGTCACGGTCGACGGCGATCACAAGCTCGGCGGCGCGGACTGGGACGCGAGGCTGTTCGACTACATCGCCGAGCAGGCCGTCGCGCAGTGCGGCGACGACTCGCTCCTCGACGATGAGGCCATGCTGCAGGAACTGCGCACGCTGGCCGAGAAGACGAAGAAGGACCTCTCCGTCGCCGAGACCAAGACGATCATCGTCCGCTACACCGGGACTGCCGCGAAGATCACCGTGACCCGCAAGCAGTTCGAGGAGATGACCGCCGACCTACTCGACGAGACCATCCGCATCACGAGAAGGGCACTGGCCGAAGCCGAGGGACGGCACCCCGGCATTAGGGAGCAGATCAGCCAGCTGCTGCTGGTCGGTGGGTCAAGCTTGATGCCCGCGGTGAGCGAGACGCTGAAGAAGGAGTTCGGCTGGGAGCCCAGGCTCATCGATCCCGACCTGGCGGTGGCCAAGGGTGCGGCGCTATACGCCGCGGGACAGACCGTCCGCTACGTCGAGACCGGCGGCGACGAGCAGGGTGCGGATGACGGCGCAAGCGACGGCCTAGGGACGCCGGGCCCGGTCACCGACGAGGGCGTGCGCGCGTTCGCCCACCAGCACGGCCTAGACGAGGAGCAAGTCCGTAAGCTGGCGCAGCGGACCGTGATCAACGTGCTGCCGAAGGCGGTCGGCATCAAGCTCGTCGACACCACGAACCCGAACTGGGAGACCGACGACTCCGCCTACTACATCGAACACCTCGTGCCGGCCCAGACCCAGCTGCCCTTCCCCGGCCGGACGCTCGTGGCCAGCACCGTGGTGGCCAATCAGGATCAGATCGAGATCGAGATCTGGGAGCAGGCAGGCGCGGTCTCGAGCCCCGAGTTGAGCGCCAACCATCGGGTTGACGAGGGCGGCGTGATCAGGGACCTGGCCCCCTTCGCGCTTCCTGCCTCATCGCCGGTCAACATCGACATCAGGGTGGATGCCGAGGGTACGGTGACGCTGGTGGCGGTCGAGCCGACCAGCGGCAGGAAACTGAACCTCTCCGTCCGGATCAGCATTTTGTCCCGGGAGCAGGTGGCCGTGGCCAAGGCCGCCTATGCAGGACTGACCGTGAGCACCTAATGCAGTTCGACGAGACCCAGTATGTCGAGGACTTCATCAAGAAGCACCGCGGCGCCCGCACGGTCCCCGGCGATCTGATATCGCGGTACGCGATCACGCTCCCGGCCACGGATGACGAAATCAGCGCCAAGATCAAGGCGGTCCGTGACTACTGGAACAAGGTGTACCAGGGGAAGTCCATGGCCGCCCAGGTCGCCAAGATGTGCCGGGCCGAAGACGAGCGGCTTCGGGCCAGGCACGGCGTCGCGATGGAGACCAGTGCCTGGTGGAAGCAGCAGCAGTCCGCGCGGCAGTCAGCAGCTCAGGCGTCGATCAAGGTCGTCGCCACTGACCTGCAACAGCATTACGGCCCGCTGGGTGTGGTGACCGGCGGCACCCTCGATAAGTTCGCCGCCAAGCTCAATCTCACCAGCGACCAGGCGGCGCAGGCCGCCGAGATTGCAGGCCTGAGGGTGCTCACCAGCGTGTCGCTGCCAGAAGCCGAGCCGATCGGGAACTTCACCGCGTTGGTCAAGAGTATGTCGGAGTGCGGCGCGGCCTCAGTCGCCGATTTGGTCCATCCAGATGCGGGGCCGTTCAGCATTATCGACCGGTACGTGTGTCGCGGCGATCCGGGTAAGCGGCTCGACGCAATCGCAGTCGCTGCGCAGACCGCCGAGGCTGAGAAGGGTGGCATCTCAGCGACCAATAACGCGCGGCTGGCGGCGCTGCGCATCTTGCGCAAGGCGCTGCGGGACGGCGTGGGCCTGCGCGATGTGGCGCTTTACCACCTGATGACCGTCGCCAGGGAGTCACCGTCAATCGGCATCGCCGCAGCAGAACTGGAGAAGATCGGGCTGGAACCGGCCGACGCCTCTATCATCGCGGTGGTAGTGGCGGAGCAGAGTACCGCCGCCGGCGTGACCGGGCCGGGCAAGGTGGCTGCATTGCTCGCCTCGGGCCAACTGCGCGAGGCCAGGGCAGCGGCGCTGAGCCTGCCCGCGGAATCAGGTATACGGGTAGACGCGACGCAGCAGGTAGACGCCGCCCAGCAGCGGCTGGAAACACTGATCGCGGAGGCCAGGTCAGCCAAACAAGCTGGCGATGAGGGCCAGGCCGCACTGCTGCTCAGAGATGCGGCACAGATTAGCGGCGAAGACGCGCACGAGGAACTTGCGACCGTTCAGCTGACTGCTCCCGCGCATCTGCGTGCTGTCTGCGACGCAGGCTCGGTCAAGTTGTTCTGGCGACCCGGACTTGGCCACGACGGGGACACGGTCTACGTCGTCTGCAGGACGCAAGAGAGACTGCCGTCCGCGCCGACGGATGGCGTGCCAGTTCATCGTGGCAGAGGCGACGCGTGCGTTGATGCTCACGCCCCGGTGGCGCGCATGGTGCAATATGGGGTTTTCGCGGTCAGCGAAGACCGGCCAAGCTCGAGTCCCGCTACCGTCTCCGTCACGCTGCTCCCGCCGGTGTCCCGACTGAAGGCCGCGGTGGGTCCAGATTCAATCGCGCTGCACTGGTCAGCGCATCCGGAAGCAGAGGTAGAGGTCATCTGGACCGCGCCGGGAGCGCCCCCGGTGCCGGTACCAGTGACCGGCACCGGCTGCCAGCTCACTGGGCTGGCCGAGGGGCAGGCCCAGCATTTCGAGGTTACGGCCATCTACCGGGGGCTGGGCGGTACCGAACTGCGCTCAATCCCCGAGCAGATCAGCGCCATCCCACGGGCGGAGGCGCGGCCGATCCAGAAGCTGCAAGCGCGCACCGTAGAGGCCGACGGGGTAACCCGCGTCCGAATTACCTGGACTCCGGCGGACAACTCGGAGGTCAGGATCGTGCGTGCCGATACGGAACCTGCCTGGCCCCTCGGGGCTGTGGTTTCGGAGGAGGAGATGACAGAAGCCGGCACGGAGCTGACCGGTGACATGATCTCGGGACATTCAAGCCGCGGCCTGGAGGTCGTTCTGCCCGCTGGCGTGCACCATATAGTGCCATTCTCGATCGGCGGAACAGGCATTGTCGTCGGCCGCGCGGCGACGGTTGCCTTCACCGATCCGGTTCGTCATCTCGTCGTGACGCCATTCGCGACGTATGCCACCGTGGCCTGGGAATGGCCATCTAACGCGCGGCTCGCCGAGTTGGCCTGGGAACTCGACGGCGACGCCGATGCCGTCCTGATCGACCAGGCGCAGTACCGGTCCGAAGGCGGCGCGCGTGTACTGCTAGGTCGCGGGCCCTGCACCATCGAGGTACGTGCCGTGATCATGGTCGGCGATGCCTCATTCACATCACCGCCTGTGCAGGCTGTAATTAGCGAAGTCGTGGCCCCCGCCATCAGCTACAAGATTTCCAGCATCCGCCCATTCGGCGGACGTTCGAAGAAGGTCGTGTTTAGTTCCGAGGACACCTGCCGTGACGTGAGAGTAAGGATGGTCGCCGTTCCCGGTCTGGTCATGCCCACCAGCTCGGCAGCCGGCGTCACGCTGCTGGACACCACGCTGGCGCTCCAGCCGCAGGGATTCGTCAAAGTCGGTGTTACGGTGCGTGAACGATAGAGGGGTGTAAGCGACTCTGGCGACGGGGTTCCGGGGGTCTGGCTGCCGCTGTGAGGGCTACTTTCCGTAGCTGATTCGGCGGCGCATGGCTGCACGGCGCGCCCGTGGCTTCATCATGGCTTACCGACTGCATCAGCCGCCACTTCCCGGCTGGCGCGGCGCCCGATCCGGTGCCGCTGCGGGAGGCGCTGGACCGCCTCCTGACCGATCCGCGGGGCCGGCGAGGGAAACGGCATTCGCTGTCCTCGCTGGTATCGGTGCTGGTCGCGGGCGTGGCGTCCGCGCACTGCGGGCCGCTGGCGGTCGCGCAGGCCGCGGCGGGCTGGGACCAGGACGTGCTGACCGGACACGGCTGCCGGGTCAGCCCGCGGACCGGGCTGCGGGTCCCGCCGTCCGCCTCGATGCTGGACCGGCTCCCGAAACTGCTGGACGCCGACGAGCTCGAGGCTGCCCTGTCCGCGTGCGTGGCCTCCGCCGCGCTCGACCCCGCGGTCCCGGCCGCGTACCGTGCGGAAGAACAGCGCAGGCAGGAGGAAAACCGGAAGAAAAGGAAGCGGAAGCCGCCGGCCGCGGCGAGTTTCCGCGAGGAGCGCGGCGACGGCTGGTTCCGCGCGCACCCGGCCCATCCCTGGCTGAACCCGGGCACTCTCGGCGATCCCGGGCACGTGCCCGCCCGGCCCGCGGCCGCCGTGGACGGCAAGGAACGCAAGCTCGCCAAGGCCGGCGGGAAGCGGA
>WNFD01001411.1_pt1 | contig 25704 bp, 19 predicted proteins | sample 5400491 | NCBI WGS metagenome assembly WNFD01 (sample SAMN13153343, study PRJNA577476) | soil metagenome | isolation source: 120 cm saprolite under Douglas fir tree site 2 hole 2 replicate 2 | place: USA:California | collected 2015-04-18
GGCCTGGTGAATCTCATCAACCACATGCCGGCCGAGAGATATCGCCACGCCATCATCTGCTTGACGGACTATTCGGATTTCCGGCTCCGCATCCGCCGAAGCGATGTCGAATGCTACGCGCTCCACAAGCCGCCGGGTAAGGTCCCGGGGTTCTACGTGAGAGTCTGGCGGCTCTTGCGCCAGCTCCGGCCACAGCTCGTGCACACGCGCAATCTCAGCACCCTCGCCGTCCAGGTCCCCGCAACCCTGGCCGGAGTACCGGTCCGCCTCCACGGCGAGCACGGGCGCGACATGGGCGACCTCGACGGGAGCAACGTGAAGTACCAGCGTGTCCGCCGGCTGATTCGGCCTTTTGTGCATCACTACGTGGCCCTCTCGCGCGACCTCGAGCGCTATCTCGTGGACAAGATCGCCGTGGCGCCGTCGCGTATCACGCAGATCTACAACGGCGTCGACACGAGACTCTTCCGCCCCGCGCCGCCGCCGCGGTCGTCGTTACCGGTCGAGGGATTTGGCGGCCTCGGGACGTTCGTGATCGGCACCGTCGGGCGCATGCAGGCGGTCAAGGACCAGGTGACGCTCGCGCGGGCGTTCGTGTGCTTGTGGGAGTCCAGGCCGGACTTACGGGGGCGAGCGCGGCTAGCCGTCATCGGCGATGGCGCCCTGCGCGCGCCGGTCATCGATCTGCTCAGGCAAGCGGGTGTGCTCGATCAGGCGTGGCTCCCCGGCGAACGTACCGATATCGCCGAGCTGATGCGAGGCTTCGACCTGTTCGTCCTGCCTTCGCTGGCCGAGGGGATCTCCAACACGATCCTCGAGGCGATGGCGACCGGATTGCCGATCGTGGCGACACGCGTGGGCGGCAATCCGGAGCTCGTGGAGGAAGGACGGTCGGCCGCGCTGGTGCTGCCCGCGGAACCGAAGGCCATGGCCGCCGCCATCGCGGTCTATGCCGACGATGCCGCCAAGTGTGCGCAGCACGGGGCGGCGGCGCGCGCCGCGGTCGAAGCGCGGTTCAGCATGGAAGCAATGGTGAAGGCCTACATGGGGCTGTATGACCGCGCGCTCAAGGTGGCCCCTCTGGCGGCCGGCCATCCATGGTGAGGCTGCTCACCTTCTCCACCCTGTATCCAAGCTCGGTGCGCCCGGGGCACGGTATCTTCGTCGAATCCCGACTGCGCCATCTCGTGGCCAGCGGCTCGGCGCAATCCGTGGTGGTGGCGCCCGTCCCCTGGTTCCCGTCGTCCCGCTCGTGGTTCGGGAAATACAGCACCTTCGCGCGGACGCCGCGCCGCGAGGTGCATCGCGACATCGAGGTGCTGCACCCGCGCTATCCGCTGCTGCCCAAGATCGGTATGAGTACCGCCCCGTTCTTGCTCGCCCGTGCCTGCCTCTCGACCCTGCGCCACCTCATCGACAAGGGCTACAACTTCGATGTCATCGACGCGCACTATTTCTATCCAGATGGCGTCGCCGCCGCCCTCCTCGGACGGCATCTTGGCAAGCCGGTGGTGATCACGGCGCGCGGCAGCGATATCATGCTGATCGCGCGCCATGCCGTACCTCGAAGGCTCATCATCTGGGCTGCCCGGAAGGCCGCGGCCGTGATCGCGGTGAGCGGGGCGCTGGGGCGCTCACTCGAGGGGCTGGGAATCGAGGCGGGCAAAGTTACCGCGTTGCGGAACGGGGTCGATCTGGAGGCGTTCCGACCGCTCGATCGCAAGGCCGAGCAGGCACGCCTCGGAATCAGCGGGACGCTGCTGCTCTCCGTCGGCAACCTTGTCGAGCTGAAGGGCCACGACCTGGTCATACGGGCCCTCGAGCAACTGGCGGACGCGACGCTCATTGTCATCGGCGATGGCCCGGAGCGCGGGGGTCTTCAATCGCTCGCGCGTGAGACGGGTGTCGCGCCCCGCGTGCGGTTTATGGGCGCCATCCCTCAAGTCGAGCTGCCACGCTACTACTCCGCCGCGGACGCGCTGGTGCTGGCATCGAGCCGGGAGGGGTGGCCGAACGTGTTGCTGGAGGCCATGGCATGCGGGACACCCGTGATCGCGACACGCGTGGGGGGCGTTCCAGAAATCGTCACATCGGCTGCGGCGGGAGCGCAGTTCGAGCCGCGCACGGTCGAGGCGCTGGTGTCGGCGACGCAACAATTGCTGGCGAGTCCGCCCGCTCGGGAGGACACACGCCGGCACGCGGAGCAATTCAGCTGGGAGGAGACCACGCGTGGGCAGCTTGCCCTGTTCCAACGTATTGTCGGGTCTCGCGGCGTTCCGGGGCGGCGGCCACCCGGTAGTGAAGAGAGGCCGGCGGACGACCGGCGTGCGGGAAAGCTATGTTAGCGGGGCGCTGTGAGCCCGCAGAGGATGCCCTGGATGCGCGTGGCGACGCGGGCCCAGGTGAACTCGTTGATGACCCTGGAGCGGCCCTGAGCCCCCATGCGCGCCGTGAGGGCCGGGTCAGACAGTAGCCGGCCCACTGCCCCTTCGATCGCCTCGGGCGAATGTGGGTCGACGAGGAGGCCGGTCTCGCCGTCTATGATGGCATCAGCGATTCCCCCTGACCGACCGCCGATGACGGCCTTGCCGCACGCGTTGGCTTCGAGAAACACCATCCCGAAGCCTTCGACGTCACACTGATCGAGCTGCTCGCGACTGGCCATGATGAAGAGGTCACAGAGGGCGTAGATCCGCTCGAGGGACACGTCTCTGACCTCCCCGGTCAGGACGACGTGGTCGCTCACGCCGACCTCTCCGAGCAATGTCTCGAGCGCTTGCCGATGGCGCCCTTCGCCCACCACGAGGTACACGAGGTCGGGATATCGCTTCAGAAGCCGCGGGAGGGCACGGATGACCATGTCGTGGCCTTTCCGCGGGACGAGCCCGCCGACCGATAGCAGGACCGGGCCCCCGTGACGCTCGCCAAGCAGGCGCCGCCGGAGGCCTTCGTCGCCCTCGGCCGGACGGTACGTCTCGACATCACATCCGGGGTGGACGATCTCGATGCGCTCGGGAGCCACCCCGGCGTCGCGCACCAGCCCTGCCGTGAACCCGCTGTTGGCGAGGACCCGGTCCGCGCTCACGAGCGCCCGCAGGGCCAGGGGCCAGGATGCCTGTACGGCCTGGAGCACCTCGTTGCCATGCGCGTACACCACGAAGGGAAGACCGAGCCAGCGGCGCAGCCAGAGGCCAAAATAGCCCTCGCTGGTGGTCGTGGCGAGCTGCACCGCCTGAGGCCGCTCGCGCAATATGATCTCGCCCATGGTCGCCGCCACGTTGAGCGCCTGCGTGAGCTTCGAGGCGGCAAACGCGCGGGGGCGCCGGTAGACCCGGACACCGTCGACCCCGTCCGTGGCGGCTTCGGGCGGGGGCACACTCGTGAGGCAACAGACGCGCTCTGGTCCAAGCGCCTCCGCGACGCTCGCCATGTAGTGCGCGATCCCGCCGTGCTCCGGCGGGTAGTACGTGCTTATCAGGAGTGATTTCATCGCTGAGACTGTGCCTGGTGAACCACCTCGCCGGAGCCCAAAGCATCCCAAGTTTATCTCGGGAGCTCGCTTCTGGCGGCCCTTCTTGTGCACGTCGATGCCAAGGGGGTCAGCACGGGCGGCATCCTTCGAAAGCTTCCTTTGGAGGTCGCCATGGAGTTAAGTCAAACTTCCCTGAGGCCGGATCAGAGGCGCCTCCGCTTCAGGCGACCGGGGCCATGCATTCAACAAGGGGGCAATGACGATGAAGCGAATCTTGCGAAGAGTATTGAGGCGACTCGCACAGCCCCTTCTTGATGAAATCAGACTCGCTTCTGAGAATCGCCCCATCGACAACGAGGCAGCGGCTCAGAAGGTGCTCATGGGCCAGTATCGCTTGCTCGCCTCCCAGGGACGTGACCGGCTGCCGAGTATCAGGGATGTAGGATTCCGGAAATACTCCCAGTTCGAGGAAGACGGCATCTTGCTCTATATCTTCTCCCTTGTCCCTCCTCTCAACCGGAAATGCGTGGAAATCTGCGCCGGAGAGGGTCGGGAATGCAATACCGCAAATCTGATCATCAATCACGGCTGGTGGGGATATCTGTTTGATGGGGACGAGGAAAACGTGAAAGCGGGGACCCAGTTCTTCGCGAGGAACAAGGATACGTTCCTCTACCGGCCGAGGTTCACCAAGGCGTGGATCACCGCCGAGAACGTCAACAACGTGATCGAGGAGTCGGGGGTTCGCGGGCCGATCGACCTGCTGAGTCTCGATATAGACGGCATGGACTACTGGGTGTGGAAGGCCATATCGGCTATTGACCCGCGGGTGGTCGTTTGCGAAACACATAACCCCATACCGCCCGATAAAGCATTGACCGTTCCATATGACCCCCAATTCGTTTCCGCATCGGAGAACTATCGTGGCGCTTCATTGGCCGCCATGTGCAAGCTTGGCCGAGAGAAAGGCTATCGGCTCGTCGGCACCCATCGGTTCGGATTCAACGCCTTTTTCATGAAGAATGGGGTTGGAGAAGAGTTCTTTCCGGAAGTCGATCCCGCGTCCTGTGTGGGTGATCCGTTCAGTGAGCTAGCTCGAAAGGAGAGATGGCCCAAAGCTAGAGAGCTCAAGTGGCAAGAAGTTTGACTGCATGAGCACGGCAGCGGTGGCGGCTGATACGCTATACGGAGCGGACATGAGAGCGGGAGTTTTCCCTGGCCGCGACCATTGGATCGCCTCCCTCCCGATCACGGGAGGGTGCGGGTGAGCCGCATACTCTTCGTCTCGAGGCAGTTCCCGCACGAGATCGAGAGAGCGGTCCACGGGGTCTACATCCGCATGAGGCTTTTCCTCGACGCGCTCGCCGAACTTGCCGAGCCGATCGAGATGCTGTTCTACACTGAGCCTGGTGTCGATGCCTCGCCCGTCGCCATGCGAAGGGCTGAGGCCGACCTCAATGCTGCGTGGGGCATCCGTGCCAAGGTGACCCTGTGTCCCGTGGCGTCACCCGTGACTCCTGTTTCGTTCTGGAATCACTACCTGGGGCCGGCGACGAGCTTGTTTGCGCAAGCGTACTACGCAGGGACGAGCGGCGCGGCTCAGATCGCCGCCTTCGAGACCGCTCTCGAGGGCCGCCCAGACGCGGTCTTCGTCCATCGACTCGATGCCATGTGTCCGGCGCTCCTCACCCGACGCGAGCTCCCGCCCGTCTTCCTGGACCTCGACGACATCGAGCACGTGAAATTTGTCCGTCAGATCCGACAGCCGCCCTTCTGGCTGGGAAAGCGCCTCTACTACCTGCAGGTGCCCGCCCTGTTCTCCGGAGAGAGGCGCGCCGTCAAGCTTAGCCGCAAGGCGTTCGTGTGCTCCGATCTGGATCGCCGGTATCTGGCCAGGTGGTGGCGGCTGCCCCAGGTCCTCACGATCCCCAACGCGGTCGCGATCCCCGAGGACCATGGGATGGATCCCGCCTCGAAGACGCTGCTCTTCTTGGCCACGTATGCGTACGCGCCCAATATCACGGCCGCGGATTTTCTCATCAGGGAGGTCTGGCCTCTCGTTCGCGAGGTCTGTCCCGAAGCCCAACTCGTCATCGCCGGCAACAAGCCAGAGCGGATTCCGGACTTTGCCAGTCAGCCGGCCGGAGTAGAGTTCACGGGCTTCGTGAACGACCTGAACGCGCTCTATCGTCGGGTGCGGATCGTCTGCTGCCCGATCCTTTCGGGCGGGGGGACACGGCTGAAGATCCTCGAGGCGGGCGCCCACGGAAAGGCCATCGTGTCGACCACCGTCGGCGCGGAGGGGCTGGAGCTGCGGGACGGTCGGGAAATTGTCCTACGAGACGGTGGCCCGGCATTCGCGAGGGCGTGTGTCGAGCTCTTGAGAGACCTACCGCGCTGCGAGAGGCTCGGCGCCGCCGCCCGGGAGGCCGTGGCACGCGGCTACGATCGCAGGCAGATCGTGGCCCGCATCAAGGACGAGATCAAGTAGGCGGCCGTCACCCGGAAACGATACCGCGTGCCGCGAGCCGGCTGAGCTGGGAGGCCGTCAGGAAGAAATAGTTCACGGAGCGATCTCCGGGGCGACGGCGCACCAGGCGCCCCGCATCGAGCCAGTAGGCTTGATAGCCAAGCTCGGTGAGCCATGTCACGATCCGATGGCTAGACGAGCCGACCGCATCGGGGTCGCCCGTGACCTCGACGCAGAGGCCCGGCCGGTCGCGCTCGATGGTGCGCGCGGCCCCGGCCAGCGCATCAGCCTCGTGCCCCTCCACATCGCACTTGATGAACGTGACGGGCCGCGCGGAGGCCGGAAGCGCCGAGTCCACCGAGCGCAGCTCGACCGAGATCCGTCGCAGAGAGGTCGCCTCCCCCGCCTCCGCCACCAGAGACGCCTGGTAGAAGTTCTCGCCGCCCGTCGGATACTCGGGCACCGTCATCACCGCGCGACCTATCTCGCGAGAGGCAGCATAGTTGAACAGGGTGACGTTTTGCATCCGGAGGCGGCGAACGCAGGAGCTCAAGAGGGCGAACGTGTGGGGGATGGGCTCGAAGCTATAGACCTGGCCGTCGGGGCCGACCGCCTTCGAGAGCACGTGGGTGTACCAGCCGGCATGGGCTCCGATGTCGAGGACACGGTCCCCCGCCTCGACGAGGGTGACCATGACCGTGGCCTCCGGCGACCAGAAAGAACGTACCGCGGCATGGTAACGCACGCGCTTGAGCGGTTGGAGAAGGGCATCGGGCATGAACCGTAACATGGCCGCCTTGACCACGGCGGCGGCGCTAGCCACGTGCCACCTTCACGCACGCTTCCGCGAAGGCATCGGCGGCACGGCGCCAGCTCACGTTGCTCTCGACGTAGGCCCGGGCATTGCCTCCGATGCGATCGCGCTCGGCCCTGTCCTTGAGCAGGCGAGCCGCGGCGGCCGCGAACTCCTCGGGGTCGTCCGCGAGCACGACGGTCTCGCCATCCCGGACGGGAAGCCCTTCGATGCCGACGCGGGTCGACACCACGGCCTTGCCCATGGCCATGGCCTCATAGGCCTTGATCCGGGTGCCCCCTCCGATGCGGAGAGGGATGATGAACAGGGCTCCGCGGGCGACGTGGGGACGGACGTCTTCGACCCGACCGAGAACGCGAATCTCGGGATGGAGCCGCGTGCGCTCGAGCAATCGTGCGGACGGGTTCCGGCCTACGACGGTGACGCGGACCGAGGGCACAAGGTTGCGAAGCCGGGGCAGCACCTCGTCGGTGAAGAAGAGGATGGCATCTTCGTTCGGCAGCCAGTCCATGGCGCCCAGGAAGACGAGGTTGTTGTCCTCGGGGGGCTCGGGCGCGGGTCGGAAGAACTCGGTGTCGACCCCCGTCGGGATGGCGTGGACATTCCTCGCCCCGAAGTCTCGCTCGAGCACCTCCTTGTCCTGCTCGGACACGGCAACGATCCCGTCGAACCGTGGGCACGCGTCGCGCTCATAGCGCCTCAGTTTCTGCCACTGCAGATACCAGAAGAGTCGAAGCACGGGATTCTTCGATGTTCGGTAGTGTCGCTCCCAGATCATGGACTCGACGTTGTGCTGGAAGAGCAAGGTGCGCGGCGTGTCGAGCGCGCGCAGGTTTAGCGTGGGTTGGAGGAAGTCGCAGACGAGCAGGTCATAGCGGCGCGCGGCCAGGAGCTCCCGGAGCTTTGCCACGGTGGCGCGTGAGTAATCGCTCAGCACGATGACGGGGTAGCGGGAGAAGGAGTAGGCGAGGACCTTCAGATAGAAAGCGGTCGAATACTTCCGCACTGTCGAGCGCGGCACCGGATGAAACTCGCCGCACAACGAGGCCATCTGATCCAGATGCGGCATGTCCCGCTTGGGATCGACATTGCTCACGAGGGTGATGTCGAAGGTGTCGCGCAAATGGCGGAGCGTCTGGCTCGTCCGAATCTTGCCGCCGGTATCCGCCGGGTAGACGAACGGCTGCGAGAAGAACAGCACTTTGAGACGATCCGGGCGGTCAGTTGAGCTCATGGGCGGCAGCCTTCTCGACAAGTTTCCCTCTTTTCGGCCGGTATCTCCTAGAAGTCATGCAGTCTCATCGAAGCGCGAGAAGCCTGGATTCCCAGGAGAGATCAGCAAGAGGCATGCCAGTCCAGAACGCGAGCTTGCAGCTACCTCAGTGACCAGCCAGAGGAGTCTCGTCGTTCTTGCTGAGTGGCCGCGGGTCATACGAGTAGGGCCGCACGCCGAAGAAGGCCCCGAGCGCCTCGCTGCTTTCACGGCACGCACCGCGATCCAGCACCAGCATCGAGCCGATATACGTGACGGCGCCCACGAGGACCAGCGAGACAAGGTGCAGAACGTGTTCGCTCTGACCGAACGCGACATAGTGCTTCACCCCGAACACCACGGCATACATGAGCAAGCTGGCCAGGATCGGCCGCTCCATTGTTCGCAAGATATCCGTGACGAGAACACCGGACAGTGTGCGGGCGTGCGCGATCGAAACGAGGAAGACGACCGGGTAAGCGAGGGCCCACGCGAGGCTGAGGCCGACCGGGCCCCACTGTGCGCCGACGAGAAACGCGATCGGCATGCTCAGGGCTCCGATCAGGAAGATCGAGACACTGGTGTCTGGCCGGCCCACGCCCCACAGGAATGGCTGGAGGGCGTTCATCAGCATCCTCAAGGGCATGACGAGGCTCAGAAGCTGTAAGGGCACGGTGGCTGCCTGCCACTTGGGCCCGAGGAGGAGCGCCGACATTTCCGGAGCAATGCTCGATATCCCGAGAAAGAACGGGAAGGCGAGAAGACTCATCAGGCGAGTCATCGTCAACAGGGCCGCTCGCGCTCCTCCGGGACCGCTCTGCGCCTTGGCAAATGCCGGAAGGGCGATCGAATTGATCAGTCCGGTGAGCTTGTTGATGGGAAGCGAGGCGAGATCATTGGCCACGGCATAGTATCCGAGCAATGTGTTTCCGAAGAATCTCCCACCGATGAATCGATCGGTGTCGGCCAAGGCAAATCGCAGAGCGCGGTCCACCGTAGCGGCTCGCCCGAAGAGCAGGTCTGTCTTCATTCCCCCGAGCGAGAAGCGTGGCCAGCAGAGGGAGCGCTGGATGAGATTCAGGCCCGCCATGCGAATGGCGGTGGTGGTCAAGGAGCCCCAGACGAGGGTCCAGACGCCGAAGCCGGCGCGGGCAAGAGTCAGAGCCATCAGGCTGCCTGCCACGATGGTCACGAGCTCCACGATCGACCGGCGCCCAAAGTTGATCTCCCGTTCCAGCTGGGCCTGGGGAAGAGTCTCGACCGGCAGCAAGATGAACTGGAGGGCCAAGATCCGGATGATGGCGGTCAGTCTCGGCTCGCGATAGAAGGCCGCGATCCAGGGAGCGGTTCCCAGGAAGACAATGAAGATGAGGAGATTCAGCACGATGACGATGCCGAAGATCTGGGCGCGGAGGTGATCGCTCAGGTCTTGCTTCTGCACGAGAACTGCGTCCAGCCCGGCGGTATTCAGCAGATAGAAGAGTGCGATGGGAACGGTGGCCATCGCCATGAGACCGTAGTCTTCAGGAGAGAGAATGCGAATGACGTAAAGGGTGACGGTCCAGGAGACGAGTTGTCCGAGAAATTTTGACATGGCCGTCCAGCGAAGGGCGATGAGGACCCTGGTCCGAATATCCACATCGTCGCCGGCCGCGGGGCCGGTCTCGACGTGGACTGACGGCGGGTGCTTACGATGGTTCTTTCGTGTCAGCATTGCTTACCCAGCGGCTCCAGATCCGGCCTTCTGTAGATCGTCAAGCAAGACCTACGCCAAGAACCAACGATGCTGCTCCGAGACTAGCATGGGCTAGCCGACGGATAGAGGAATTCGCCGGTTTCCGACGGTTTAGCTCGATCGGTTACCCTCGCGAGCAACAGATCGACGCTATAATTGAGTTGAAGATCGCGTCGTCTGCTGTTCACTCTGACATTGTAGGAGAGGGCAGTTGTTACAACGAGGGTCACTCCCGATGCCGGCAGAGCAGGAGTGGTCATGAGGATCACCTTCATTGGCCACGCGAGCATCCTCATCGAAGCGAACGGCGTGAGGATTCTTTCGGACCCGTGGTGGAATGGACCATGCTTCGGCGCCCAGTGGTGGCCGTACCCGGTGCCATATGTGCAGGCCATCCAGGGACCGCCCATAGACTACGTATACATCTCGCACGGACATCACGACCACTTTCACCCTCCCACGCTGAAGCTGTTCCAAGGTGCGAAGGTCTTGGTTGCGGCGGGGTCGGAGCTTTCCGGCTCAATACGGAACCTTGGATTCGAAGTTATCGAGAGTGACGGTTCGACCGACAGAGAGCTCCAGAACGGAGTGCGGTGCCGAATCATGGTGACGTACGCCGACGATACGCTATTGGCGGTATCTGACGGTAAGGAGACCTGCATCAATCTGAACGACGCCCTTCATGCCGCGCCAGAGGCGGTTCAACAGAAGTTCTGCCGGTTGATTCGACAATTCTATGGGCGACCAGACTATGTGTTCTGTGGCTATGGGACGGCTTCCCACTTTCCGAACTGTTACGTGATTCCTGGGAAAGATCCTTCCCGGACGGCGGCCATGCGTCAGGCTTACTTCAACCGCGCCTGGGCGAGGATCATCCATGACTTGCGGCCGCGATGTGGATTTGCCTTCGCGGCCGACGTGGTGTTTCTTGAAAGTGAGCTCTCTTGGTGCAACGAGGCCGTGCACAATGCGGAAAGGCCGACGGAGGCATTTGAGAAGCAGTTTGGGAGCTCGACGGAAACGCGGGTGGTTGACGTGGCGCCTGGATTTGAAATAAACCAGGGGGCGATTGTGCGAGGCAGCGTCCGCCAGCGCCTTTCGCAGGACGAAGTGAGGCAAGTGTACAGTGATGCCATCGAACGAGTAAACCGGAGCGCGCCGGTCGGGACTCAGACGGTGTGCGAGCTGAAGGATCTTCTCGAGAGGAACATTTTGAAGGGGGAGGGATACTTCGGGGGCTACGAGGGCGATTTCAGATGCCTTCTTCAGATCAAGGGCACATCGGTCGGAATTCGAGTGGCGAAGACAGGGCGGAAGGTAAATGTGGAAATGGTGGAGGAAGCCGGGGAGAACGAGAAAAGCTATGACGTTGTCTATCGAACGCGGGCGTCCTACCTGCGACAGAGCCTGGCCACCCCGTATGGACACGAAACGCTGTTTGTGGGCTCTGGGGGAATCTTCGAATTTCGCGATCGGTCCGCTCTCGGAGCCGGGATCCATCGAGAGCTGATGACCATGCTCAGGCCATTCGACGGCGGTGCCGTTCGTCGTTCAGTGGCCAAGTCGGGAGTCATCGCCGCGGCCAAGCGCAGCCTCAAACGCCTACTTGGTATGTCATCCTCGGACTTATACGATCTCGAGAAATGGACCATATTCCACAGGATCGACTGATCGGCGAGCCCAGCCGCTTTCGGGAAGGCAATCAGGAAGCGCGAGGAGCCCAGTGGCCTCCCATTCAGACATGATTACGAGGGCTTGATCGATCGGTTGCAGGGCGCGCGAAAGGTCTTGCATTGACCTGCAAATATATCGGAGCGCGGCAAGCCAGTAGAGTCCGCTGGCGTCCTGGCAGGATTAAAAGCTTGATCGACACGTTTGTAAGCTAGATCGAGCAGCGGATCTTTGGTGATCTCACGTTGTTTGGCGAGTTCCATTCCTCATCTAGCAGCACGGAGCAATGCGCGGCTTCAAACGCTAGTTGGAATCTCGTGCGGGGACCTCTGCGATCTGGAGAAATGGACGGTCTTCGGAGAATCAGCTGGTCGGTGAGTATCGCGCAGACGTCAGCCGGAGGGGCCTTGCTTCAGGGAAGCATCACCAAAGCTTGATCGACAAGTTGAAGCGCACGCGAGACCTCTTGTACCGACCTGCTAATATACTCGGAGCGCTGCAGGCCCGTATTGTCCACTGGGAATCTGGCGAGGTGCCAGGCCTCATCCACCCTTTTATGAGCGAGCTTGAGGAGTGGATCTTGGAATGATGTTTCACGCTGCATCTGGAGCTCCATCCCCCACCGGGCAGCGCGGACCAAGATGTAAGCCTGACGCGCATTCTGATGCACCCGGGGATCGACAGGGATGGAGTCGTCGACCGGGAGAGCCTGAATTTCACGGAGCGTCCTCCGACCCAGTACGGAGAACTGGCGGAGCTGGGCTTTGTAGACGGCGGGATCACGGCTGGGTTGCGGATCCTCTTGACCGTGAACTGATGCAGCCGACGTCAGGAGCATGGAGAAACCGACGAGTGCGACGACGCCCGAACGCAGTAGCGATCGCTCCATAATGCATTGTCCATTGATGTGCCCGTAAAGACAAGAAAATCCTGACCCGAGTGCGCCACCGATGAAGCATGCTCTCTTCCTCGCCTACCACTATCCTCCAGAGAGTAGCAGCAGCGGGGTCCTGCGGACCCTGAAGCATACGCGCTACCTTGGACGATTCGGATGGCGCGTGACAGTCCTGACCCTCAACCGAGAAGCCTATGACGTGACCGATCCGAAGCTCGAAGAGCAGATCCCGGCAGATGTGCGCGTGGTCCGAACTCGCTTCATCGACGTCAAGAGGCACTTCGCCATTCGGGGAAGCTATCCCTCATTTTTGGCCATCCCCGATCGCTGGATCGGCTGGTGGCCCTGGGCCGTGGCGGCAGGGCGGCGGGCGGTGAGAGATGACCGGGTGGATCTGATTTACTCCACGAGCCCCCATGCGACCGCGCACCTCGTCGGGTTGGCGCTTTCTCGCCCCGCCGGTATTCGGTGGGTCGCCGACTTCCGTGATCCATGGTACGAGGAGCCTCCGGAACCGGGGACGACAAGGATTGCTCAGTGTGCCGCACGCAGGCTGGAGCGTCTTGTCGTGCGACGGGCCGACCGGATCATGGCGAGCACCGCGCGTCTTCGAGATACGCTCGCGGGCCGGTACTCATGGGAGCCGAGGGAGAAGTTCGTTGCCATCCCGAACGGATACGACGAAGAGGACTTCTCGCTTGCTGCCCCGCCATCGAGGCCGTCATCGGACGAGCTGCTCATCGTGCATGCAGGGAACATCAATGGCAGTTTCCGTGATCCCCGCCCCGTGCTGGAGGCGGTGCGTCGGGCCGGAGAGGCGGGACTGGTCGAGCTCAAGCGCATCCGGCTTCGCTTCCTCGGCGGCGGTCCGTTCGGGGAATCGTCGGAGATGAAGAAGGCGGTCGAGCGCGCGGGTCTTGCGTCCAGAGTGGAGTTTCTTCCGCGCGTGTCGTATGCCACGTCCTTGGCGGAGCTGAGCAGGGCGGGCATGCTGCTCCTGCTGCAAGCGTCCCCGGACACCGTAGATCTCGTCCCCGCCAAGCTGTTCGAATATCTCAGAGCCGGTCGGCCCGTGCTCGCGCTCGTGCCGGATGGCGCGACCGCCGAGATCATGCGGGACGTGGGAGGCGGGTGGGTCGTGAATCCAGCTGACGGTAGCGCGCTGCGTGATGCCATCGTCACGGCCTACCGGGCGTGGGTGAGCGGCAGCCTCGATTCAGTGACGGCCGATCAGCCCGCGCTGCAGAAGTTCAGCCGAGAGCGCCTGGCCGCGCAGCTGGCGGGGCACTTCGATGCTCTGTTCGCCCCGGGTCGCTGACGTATCCGCAGCCGAGCGTCCTCGGCGGTAAACGTCCGCTCGATCTCGAACGTCTGGCCGAGCTCGATGTCACGGAACCCGAGCTCTGCCACCTTCGGTCTCGGTCCGATCATCTGGTCCCGCCGACTGTCCAACACGGCCTATGCGTCGCCGCCCCCGCCTGTCTCCTGAACTCCTTGGCATCCATGCCCTGCTTGACGAGTATGTCGGGGGGCGTGGGCCGGATGATGCAGTCTTTGAGGGCCTGCTCCATGGCCTCCTTATTACTCACTCCGGCCTCGGCCAGCCGATTTTCGCTCTAAGGGGCACCTGGACGGACCGCCAGGGCAGCACCCGCGTCATGGCGCGCTCTAGAGGTCCGGGCGGCCGACGTCTGGCGGGCTTCACCGACTTTGTGGGGCACGTGTCTTTCAGATAGGGCTGATCTTCCCAGCACCCGTCGTGGATAGGATGCTGCAACTTCTTGTAGATCGCGAAGCGGCCTGACCAGTGTCGCGTGACTTCCTGCCATTTCGGGTCGGCACGCATGAAATCCACCAGGATCGTGCCTGACGCGATATTCGCGTCGTCAACAACCATCCAGCCCCCGATCTTGAGCTTGTCTGCGGTGTAAAACCAGTCGATGAACGGCATGGGAAAGGCGTGGTCGCCGTCAATCAGCACCAGGTCGAGGGGCGGCAGGTCCGCGGTTGGCCAATAGTCGTGCGATCGTGCCACCTCGGTGCGCAGGGGGCCCCTGTCGACGCCATGCTCATGGCAGAAGTTGCGGATTGCCTCGAACTCGTCCGGCGCCGGGGAGACGGCGATGTGCTGCGCCACTTGCTTCCGCAGGATGACCAGGGTGCTCAAGCCAGAGCCGGTCTCCAGCGTCACATGACCTGGATTGAGCGACTCGTCCAGGAACGTGGCCAGATCTTGGGTGTATGCCCATGGTGACGCTCCGCCCGGCGTGGATGAGCGGTTTGTCCTTCATGAGCTGGGTCAATGAGATCAACGAAACTCCTTGGCATCGATGCTGTGCTTGACGAGCATGTCGTGGAACGTGGGCCGGCTGATGTCGAGCACCCGGGCCGCCCGGCTGATGTTGCCGCGGCTCCGCACGAGGGCATTGACGATGAGCCGCCGCTCGCTCTGGTCGCGCGCCTCCCGAAGGGTGGGGAGCGCGTCGATCACGGCGGAGGGATTCAGGTCGAGGTCCGCGGACCCGATGATCCGGCTGGTCGCCATGATGACGGCTCGGTGGACCTTGTTCTCGAGCTCGCGGATGTTGCCCGGCCACTGGTACTTGACGATGGCCTCCAGGGCCTCGGGGCTGAAGCGAACCTTGCGCTTGAGGGCCTGGCCATTGCGCCGGAGGAAGGCATTGGCGAGGAAGACCACGTCCTCACCGCGCTCGCGGAGCGGCGGCAGGTGGATGGTGACCACGGAGAGTCGATAGTAGAGATCCTCGCGGAAGCGGCCGCCGCGCAGGGCTTCGTCGAGGCTCTGGTTGGTGGCCGCCACCACGCGCACGTCGATGGGGATGACCTCGCGACCGCCCACCCGCTCGATCTCGCGCTGCTGCAGGAAGCGCAGCAGCTTCACTTGGAGGGGCAGGCTCATCTCCGTGATCTCGTCCAGGAAGAGGGTGCCGCCGGTGGCCATCTCGATCTTGCCCTTGCGCTGGGCGTGGGCGCCCGTGAACGAGCCGCGCTCGTGGCCGAAGAGCTCGCTCTCCAGCAGGGTCTCGGGGATGGCCCCGCAGTTGATGGCCACGAACGGCGCGCTGCGCCGCGGGCTGTGCGAGTGAACGGCCCGGGCCACCAGCTCCTTGCCCGTGCCGCTCTCCCCCTCGCAGAGCACGGTGGCATCCGTCTTGGCCACGCGCTGGATGACCCCGAAGATCTCGCGCATCTTGGGCGTGGAGCCGAGAATATCCGTGAAGCGGATGGAGTCCTCCTGCTGCTTGGCCTGCTCCTCGCTCTCCCGCTCGAGCTGGCGCAGGTAGGAGGCGCGGCGGAGCACCACCTTGAGGTCGTCGAGATTGACCGGCTTCAGGTGGTAGTCGAAGGCCCCGCGCTCCACGGCGGTCACGGCATTGGCGCGATCGCCATTGCCCGTGATGATGATGACCTTGGCATCCGGAGCGACGGCGAGGATGTCCTCGAGCGCGCGGAGCCCCTCCTCGGCCGTGTCGGGAGTGGGGGGAAGCCCCAGATCCAGCGTCACGATCTCCGGAGGCGCCTCCTGGACGGCGGCGGCGGCCCGTGTGCGATCTCCCGCCACGGACACGTCGTACTCGTCCTGCAAGGCGTACGTCAGCTGGGTGCGGATGTCCTCGTCGTCCTCGATGATCAGCAAGCGTTCGCGTTCCATCGATCAGTGCCTCCCCTTCAATGTGATGATGGCCGGGCGGAGGCGGCGAGTTGGTCGCCGCCCGCCACCAGGTCTTCGAGCCGCTCCAGGAGCCGGCTCCAGTTGTGGTTTGATTCGACACATGCGCGGCCGGCCGCGGCAAAGCGCTCGCGGGCGGCGGGATCTCGAAGCAGGGTGACGACATCGCGGCTGAACTCCCGGGCATCGGCGGCGACGAGCAGGTCTTGCCCCGCCACCGCGCTGATGCCCTCGAAGGCCGCGGGGCTGGCGACCACGGGCACACGCATGGCCATGGCCTCCAGCACCTTGTTCTGCAGGCCACGGGCGACGCGCAGGGGCGCCACGGCCACCGCAGCGGAGTCGAAATAGGGTCGGACGTCCTCGACCCGGCCCGTCACGACGACGCGATCGCCGTCCGCCAGGCGGCGGACGGCGGGACTGGGATCCATGCCCACGATGTAGAGCCGGGCGTCCGGAATTTCGCGGCGGATCCTCGGCAACACGGCGGCGACCAGGTGCCGGACGGCGTCCACGTTGGGCCGGTAGGACATGTTGCCGGTGAAGATGATCCGGTTCCGGGTGTAGCCGCGGCCCGAGGTGGGAGCGGGCTGGAAGTACTCCAGGTCCACCCCGTTCGGGATCACGGAGATGGGCGTGCGCACGTACGAGGCGAGCTCGTCGCGCTCGCGCGGGGCATTGACCGAGCACGCGTTGAACTGGGCGCCCAGCCGGCGCTCCGCCTCGCGCACCCGCTCGCCCTCGACCCGGAACCCCCACGAGAAGGGGAAGGAAGCCGTCTTCGAGTACTCCATCCACTTCGCGGAGTCCGCATCCCCGAAGTCCATCACCTTCCGGGAGCCCCGGTGCGTGGCGACATAGGGCCCCATGGAGGAGCAATGGACGAGGATGGCGTCGAAGCCGCGCGTGGCGAGCAGGCGCTGGACGCTCCGCGCGAGGGCGGGTGAGTGGAAGTAGCCGAAGGTGGCCGGCCGTCCCGTGAGCCCGAAGAGACCGAAGCGGGCCCAGCTGCCGAGCCACGACACGCGCCCCACGTGCAGGTCGGGGCAATACCGGCGGAGCTCCTGGGCATCGGCCCACTCCTGGGGCGTGCGCGCCAGCGTGGCCACCGTCACCTCGTGAGACCGCGAGAGGTGGCGGATCATGTTGAACGGACGGATCTTCCCTCCGCGCTTGGGCGGATAGGGCATCCGGTGGCAGAGGAAGAGGATCTTCATGGCGAGGCGAAGGGGGCACCCAGTGGCGCGTAGCGAAGGCCCGCCACGTCATGAAATTCCTGGATGTCGAAGAGGCGCCAGCTGTCGAACAGGAAGGCCGGCGCTCGGAGGCGACGGGCCAGGGCCGGGATACCGGCGCTGCGATAGCCGGGGTGGTTGTTCATGATGATGACCCCGTCGGCGTTGTCGAAGCCCTCCTCGAGCGTGCAGGCGCGGACCCCGAGGTCGGCGATGACCTTCTCCGGCGTGACGAAGTCGTGCCCCCAGATCTCGACGCGGGAGGACTGCAGCCGGCGCATGAGAGGGATGGCCGCCGATCCGCGGATGTCTTCCGTGGCCGGGCGCCCCTTGAAGGCGAAGCCCGTGATGAGGACCTTGGCGCGGGCCGGGGAGCGGCGAAGGCGGCGCAGCTCGTCGATGATGCGCGTGGCCACGTGATCGGGCAGGGCATGGTTGATCTTCCGCGCTTCCTCGATGACGCGCGGCTTGAAGTCGATCTTCTTGAGGCTGTCGATCAGGATCAGCGCGTCCTTCTCCAGGCACGGGCCGCCCACGAAGCCTGGCTGGGCCACGTTGGAGCGCGCATAGTCCACGTTGGCGGCATGGATCATCTCCGCCGCCGACAATCCCATCCGCTCCGCGATGAGGGCGACCTCGTTGGCGAAGGCGAAGGTGAGATCGCGATAGGTGTTGTTGATCAGCTTGATCATCTCGGCCGTCTCGAGGGAGGACACCCTCACGATCTTTGGCGTGATCAGCCGGAAGAGCGCCTCGGCCCGGTCCGCGCTCTCCTCGTCGAGCCCGCCCACGATCTGGGGGAGGGAGCGCATCTCCGGGATCGCCTTGCCCTCGATGGTCCGCTCCGGGCAGAAGGCGAGGCCGAACCGTCGAGCCGCGCGGGTGATCTCGGGCAGGACGACGCTCCGCGTGGTGCCGATGCTGACCGTGCTTCTCAGGATGATGAGCGGGTTCTCCCCGAACCCCGGGGCGATTCGCTGCACGGCCATCCGGACTCGCTCGAGATTTGGCCGCTGCATCCCGGCTTCGAGAGGCGTGCCGACCGTGATGATGTAGACGTCCTGACCCGCGGGCGGGCTCGAGGTCAGGGTCAGCCTCTTGTGGAGATGTTTCGCGAGGAGCTCGTCCAGCCCCTCTTCGCGGAAATCCGTGCTGCCCGTCGTGTTCACGTGGGTGACGAAATCGTCGTTGGTGTCGTACCCGGTCACCTCGAATCCGACTTCGGCAAGCAGGGCGGCGAGCGGCAGCCCGATGTGGCCGGTGCCTACCACGCAGACTTTCCTGGGTCTATCGATCATGATCAGCTCCTGATGCTCTGTGAGAGTTCGACGAGACGCCCCGTGGCAGCGGCTGGGCGTTGGCCAATGTGTGGTTGACGCCCCGGCGGCGATCCCGCCGGGCGGCTCTCAGCGCGCTCATCTGACGGTCTCCCGGCCGAGGGCGGCATAGACGGTGGGCGCCAACCCTGCGGCGGCGGCGAGCCCGTCCGCCATCTCCACATCCGTGGAAGCCGGAGTCGCGATGCGAACCAGGATCGACTCCGCGCGCCGGGCAAAGATCATGTCGCGCATCAGGGCGAGTCGGAAGCGGTACTCGTTTCCGAACACGCGGTTGCCCATCTGGTGCCAGTACACGACGAGCAGACGCCGCGAGTCTTGGTGGAGGACGACGGCGGGAAGCGCCGTCGTCCCCACGGAGGGCCCGCCCAGCGGCGCGGCAAACGAGACGGGCTCGATGAGATTGACGCCACGCTGGGGGTAGATCTTGTTGACGGATGCCTGCCGCGCCTCGTCATTCTGGCCAACGAACAGCCCCACCGATACCCAGGCGACCTGACGGCCATGGCGATACGTTCGACGCACCGACAGCGTTTCATTGGGGTCCGACGGCAAGGTTTCCTCCGGGACGTTCCCGCCCTCGGACCATGCGCCGAGCGTCGGGGGAAACGCGAGCACGGAAACCGAGTTCTCGGCGCCTCTCACCGATGGGGCCATCTGAAGGACGATGGCCGCCCCGGCAAAGAGGATCAAGGTCACGCCGAGCCGCCAGCTCACCCTCATGGCGGGGCCTTTCTCCAGACACGCGTCAGAAGCGCGTCGAGGGCGACGAGCAGGAGGACGGTGGCGAGAAAGACCGAGGTGCCGTTGAACTTGTGGATCACGTTGTTGAGCGCGATGGGGCCAAAGTAGTAGGCGCTGAGCGATGTGAGGATGAGGCGGACGAGGTTCGAGAGAAGTCCGAGGGGGGCCGCGGCGAGCGTGAGGGCGACACGGCTCCAGGCCGGCCGCGCCTGCATCTGGGCATAGGCGGCGCCGAGAGCGAGGAGGGCGGCGATGGCGGGGACGCTGCTGCACTCGTCGGCCACCTCGAGCGTCATGTTCGGAAGATGAAGCAACACGCCGTCCCGGAGAATGGGCACGCCGAGCCATCCGAGGGCGGCGGCGGTGAGACCGGCGTCGAACAGACGCGACTGGTACGTGAGCACCTTGAGCGTCACATAGGGAAGGGGAATCATGAAAAGCAGGTAAGCGATGGCCAGCCACGTGTGACGGGCCACGCTCGTCCCCCCCAGAAAGATGACCGTTCCCAGCAACACGATGGGCAGGGACAGTCTCGCGACGAATGACTCCCCCCCCAGCGATCCGATGACCAGCATGGAGAGCCCGAAGGCTATAACGGGCAGGCCCGCTAGGGATCCCTCGAGGGGAGTTTCGGCGAGAACGTGTCGCTGGCGCCACAGGAGATAGGCGGAGATGAGGGGTACCGCGAAGCCGTGAGAGAGGCTCGGGAATTCAGCCCACTCTGCGGCCATGCCGACCACGAGGGGAGCATAGAGCCCCAGGGCTGCCGCCACCGCGACGGCCAGCGCGAGCCAGGGAAGGCGATGAGCGACGCGCAGGGCGGGACCATCAGCGACTTTTTCTCGGACGCCCGCGCCGTTCCCGGATTGGGGCTCGGCCACCACTCCGTCGCCGACCTTTTCACGGACCACGAGCTCGGTCACGCCTTCTCCTCCGGGAACAGGAGAGTCACGGTGGTGCCCTGTCCCTCCTGACTCGAGACGTCGATGCGGCCGCCGTGAGCCGTGATGATCTCGCGCGCCTGGTACAGACCTATGCCCCAGCCGCCCTTCTTCGTGGTCTGAAATGGCACGAAGAGCGAGTTTCGTATGAACTCTTCGGTCATGCCGCAGCCGGTGTCGGTGACGGCACAGGCCACCATCTCGTCCTGACGGCAGACGGAGAACGTGATGGTGCCTTCACCGTCCATGGCCTCGGTGGCGTTGGTGAGCAGATTCTGTATGACTCGCTGGATGACGTCCGTATCCCCCCGGATGAAAGGCACGGGATTGAGGTCGAGAACCAGGCCCAGGCGCGGATTCATGGGGATGGAGCCCACGGTGTCGCGGACGAGCTCGTCCAGGGGCACGCTCTCGAAATCGAGGTCGCTCGCCGCCTGACGGCTGGAGAGCCGGCCCACGAGCTTCTGCATCCGCTCGACCGTACGGGTGAGGGTCGTGAGGGCGCCCACCCGGAATTGTGGATCGTCGAAGTGCTGCCGCGCGTTCTGGCTCAGCATCGAGAGCGCCGAGACGGAGTTCTTGAGATCGTGGATGATGAATGACGAGAGCCGGTTGAAGGCCTCGAAGGTACGGGCCTGGGCCAGGCGCTCGGAGAGCTGAACGGTCGCGATAGCGCTGCCCGCTTGCTCGCCGAGCGTGGTGAGGAGATCCAGGTCTTCCTGTGTATAGAGGGCGCCGGTCTGCTCGGATCCGACCAGCAACACGCCGACGAGCCGTCCGTGGGTGTGCAGGGGGACGGCCAGGACGAGGCCCCCGGCAAACAAGGCTTCCGCGTGACCATTCCCGAGCTCGGCCACGTAGCGGGCTTCGGCCGTCTTCTGGCGGGAGAGGAAATCGTCGGCAGTCGCGGCAAGCGTTTTCGGGACGGGCCCGGCGTTGAGCACGGTGTGCAGCCGAAGGGCGCCGTCAGCTTCGTCCGCCAGATACAGGGCGGCCTTCCGGGTCCCGATGGTGTCGGTCACGCTGCGGAGCAGCTGAGCGGCGAGCCCGTCCAGGGTGACTCGCGCCGTCAGACTCGCCGTGAAGGTCTGCCACTGCTGGCGGTAGTCGTATTTCTCCGCGTAGAAGTTGGTACTGATATATCGCTTGACCCGCCAGCGCAGGTTCTCCGAGAGCGCGAGGGCGGCCAGCCCCATCACCGCGGCAAAGACGACCAGAGTGCCGAGCAGCGCGGCTTCCGGAATGCCCAGGGCGTTCAGAAGCCATCCCGCGGCGCCGGCCAGGAAGAGATAGAGACCGCACAGACCCACCACGATCGACCGGTAGACCAGGTGTCGCGAGACCGTCAGGTCCGTGCGGAGGATATCCGAGCGAAGCAGCCCGACCGCGACGAACAGCTCGCCGATGATCAGGGCGATGGTGCCGACGAGGAGGCTGTGCCGATCCCACACGTGAAAGAGCAGAATCTGGCCGAGCAGATAGAACCGGACGGCAAAGATGCCCCCGAGACCCAGGGCCAGGTACTTGAGCCGCCACCGGACGGAGCCGTGTGAATTGCGCAGACAGGGTTCGAGTCCGTACAGCACCGCGATGGTGGCGAGCAGCTCGACGGCGACTCCGCCCTGGCCGAACACGCTGAGCTCGGCGTACTGGAAGGGCCCCAGGACGTTCGGCACGAAGAAGAAGGCCCAGAAGACGTTGATACCGGCGACCGCGGCGAGCCCCGCGCTCCCCAGGGCCATGGAGAGCCACCAACCGCGCGGCACGCGAGCGTCAGCCTCGCGGCCGGCCAGAAAGGCGAAGAAGCACCAAGGGATCGGGGTGAGGAGCGCCGCCGACTGGAGCGCGGCCACCCATCGGGCGTGGCCCTCATCCGTCTGGGAGTAGAACAGCAGCCCGAGGACGAGCAGCGATTCGAGGGCGAACGCGATCATCCCGGCGGCGAAGGTGACCTGCCGCGCGCGTCTGGGGGGTCGGAGCAACGAGATCCCGGCCAGGACCAGGCTGATGACGACGGCGATGAGAGGCGCGCCGGTCAGCATGCTTTCGCGCCCACCAGGTATTCGCGAAGCCAGAGCTCGAGCACCATGAGCGCCCAGATGTGATGCGCGTGATCTCTCCAGCCGGTCTGATGCTCGTCCCACATCCGCTTGACGGCCTCGGGCCGGACGTATCCACGGTGCGCGGTCTGGGCGGAGAAGAGGAGATCGCGGGCCATGTCGCGCAGCTCGCCTCGGAGCCACGCGCCCAAGGGGATGGAGAAGCCCTGCTTGCGCCGGTTCACGTCGAGGCTTGGCAGGCGCCCGGCCAGGTGACGCTTGAGCAGGAACTTGGACACCGCCCCGCGATACTTGAGCTCGGGGGGCAAGGCGGCGGCAAACTCCACGACCTTGTGATCGAGGAGCGGGGACCGCACCTCGAGCGAGCACGCCATGCTCATCCTGTCCACCTTCACCAGGATGTCGTTGTGGAGCCAGGTTTTGAAGTCCACGTAGAGCACTCTCGAGAGGGGGTCCATGTCTCGGCCCCGCTCGAAGTGACGGGCGAAGGCATCGAACGGATCGTGGTGGCGCGTCTCCGCCAGGAACTCCGGAGAGCAGATCGACTGCTTTTCGTATTCCCGGAAGATGGACAGATCGTTGAAGTAAGCGCGCTCGAACGACTGCCCCAGGTTCAGCAGCACGAGCTTCCAGCGCAGGGGGCGTGGGATCCAGTCGGCGCGAGGGTAGATGCGACCGAGGGGGGTGAGGACAGCCCGGCGCACCGGCTCGGGGAGGAGCGGACGGAGCCGGCTCTCCAGCCGATGGACGCCATAGCGGCGATCGTAGCCAGCGAAGATCTCGTCCCCCCCGTCGCCTGATAGCGCCACCGTCACCTGCTCACGCGCCGCCTTGGAGACGTAGTAGGTGGGGAGGGCGGAGGAGTCGGCGAAAGGCTGGTCGAGATGCCAGACGAGCCGCGGCAGATCCTCGACGGCGTTGGGCCGCACGAGAACCTCGTGGTGCTGGCTGCCCACGGCCTGGGCGACCAGGCGGGCGTGTTCGAGCTCGCTGTGGGTGCGCTCGGCGAAGCCCACGCTCGTCGTCACCAGCGGCCGGTCCGACTGACGGGCCATGGAGGCGACCACGGCCGACGAGTCGATGCCGCCGCTCAGAAATGCTCCGAGGGGGACGTCGGCCACCATACGGACTCTGACTGCCTCGTCGAAGATGGGGGCGAAGGCCTCGAGGGCCTCCTCCGGGCGCGACGGACCCGTGGGCCGGAAGTCCACGTCCCAGTACTCGTGAAGGCTCGACTGTCCGCGCTCCCAGACGAGGAAGTGGGCCGGCGGAATCTGATAGATGCTCTGGAACACCGTGCTCGGGCTCGGAATGTTCCCGAAGGAGAAATAGTCGCTGAGAGACTCAAGGCTCAGCCGGCGCTTGATGCTCTGATCCTGCAGTAGCCCCTTGATCTCGGAGGCGAAGACAAGACGCTCTCCGTCCGCGTGATAGTAGAGCGGCTTCTTCCCGGCCCGGTCCCTCGCCAGGAGCAGGCGCCGCCGCGAGTCGTCCCAGAGCACGAACGCGAACATCCCGCGCAGCCGCTTCACGCAATCGACTCCCCACTCCTCGTAGGCGTGAACGATCGACTCCGTGTCCGAGCGCGTCTTGAACACGTGTCCGCGGGCCGACAGCTCACGCTCCAGCTCCTTGAAGTTGTAGATCTCGCCGTTCAGGATGACGGCGCACGTGCGGTCCTCGCCATAGATCGGCTGGTCTCCGCCGGCCACGTCGATGATGCTGAGCCGACGGTGGCCGAGTCCCACGCCGGGTCCAAGATGGACGCCGCCGGCGTCGGGGCCGCGGTGGCGCATGACGCCGGTCATCCGATCCAGGAGCTCGCGGTCCACGGGGTGGCCGGCGTCCACGAAGGCAAAGCCCGCGATGCCGCACATGCTAGGCGGCCCTCGTCTCGGCGCCCGGGCTCTTGTCGGCCCAGCGCCGCATCCAGAGCTCGAGGCACAGCAGGGCCCACAGGCGCGCCGAGCAGTCCCGGGAGCTCGGTGCGGAACCAGGCTCCCAGAGGCACCCCGAACCCCATCTTCCGACGGGTGAGAATCTCCGCGGGAAGCCGGGTGGCCATGGCTTGCTTGAGGATGTATTTGCCCGTTCCGTCCCGCAGCTTGAGCGAGCTGGGGATCGTCGCGACGAACTCCATGAGGCGGTGGTCGAGAAGCGGCACGCGTGTCTCCAGTGACACCGCCATGCTCGTCCGGTCGACCTTGGCCAGGATGTCGTCGGGCAGGTACATGTTGATGTCGATGTGCTGGAGGGTCGAGATCGGATCCAGGGCCCCATCCTGGGCGACCAGCCGCGCCAGGGACGCCGGTGCCGACACGAGCGAGGCGACGGGGGCCCAGTCGTCGGACAGCGCGCGGCGGAGCGTCTCGAGCCGCTCGTGAGTGATCAGGCGGGCGTACCGCTCGAGCGGAGCGGCCCCGTGGAGCCCTGTCCAGGCCTGACCGGGGGCTCCCACCGGCAGCAGTCGCGAGGCCAGACGAAGCAGGGGCCGGGCGAGCCGGGCGGGGTTGTGGTCCATGCGAGCGGCCAGGGCGAGGGCCTGAGCGTAGCGCCGGTAGCCCGCGAAGCTCTCGTCTCCCCCGTCTCCGGAGAGGGCCACGGTGACGTGCTCGCGAGTGATCTTGGACACGTAGTAGGTCGGTATGGCGGAGGCGTCCGCGAAGGGCTCGTCGAGATGCCAGGCGAGCTTGGGCAGCACATCGAGCGCCGCGGGCTTCACCACCAGCTCGTAGTGATCCGTTCCGTACCGGGCCGCCACCTGGCGCGCGAAACGGAGCTCGTCGAAGTCGGCCTCGTCGAAGCCGATGGAGAAGGTGCGGATGGGCGTGGGCGAAGCCTCGGCCATGAAGGCCACCACGGTGCTCGAGTCCACTCCGCCGGAGAGGAAGGCCCCGATGGGCACGTCGCTGACCATGTGGCTCCGCACGGCATCCGCGAGCTGGGCCTGGAGCCGCTCGATCCACTCGTTCTCGGCGATCCCGGCCTCGGGAGCGAACCGGAGCCGCCAGTAGCTGGAAATCTCTGGCGCTCCGCCATCCAGCGGCAGGACGAGGATGGAGGCCGGCGGGAGCTTCCGGATCGACGCGAAGATGGTTCGGGGAGACGGGACGCAATGATAGGTCAGGTACTCGGCGAGGGCCTCGCGGTCGAGGTCTCGCGACACGGTCGTGTCCTCTATGATCCCCTTGATCTCCGAGGCGAAGAGCAGGCGCCGTCCGTCCCACGAGTAGACGAGGGGCTTGATGCCGACCCGATCTCTGGCGAGCACGAGGCGGCGCGCCCGCTCGTCGAGGATGGCGAAGGCGAACATGCCGCGGAGCCGGTTCACGCAGGCCGGGCCTTCCGCTTCGTAGGCACGGAGTATGACTTCCGTGTCCGACTGCG
>WNFD01002757.1_pt1 | contig 25689 bp, 25 predicted proteins | sample 5400491 | NCBI WGS metagenome assembly WNFD01 (sample SAMN13153343, study PRJNA577476) | soil metagenome | isolation source: 120 cm saprolite under Douglas fir tree site 2 hole 2 replicate 2 | place: USA:California | collected 2015-04-18
GGTGAGCACGTGCGCGTCCCGGCCGGCGAACACCTCGCGGTACATCTGGAGCAGGAACTCGTGGTTGCGCGGGCCGCAGATGAAGTGCCGGCCGCCGGGGCCGTAGCGGGATCCGGGGCGGGGCCGCGTGTCGGGCAGGGACGTGTCCTTGCTGATCATGTTGATGACGTCCATGCGGAAGCCGTCCACGCCGCGGTCGAGCCACCAGCGCATCATGGCGTAGACGGCCCGGCGGACCTCGGGGTTCTCCCAGTTCAGGTCGGGCTGCTTGGGGGAGAAGATGTGCAGGTAGTACTGGCCGGTCTTCTCGTCCCAGGCCCAGGCGGGGCCGGAGAAGAGTGACTCCCAGTTGGTGGGTTCGGCGCCCGGGGTGCCAGGGACGGCGCCGGGGCGGGGGTCGCGCCACCAGTACCAGTCGCGCTTGGGGTTGTCGCGGCTGGACCTGGACTCGGTGAACCAGGGGTGCTCGTTCGAGGTGTGGTTGACCACCAGGTCCATGACCAGCTTCATGCCGCGGGCGTGCAGAGCGGCGATCAGCTCGTCCAGGTCGGCCAGCGTGCCGAACAGCGGGTCGATGTCCTGGTAATCGCTGATGTCGTAGCCATTGTCGTCCATCGGCGACCGGTAGACCGGGGACATCCAGACGACATCCACGCCCAGGCGCCGCAGGTAATCCAGGTGGCTGAGCACGCCGCGCAGGTCTCCGACGCCGTCCCCGTCGGAGTCGGCGAAGCTCCGCGGGTACACCTGGTAGACGACCCACTGCCGCCAGTCGGCAGGCTGAGGACCAGACAAGATCTTAGGACCGAACGAGGCGGGCGATTGCCTCGGACGCTTCCTTCACCTTGTCGCTGGCTTCGGGCCCGCCCTCTTCGATGGCCTGGGCGACGCAGTGGCCCAGGTGGTCCTCGACCAGCCCGAGGGCGACGGCTTGCAGCGCCCGGGTGACGGCGGACACCTGGGTCAGGATGTCGATGCAATAGGTGTCGGATTCCACCATCCGCTGCAGCCCGCGCACCTGACCCTCGATCCGCCGCAGCCGCTTGAGGTAAGCGTCTTTGTCCTGCGTATACCCGCGCATGATTTAACTGTAAGGGCTGGGGGCGACCGGGGTAACCTCGCGACATGCGCGACGACACCATCGCGGCCTTCCTGGACAAGCTGGCCGCACGAGTTCCTGCTCCCGGCGGCGGCGCCACCGCCGCCCTGCACGCCGCGCAGGCCGCGGCGCTGATCGCCATGGTCGCCCGGTACAGCGACGGCGCCCGCTATGACGCCGAAACGATCGGCCGCATCGTCACCGAAGCCGACGAGCTCAGGGACGACGCGCTGGCGCTGGCCGAGGCGGATGCCGACGCATTCAGTGCGGTGGCCGAGGCGTACCGGCTCCCACGGGAGACGGAGCAGGAACAGAAGGACCGTTCGGCCTCAATATCCTCAGCCCTGGCCGGCGCGGCACGGCCTCCCGCCGATGTAGTGCGTACGGCGCTGCTCCTCATCAGGCTGGCCGAGGACCTGCTGCCGGCCGGGAACCGCAACATGATCACGGACGTGGCCGCCGCGGCCGTGGCGGTGCGTGCCGCCGCGGGCGCCGCGCGGCTCTTCATCGAGGTCAACCTGAAGGGGATCACCGACCCGGTGCTCCGGGACGAGTTCGCGGCCACCGCCGCGGTGGCCGACACGGTCACCGCCCGCGCCGACCAGCTCGTCGCGGCGGTCCGCGAGGAGATCAGCGGATGAGCTCCGGGCACCAGCTGACCGGGCGCCAGCTGCCCGGACGCGAGCTGGCGGCGGAGATCCGGGCGTCGACGGCGGGCCTGGCGGCGGAGCTCACCGCCGCCGGGCGGCCGCCGCGCCTGGCGGTGGTCACTGCCACCGCCGACGAGGTCAGCGCCTGGTACGTTCGGTCGCTCGCGTCGACGGCGGCCAAGGCCGGCATCGCCTGCGACGTCACCGACCTCGTCCCGGACGCGCCCGAGCGGCCGGAGTCCCAGGAAGCCCCGGAGTCTCAAGAAACCGCGGTGGCCGGCATCCGGGCGGCGCTGACCGCGCTGAGCCGCGACCCGGCGGTGCACGGGATCCTGCTGCAGACCCCGCTGCCGGGCGGCGCGCGGCTGGCCGAGCTGGCCGGTGCTATCGATCCGGCGAAAGACGTCGACGGCGCCAACCCCGTCTCGCTCGGCCGGTTGATGACCGGGCTGCCGGCCTTCGCGTCGGCCACCGCCGCGGCCGTGCTGGCGCTTCTCGATCATCACCAGGTGGCGCTGAGCGGGCGCCGGGCGGTGGTGGTGGGCCGTTCGGCGGTGGTGGGCAAGCCGGTGGCGCAGCTGCTGCTCGGCCGCGACGCCACGGTCACCGTGTGCCATTCGCGTACCAGGGATCTGGCCGCCGTCACGAGGGAGGCGGAGGTTCTGGTGGTGGCCGCGGGCCGCGCCGGGCTGATCGGCCCGGGGCACGTCGCGTCCGGCGCGGTGGTCATCGACGTCGGCACCAGCGCCACGCCCGGCGGCGGGCTGGCGGGCGACGTCGACCCTGCGGTGGCCGAGGTCGCGGGCGCGCTCAGCCCGGTGCCGGGCGGCGTCGGCCCGGTGACCACCGCCCTGCTGCTCCACCATGTCACCGAGGCGGCGGCGGCGGCCGGTTAGCTACCCGGGCTATCCGAGCATGCTGCGGTAGACGGCGATCAGCGCCGCCTTCTGCTCATCGCTGAGGCGCTGGTCGGCGCGGATCGCGTCCTCGGTCTCCGGGATGTCCTTCCGATCGGCCGGCGCCCCGTCCGTAGTGGCAGCCATCGCGTCGAACAGTCCGGCCTGGGCGAGCATCGTCTCGGCGGAAAGGTTGAGCGCGTCGGAGATCGCCTTGAGCACGCGCACCGAGGGCTGGTGCAGGCCTCGCTCGACCTGGCTGAGGTAGGGATTGGACAGGCTGGTCAGCTCCGCGAGCTGGCGGAGCGACAGGTTGGCCCGCTTGCGCTGCTCCCTTATGAAGGCGCCGAGTGCCTCCCGCTGCGCCTCCCACAGGTCTGTCACGGCGCACCTCCTATCGCAAACTATAGTACGCGGCAGCCCCGGCGTTTCGGGGCTGCCGCGTACTGCGCCCCCACCCGCAGGCAGGGAGGTCTCGCGAGCTTCGCAGAGCGAAGGCTCACTTCTTGGTGCTGTCCTCGGTGCCCGGCATCAGCGAGCTCGTGGCCTTGAGAACCTCTTCGGCGAACTTGCGCTGGCTGGCCAGCATCTGCTCGGCGAAGTCGTAGGCGCTGGCCACGACCTCCTCCGGCTTGGGCAGCTTGTCGGCGAGCGGCATGTCGACCGAGGGCATCTTGGGGGTCATGGACTGGACGGTCTCGACCCAGGTCTTGATCGCGTCGATGACGCTCTCCTGGCTCTTGCGGATCGTGTTCAGGAACTCGTCCTGCAGGTCCTGCGTGGGGTTGTTAGCCATTTTCCTGCCTCCTCTTGGCTTCGTGCTCTTTGGCTTCGTGCTCTTTGGCTTCGTGGCCCGCGGGCGTCGCGGGCCCTTGGCGTGCCCGTGCCTTACTTGCCGGGGGTCGCCGTCGGCTTGCTCTCGACATTGCCGGGCAGCAGCGGGGCGGTGGCCTTCAGCACCTCGTCCGCGAACTTCCGCTGGCTGGTGAGCAGCTGCTCGGCGAAGTCATAGCCACTGGCCACGACGTCCTGCGGCTTCGGCAGCCGGTCGGCGAACGGCACGTCGACCGAGGGGATCTTGGGGGTGATGGACTGGATCGTCTCGACCGTGGTCTTGATCGCGTCGAGCGCGATCTCCTGGCTCCTGCGGACGACGGCCAGGAACTGGTCCTGCAGGTCCTGCGTGGTGGTGCTGGCCATTTTCTTTGCCTCCCTGTTTGGCTTCTGCTGCTAACTATATCAAGCTTAGCTTGACATGTCAAGCGGATCTGCTTGATTTATGCAGCAAGCGTGTCTGGTATGCGGGTGTGCCGGGTATGCGGGGACTTGCGGGCTGACGGCTCAGCTGGCGTCCGTGGGCTTGGGCGCGCGCCTGGCGGCCGTGGGCTTCGGCGCGCTCGCGGCACGCTTGGCGGCCGGGGGCTTGGGCGCACTCGCGGGCGGAGTAGCCTTCGGCTCGCTCTTGGCGGCCGCGGGCTTCGGCGCGGCCTTGGCCGCCGGGGCCTTCGGCGCGGTGTTGGCCGGGGCCTTGGGCTCGCTCGGCACGGCCGGGGCCTGGGGCTCGCTCTGCACAGCCGGGGGCTTCGGCGCAGTCGCCGCAACCGCCTTCTCGGCAACCGCGGCAGTCTCAGCAACCGCCGCCTTTTCAGCCGTCGCAGTCTTTTCGGCAACCGCTCCGGCGTCGGTCTTGACGGCCGCGGGCTGCGCCTTGACGGGCGTGTCCTTCGTGGCGCTCTTGCCGTTGCCCGGAATCAGCGGCACCGTGGCCTTCAGCAGGTCCTCGGCGAACTTCCGCTGGACGGCAAGCAAGTGCTCGGCGAAGTCGTAGCCACTGGCGACGAGATCCTCCGGCTTGGGCAGCTTGTCCGCGAACGGCAAGGTGACGGACGGCAGCCTGGGGAGCCTGTCCGCGAGCGGCGCATAGAAGGACGGCAGCTTGGGGGTGACGGCCCTGACCGTCTCGGCCCAGGTCCTGATCGCGCGAATCATGGCGTCCTGGCTCTTGCGCGTTGCGGCTAGGAACTCTTCCTGCAGGTCCCGCGTGGGGTTGCTAGCCATGGTGTGTGCCTCCTCATTGACTTCCTCTGCGAACTTTACCAAGCATGATTGAGATGTCAAGCGGCGCGCTTGGCATAAGCAGCAGCGGTGTCTTGACTCCCACGGCAGATGGCCCGCAAACCCGCGGCCCGGTGTGGCGCTGCAGGACTCAGCTGCGACCAGATCGAGATATGCCGGTCCTAGGGGTTCGTGATACCTCGGCCTAATCTTGGGGTATCTAACGGCTAGCGGGGCGCCTAACGTTGCCTCGGAGTGTCTATGCGGAGGTCGGCGATGCGACGCCTGTGGATGTCCTTGCTGCTCGTGCCGGTAGTGGCGCTGGCCGTCCCGACGGCGGCCTCGGCCGCGCCGTCGGCGCGCACGGCCCGGACGGCGCCCGCCGCGGCGGCACGCGCCCTGCAGCCGGGCATGAGCGGCTCGGCCGTCAAGGCCTTGCAGCGGCGGCTGGCCGCGCTGAAGTACTACCCGGGCTCGATCGACGGCCGGTTCGGCACCAACACCCTCGAAGCCGTGTGGGCGTTTCAAGAGGTGCAGGGCCTGCTGCCTGTCCACGATTATGTAAGCTCCGCGATGCAGTGGACGCTGGCCCACCCGCGGGCCCCGAAGGTGCTCGTCCCGCATGGCGGCGCCAACCGGGTCGAGATCAGCCTGTCGCGGGAGGTCCTGGTCCTGTACCACAACAACCAGGTCGAGCTGATCAGCCACGTCTCGACCGGCGGGCACTACTACTACTGCTCCAACGGCGGCTGCGGTTACGCCGTCACCCCGACCGGCAACTTCAGGACGGTCGTCTTCATGCCCGGCTGGATCCAGGTTCCGCTGGGCGAGATGTACAACTCGGTGTTCTTCATCGGCACCGCGTTCGCGATCCACGGCGACACCTACGTGCCGCTGGCGCCCGTCTCGCACGGCTGCGTCCGGATCCCGATGGACATCGCCGCGTTCTTCCACAAGCTGGTGTACGTTCCCGGCGAGCCGGTCTACATCCGCGGCTAAGCCGCGGGCCAGGGGTCCTGCGCTTGCCGGTTGTGCCGCAGTGGAGGCCCTCAGGTGCCTGCGGGTGTCGGCCGTGCGGTGCGGTAGAGGTCGATCAGTTCGCCGGTGGTGGTGGCGTCCTGGGCGGCCTTGTCGTCGCGCCACCGCCCGGTGAACCGGGGGAACCGCATCGCCAGCCCTCTGTCCTCCTTGATCTGCTCCCAGCCGGCGGTGTAGTTCGGTGACAGGGTCAGCTCGGCGCTGAGGATCTCCAGCACGAGCCCGGGCTCGAACCACACGTCGGGGTCCTGGCGTGCGTCGACCCGGGCGGGCCGGGCCGGGCGGGCCAGCGGCGCCAGCCGGGCGGGCAGCGCGGCCAGGTCGGCGTCGGAGAACCCGGTGCCGCACTTGGACACGGCGCGGAAGAGGTCGGCGGCCGGGTCGTAGGCGGCCAGCAGCAGCGCGCCGTACAGGCCGGCGCGGCGGCCGCGCCCGGCGAACGCGCCGACGACGACCAGGTCGACGGTGTCGGACAGCTCGGTGCGGTAGTCCCGCTTGAGCTTGATCCACTGCCAGCCGCGAGCGCCGGCCTGGTAGCTGGCGGCCGGGCTCACCGACTTGTATACCAGTCCCTCGCAGCCGTCGGTCACCGCCTGCTCGAACGCCGCGTCCAGCGCGGCCGGGGTGCTGACCTCGGTGGCGGTGGTGAGCCGCAGCCGGTCCGAGACGGTGATCGCCTCGGCCAGAGCGGCCCGCCGCTGCGGATAGGACAACCTGGTCAGGTCCTGGTCGTCGGCATAGAGCAGCTCGAAGCAGAACAGGCCCACCGGCACGTCGCGCACGGCTTCGGCGATGCCGTGCTTGCGCCGCCGGAACATGACCTCACCGAACGGGCGCAATTCCCCGGCCGAGGCGTCGAAGGCGACGACCTCGCCCTCGAGGATCGCCTCGCGCAGGCCCAGCCCCGCCGCGAGGGTCTCGACGACGTCGGGGAACTGGCGTGCCGATGCCCAGCCGCAATCCCTTGGTGACCAGGCGCAGCAGGTAGCGGGCCTCCAGCGGGGTGGCCTGGGCGAGCAGCCCGGCCAGCAGGTCCAGCTTGCGGCCCTGCGAGCCCGGCCCCTGCGCCTCGGCGATCTGATGCAAGGTGTCCACCACGACCGTGACCGGCAAGCTGGCCGGCCGGTCGGCGGCGGTCACCGTCAGCAGCCGCTCTGCGGCCTGGCCGAGATCACCGGTCTCGCGCAGGCCGGCCGCGACCTGCCCGGGGTCGGTGCCGGTGGCGGTGGCCACCGCACGGACGGCGAGCTTCTCGGCCAGGCCGAGGTCCACCCCGGCGAACTCCGGCGCGATCAGGCCCTGGCACAGGTAGCAGACCGTCGGCAGCAGCTCGTCCGGGGTCCGGGCCAGCAGCGTGGCCAGACGCTCGGTAAGCGCCAGCCGGCCGCCGGCCTGCTCCAGGTCGCGGCAGGCCTCGGCGATGGTCTGGTACTGCACGGTGCTCCCTTCGCTCCGCTCGATGCTCCCTTCGCTCCGCTCGATCATGACACGCCGCGTTTCCGCGGAAACGTCGCGATCGCTCCGTGCAACGCGGGGGCCGGGTTACCGGGGGTAATTCCGGGGGCTTGGGCTCGTGGACCATGGCCAGCGAGCGGGAGAGTTCGATGCAGCCGATGGCTATCGCGATCACGGCGGCGATCTCGGCGACGAGCAGCCATCCTCCCGTCTGCACGGTCTCGTCGAAGACGGTGACCCCGTAGGAGGCGCTGATCAGCGCGTCGCCCAGGGTGAGCGGTGGCTGGACGGCAACGAGTGACCCGGCCTGCAGGGCGTTCTGCAGCAGGAAGAGCGCGCCGACCCCGGCGACCGCGGTCGCGTACAGCTGCCAGGAGGTGAAGAACGGCGCGATCCCCTGCGACAGGGCCGCCACCGCGCTCTTCAGCAGCGTGGCGGTCAGCGCGTAGCCGCAGGCGGCCGCAAGGCCGAACGCCGCCGCGCGCACGTTCCCCCGGGCCCGGACGCCGACGGTGATCACCACCGCCTCGAAGACGGCGGTGACGATCAGCGCCGTGGTCCACACCCGGGGGCTGGCCTCCGTTCCCCCGCCCGACGGCGCCGCGGCTGCGAGCCCGGCCCCGAGGGCGACCGTGACCAGGCCGACGGCCAACCAGGTCCGCCGCGGCAGCTTGCGCCGGGCCAGCCTGCTCGCCACTAGCAAGGTGAACGGCAGCTCGATGATGAAAATGGGCTGCACCAGGGCGACCGGACCGGTGGCCAGCGCGGTGGCCTGGCACACCGAGGCCACGACGACCAAGGCGATGCCGGCCAGCCACACCTTGCGCCTGATCAGGTAGCTGAACAAGGACAGGTGCAGCGCGCTGGCGGCCGGCGCCGTCTGCGCGGCCATCCGCTGCAGCACCGACGCCAGGCCATTGAACAGCGCTGTCAGCAGCGCGAACAAAACCGACACCACCGCGGCATCCTAGCGGTATTAGCGACCAAGCCGAAAGCGACGCGATCGCAGGCGGCACCGGACGGGCGGGGCGGCAGGGATCACCCGGGGTTCAGCGCGGCTGACTGACGTAGCTGCCGCGCTTGGACACGGTGAAGATCAGGCCGCCGTCGCGGAGCAGCCGCAATGCGTGCAACACGGTATCCCGGCCCACGCCGTAATCCTGCTGCAAGGCCTTGACCGAGGGCAGCGGGCCGGTCCGCCACTCCCCGGCCTTGATCCTCCGGGTGAGGATATCCGCTAGCTGCTGGTATGCCGGTTCGGGCAAATCGGCATTAACCGTACTATGTTCGGCCACGGGGAATAACTTAGCAGACCAAAATCGACCAGAACATACATCTGGACTGGACTGGTCTGATCTGGTCTGATAATGTGATCGTGGATCCCATAGGGGGGATGACAGCTCCGGTACCGGCTCCCACTCCCAAGTACCGGAGCTGTCTATTTCCCCGGAATGGCCTCCGCCGTCATGATCACGAAGACTTTGGCCCCTTTTTTGGGGATAGAAGTCTTCGTGATCATGGAATTGCTCGCCGAGGCTGAGGCTAGGGCGCGGGGACGCGGAAGATGCGCATCTGCAGGGCTAGTGTGGCGTAGTAGCCGACCAGCGTCGACAACTCAACGAGGGCCTGTTCGTCGAGCTCGGCGGCCGCGGTGGCGTACTCCTGGTCGTCCAGGTCGGCCGCCGGGGCGGTCAGGGCCCGCACCACCGAGTACGCGACCTGCTCCTGCTTGTCGGCGAAGCCGGGATCCGCGCCCACCCGGAGCGCCTCGATTTCCGGCTCGGTGAGCCCGGCCTCGCGCCCGATCGGCTCGTGCGAGGCCCGCTCGTACTCGCTGTCCCAGGCCTGCGCCACCACCAGGATCGCCATCTCCCGGATCCGGGGCGCCAGCTGAGTGCGGAACCTGATGGCCGCGCCGAGTTCCTGCAGCGCATGACCTACGGGCGGGGCGTAGAGCATCGCGTTGAACGGGCCGGCCAGGCCGCCCGCACCGCTGGAGAGCAGAACCGCGCGCGGCCCCTGGCCGCGCGGGCCGCCCAGGATCTCCCGGTACAGGTCCAACTGCTCCCCGGTCATCTCCTCGGAGGACAGGACAGCAAGGCGCATCGGCATTCCCTCGCTTTCATCTCGAGGGGTATCTGCCCATCGTAGCCAGGGCATGCACCGCGGCCCGTTCGGAATAATGATCTTCTCCGAACGAGTGCCCGGGGCGCGAGGGCACCAGACGGGACGGCCAGCGGTCCGGCGCGCCGGTCACGGGTCCGGGCGGCCGCTACGTGGTGGAGCGCCCGCGGCGGGCTAGGGTGTCGACGGTGACGGCGGCGAGCAGGACGGCGGCGGTCCATATGTTGATGGCCGAAGCCCCCAGGCCGAGCAGTTGCAGGCCGTTGTAGATCACCGCGACGATGACCCCGCCGAGGACCGCGCCCAGCATCTTGCCGCGGCCGCCGAACAGGCTGACCCCGCCGATGACCGCGGCGGCGACCGCGAACAGGACGTTATTCCCGCCCGGGACGTTGGTGGAGACCGAGCCGAGGTAGGAGGCGTAGATGATGCCCATGATGCCCGCGGTCAGCCCGGCCAGCGTGAACGCGGTGACCCGGATCCGGCTCAGGTTGATCCCGGCCCGCCTGGCCGCCTCGGCGTTGCCGCCGATCGCGTAGACGTACCGGCCGAAACGGGTCCGGCCGAGCAGGAAACTCCAGGCGACGAACACCACCAGGATCAGCAGCACCACCCACGGCACGCCGCGCACCGGGACGGCGAGGCCGCGGTTGGTGTTGCCGATGAGCACGACGGCCACGCCCGCGATCGCCATCGCGGCGATCTTCAGGGCGGTCACGCTGGCGGGGGGCGCGGCGAGCTTGCTCGCCCGCCTGCGGGTGTCGCGGACGACGAACATCGCGCCGGCCAGCACCACGGCGGCCGCCATGACGATCCAGCCGGCCACCGGGCTCATGGTGCCGCCCTCGATGTCGAGCAGGACGTTGTTGTACAGCCTGAGGGTCCCGCCGCCGTTGGGCGAGGCCTGATCCATGATGTACAGCAGCAGGCCAAGCCCCAGCAGCTGGCCGGCCAGCGTGACCACGAAGGACGGCAGCCGGAGCCGGGTGATGATCACTCCCTGCAGGCCGCCGTACAATGCGGGGAAGGCCAGGCCGACCAGCACGGCGAGCGGCCACGGAGCAGGATTCGGCGGCACCAGCAGCCAGGCGGTGAAGGTCGCGCCGATCACGGAGGTGAACCCGATCGACAGGTCGATCTCGCCGAGCAGCAGCACGAACACCTCGGCCATGCCCAGCATCACGATCCACGCCGCCTGCGTCATCAGGTTGACCAGGTTGCCCGCCGACAGGAACAGCGAGCTGCGGGCCTGGAAGTAGATGACGATGGCGACCAGGCCGAGAATGACGGGCAGGGCGCCGCTCTCGCCGCCGCGGACCCGGGCCAGCCAGATCTTGGCGTACTCGCCCAGCGAGTCGGCGATGACCTCGGGAGCGGCGACCGCGGCGGTCTGGGCCGCGATCTCGTCGGCTTCGGCGGCGGCGGCGGCGTCGGACGGCGGCTCGTGAACTTCAGTGCTCACTCGGACTCCCCTGGTGACTGCTCGAAGCCGGCTCGGCAGCCAGCGCGGCGAGGCGCTTCGAGGTACCCGTGGTCATGAGGTCGACGATGGACTCGCTGTCGAACCGCGACTTCGGCCCGGTGGCGACCAGGTAGCCGAGCCGCAGCACCGCCACCTGGTCCGCGACGGCAAAGACATCGTTCAGGTTGTGCGAGATGAGGATCACCCCGATGCCCTGGCTGGCCAGCCGGGCGATGAGCTCGAGCACATTGGCGGTCTGGGTGACGCCCAGGGCCGCCGTGGGCTCGTCCAGGATCACCATCTGGGCCTGGCGGAGCACGGCCTTGGCCACCGCGACCGACTGGCGCTGGCCGCCGGACAGCGACCCGACCGGCTGGCGGATCGAGCGGACCGACACCACCTTCAGGTCGGCCAGGGTCTGCTTGGCCGCTTTCTCCATCGAGATCTCGTCCAGTTGCCAGAACTTCATCAGCTCGCGGCCGAGGAACATGTTCTGCACGATGTCCAGGTTGTCGGCCAGCGCGAGGTCCTGGTAGACGGTGGCGATGCCGAGATCGGTGGCGTCCTTCGGGGAGTGCAGCCGGACCGCGCGGCCCCGCCAGAAGATCTCACCGTGATCCGGCGCCCAGATGCCGGAGATCGTCTTGATCAGCGTGCTCTTGCCTGCCCCGTTGTCGCCGACGATCGCGGTCACCTGACCGGGGGGAATGTCCAGGGTGATGCCGGACAGCGCGCGCACCGGGCCGAAGTTCTTGCCGACGTCGACGAGGCGCAGCAGCGGCTGGGACCCGTTGGCGTCCTGAGCGCCCACTTGGTCCCCGGCAGCAGTAGCTTGAGGCTCTTGGGTCTCGTGTGTCTGCGGGGGCTCGTTGGACTCAGGGGCGGACGCCCGGCCCGCGGTGGCGGGCCGGGCGTCGTCGGCGCTCGGGTTGGTCACCGGGCGCGCCTCCTTACGTTCAGCCAGCAGGTGCTCATAACGAGATGCCGGCGGTCTTGCAGGCGGCCGCGAAGGAGCCGACGCACAGCTGCGCGGCCTTCACGAACTGGTCCGCGATGACGGTCGAGGCCATGTTGGACGTAGTCACCCACTTCGGCGTGAGCAGCACCGACGGCACCGCGGTGCTGGTCTTGGAGTCGTTCGTCGTGCTGTTCACCAGGCTAGCAGGCGGGGTCTTGCCGGCCCGCACGTACATGGCCAGCGCGGTGGCGGCCTCCGCCTCCAGGTAGATCGGCTTGTAGACGGTGCCGCACTGGTAGCCGGACAGGACGTTCTGCAGCCCGACGGTGCTGGCGTCCTGGCCGGTGACCGGGAAGGTCTGGGCCTTGACGTGCAGCGTCTGCAGGTAGTGGATGATCGGGGCGGCATTCGCGTCGTTCGGCGTGAGGACGGAGTTGATGTTCTTGTGCGCGGTGAACTGCTGCTGGAATTCGGTCACCGCCACCGTCGGCGTCCATGTCCCGGCCGGCGTGCCCACCAAGGTGTAACTCTTGTCGGCGAAATGCGGCTGAAGCACCCCGAGGTAGCCCTGGGCGAACAGGGTGGCGTTGTTGTCGGTCGGGTCGCCCTTCATCACCAGCACGTTCGGCTTGGCGACGTGCCAGGCGGTGGCGCAGGACACGAACCCAGTGCCGATCATCTGGCCGACCACGACGTTGTTGAAGCTGACGTAGTACGAGCGGCTGCCGCCGAGGGTCAGCCGGTCGTAGTCGATGACGGCGACCCCGTGGGACTTCGCCAAGGACTCGATCTGCGCCCCGACGCCAGAGTCCAGCGGGTCCATGATGAGGACGCTGGCACCCTTGGTGATGGCCGTCTGGGCGTCGGAAAGCTCGGTGGCGTCACTGCCCTGCGCGTTCTGCACGGAGAACTGCGAGGACGAAAGACCCGCCAGCCCCAGCGCCGTGGTCAGGTAGGGGGCGTCGAATTCGGTGTACCGGGCCGAGGTCACGGTGTCCGGGAGGATGACGGCCACGTTGCCCTTGCCCGCGGAGGCGAGGGGCTTCAGCGCCGACAGCGCGGACATGGTCCGGTCGAACGAGCCCACCGAGATTGACGGCACCGTCGCCGCTGATGAGCTGGAGCTAGCGGAGGCACTGGTGCTGCCGCCGGTCGCGCTTGAGGACGAGGAACTGCTGCAGGCCGCAGCGGCGAGGCACAAAGCCAGCGACACTGACGTTGCAACAGCCCCTTTCCTGGCCACCCGAATCATTTAAACCACCTCGCGTCTTTTTAAAGGGAAGGGCCTCATCCAGGCATGCGGGATTTCCCGCGGGCCCGGCGGACGTCGCGGCCTTAGCGTCTTAACTAAGACCTTAGAGCGCCGGAAATTAACGTAGCCTTAACATCGGTGCCGGGTCGTGAAGATACCGTGAACGGAAATCGTGTCGTGCTCATTCTGATTCATGTTTGTCACCTGGGCGTTATTTATGCCGGTCACCCGGGCGCTTGCTCGGTCACTCGGGCGCCAGTTATTTCAAGCGGGCGCCGGCCCGGTCACTCAGGCGCCAGCCGGTAGCCGGCCCGCGGCTGGGTGAGGATGAGCGGCGCGCTGTCTTCCGCCTCGAGCTTAGCCCGCAGCCGCCGCACGTAGACGCGGAGGTACTCGGTCTCGGTCTCGTAGCCGTGGCCCCACACCCGGCGCAGCAGGTGAGCGTGGGTCAGCAGCTTGCCCCGGTTGACGGCGAGCTCGCGCAGCAGGGCGAACTCGGTCGGCGTCAGGTGCACCGGCTGCCCGCTGCGCCGCACCTGCTGCAGGGCCAGGTCGATGACGATATCGCCGACGACGATGACGGGAGGCGCCTGCTCGGTCGGAGCGGCGGGCCGGGTGCGGCGCAGCGTCGCGGTGATGCGCGCCAGCAGTTCCTCGATGCTGAACGGCTTGGTCATGTAGTCGTCGGCACCCATGTGCAAGGCCGTCACCTTGTCCCGCTCGCCGCCGCGGGCCGACACCACGATGATGGCGACCGGCGAGCGCTCGCGGATCTGGCGGCAGAGCTCGAAGCCATCGGCTTCGGGGAGCATCAGGTCCAGGAGGACGATGTCCGGGTCTTCGGTCTCGAGTAGCTGCAGCGCCCGCATGCCGTCCACCGACACGACGGTGTCGAAACCGCGCACGGCCAGGTTGGACCGGATCAGGTCCACGATGTTGGGATCGTCCTCCACCACCAGGGCGCAGGTCTTGCGGACGTCCTCGGTCATCGGTGTCATCCCTCGGCCCCCTGAGATCCCTTGGGTCGGACGGCGTCGAGGACTTCGGCCTCGACGGGCAGGTGCACGCTGAAACAGGTGCCCTTGCGCAGCGCGGTCAGCTCGAGCCGGCCGCCGTGCGCCTGCACGATTCCCTTCGCGATGGACAGGCCGAGCCCGGCTCCGGCGCTCTTGCGGTTACTCCCGCCGTTGCCCGACCCGTTGCCCGACGGGTAGCCCGATCCGTTGCTAGCGCTCGTACGTGGCCGGCCGGCTGGCTCGAACGACGCGGCGGCCAGTTCCGGCGGCATGCCCAGGCCGTCATCAAGCACGCTGACGGCCACCTCGGCCGGTCCGGCCACGGCGGTTACCTGCACCCGGGTCCCCGGCGGGTTGTGGCCGAACGCGTTGTTCAGCAGGTTCACGAAGACCTGCTCCATCCGGTCGTGGTCGGCCCACACCACCGGCAGGCTGGCGTCGCAGGTCAGCGTGACCGACGCCGCGTTGTCCGGCGGCAGGCAGGCGATCGCCGCCTCGAGCACCAGCCGGATGTCGCACCAGTCCCGCTGCAGGCGCATGAGGCCCGATTCGATCGCGGAGTAGTCGAGCAGGTCATCGACCAGCCGGCCGAGGCGCGCGGACTCGGCCGCGATCCGGTCCAGGAAGCGCTGCTGGGAGTCGCCGTCCCAGGTCACGTCCGGCTGCATCAGGCTCGACGCGTACCCCCTGATGGCCGTCAGCGGGGTCCGCAGCTCGTGGCTGAGCCGGGACAGGAAACCGCGCTGCAGCTCCCGCGACCGGCGCAGGGCCGCCGCCTCCTGGTGCGCGTGACCCGCCTCCTCGCGTTCGAGCGCGAGCCGAAGCGAGTTCGCCGCGTCCTCCATCAGCGCCGCCTCTTCCGGGGTGGGCGGCACGCGCCGCCAGGTGGCCAGCAGCACGGTGGGGCCGCCGGCCGCCATGAACGCCACCGCCCGGGCCCGGTGCCTGCGGCTGCTGCGCAGCTGCCGGGCCACGCCGTCCGGATGTGAGCTGGACAGCGCGTCTGCGGCCATCTCCTGCAGCGAGGGGGCGGCGGAGGCCGGGTCGGCGCCGAGCGGCCCGGCGTAGGCCCGCCAGCGGTTCGGCTGGCCTGCGGGCTGGGTGATCAGCGCGACTTCCTCGGCCTGCAGGCCGCGGCGCAGCGACTGGACCGCCATGACCAGGCCCTCGCCGACAAGAACCGGACCCGCCAGCGTCTCGAGCACCTCCCTGATCGTCTCGAGCACGCGGTTCCTCGTGGTCACCTGGTCCAGGAGGCGGTCTCGTTCTATCGCGTTGGCCGCGTAGCCCGCGTAGACGGTGACTAGATCGAGCTCGTCTCGCTGCGGCGCGCCGTGCTGCGTGCGGAAGACCGTGATCACGCCGCTGAGCCCGCTCGGCCCGAGCACCGGGACAGACCAGGAGCTGGCCACCTTGACGGTCTTGGCCAGATCGCGGAAGCTCCGCCAGGCCGCGCCGACGCGCACGTTGTCGGCGATGACCGGGCGCTCATCCGCCGCGGCCATACCCACCGGGCCACCGCCCGGCCCGAACGGGAGCCGGGCCCACGGCTCGAGCTGACCGGGCGTGAAGCCAAGCGACGCGGCGCAGAACAGGGTCCGGTCGCTGACCAGGTGAATGCACAGCCGCTCGCTGCTGAGTGCCGCACCGAGCGCGGACAAGATCAGGGACAGGCTCGACGACGGGTCCGCCGAGACCAGGCGGTCGGTGAGCCCGTGCAGCCTGGTGAGCTGGCGGCGCGCGGACGAGTCGATCTGCTGGCCGGACAGCAGCGCCACCACGTCATCGGGGTGCGTGTCGGCCGGACGCAGGTCGGCCACGATCCGGCCCTGGCGCAGCACCACGATGCGATCGGCGAGCCGGAACATCTGATCGATGTCGTGACAGGCGAGCAAGATCGTCGTACCTTGCTCTCGCAGGCCCATGATCAGCTCTTCTACCTGGGCTGATTCCTTCACGCCGAGCGATGCGGTCGGCTCGTCGAGGGCCAGCAGCCGCGGTTTGCTGCCCATGGCCCGGGCCACCGCCACCAGCTGGCGCTGCCCGCCGGACAGCGAGCGGACGCTGCGGGTGGTGTCCTTCAGCGGGATGCGCAGCTCTGCGAGCAGCGATGCGGCGGCCGCGTGGAAGCGGGTGTCCGACAGCAGGAGCCGCCGCGATTCCTTGCCGAGCAGGATGTTGGCCGCGACGTCCAGGTTGTCGCACAACGCCAGGTCCTGCCAGACGACGGCCACCCCTTGCCGGGCCGCGCCGGCCGGATCCGCCGGAACGCGCCTGCCGCCGAGGTAGATCTCTCCGCTCGCCGGGACCACGTCGCCGGCAATGCAGCGCACCAGGCTGGTCTTGCCCGCGCCGTTCTCGCCCGCCAGGGCGACAAGTTCGCCGCTCCGGACGCTCAGGTGGACGTCATCCAGGGCGCGAATGCGGCCGTAGCTGACACTGAGCCTGGACACCGTCAGCAGCGGCACCGACCCGGTCTGCGTCCCTGCCGCGGCGGCCGTGGCCGCTGGTGCGGCCGCGCCCGCTGGTGCTGCCGCCTCGGCGGCAGCGTCTCGGACGGAGTCTCGGACGGCGTCCCGGGCGGCGACGAGAGAACCGGTCATGCCGTCATTCTGTGGCCTCAATCGCGCGCTTGGCTACAAAGTTCGCCGACCATGCTGACCTGACCAGGGATTTTCATGACTTTTCAATGTTAAGGCCCGGATCGGACCACACACGCAGAGGCCCTCTGCTCTCGGAAGGCCAGGGGGAACGCCATCGGCAGCGTTACAGCCTGGACGCGGGGAGCCAGGCCGCGAGACTGCCACTACGGTAGGGATGCTGTGAGCGAAAGGAGCGGGCCGTGCTTGTCGCGTTTTCTGTGACGCCGCTTGGCACCGGGGAGGCCGTCGGCGAGGTGGTGGCCGAGGCGGTCCGGGTGGTGCGGGAGAGCGGGCTGCCGAACCAGACCGACGCCATGTTCACCACCATCGAAGGCGACTGGGACGAAACCATGGCGGTGGTCAAGCGGGCCGTGGACGCCGTCGCGGCCAGGGCGCCGCGGGTCAGCCTGGTGCTCAAGGCGGACATCCGGCCGGGCGTGACCGGAGCGCTCACGGCCAAGGTCGAAGCCGTGGAACGCTACCTTCAGGCCTGACCCACCCAGCCCGCGAAAGAAGTGCACCTCAGTGCACGCCGAGCAGGCGCAGCAGGGCCGTCGTGGCCGCGGCGGCGATGACGATGATCAGGAACGGGGCCTTGCGCCAGGCGAGCACGCCGCCGACCAGGACCCCGGCGGGGCGGGCGAGGCCAGAGAAACCGTGGCCTGCGGTCAGCGCGGTGGTGGCCACCAGGGCGGCGAGCAGGACCACGGCGGCGGCCTCGAGCAGCTTCCCGGCCCGGGGCGGGAAGCTGATCCGCGCGCGCAGCACCTGGCCGGACAGCCGGAACGCGTATGTTCCGGCGGCCAGGGTGGCCATGCCGACTACGACCAGCGTGCTGTCCTTCACCGGGCACCGACCGGGTACTCACCGGGTTTCTCACCGGTCTCAACCGTCGCGCCGGGCGGCTGTGCGCGGACCAGCAGGAGGACTGCGGCGAGGGCCAGCAGCACGGGCAGCCCGGCGGGCAGGAACGGCGTGGCGATCAGCGCGATGGCGGCCCCGGCCAGGGCGGCCCGCAGGGTCATCCGGTCCATCCGGTCGCGGAGTTCCGGAACGATCAGGGCCAGGATCACCGCCGGGAACATGGCGTCCAGGCCGAACGCATTGGTGTCATGGACCGCGGACCCGATCAGCGCGCCGAGGATCGCGCCGCCGGGCCAGCAGATCAGCACGCCGAGGCCGCAGGCCCAGTAGGCGGCGCGCTTGCGAGGGAGATCGTCCTGAGCGAGAGCGAAGACGACGCTCTCGTCGTTCATCAGGTGCGTGCCGGCCATCCGCCGCCAGCCACGGCCGGTCACGTCGGGCAGCACCAGGCCGTAAGGCAGGTGGCGGGCGTTCACCAGGAGCCCGGCCAGCGCCGCCGCGATCGGGTTACCGCCCGCCGCGACGATCCCGATGAACAGGAATTCCGAGGCGCCGGCCAGCACGAGCACGCTCTGCGCCGCGGGCACCCACAGCGGGAACCCGGAGGCGACCGCGATGGCCCCGTAGGACAGGCCGATGAACAACACGGCCAGGCAGGTTAGCCCGATGTCAACTAGCACAGCATCGCGCAGGACGCCGCGCCCTAGAGTTCTCCATATCGAACTCATGGAGTTTATTCTGAACACCAACCCGTCGTTCGTCAAATCGAACGGATGAACTTATATGACGAACATCCAGCCAGCAGCACAGCCCGCTGCGCACGCGAAGGCGCCGCTCGAGGTCATCGCGGCCTCGCTGCGGCGGGAGCGGCGCCGGTCCGGGCTGTCGCTCACCGAAGTCGCCCGCCGGGCCGGGATCGCCAAGTCCACGCTGTCCCAGCTGGAGTCGGGCACGGGCAATCCCAGCCTGGAGACGCTGTGGGCGATCTGCGTCGCGCTAGACGCGCCGTTCTCCCGGCTGCTCGACCCGCCCCGCCCGCACGTCCTCCTCATCCGGGCCGACGAGGGGCCGACGGTTTCCGCGGCCGAAGCCGACTACCAGGCCACGCTGCTCGCCGCCTGCCCGCCCGGCGCCCGCCGCGACGTCTACCGGATCCTGGCCGAGCCCGGGCACGCGCGCGCGTCCGAGCCGCACATGCCCGGCGTGGTGGAGCACGTCGTGATCGGCGCCGGCCGCGCCCTGGTCGGGGTGGCCGGCGAACCGGTGGAACTCGGCCCGGGCGACTACGTCTGCTACCCGGGCGACGTGCCGCACGTCTTCGAGGCCCTGGAACCCCGGACCCAGGCCGTGCTCGTCTCGGAGCACACCTAGGCTTCCGCCGGGACCTGCTCGATCAGGGCGGCCAGGCCCGCTTCGTCGAGCAGGTCGGCGGGACGGACCGTCTGGTCGTGCGCCACGTAGTAGAACGCCGCCCGGACCGCCGCCACCGGCACCCCCGCCAGCGCCGCCCAGGCCAGGCGGTAAGCGGCTAGCTGAACGGAAACCGCGCGCCGTTCGGCCTCGGTCTTGGGCGGTTTGCCGGTCTTCCAGTCGACCACGTCGTGGCCGCCTTCGGGTGCGTCGGCGAACACGGCGTCGATCCGGCCGCGGACGAGCCGGTCGCCGACGAGCGTCTCGAACGGCACCTCGACCGCCCGCGGCCAGCGATCGGCCCACTCGCTGTGCTCGAACCGGGACCGAAGTTCGGCGAGATCCCCCTCAGCAGACGTTTCGTCGCCTTCCGACCCGAACAGGTCGCTGTCGTCGATGAGCAGCTGCTGGCCGTACCGCCGCTCCAGCCACTGGTGGAAGGCCGTGCCCCGGCGCGCCTGCCGGGCCGGCGGCCGCGGCATGGGCCGGCGGACTTGCCGCGCTAGTTCGGCCGGGTCCCGGGCCAGCGACACCAGCGACGATACGGACAGCCGGGCGGGCAGCGCGACGTGGGTCGCGCCGTCGCCCCGGCGCTGCGCCCGCTCGGCGAGCAGCAGGTCAGCGTCGCGCTCCCAGGCCCCCACCAGCGCCTCGTCCGCCGGGTTCAAGGGGGGTTCCGGGGGGCTCGTCCCCCCCAAGGGGGGTCTGGGGGGATGGGTCCCCCCAGGATCGGGGGGGTCTTGGGGGGTCGTCCCCCCGGCTAGCACCGCTTCCACCAGGGCCGCGGCCTCGCGGACCGCTTCGTAGCGGCGTCCCGCCGGGGTCGCCGGCCAGTCCGCTGCGTCCACCGTGGCGAGCAGTCGGACCGGCGGACCTCGTCGAGGAAGGGCGACGGTCCCAGGCGGCAGGTGCCGCCCTCGCCCCACCAGTAGCCCGAACACCCCAGCCAGAACGCCGCCCGGGTGGCCGCGACGTACATCAGCCGGCGCTCCTCGGCCAGGTCCCGGGCCGCGCAGCCGTCAGCGAAGGCCTCCAGGGACGCGGCGTCGAGCCCGAGGAGTTCGGGCAGGTCGCCCGCGTCGCCGCGGAGGCCGAACGGGATCAGCCGGGCGTTGTCCGTCCACCGCGTGGACACCCGGGGCCGGGCCGGGAACACCTGCGACCGCTCCCCCAGCGCCAGGCCGGGCACGAACACGGCCGGCCACTGCAGGCCCTTGGCCGCGTGCACGGTCAGCAGCTTGACCGAGTCCGACTCCCCCACCCGCCCGGTCTCCAGCCCGAACTCCTCCTGCTGGGCCGCCGTCAGGTAGGCCAGGAACGCGCCGAGCGTCGGCTCGGCGCCCTCGCCGGCAAAGGCGTCCGCCACGTCGGTGAAGGCGTCGAGGTCGGCGCGCGCCGCGACCGGATCGACCCCGGGCCGCGCGGCGACCTCGATGTCCAGGCCGAGCACGCGCTCCGCCTCCGCGGTCAGGTCGGCGAGCGGCCGCCCGATGTGCGCGCGCAGCCGCCGCAGTTCGCCGGCCAGCGCGTGCATCCGCGTGTAGCCGACCCGCGAGTAGGCGCCGGGGTCACCCAGGTCATCGAGGGCCTCGACCAGGCTGCCGGTCTCAGCGGTCAGGTCGGTGATCGCCTCCGCCAGGGCGTCCGCGGGGTCATGCTCCGCGGCGCCCGCGGGGGGCGCCTGCGCAGGGGGCGTCGGCGCGGGGGGCGTCGGCGCGGGGGGCGTCCGGCGGTCGCCGTCGCCGCGCGCCAGCGCCCGGGCCCGGCGGCCGAGCGCCACCAGGTCACGCGGCCCGATCCGCCAGCGCGGCCCGGTGAGCAGCCGGGCCAGCGCGTCCGACGCGCCCGCGTCGTGCAGCACCCGCAGCGTCGCCACCACGTCCTGCACCTCGGGCACCACGAGCAGCCCGCCGAGGCCCACCACCTCCACCGGGATCCCGCGCGCCTCGATGGCCCGCCGCAGCGGCACGAACTGCGACCGCTTCCGACACAGCACCGCGATGTCCGACGGCCGCACCCCGGCCGTTCGCCGGTCCGGCCACGGCCGCCCGTCGGGCGCGCACCCGGGCTCGGTCGCGAGCAGCGCGGCGACCCGCGCGGCCACCCATTCGGCCTCGTCCAGGACCGTGTCCAGCAGGGCGCACGCCACCGCCCCCCGCTCGGACCGGTCCGGCGCGGACACCAGCCGGGGCACGTCGGGCGCCTCGTATCGCAGTTCCTCCTGGATGGCCGCCGCCGCGTCGAGCACCTGCGCGGAGTTGCGGAAGCTGGTCGACAGCTGCAGCACCGGGGCCGGCCCCGAGGGCGCCGACGCCCCGAACGGCCGCACCCGGGCGACCACCGGGAAGTCGGCGGTGAACCGCCGCAGGTTGCCCGCGCTCGCGCCGCGCCAGCCGTAGATGGACTGGCACGGGTCACCGACCGCGGTCACCGGATGCCCGCCGCCGAACAGCGCCTGCAGCAGCACGAGCTGGGCGTGGCTGGTGTCCTGGTACTCATCGAGCAGGACCACCTGGTAACGGGCGCGCTCGCCCGCCCCGACCTCCGGGTGCCTGCTGGCGATCCGCGCCGCGAGCGCCACCTGATCAGAATGGTCCAGCACCTCACGCGCGGCTTTGGCGGCCGCGTACCGGCTGACCAGCGGCAAAAGCTGCTCCCTGGCCCGCTGGGTACTGATTATCTTCCGAACGGACTGGGTTACCCGCCCCGGCAAGGCATTGGCCTCGGCGGTGAGCCAAAGGCCCACGGCGGTGACGTCTGCCGTGTCGCGCAAGTGCTCGGACAGGTCGCCGGCCAGTTCGAGCACGGCCGCGGTCACCGTCTGCGGGGTCCAGGTGATCTCATCCATCGGCCCGTCGTAGGCGGCCACGATTCCCGCCGCGAGCTGCCAGGACAGCGCGGGAGTGATCAGCCGCATGGACGGCTCGAGCCCCTCGCGCAGGGCGTTGTCGCTGACCAGCCGCCCCGCGTAGGCGTGATAGGTGCCGATCACCGGATCCCCGCCGAACGGGTCCTCGGTCCCGCCCGTGCCTGCCGCCCCTGTGCCTGCCGCCCCGGTGCCGGCCAGCCCGGTGCCGGCCAGCCCTGTGCCAGCCAACACTGGGCCCTCCAGGCCCGCCCGCCGCAGCCGTTCCAGCCGGGAGCGCACCCGGTCGGCGAACTCGGCCGCGGCCTTCCTGGTGAAGGTGAGCCCGAGCACCCGGTCCGGGCGGACCATCCCGTTGGCGACCAGCCAGACCAGCCGCGCCGCCATCGTCTCGCTCTTGCCCGAGCCCGCGCCCGCGATGACCGCCAGCGGGCCGAGCGGCGCCGAGATCACCGCCGCCTGCTCCGGCGTCGGCTCGGGCAGCCGGAGCAGCCGGGCCAGCTGAGCCGGCCCGATGGGGCCCGCCCCGTACCTGACTGTGCTCACAATGGCATTCCAGCAGAGACCACTGACATTCCGCGCCGGAACCGTCACACGAGGGACGGCGTTAACCGGGTAACGGGGATGGAGGCCGCCATGGAACGGGCCGAGCTCGATCAGGTCAACCGGGTGCTTGACCACGTGGTGAAGGATCATTTCCCGGCCGGCGCGGTGCGCCGAGCCGTGCTGCTGCAGCACGGCGACGATCCGGCGATCGAGCCGGGGCAGCTGCTGGTGCGGGTGTTCATCCCGGCGCCGGACGGGCCCGAGGACTACGAGCAGGCTCTCGCCGTTTGGCAGGACAATCACCAGGCGGGGATGGATGAGCTCCGGCGAGAGCTCTCGCTGCGGCTCCCTTCGGCCCGGCGGCTCGAGTTCACCTTCGAGGACTCCGGTGCCGCCACGCCGCGGATCGTGCTGCCGGACGACGGGTCGCTGGCTGCCGAGCAGATGTCCGGGCGCGAGATCGTGACGGCCGCGCTCGCGCTGCTGCGCGCCAACTACGTGTTCCCCGAGCTCGCCGGGCAGGCCGCCACCGCGATCGAGGCGAGGCTAGCCGCCGGCGAGTACGACCACCTGGACGAGATCACGCTCACCGATCTCGTCACCCGGCACCTACAGGAAGTCTGCGAGGACAAGCACCTGGCGCTGCGACTCGGCGGAGGGCCGCCACCCGGTCCTCCCCCGCGTCCTGAGCCGGAAGAACCCAAGGATTACGAGGCCAGACGGCTCGCCATGCGGCAGCGGGGGCGGCTGGACAACTTCGGCATCCGCCGGGTCGAGCGGCTGGACGGCAACGTCGGCTACCTCGACGTGCGCCGGGTGGCCGTCCCGGCCAACGCGGGCCCGGCCATCGCGGCGGCGATGGAGCTCCTCGCCGGAACCCACGCGCTCATCATCGACCTGCGGCACAACCACGGCGGCTCGCCGGAGGGCGTCGCCTTGTGGTGCAGCTACCTGGTCGAGGAACAACCCACTCATCTCAACGACATCTTCCACGCGGATCCGGTGAGACCCGGCAGTTCTGGGCCCTGCCCTACGTGCCGGGCACCCGCTACATCGACCGCCCGGTCTACGTGCTGACCAGCAGCCATACCTTCTCCGGCGGCGAGGACTTCTGCTACACGCTGCAGGCGCTCGGCCGCGCCGAGGTGATCGGCGAGACGACCGGCGGCGGCGCCCACCCGACCCGCCCGTTCCCGATCAGCGCCGCGGTGCACATCGCCATACCGTTCGCGCGCTCAATCAACCCGGTCACCGGGACGAACTGGCAGGGCACCGGCGTCGTGCCGGATGTCGCCGTGCCCGAAGCCGAGGCCTACGACGTCGCGTACGCCAGGGCCCTCACGCACGTGCTGACCATGGAGGACGTGCTCCCGCCCATCGCGGACGAGGCGCGCGACGCACTGGCCGCGCTCCCTGTCGCGGGGTCTAGTGTCACGGCGTCTGGTGTCACGGGCTCTGCGGTCGCTGGGTCTGGTGTCACGGGCTCTGGTGTCACGGGGTCACCTGCTCGCCCTCCGGGTTAACGGGGCAGCAGGAGGCGACCGGGCAGGTGCGGCAGCCGGGGTTCACCCTGGCCTCGAAGACGGGCCCGGCCATGCCGGCGGCGACCGTCTCTACCAGGTCCTTGGCCCAGCCCGGCTCGGGATCGTCGGCCAGCGCGCCCTGCCGCTGGACCTTGGCCCGCAGGGTCACGCCCGCCGCCTTGCCGACCTGGACGAGCTCCGCGCCGCCCGGCTCGGCCAGCCCGTACCGCTCGAACGCGCCAAGCAGCACCGCCAGCTGGTACACACCGAGCTGGGGATGCCGGCCGAGTTCGTCCTCACGCGGCGCGCTGCCGCCGGTCTTGAGGTCGATGACGACCGCGCGGCCCTGGTCGTCGGCTTCCAGCCGGTCCACCCGGCCCGTGATCTCGACCTGGCCGATCCGGACCTTGAGCGCCTGCTCCACCGCGATCAGCTCGCGCGGGTTCTCGGCGTGCCAGTCAAGGAACCTGCGCACCATGCGCTCGGCCAGCGCGCGTTGCTTGGCGCTGTACCAGGCGCTGCCGAAATCGAGATGGTGCCAGATTTCATCGATGCGATCAGCCACGGCCCGTTCGGCCGCCCCTTCGGCAGCCAGTACGGCGGCCGCGTGAATAACGGTGCCCAGGTGGCGCAGGACATCTGTTCGTCCCGCGCCGACCGCCGACTCGAGCAGCCAGCGCAGCCCGCACCGGGTGAACGACTCGACCTGGGAGGGGGACAGCCGGACGGCTTCGCCGCCGGTCACGATCGGGCCGGCGTCGGACAGTTCGGTCAGCGCGTACCACTCTCGCGGGTGGGCCGCGCGGACTCCGGCGGCGGCCAGCCGGGCCAGCTGGGCCGCCGCGGCCTGCCGGACGGCCGGCGGGCGCGCGGTGTCGGCGGCGGCCCGGCGCAGGTCGGCGACCAGCGCGGGCATGGACAGCCAGCGGTGCCCCCCGTGCGCGTCGGCGACCCGCTCGACCGGTATGTCATCGCCCGCCAGCTCGGTCAGGAACCGCGACGGCCGCTGGTCGGTGTCCTCGCCGCCCGCCGCGGTGACGATCAGCCGGCGCCGGGCCCGGGTGACGGCCACGTAGAACAGCCGGCGTTCCTCGGCCAGCAGCTTGGCGGCCAGCATGGCGGCGTCCACGTCCGCGCCTTGCCCGCCGCCCTGCCGCTGGTCCGGGCGCCCCGTCTCGGAGTGCACCGCGTCGGAGAGGCCGAGGTGCACCGCCTCGGAGAGCTCGTCCACGCCGAGCAGGGATCCGCGCAGCCGCAGGTCCGGCCAGGTCTCCTCCTGGACGCCCGCGACCACGACGACGTCCCACTCCAGGCCCTTGGACCGGTGCGCGGTGAGGATGCGGACGCAGTCCTCCCGGACGGCCCGTTCGGCCAGCGTGTCGCCGACGATCTCCTGTCCGGCCAGGCTGTCCGCGAACAGGCCGGGCGCGCCCGGCGGCATGCTGTCGGCGAAATGCGCGGCCTGGTCGAACAAGGCCAGCACGGCGTCCAGGTCCCGGTCCGCGGCCGCGCCGGCCGGGCCGCCCGCCGCGCTGACCTGCTGCCACTGCCCGGCGAGGCCGGAGGCGTCCCAGATGGCCCACAGCACGTCCTCGGCGCTGCCGCCCGCCTTGATGGCGGACCGGGCTGTGGCGAGGAGTTTGGCCACGCGCTTGGCTGGTTCGGCCACCCGGTCGGGCACCACGGCCAGGTCCCGCGGGTCGAGCAGCGCCTCCGCGAGCATGTCCGTGCTCCCCGGGTTTCGCGTGCTTGCCTGGTTTCCCGGGGGTCTCGGGTTCCTTGGGGTTCTCGGGTTTCTTGGGGTTCTCGGGTCGGGGTCGGCGTCGGCCAGCA
>WNFD01001706.1_pt1 | contig 25665 bp, 20 predicted proteins | sample 5400491 | NCBI WGS metagenome assembly WNFD01 (sample SAMN13153343, study PRJNA577476) | soil metagenome | isolation source: 120 cm saprolite under Douglas fir tree site 2 hole 2 replicate 2 | place: USA:California | collected 2015-04-18
GGACCCCTCGAGGTCCGGACCGAGCGGGGCTGGAGCGGGATCAACGCAGCCAAATGGCGGTCCTTGCTAGCCGTTCTGCTGCTCAACCCTGGGCAAGTCGTCTCCACCGACCGGCTGATCATGGAGCTGTGGGGTGACCAGCCTCCGGCGAAGGCCGGCAACCTGGTGAGTATCTACGTGCACCGGCTCCGCAGGCTGATCGGCGACGCCGATGGCCGGATGCTCGTGACACGAGCACCGGGGTACCAGATCCTGCTTGGCCCTGAAGACCTGGATTCCCAACGATTCGCTGCCCTTACTGCCGCAGGCGCGAAGGAGCTGTCGAGCGGGGAAGCTCGCCGCGCCGCGGAATTGCTCAGCGAGGCTCTCGCGCTGTGGCGTGGCCGGGCGCTGGCCGATGTGGCGCCGTCGGCGCTGGTCAACGCGGAGGCAAGCCGCCTCGAGGAGTCGCGCCTCGACGCTCAGCTGCTAAGGATTGAGGCCGATCTCAGGTGTGGGCGGCATGCCCAGCTGGTCGTGGAACTGCAGCGGCTGATCGTCGACCATCAGCTCCGGGAGGGGCTGTGGGTGTTGCTCATCCGTGCCCTGCGCGGTGCAGGCCGGCATGCGGAGGCGCTGGAGGTCTACGCACGAGCCCGTACCGTGATAGCCGACGAGCTGGGCGTCGATCCCGGGGCCGAACTTCAGCATCTCTACCAGCAGATGCTCGCGGCCGACATGGGCCAGGAGCCGCCGGACGCCAGGACGCAGGCGCCGACGAACCCACCGGCGGGGGCTTCGCCGGCCGGGAGCGCTGCCGATCCTGAGCCTTCCGCGGCCGCGGCGGAGCCGTTGCCTCGGGTGGCTCAACTCCCGGCCGATATCCCCGACTTCACCGGCCGGGCTGAGCACGTGCAGAACCTCCGCGACTTGCTGTCAGGCCCGCGGCGGCCGGACAGCCCCGGCGCTGTCGTCGTGGCGGCGGTGATCGGCACCGGAGGGCTGGGCAAGACCACGCTGGCGGTGCACGCGGCCCACCTGCTGCGGGTTCAGTTTCCCGATGGCCAGCTGTATGCCAACCTGCTCGGCGCGACCCAGCATCCGGCCACGTCCGGTGATGTCCTAGCCCGGTTCCTGCGGGATCTTGGAATGGATCCATCGCGCATTCCAGCCGACGAGGAGGAGCGCGGGGCGCAGTACCGCAGTCGGCTGACCGAACGAAGGGTGCTCATCGTCCTCGATGACGCGAGGGATGCCGCGCAGATACGGCCCCTGCTGCCGGGATCCGCATCGTGCGCGGTGCTGGTGACCACCCGCAGCCGGATGCCTGACCTGGCCGGGAGCCGATTCGTCGACCTAGATGTGCTTGAGCACGACGAGGCTCGAACCATGTTCGCCAGCATCATCGGACCTTGGCGGGCCGAGGCTGAACCCGACGCCACGGACGAGGTGCTCACCGCCTGCGCCGGCTTGCCGCTGGCCATCCGGATCGCGGGGGCCCGGCTCGCCGCGCGGGGCGGCTGGAGTGTGCGCAGCATGGCGGCACGGCTGTCGAACGAGCGCCGGCGGCTGGACGAGCTGAAGACCGGGGACCTGGCGGTCCGGGCGTGTTTCGAGGTGAGCTTCTCCAGCCTGCCGGGCCGGAACCATCCGGACGGCATAGACCCCGCCCATGCGTTCCGCCTGCTAGGTGTCTGGCCGGGCCTGTCCATCGGTCTGCCCGCGGTCGCGGCCCTCCTCGGGCAGCCTGAAGAAGCCGTGGCGGACGCCCTTGAGGTGCTGGTCGATGCGCAGCTTCTCCAGTCAGCGGCCCCCGACCGCTACCGGTTCCATGACCTCCTGCGTGCCTACGCTGCCGACCGGGCCATGGCCGAGGAGCCGGCCGAAGCCCGGGAGGAGGCCGTGCGCCGGATTCTCACCTGGTACCTGCATACCGTGGCGGCGATGGCCAGGATCGTTTCTCCGCACCGCGGCGAAGTCCCGCTTGAGCCGCCAGGATCTGACTGGCAGCCTCTCACCTTCGCCACGGCGGATCAGGCACTGGACTGGGGCGAGTCCGAACGCGCCAACCTGGTTGCCGCGACCCAGCAGGCATATGGGCGTGGCATGGACGAAGTCGCGTGGAAGCTTCCGGTTGCGGCGCTCAGTTTCTTCAACCGGCGCACCTACCGGGCCGAATGGGCTGCGACTCACCGCACCGCCCTGGCCAGTGCCCGCCGGTCCGGGGATCGGGCGGGTGAGGCCTGGGTGCTCAACAACCTCGGCATGGTCTATGGACAGCTGCGTGTTCAGGACGCGATTGGTTATTTCGAGCAAGCGCTCACCATCCGCCGTGAGATCGGCGACCAGGTCGGCGAGGCGCAGGCGGCGAACAACCTGGCCGACACCTACCTGCGACTCCAGCGGTTTGATGAAGCGCTGGAGCCCCTGGCGCGAACGATGACCATTCAGCGGCGGATCGGGTCTCGCTTCGGGGAGGCTGTCGCCCTGAACAACCTGGGGGAGGCGTACCTGCATCTCGCCCGAGTCGGTGAGGCTATCACTTGCCTTCAGCAGGCCCACGAGATCTTCAAGGCCGTCGGTGACGCGCACGGCGAGGGTTACACACTGCACAATCTGGGCGAGGCATTCCTCGACCGGGGCCTCATCGATGAAGCACTTGGCTGCTTCCGCCAGGCGGCGGCGATCCGTCGTACTGGTGGCGAGCGTCTCGCCGAGGCGCAGACGCTGACGTACCTTGGCCGCACCCAGCTTGTCGCCCATCGGCCACAAGATGCGCGCGAATCCTGGACCCGCGCAATCTCCCTCTTCGAGGCGCTGAACGACGAGACGCAAGCCGATGAGTTCCGGGCAAAACTCGGGGCGCTGGACGCCGGGGAGGACGTTGCTGGCGGCGACTGCTCGCCGCCGAGGCCTCGCTAGCCTCACTGCTAAGGCATGCTTTTGTAGCGGTCCAGCGGCTGTCCGTTCTGCTCATAACGGGAAATAGCCGTCACTGCCGTCGCTACGATGCTGCCGCAAGTAACAGCGTCACTCATCCCGGACCCCGGGGGTCAGGCAAAGGAGAGTGCAGTGATGGGGAATCAGCCCGAGGAATCACCGCGGATGGAGCATGAGTCCGAGCCCGCGATGGAGCATGAGTCCGAGCCCGCGATGGAGCATGAGTCCGAGCCCGCGATGGAGCATGAGTCCGAGCCCGCGATGGAGCATGAGTCGATGGAGCACGAGTCGGTGCCCGCGATGGAGCACGAGTCGGTGCCCGCGATGGAGCACGAGTCGGTGCCCGCGATGGAGCACGAGTCGGTGCCCGCGACGGAGCACGAGTCGGTGCCCGCGACGGAGCACGAGTCCGAGCAGTAGCAGGCTCGGCAGAATGCCGGGCAGCGCGATCGGTGCCCAGCTCAGGGCACTCAGTCGTAGGTCAGGCCGGGCACTGGGTACGAGCGGTCACTCGCCCGGGGCTTGAACCGCCGGGCACGCGCCTGCCGTTCCTGGGCTAGAATATCGCTGGCGTGCCTTCATGTGCCCGCCTGGCCGCCTGCGCCAGCGTCCGGCTGATCAGCTAATGCGCTGAGCTGGGTTACCGCGCGCCGCGTCGGCACCCTGGTCTGCTGCAAGAGGGAGTTAGTACCGTGCCCGAGGTCCGTATCCCCGCCGAGCCGCGCACTGAGTTCGGCAAGGGCCCTGCCCGCCGCGCTCGTCTCGCGGGCCGGGTCCCCGCCGTGCTCTATGGCCACGGCACGGACACGCGGCATGTCACGCTCCGGCGGGAGCCAGTTGGCCCTGCCCAAGGCCGTCCAGCGTGACCCCATCAGGGGGTCCGTCGAGCACATGGACCTGATCTTGGTCCGGCAGGGCGAGAAGGTCACCGTGGACGTGCCGGTCCAGGTAACAGGCGAGGTGTTCCCCGGCGGGCTGCTCGACCAGCAGCTGATCCAGATAGCGGTCGAGGCCGAAGCGACCAACATCCCGCGGGGCATCGAGGTCGACGTGGAAGGCATGGAGGTCGGCGCGGCCGTGCACGCGGGGGACCTGGTACTGCCAGAGGGCTCCACGCTGGCTGTCGAGCCCGAGACCTTGGTCCTGCACGTGATCGCGGCGCCGACTGCCGAGCAGATGGAGGCCGACCTCGGCGTTCCGGAGGCCGAAGCCGTCAGCGCAGAGCCTGCGCCGGTGCCGGAGGGCGAGGGCGAGGCCAGGCCCGCCGCAGGCGGCGAGCAGTCAGGCTGAGGTTTCTTCCGGGCCGGCGATCGCCGGGCCGAGGCGGGTGCGGCATGGCGGACGAACGCTGGCTCATCGTCGGGCTCGGCAACCCCGGCGCGGAGTACGCGGGCCACCGGCACAACGCTGGGTACCTGGTCGCGGACCTGCTCGCCGAGCGGGCCGGTGCGCGGTTCCGGTCATCCAAGTTCCGCGCCGCCGTCGGCGAGGGTCGGCTGGCCGGACTGCCGGTGACCCTCGGCAAGCCGCTTACCTTCATGAACGAGTCCGGCGGTCCGGTGGCGGCACTGCGTGACTACTACCGGGTCCCGGTCGACCGGATCGTGGTCCTCCACGACGAGCTGGACCTGCCGTTCGGCACGATCAGGCTCAAGCTGGGCGGCGGAGATAATGGGCATAACGGGCTGCGCTCGGTGACTGCCGCGCTCCGCACACGCGACTACCATCGGCTGCGCTTCGGAATCGGCCGTCCCCCGGGGCGGATGGACCCTGCGGCGTTCGTGCTGCGGGACTTCACCCAGGCGGAGCGCAAGGAACTGCCGTATCTGATCGACCGCAGCGCGGACGCGGTGGAGACCTTGCTCTCCAGCGGGCTGGCCGCGGCGCAGAACGCCTTTCACGCGGACGGCCACGGCGCTCCAGCGACCTGATTCCGGTGAGCATGCCGAGCAGGGTTACGTAGGCGGGTCGAGCCGGGTATCCGGTCGGATCTGACGTTGTCGCGATGTTCAGGCCGCGATCGACGAGGTCAGCGGAGGGTATCCCGCGGAGCCGAATCGCGTAACGCATCCGGAATGGCTGATGACACACAGTCACAAGAGTCGTAAAGGCCCAGCTCAGCCAAGAGTTGTCGCAGAGCGCCAGTGGATACAGGTCCCTCTGTAAACCATCCCAACTCCTTACACGTCCCATGATTGGATACAGAATGTCTTTTGTAGCGGTGTGATCTTGGCCAGGCATGGAACCGGTTCGGCAGCTTGAGGGCGGCCGAGCCAACCCCCAAAGGCGCCCAGTGCAGCGATCCGCTGGGCGGGTTTCCCCGTCGGGTGTGATTTCCACGGCGTTCGGGGTGATCAACGCCTCGGCCTAGGGGGCTCATGGGTGTCCCGGGTCCGCTGCACGCTTCCTGAAGGGGGGACGGCGACGTGGCCGTTGTCTGTCGGTTGATGCCTGACCGGACGCGCCGGACGAAGGCGCCATTCTGCCTGGCCATGTGGGCCGGGCAGTACTCCAACCGGCCGGGGAACATCACCGCGCCCCGACCTGGCCTTGCGAGCAAGGAGGGGACACGGATATGAGCGATGCCGTCGACGTGGCTATCGCTGGGGCCGGACCGTACGGGCTCTCACTCAGCGCGCACCTGCGCGCAGCGGGAGTGAACTTTCGCCATTTCGGCCTGCCGATGAGGCTGTGGCAGGACGCGATGCCCCGGGGGATGTTCCTCAAGTCGCAAGGCTTCGCCTCGAACCTGTCTGACCCCGCCAGCACGCACACGCTGGCGGCCTTCTGCGCCGCGACCGGCCGCCCGTATGCCAGTTACGGCTTGCCCGTATCTCGGGACACCTTCGTCGCGTATGGCCGCTGGTTCCAGTCTGAGCTTGTCCCGCACCTGGAGCAGGTGCTGGTCACCGACATTGCCCGGCGAGGCGGCGAATTCGAGCTCAGCCTGGGCACCGCCGAGCAGGTCCGAGCCCGGACGGTCGTGATTGCCGCGGGCGTCGAGCACTTTGCATACGTCCCCGAGCCGCTGTCCTCGCTGCCCCCGGAGGTATGCACGCATAGCTCCGCGCATTCTGACCTGGCCGCGTTCCGCGGCCAGCAGGTCATCGTGGTCGGGGCGGGCCAGTCAGCCCTCGAGTCCGCCGCGCTGCTGCACGAGAGCGGGGCGAGCGTGCAGGTGGTCGCCAGGGAGGGCCGGCTCGCCTGGAACGGTGAGCCGCTGGCCCTGGACCGGCCGCTGATGCAACGGCTGCACGAGCCCGAGGCCGGCCTCGGCTCGGGCTGGAACACCTGGTTCTACTCCAATCATGCGGACCTGTTCCGGCACCTCCCGCCGGCCACCAGGGAGCGCCGGGCGCGAACGGCGCTTGGGCCGGCGGGCGCGTCCTGGCTCCGCAGCCGCGTGGAAGGGCAGTTCCCGATCCACACCGGCCAGGCTGTGGAGTGGGCGAAGCAACAAGACAGCCGCGTGCGGCTGGGGCTTGCCGCAGCCGACGGGTCCGGCCTGGAGTTGTCCGCCGACCATGTCATTGCCGCTACGGGGTACCGTCCCGACGCGACCCGGCTGTCATTCCTCGGCCACCAGATCGTGTCCGGACTTCGGACGCTGGCGGGTACGCCGATAGTCGGGCGGCACTACCAGGCCTCGGTTCCCGGCCTTTACTTCATCGGACCCATCGTGGCCCCGACCTTCGGGCCGGTCATGCGCTTCGTCTATGGCGCCCGCCACGCCGCCATCGCGGTGACACGCCAGTTGGCCAGCACCGATGCCGGTCGGCCTCGGACGTCCGTGACGACGGGCCGACGAAGGCTACCGGGGACGGGCAGCGCGGCGCGGTGACGGCCGACTACCGGCCGGTGCGGGCGGCGTGGCCCGGCGGGGCTGAGCCACCCCCGGCGAGGAAGCTCGGGGGCTGCGCCCAATCCGGGGAAGTTCTGGGCGTCTCCGATCTCCAGGACCAGCACAAGGGCCTCGGCCGAGGCAGTTCCTCGGCGCAGCGCATCAGCCGGGTCGTGCCCGCTGCGGCGCTGCCGTTCGCTGACCTTCTCGGGCTTGGGTTGGCGGCGGGGGTGACCGGGCGAGTCGGCCTGCCAATGGCGGCATTCGCGCTCACTGTGCTCGCCATTCTCGCCGTCGGCGGGCAGCACAGGTTGCGGATCTGCCTGCGGGTGTCCGACCAGACGGCCCGCATCCTGAGCGCGGTGGCGCTGTCGCTGCCGGTGCTGCTCCTGTGGCTGCCGGCGGGTCAAGTCGGGTGGCTTGCGCTGTGTACCGGTGGACTCGTGTTCACCTCCCGAGCCTTTGTGTACGCTGCCCTGCGCGCCGCGCATCGGCGCGGCCTGTTCACTGAGCCGACCCTGGTCGTCGGGGCTGGGACTCTCGCCGCGCATATGGCCGATCTGATGTGCGAGCACCCGGAGTTCGGCCTGCGGCCCAAGGGCTTCATCGACGACGGCCCGCCGCGGCGTGATCTGTCGCTGCCGTCACTGGGCCATCTGGCTGACCTCGCGCAGGTGGTCGCCCAGCAGGGCATCCGCCGGGTCATCATCGGCTGGGCCGTCTGCCAAGATGAGGAGCTAGTCGCCATACTGCGCGCCAGCCGGCCGCTCGGGGCCGATGTCTGCGTGGTGCCGCGGTTCTACGAGCTGGGTGCGGCGGTGCCCCGGGCCTGCCTGGATGAGATATGGGGCATCCCGCTGATCCCGCTGCGGGGCTTCAGCCACCGGTCGGCAGGCCTGTGGCTGAAGCGCGTCTTCGATGTCGTCGTCGTCAGCATCCTGCTGGCCGCGACGTCGCCGGTGTTTCTCGCGCTGGCCCTCGTGATCAGGCTGCGGTCCGGCCGGGCGCCCCTGTTCCGGCAGGACCGGGTCACGGGCGACGGCCAGATCACGACCATCCTGAAACTGCGCACGCTGGACGAGCACAGCGACCCGGACACCCGCTGGTCGGTGCCCATGCGCCAGTCCAGCCCACTGGGCCGGTGGCTGCGAGTCACCCACCTGGACGAGTTGCCGCAGCTGGTGAACGTGCTGCGCGGCGACATGTCCCTGGTCGGCCCGAGGCCTGAGCGGCCCTACTTCGCTGAGCGATTCAACCGCGAGATCCCGCACTACGTTGACCGGAACCGCATGCCGGCCGGGATTACCGGCTGGGCCCAGGTGCACGGCCTGCACGGCGATACCTCGATCTACGAGCGCGCTCGCTTCGACAACCAGTACATCGAGTACTGGTCGCCCTGGCTGGACGTGGTCATACTCGCCCGGACCCTCGCGGCCACGATCCGCGCCGCGGCGGGGGGCCGACGATGATCGCGGACGGTCACACCCACCCGGGCAACAGGACACCCGCCGCACGGATGGCGACCAAGCGGCTGCTCTACAAGGGCTATATCGGGCTCAGAGGGAGACGGTAAATGAAGGTGCTTCACGTGATCACTGGTCTCGATGCCGGTGGCGCCGAGCTCCAGCTGGCCATGCTGCTGCGGCACACCCGGCACGAGGCAGACGTGGTGACGCTTTATAACCCCGGCCCGGTCGCTGAGCAGATCCGCGCCGGCGGCATCTCCGTGCGCGACATCGGAATGCGGAGTAACACCGAGCTATCCGCGCTGTTCAAGCTGCGCGGGATCATCCGCGACGGCCGCTACGACGTCGTGCACACACACCTGTACCGGGCGCAGATCTACGCCCGCCCGGCAGCGCGCCTCATGGGCGTCCCCGTGGTGCTGACGACAGAGCACTCGATCGGGGAGACGCACATCGAGCGGCGCAAGATGACGGCCGGAGTTCGCAGGCTCTACCGGCTGTCGGAGCTGTTCTCGGACGCCACCATCGCGGTGTCGGACATCGTCCAGGACCGCTTGGTGCGGTGGGGGGTGCCCGCCAGGAAGATCACTGTCGTCCCCAACGGCCTGGAGGTCGCTGACCTGGCTTTCGATCCCGTCGCGCGGCTGCGGGTGCGGGAGCAGTTCAACATCAGCCCGGACACATATCTGATCGGCGCACTCGGGCGCCTCGATCCGAACAAGCGCGTCGACCTGACCATGGAGGCCGCCGCGCCCATGCTGGGCGAACGGTGCAAGATCCTGGTCATCGGCCGCGGCGAGGACCAGGCCAGGCTGGAGGCTGCGGCGGCCAGGCTCGGCGTGACCGAGAACGTGATCTTCGGCGGCTATCAGGCCGACACGACGGCGATGCTGGCCGCCTTCGACCTCTACGTCGCCGCCTCCCTGCAGGAGACGTTCGGGCTGTCGGTGCTTGAGGCCCTGGCCAGCGGGCTGCCGGTGCTCTACACCGCATGCCCGGCCCTGGACGGCATCCAGACCGAGCGTGCTCGCCAGGTGACGGGCACCCCCGATGCGCTGCGGGAGGAGATCCGCAAGGAGGTCGAGGCGGGCCCGAGGTCACGCGACGTGGACAGCGCGGTGTTCGAGCGCTACGGCATGAACTCAGTCGTCCGCCGGATCGACGACCTCTACGAGCAGGTCCTGGCCCAGCGGCCGGGACGCGTGCGGCGGGCAGTGGCGCGCCGTACGCCGACTGCGCCGCAGACCCTCCCGCCGGCCAGCCCGGTGCCGGAGGCCAGCGCGGCCGGCCAGGCCACGGACGGCGGAGGCTGACGCGGCGGCCGGCCACAGACAGTACGATCTGCGGACAAAACGAGCCAGGCCGCCGGGCGCGAGCCAGCGGGCAGCGGGAAGGAATGGCGGTGCGGAATCTGAGAGGGTCACGGCGGTCTGCGGCGACCCTGCTCGGTGCCGTCCTGGCTGTTGTCGGCCTCGTGGCCGGGGGCTGTCAGGGGGCAGCGCCGGCCAAGCCCGCCGCCCACAAGGCGGCCGTGCCCACGGCTGCGCCCGTCGGCCCGCACGGCGGCGTGAACCTGAATGTGCTCGTGGTGACCGACGGCACGCCGCCGGTCGAGGCCGTCCGCCAGCAGTTGACCACCGAGGGCATGCCGTTCACGGTCGTCAACCTCCACGACTCCTCCCGGCCGGCCATCACCAGCGCGTTTCTTTCCCGCACCCTTCCCGACGCCACGACGGGAGGCAATTTCGACGGGATCGTGCTGCCGAGTGCCGCCCCTTCCCTGTCCGGGGCCGAGGAAGCCGCGCTGGCCGCGTATGAGCACAAGTTCGGGGTGCGCCAGGTAGACGCCTACGCTCCCCCGAAGCCCAATATCGGGATGAACGCACCGGTTTACAGCGGGCCGCTCAGCGGCACCGTGGGCGTGACTTCGGCTGGCGCCACCGCCGGGTTCGGTTACCTCAACGGAACGTTCCCGTTCAGCGGGGGGGCGGCCGGCCCGGCACCGTTCGGCTACCTGGCCCAGCCCGTGCCGGGCGGCGGCGCCACGCCGCTGCTGACCGCGGCGATCCCGCAGTCATCCGGCAGCGCCACGCTCGTGTGGCAGTACGACCACGCAGGACGCCAGGAACTCGTCATGGGCTTCGGCTATGGCTACTACCAGGAGCAGTTCCACTACCTGGCCCACGGCATCGTGGACTGGCTCACCCGCGGCGTGCATCTAGGCGACTGGCGCAACTACCTCGACGTCGCCTACGACGACATGATCCTCGGCGACGCGCAGTGGAGCACTATCGGTCACTGCACGCCCGGGGACAGCGTCTGCCCGAAGGGCACGCCGCAGACCGCCACGATCCGGATGACCCCGGCCGACGTGACGTACGCCGTGCAATGGGAAAAGCAGCACAACTTCGCCATCGAGTTCCTGTACAACGGGGGGGCCTCGGTCCGGTTCCGGGTTAACGGGGTCGATCCGCTGCTAGTGGCGACCCGGCCGGTGGCCAAGGATTTCTACTGGGTCAACCACACCTACACCCACGCGTACTTCGGCTGTCAGCAGGACTTCAGCGTGGTGCCCTGGAAGTGCGTGGAGTCGGGCGGCCGCATCGTGTGGGCGGCCGGCACCAGCCTCATTAACAGTCAGATCTTCGACAACTTCAGCTGGGCCAGGCGGAACGGGATCCCCGCCGAGCCCGGAGTGCTGGCCTCCGGCGAGTACTCGGGGCTGCGGATCCTGCCCCAGCAACCAGTGGACAACCCCGCTCTGGACAACGCCATGGGCCCGGACAAGATCAAGTGGGTGGCCATGGACGCGTCGCGCGAGCTGAGCCAGCGCCACATCGGTGCAGCCCTCGGCGTGCCCCGGCACCCGATCGACGTGGGGTACGACGTCGACACCGTGGCCAACGAGGTCAACGAGTTCAACTGGTTCAACACCTCGAAGGCCGACGGCGGCAGCGGGCGGTGCCAGAGCAGCAAGACCACGCGCTGCCTCCAGCCGCTGGATCCGAAGACCGGCTGGACGTCCTTCATCGTGCCGGGGCAGGTCCAGATCGTTTATCGGGCGGTCCTGAACAACGACCCCCGGCCGTTCTTCATGCACCAGTCCAACCTGACCGCCGACCGGCTTGGTTACCCGGTGATGGATGGCGTCCTGTCCGCTTACCGGGCCGTCTACGGCGCCAGCGCCCCGATCGTCAACCTCCCGATGTCAGGGGACGGGGCGGTCCTGCACAACCAGGCCCAGTGGGCCCAGGCCCTGCGCGCGGGCACCGTCAGCGCCTGGGTGCAGGGCAACACGGTCACCGTCAGCGGCCCGCCGGGCACGGTGGTGCCGGTCACGGTCCCGGCGGGGACCACGGTGGGATCGGCGGCCGGGCTGGCCTTCGGCAGTCCGTACGCCGGCGAGCGTTCCAGCTACACGACGCTCGGTTCGCGTCCGCTCAAGCTGGCCCTCAACTCGGCCCCCTACCTGTCAGGTGGTGTGAACTGAGATGCAGGTGGCACTGACGGCGGAGGGCACCTATCCATACCAGCTCGGCGGGGTGAGTGTGTGGACCGACCAGCTCATCCGGGGGATGCCTGACTATGACTTCCTGCTGGTTGCCCTGGTCGCCACGGGCGCCGAGCCGATGCGGTGGCAACTCCCGGAGAACGTGTCATCCGTCCAGAAGATCCCGCTGTGGGGCTCGCCGCCGTCATCGTCAGCCTGGCCCAGGCTGACGCGGTCCCCGGTCGGCCCGATGCTGCGCGAGCTGATCGAAGTCCTGCTCATCCCGCCGACGGTTGCCCAGGACCGTTTCGTCGGCGTGCTGTACGAGATGTTCGAGTACGCCCAGGCCAGGAACCTGTCCGCCGCCCTCGCCAGCGAGCAGGCGGTGCACCTGCTGAGCAACGCCTGGCGGGAGCGTTGGCCGGACCCCGCGTCCGCCTCGAAGGACCTCGCGTCGGCCGGGACGAAGTCCGCGCGCTGGTCGGCGAGTGCGGCGAATGTCACCCCGACCCTGCACGACGTGATCACTGCGATGCAGCTGATTGAGCACTCCCTCCGCCCGCTGTCGCACCCCCCCGTGCGGGCCGACGTGGTGCACGCCGTCACTAACGGCCTGGGCATACTGCCGGCGCTGGCCGCCAAATGGCGTTATGGGACGGCCTTGATCGTCACCGAGCACGGCCTCTACATGCGCGAGCAGTACATGCACGTCCGCCGGGCCGCGTACCGGTGGCCGGTGAAGGAACTGCTCCTGCGGTTCCTGCGCCGCCTGTGCGCCGTCGGCTACGACGAGGCCGACCTGATCACGCCGGGCAACGGCCACAACCAGCGGTGGGAGGAGATGCTGGGCGCAGACCCGGCCCGGATCACCACCGTCTACAACGGCGTGAACCCGGCCGACTTCCCTACCTTCGACGGCGAGCCGCCGGTCGCGACCATCGTATGGGTCGGCCGCGTGGACCCGGTCAAGGACCTGGAGACGCTGCTGCGAGCGTTCGCACTGGTGCTCGCCCAGATGCCGGAGGCACGGCTGCGCCTATTCGGCTCGCCCCCCCCGGGCGGCGAGGCGTACCTGCAGCGCTGCGTCGCCCTGGCGGCGGAGCTCGGCATCGCCGGAGAGGTCACGTTCGAAGGCCGGGTGGCCGACGTCCGTGACGCCTATGCGGCCGCCCGGGTTGTGGTGCTGAGCAGCATTACCGAAGGCATCCCCTACACGCTGATCGAGGCGATGGCGTGCGGGCGGCCCTGCGTGGCCACCGACGTAGGCGGGGTCTCCGAGGCCCTGGACGAGACCGGCCTGGTGGTGCCGCCGCGCGACCCGGCCGCCTTGGCTGAGGCCTGCCTCACCCTGCTGCAGGACCCTGGCCTGCGGTGGCGCCTGGGTTCCGCCGCCCGGAGGCGTGTGCTCAGGCATTTCACGGTGAAACGCGCGACCAGCGCTTATGACGAGATCTACACGGTCCTCGGTTCCGGCGGTCCGGTGCCTGCCGGGGGGCGGAATAAGCACTACGACGAACGGCACAGCCGGAAAAAGGACGCCGTGTCCATGCAGTGGTCGGACGGAGAGGCGGCCCCGCCAGCCAGCCGCGAGGAGGACACCCAGCTCCCGGGTGAGCGAGCCGAGCGGGACAACGCACTCTCCCCGGAGACGGCGAGATGAGCGTCGAGGAGGCCATCCAGGGCGCCAGCATGCGGCCCACGCAAATCCAGCCCGGGGGCCCGGCAGTCAGCGCAGACGAGCAGGCGATAGAGTTCGGCGCCGTCCAGCCCGGGGGCCCGGCAGCCAGCGCACACGAGCAGGCGATGGAGTTCGGGACCATCCAGCCGGGGGGCCGGGCAGTCAGCGTGGACGAGCAGACGCTCGAATTCGGCGCCATCACCGGCAAGGGGTCGGTCCGCAGCCGGCGGACGCGGGCCCGGCCAATCCGTGTCGATGGTCCGGAGCGGCTGGCTACGGCCGACATCGGGGATGAGTTTCCGCCCCCCACGATTGCGGCGCTCTGCGACGAGTTCGCCGAGATATGTGAGTCGGCCGTGGACGCGCTGGAGATTGCCAGTGCGCTGGAGTTCGCCGGGATCAGCGACCGTACCGCACGCCTGCGCTACGGCGCGGGCGTGGACGTGTTCGTGCTGGCCCAGGAGATGTACTTCCGGGTGCCGCGCCGCCCCGCTGAGCCCGAGCCACCCCCCGACCCTTGGCGGCACGTTAGCAAGTTCCAGCCGGCGCTGCGTGGACTGCTCTACGCCCTGCCGGCGGTGTGCTTTCCCGCCGCGGGCGCCCTGCTGGCCGGGCCGGGGGCGCGGACCGTACTGGTGGTGGCGCTGCTGGCCGGATGGGGGCTGAGTCAGGGTCTGGCCTCCATTGGCTACCTGCGGCTCAGCGCGACCGACACAGGTCAGGCGCGGCGGGTGCTGCGGGTCGGCCTGGCCGTTGGGCTGGCGCTGGTCGCAGCCGCCATGACGGCGACCGCCGTGGTTGTCCACCCGCGAATCCCGGTGCTCGTGTTCGGCGCGAGCGAAGGCGCGTACATGCTGGCGGCCTGCGTGCTGCTGGTGCTCGGCGCGCAGCGATGGCTGCTGGCCGCGCTCGTCCCGGCCGTGCTGGCCAGCGCCGCCTTCCTGCTACTGCACAAGCCAGCCGGGCTTGTGCACGTGGCCTGGGCCGGGCTCGCCGTCACCGTGATTGCGGCCCTTGTCCTGGCCATTGCGTTCACGCGCCGGATAAGCCCGTCGGCGGGACGCCTGCTGGTGGCGGCGGAGTTGCGCGCGGCCCTGCCGGCCGTCGGCTTCGGTCTGGTCGCGGCCGGGCTGCTGATCTTCCCGGTCCTGGCGGGCCCTGGAGGCCACGGAGGTGTCAACGTTGGAGCGCTGCTCGTAGCGGTACCGCTATCGCTGAGCATGGGCACCGCGGAGTGGAGCCTGCTGCGGTACCGGCGGCGCACGCAGCGGCTGTTGCGGGCCACCCTCGCACCCCGCAAGTTCGGCAGGCGGGCGCGGCTGGCCTTGCTGGGGGCGTTGCTGGAGTACGTCGCCGGTGCGGTCGCGCTGACCGCCGCCGCGATCGGTATCGCCGCGGTGACCGGGCTCGTCCACCCTCGCTGGGCACTCATGCCCGAGGTCGGCACGTACCTGGCGCTGGGCGCGGCGATGTTCCTCGCGCTGCTGCTGCAGGCTGTCCGCGCCCGCGGCCTGCCGCTGGCCGCGGCCGCCACAGCGCTGGCCGTCGAGGTGGCGTTCCGGGACCATGGCCTGCCCGTGCAGGTCGCCGCAGCCACCGGACTGCTCGTCGTGATCGGCGGCTATGCGGCGGTCGTACTCGGCCGGGCGGTGCGCAATGCCTACTAGGCCGCCCGGGCTGGGCCGTCAACTGACAGGTAAGGCCTAAGAGTCAAGGAAGGTGCGTCTATGACCGATGTCGTCGCAGTGACGGGTGCCGAAGGATTTATCGGTTCTCACCTGGTGGAGGCGCTCGTGCGGCGCGGAAGCCGGGTGCGGGCGATGGTGCTCTACAACATGTGGAGCTCAAGCGGCTGGCTCGACACGCTGGGCGCAGACATCAACGGCCAGGTTGACGTGGTGTTCGGCGACGTGCGCGATCCTGCATCGGTGCGTGAACTCGTGGAAGGCGCGCAGGTCGTATACCACTTGGCCGCGATCGGATCGGTCCCGTACTCCTACAGCGCGCCGCGGTCATTCGTGGACACCAACACAATCGGCACTCTGCATGTGCTCGAGGCGGTGCGCGCCTGCCGCACCCCGAGGCTGGTGCACACGTCCACGAGCGAGACCTATGGCACCGCGCGCACAGTGCCGATAAGCGAGACGCACCCGCTGCAGGCGCAGTCACCGTACGCTGCCTCCAAGGTCGGCGCCGACAAGCTGGTGGAGTCCTACCATCTGAGCTTCGGGGTCCCGGCGGTGACGCTGCGGCCGTTCAACACCTTCGGCCCGCGCCAGTCCACCAGGGCCGTCATCCCGCAGATCATCACCCAGCTCGCGAGCGGCTCCCGCCAGCTCAAGCTGGGTGCACTGGACCCGACCCGCGACTTCTCGTATGTCACCGATACCGTCCAGGCTTTCCTGGACCTCGGCGACGCCCCGGGCTCGGCAGTCTTCGGCGAGGTGTTCAATTGCGGTCCCGGCGATGACATCGCGATCGGCCGCCTGGCCGAGGATATCGCCAGGCTGATGGGAGTGGAGGCAGACATCGTGGAGGATGCCCAGCGCCTGCGCCCCAAGGACTCCGAGGTGATGCGCCTGGTCTGCGACGCATCGAGGCTGCGCGAGCGCACCGGCTGGCACCCGCGCCTGACCAGGGACGAAGGCCTGCGCACCACCATCGAATGGTTCTGTGATCCAGCGAACCTCGCGCGCTTCAAGGCCAACGAATACCACCAGTGAGCTCAGTGAGCTAAGGCGTGTCTAGGCGGACCGTGCACATCACCATCCACGCGGGTCCCTGCCGATGGCCGCCGCGGGGGATCCGATGCGGCTCCTGATCATCGGCGCGAGCGGGTTTCTCGGCCGGCACGTGCGGCACCAGGCCAGCGCAGCCGGTCTGGAGGTCGTGACCGCCGGCCGGTCCGGGTTGCCCGGCTCGCCGTCACACCAGCGGCTCGACCTGTCCGGGGACGACGCGGAGAGAATCGCCGCGGTGATCACCTCCGTCGCCCCGGACGCCGTGATCAACTGCGCTGGGGCGACTGCGGGCGACCCGGATGTCCTGGCGGCAGCCAACATCACCGGCGTCTATGCGCTGGTCACAGCGATGCTCCTGTCCCGCGCGCCGGCCAGGCTGGTGCATCTCGGCTCGGCTGCCGAGTACGGGCGCACCGAGCCCGGCGTTCCGGTAGCCGAGTCGGCCACGCCCCGGCCGGCCGGGCCATACGGGGCGACCAAGCTCGGGGGCACCCGGCTCGTGGAGCTTGCTCGGACGGCTGGCCTCGACGCCGTGGTGCTGCGGGTGTTCAACCCGGTCGGCCCGAGGGCGCCGGAGGACGGGCTGCCCGGGGGCCTGGCCGCCCAGCTGCGCCGGGCACTGGCCCGCGGCACCCCCGTACGGCTTGGCTCGCTGGACGTGGTGCGGGACTTCGTCGACGCACGCGATGTCGCCGACGCGGCGCTCGCCGCGGCCGCCGCGCCGACGCTGCCGCACCCGGTTCTCAACATCGGCAGCGGCGTCGGGGTGCCGGCCCGCGCCCTGGTCAAGAGCTTGCTTGCGATCAGCGGGTGCACCGTGGCGGTGCATGAGGACGCGCCGGGATCGGCGCGCTCAGCAGGCCTGCCGTGGCAGCAGGCCTGCATCACGCGCGCTCTCCAGGACCTAGACTGGCGGCCGGGTCGTGACCTGACGACATCCCTGACTGACCTGTGGGAGGCAAGCCGTGGCCCAGCTGTACGCTGAAGGCACGCGTGCGCTCGGGCAGCAGCGGCTGGTCGTGCCGGCCTACTTCCACCCGGCCTTGCGCCCTGACTATTGGGAGTCGCTGGCTGAGCATGCACCGCAGGTGCGGCTGGTGATCCTTAACCTCGCCGACGGACCAGGCCTGCGACCGGACACGGCCTTCGATCCCGCACTTGAGCGCCTGCGCGACGCCGGGGTTGCCGTGGCCGGCTACGTGGACACCGACTACGGCCGTCGGCCCGCGCCGGAGATCCTGGCTGATCTGGGTCGCTACCTGGAATGGTACGGCGTGGGCGGGGTGTGCTTCGACCGCGCCGCAGCCGCCGTGGAGCACCTCGGGCACTACGCCACGCTCGCATCTCGCGCGCGGGAAGCGGGCGCCGCAGTCGTGCTGTTCAACCATGGCACGCACCCGGTTGAGGCCTACGCGGAGCACGCTGACGTGCTCGGCACGTTCGAGGGCCCGTGGCACGCCTACCTGCGGCTTGACGTGCCACGCTGGACAAGATCGCGGTCGCCCGACAAGTTCTGCCATGTGGTGTACTCGGTGCCACGCGAGCATTTTGACGACGCGTACGTGCTTGCCGCGCGGCGCCGTGCGGCGTCCGTATACATCACCGACCACGGCGGGGCGAACCCGTACGATCGGCTGCCCGCCGGCGGGCTTGGGCCGGTGGCGGATTGGCTGGGCGAGTGACGCGCGCTAGATCAGACGACAATCGAGCCCCCGGCATGGCCACAACAGAAATGTCAAGGACGATTAGAGACGATCACCACCGCGGGCGGCGCCTCGGCCGGGCCGGCCAGCGGTCGGCGCTGATCCTGCTGGCCTTGATCGCGCTGGCCGGAGTCGCAGTCGCCGCCTCCACGCAGCTCACGACGCGTGACGCCCACTCGCCGCAGGCCGCCCACTCGCCGCAGGCCGCCCACTCGCCGCAGGCCGCCCGCTCGCCGCAGGCTGCCCGGCAGTGCCGCGCGGTGTTCATTCCTGCCTTCTTCTCCCCTGGAGACCAGTGGACGCAGGCCATAGAAAGCAAGCCACCGCCGCATACCATCATCCTGGACATCACGAGCACGGGTGCCGGCAGCGCCCCGGAACCGGGCTTCCTGGCGGTGGTCAAGCAGGCGCAGGCCGCGGGGACCAGGGTGCTGGGCTACGCGACCACGGACTACGGTCACCGTCCGGCCGCGGCCGTCGAAGCAGACGTCCGGAACTACCGGGCGTGGTACGGCGTCACCGATACCTTCCTCGACCTGGCCGCAAATGGCGCGGACCAGCTCGGCTATTACCAGACGCTGGCCAGTTATATTCGCGCGGTTAATCCCGGCGCCACGCTGTGGCTAAATCCCGGCGAATACCCGGATCAGCGTTACATGTCTATCGCCAACGTCCTGATGGTGTTCGAGGGCTCCTACGCCAGCTACCGTGATCTCCAGGTACCCAGCTGGGCCCTGCATTATCCGGCGGCCAGGTTCGCCCACACGATCTATGCGACCCCCGCCTCGGATCTGGCCAGCGCCGTCGCCCTGTCTGGGAGCAGGGGTGGCGGCAATGTCTACGTGACCGATCGCTCGGGCGCCAACCCCTACAGTGGGCTGCCTGGCTACTGGTCACGCGAAGATACCGCCATCACGTCGAGCTGCACGGGTACCGCGTCCGGGTGAGGAGATGACATCCGACGACCACACCCTGGCCCGTGACCTTGCGGCCGAGGCGGGCCGGCGCTTGCTCGCCCTGCGCGCCCGGCCCGCCCACGCCGATGATCTGCGGAAGGCCGGCGACAGGCGGTCACACGAGTTCCTCGCCGCCGAACTGGCCCGGCAGCGCCCTGACGACGCGGTCCTATCCGAGGAGGGCCGGGATGACCCGGCCCGGCTCTCCTCGGACCGGGTCTGGATCGTGGACCCCCTGGACGGGACGAGGGAGTTCGGGGAGCCTGGCCGGACCGACTGGGCCGTCCACGTCGCGTTGTGGGAACGCGGTGCGCTGACCGCCGGGGCCGTTGCCCTGCCCGCCCAGGGCGACATGCTGAGCACTGCGGAGCCGCCTCCGCCGGCGCTGGTGCCAAACCGGCCGCTGCGGATCGTGGTGAGCCGGACCCGCCCACCCGCGTTCCTGCAGCGACTGAGCGCAACCACCGACGCCAAGCTGGTGCCGCTTGGCTCGGCCGGGGCGAAGGCGGCGGCGGTCATCCGCGGTGAGGCAGATGCCTACGTGCACGACGGCGGTCAGTACGAATGGGACTCGGCGGCGCCGGTTGCCGTGGCGCTCGCGGCGGGTCTGCACGCGTCCCGCGTCGACGGTTCGGAGCTGGTCTACAACCAGGCTGACCCGCTGCTGCCGGATATTCTTATCTGTCAAGCGGCACTTGCTGGCCCGTTGCTGGAAGCCATCGGCCTGGCCCGGGGTTAGTACCGGAGCGGGACTGCTCACCGGGAGTGCTGCCCGGGAGCGGCACCGCTACCGACTTGCCTGCCCACGCCCAACCCAAGCCCGACGACCCGGAGTCTGCCTGATGTCAGTGACGCGTTCGGACTATTCGCCCTCACAGCTTGAGGTTCTGGAGGCCGAGTCGATCCACATGATGCGCGAGGTCGCCGCCGAATTCGAGCGGCCGGTGCTGCTGTTCTCCGGCGGCAAGGACTCGATCGTCATGCTCGCCCTGGCGGAACGGGCGTTCTGGCCGGCGAGGATCCCCTTCCCGGTCATGCACGTGGATACCGGGCACAACTTCACCGAGGTGCTCGAGTACCGCGATCGCCGGCTCGCCGAGGCCGGGGTGCAGCTCGTCGTGGCCTCAGTCCAGGAGTCCATCGACGAGGGGCGGGTCGTCGAGGAGACCGGCCGGCGGGCGAGCCGTAACCGGCTGCAGACCACCACCCTGCTGGACGCGATCGAGAAATACCAGTTCGACGCCGTCTTCGGGGGTGGCCGCCGGGACGAGGAGAAGGCCAGGGCCAAGGAGCGGGTCTTCTCCTTCCGCGACGAGTTCGGCCAGTGGGATCCGAAGAACCAGCGCCCCGAGCTGTGGAGCATCTTCAACACCCGGATCCGCAAGGGCGAGCACATCAGGGTCTTCCCGCTGTCCAACTGGACCGAGCTGGACATCTGGCAGTACATCGGCCAGGAGAAGCTGGAGATACCGTCCATCTATTTCGCGCACTCCCGCAGCGTGTTCGAGCGGGACGGCATCCTGCTCGCGGACAACGAGTTCATCTCCAGGGGAGAGGACGAGGCAGTATTCGAGTCCCGGGTCCGCTACCGCACCGTAGGCGACATGACCTGCACCGGGGCGGTGGAGTCCAGTGCCGCGACCATCGCCGAGGTCATCGCCGAGATCAGCGCTACCCGGATCACCGAGCGCGGCCAGACCCGGGCCGACGACCGGGCCAGCGAGGCCGCCATGGAGGACCGCAAGCGGGAAGGATACTTCTGATGCCTGTCACGTCCACGGCTGGTGCCGCGCCGGCGAAAGGGGGCAGGCCCATGGACATCCTGCGACTGGCCACGGCGGGCTCCGTCGATGATGGCAAGAGCACGCTGATCGGGCGGCTGCTCTACGACTCCAAGGCGATCTTCGAGGACCAGCTGGCGGCGGTGGAGCGGACCAGCCGCGCCCGGGGCGAGGACTACACCAACCTCGCCCTGCTCACCGACGGCCTGCGCGCCGAACGGGAGCAGGGAATCACGATCGACGTCGCCTACCGCTACTTCTCCACGCCGCGGCGGAAATTCATCATCGCCGACACCCCTGGTCATATCCAGTACACCCGGAACATGGTGACCGGCGCTTCCACGGCCGACCTCGCCATCGTCCTGGTGGACGCCCGGAACGGGCTCACCGAGCAGAGCAGGCGGCACGCCTTCCTCACCACTCTGCTCCGTGTGCCCCATCTGGTGCTGGCGGTCAACAAGATGGACCTGGTCGACTACGACCAGGCGGTGTTCGAGCGGATCAGTGAGGAGTTCGCCGCATTCGCGGCGAAGCTGGAGATCGGTGACCTCACCTTCGTGCCGATCTCCGCGCTGCACGGCGACAACGTGGTGCAGCGGTCGGCCAACATGCCGTGGCACGATGGCCCATCGCTGCTGCACCACCTGGAGCACGTGCACATCGCCTCCGACCGGAACCTGATCGATGTGCGGTTCCCGGTGCAGTACGTCATCAGGCCCCACCAGGCCACCGACCCGGAGTTGCATGACTACCGCGGATACGCGGGCCAGGTGGCGGGCGGCGTGCTCAAGCCCGGCGATGAGGTGATGCATCTGCCGTCCGGGCTGACCACGAGGATCCAGCGCATCGACACCGCCCGTGGCCCGCTGCCCGAGGTATACCCGCCGATGTCGGCCACCCTGGTGCTCGAGGACGACCTGGACATCTCGCGCGGGGACATGATCTGCCGGCCGCACAACCAGCCGTCGGTCTCGCAGGACCTGCAGGCGATGGTCTGCTGGATGTCCGAGAGCAGGACCCTCGCCCAGCGGGACCGGCTGGTGGTCAAGCACACCACCCGCACCGTGAAGGCGATCGTCCGCGACCTGCACTACCGGCTGGACGTAAATACCCTGCACCGGGATGAGACGGCCGCCAACCTCGGGCTGAACGAGGTGGGCCGGGTGAGCCTGCGGCTGACCCAGCCGCTGTTCTGCGACCCGTACAGCCGGAACAGGCAGACCGGTGGCCTGATCCTCATCGACGAGGCGACCAACGCCACGGTCGGCGCCGCGATGATCACGGAAGGACACTGACTGTCGCCCATGAACCTGCCAGCGCCACTGTGGTAAACGCCGGTGATCCCGCGTATCCACGTCTGTGGAAGGCTGTCAACGACAACAACCACGGCCGGTACGACGGTTACCAGGCGAAGACATCCAGGCCCATCCCGGTCGTGGTGGTAACGCCCGCGCAGTGATCGCGCAGGGCCAGCCAGAGGGGGCCCTGTGACGTCATTCGACGATCTCCGTGACTACATGGCCATGCCCAGGCTCACCGGGCTCAGGCTCTCGCCGGACGGCAGCTGGCTGGCCGCGACGGTCCAGACGCTCTCGCCAGACGGCAAGAAGTTCTCCTCGAGCATCTGGCGGATCGCCACCGGCGACAAATCAGCAGCCCGGCTGACCCGGTCGGCCGAGGGCGAGAGCAGCCCGGAATTCCTCCCCGACGGCGGCCTGTTGTTCCTGTCCGGGCGGCCAGGACCGGCCACTGGTGAACCGCAGCCCGGCGACGACCAGGACAAGCCGGCCCTGTGGCTGCTCCCGGCGGCCGGCGGCGAGGCCCGCAGGGTCCTGGCGCCTCCCAGCGGCGTGGCCGGGCTGGCCACAGCACGGGACGCCATGCTTGTCGCGCTCGTCTCGCCGGTGTTGCCCGGGGTGACGGGGGCCGGCCAGGACGCCGAGCGCCGCAAGGCCCGCAGCGACGCGGGTGTCACAGCGATCCTGCACGAGGCTCCTCCGGTCCGGTACTGGGACCACGACCTGGGCCCGGCCGAACTGCGGCTGCACACGGCCGAGGTCGGGCCCGATGAGGCGGGCACCGATGAGGCGGGCACCGATGAGCCGGGTGACCGGCCGGGGCCGCGGGATCTCACACCCGAGCCGGGACGCGCGTTGGATGAGCAGCATTTCGAGCTGACCCCGGACGGCCGGTTCGCGGTCACCGGATGGGCCGTCTGGGACGACGCGGGCAACAGCCACGATGACCTGGTCGTCATCGACTGCGCGACCGGCGAGCGCAGCACGCTCCTGTCGGCCCCTGGCTTCGATTTCGGTGACCCGCACATTTCACCGGACGGCAGGTCGGTGCTGTGCACCCGGGAGACGCACGAAACCTACGCCAGCACGGTCGACATCACCCTGGTCGTCGTGCCACTGGGAGACGCTGACCAGGCGGGCGGTGCGGGAGCCGGCGGCGAGGGCTCGGCCGGCGGTGCGGGAGCCGGCGGCGAGGGAGCCGGCCGCGCGGCAGGCTCGGCGGGCGGTGCGGGAGTCAAGGAACTGCTCAGCGGGCTCGACCGCTGGCCGGTCACTTCGGCATGGGCCGCTGATGGTCGTTCGGTATATTTTGCGGCCGATGACCGCGGTCGGTGCCCGGTCTTCCGCGTGGACACCGGCAGCGGCCACATCACGAAGCTCACCACCGACAACGCCGCGTATTCGAGCCTGAGCCCGTCACCGGACGGGCGGTATCTGTATGCGCTGCGTGCGGCGGTCGACAGCCCGCCTGCGGCGGTCCGTGTCGATCTCGGTGCCCCCGGCGCTGAGCCGGAGCGGCTGGCCGGGCCGGCCGGGCAGCCGGAATTGCCTGGCCGGCTGACCGAGGTCGAGGCGGCGGCCGACGACGGCGCGACTGTCCGCGGCTGGCTCGCGCTGCCTGCTGGCGCGTCGCCGAGCGCACCCGCACCGCTCCTGCTCTGGGTGCACGGCGGCCCGCTGTCCAGCTGGAATTCCTGGTCGTGGCGGTGGAACCCGTGGCTGATGGTGGCCCGGGGCTATGCGGTGCTGTTGCCCGATCCCGCCCTGTCCACCGGGTACGGCCGCGATTTCGTCGGCCGCGGCCACGGCGAGTGGGGCGGGCGGCCGTACACCGACGTGATGGCGATCACTGACGCCGCGGTGGCCCGACCGGACATCGACGAGTCGCGGACCGCCATGATGGGCGGCTCGTTCGGCGGCTACATGGCCAACTGGATCGCCGGCCACACCAGCCGGTTCCGTGCCATCGTCAGCCACGCGAGCCTGTGGGCGCTGGACCAGATGTTCGGGACAACCGACGCGCCTGCCGACTGGCGCCGGCATTTCGGCAGCCCACTGACTCAGCCGGAGCGTTATGCCGCCAACTCGCCGCACCTGTATGCGGCGAGCATCGTCACGCCGATGCTGGTGATCCACGGCGACAAGGATTACCGCGTGCCGATCGGCGAGGCACTGCGGCTGTGGACCGACCTGACGAGTGCGCGGGACGGCCTGGCGGGGGCGAAGTTCCTGTACTTCCCCGACGAGAACCACTGGGTTCTCACGCCCGGCAACGCGGTCGTCTGGTACGAGACCGTGCTGGCGTTCCTCGCCCATCACGTCCTCGGCGAGCCCTGGCGCCGCCCAGAACTCCTATAACGCCCGTCCCGCTCGCCGCTCAGGAGCGTGGACCACCAAGCCAGCATCCCGTTTCAACGACAGCCCGGCCGTTCTGACGTGACGGCGAGGCCACTGGCCAATGCGAAAATGTACTGATGCGCCCGAGGCGCGAGTTCAAGCTGCTGCTTACCGCCCGCCCCGCCGTTTCAGCATCAGCACAACGCCCTATGGAGCCGGGAATCATGGAACTGAGCCCGCTCATGTGGTGACCCGAGAGCGGTGCCAGAGTTCAGAGGTAGCTCAGAAGTTCTGCCGAGGGCGCTGAGAATCGCGGGCGGGATGCTTCTTGTATCGGACGACGACCGGCAGAACCGCTGCCGGCGCATTCGGAGGAGGCAACCGTGAACGCCCTGGTCCTGGCCAACTTTCCGCTGGCCATCCTGGTGATGCTGGCGATCGTCGGCATCCCGCTGTGGATGACCTTCAAGCACCCTGAGACGGCCCCGGACTACTCGGAGGCGCGAGCCTATCTCGGCGCCAAGACAAGCCTTCGCGCCGTTCCCGCGCACGCGAGTGCCCGCAGCCTCGCGTACCGCGCCGCGCAGCAGACCCGTGCGGCCGCCTGAACCTGACGGAGGCTGCGGCCTCCGCCCCAACTGCACCGGAGTGGCTCCGCTGTCGTTCCCACGGCACCGGAGCCACTCCGGTGTCGTTGTGGTGCTGGCCGGGACTGGCTCGGTGTGATGGAAAGCGGGGCTGTGCGAGGCTGGACGGATGACGCGTGCGCACCTGGACAAGCGGCCCGGTGAGGTCTCCGCCATGTTCGACCGGGTCGCGGAACGCTACGACCTGCTGAACGATGTGCTCTCGCTCGGCCAGGACCGGTGGTGGCGGCGGGTGGTGGCCCGGGTCGCCGGGGCCCGGGCGGGCGAGCGGGTCCTTGACCTCGCCGCAGGCACGGGAAGCTCGTCAGTTACCTTCACCACGGCCGGGGCGGACTGCGTGGCCTGCGACTTCTCACTGGGCATGCTCCAGGTGGGAGCGCGGGCACACGCTGGCACGGTCAGTTTCGTCGCCGGTGATGCCCTCCGGCTGCCCTTCGCGGACCAGGCCTTCGACGTGGTGACGATCTCGTTCGGCCTGCGCAATGTCGCCGACACCGGCGCCGCGCTGGCCGAGATGCTGCGGGTCACCAAGCCGGGCGGGCGGCTGGTGATCTGCGAGTTCGGGCATCTGCCCGCGGCCCGGCTGGACGCCTGGTACGGGCGCTACCTGAGCGCCGCGCTACCCGCCGTGGCCCGGCGGCTGTCCCCGGCCGGCGACGCGTACGAGTACCTGGCCTCCTCGATCAGGGAATGGCCGCGCCAGGCGGAACTCGCCAGGCAGATGGGTGCGGCCGGATGGTCGGCGATACGCTGGCGGGACCTGACGCTCGGGGTGGTGACCGTGCATGCGGCGCGCCGCCCGGAGTAG
>WNFD01004267.1_pt1 | contig 25663 bp, 25 predicted proteins | sample 5400491 | NCBI WGS metagenome assembly WNFD01 (sample SAMN13153343, study PRJNA577476) | soil metagenome | isolation source: 120 cm saprolite under Douglas fir tree site 2 hole 2 replicate 2 | place: USA:California | collected 2015-04-18
GCTGCAGCCCTCAACCGTGTCGCTTCCGCGAAGTCCCTAGTCTCCAGATGTTCCTCGCTGCAAAGTTCGTCCAATACCGGCATCGCTCGATCCGCCTTGGACTGATCGACCAGTGCTCTCGCCAGCAGGAGCTTGCACTCCTGTGCAGTGGTCCCGCGGGACAGCGTGGGCAACAGCACACTGAGGATCTGCTCGGCCTCCAGCGGCGCACCGACTCGCAGCGCTGCTTTTGCCCCAGCCACGGCAACGGGAAGGGCTCGCGCCGGGTCAGCAGCCCTCAGAAAGTGCCAGGCCACCTCGAGGGCTAGTGCCTGGCGGCTCGGCGACAACAGACCCTGGAGCATCTCCCCCACTCGCCGATGGAGGTGCCGGCGTTCAGGGCCGGCCACGGCGTAATACGCCTGCGCCCGGATCAACTCGTTGCGAAACTCGAGCCCACCATGCACCTCGCGGAGCATGCCCTCCTCCATGAGCCGAGCAAGGGCCTCCCCCGCGGCCGTGGGCGAGAGCTCTACTACTGTGTAGAGCGGGAGATCCGCCAGGCGGCGACCGAGCACCGCGGCGAGATCGAGCGCCGCGCGCGTCCGCGCATCGAGCCGTCGCAACTGACGCTCGAACACGGTCGCGATGGCGCGCGGGATGCCGAGGTTCGCGACCGGCTGCGTGTTCAGCGCCTCAAGATCGCTCAGGAGGGAGCTTGATCCGTGCTCCAGCCACTCCTTGGCGAGGAGCTCGAGCGCCAGCGGATTCCCGCGTGCCGCCTGCAGGATGCGCGGCACTGGTACCTCGGCGATGCGACCGTCGGCCTTGGCGACGAGCGCCGCCACGAGCCGCTCGGCGGCGGGCGGCGCCAGCGGTTCCAACTCGAGCGTCTGCAACACGGGAATGGCCGTATCGGCGACCAGTGCGGCTGGTGCCGCGGTCATGCGCAGCTCGTTGGACCGGGCGGTGAGGATCAAGAGCAGGCGCGTTTGCGGGAGTTTACGCGCGATCGCATTCAAGACGGCGACGCTCGCGTTGTCGGCTGCGTGAATGTCGTCCACCACGAGGACTAGGGGAGTCTCTTCGGTCGTCGCCTCCACGGCCTGGAGAAACGCGGACGCGAGCCGCAGCGGTATCACTTCTGCCGACCAATCGGGCGGCTTCGGTGCACCGGGAAACGCGGCGGCGATATCGGGTGTGACACGCGTCAGTTCGCTCAACGCTTCGGGCGCAGCCCCGCCAATCGTACGCTGCAGTGTCAGCTGTCGGACCAGCTCCGCGAGCACCGCGAACGGCAGCTCGCGCTCCGCATCGTACGCCTGTGCGCGGGCGATCGCGGCGCCCTCCATCTGACAAGTCGACACGAACGCATTCGTCAGGGTCGTCTTGCCTACCCCGGGGTCGCCGAGGAGCACCATGATCCGCGGCTCGCGCCGCCGCACGTCGAGCCAGGCGTCGTAGAGGCAGGCGAACTCAAATTCGCGGCCGATCAGCGTCTCCGACTTGAACCGCCGCTCGCGGCGCTCCGACACGCGCCCTGCCGCGGGCGGGCGCGGGCCCGCGCCGCGACCCTCGTGCAGCAGATTCGCGATTCGCTCCAGCCCCGCGCTCGGGTTCGCCCCGAGCGCGGCGGCGAGCCGCGTCTTGAAGTGGCTGTACACCAGGAGCGCGGCGGCGCGATCCCCTGCCCACGCGCGCGCCTCGATCAAGCCGCGCACGGCGTTCTCGGAGAGGGGATCGAGCTCGAGGAGGACCTTGGCGTGACGCTCAACCGTCGCAAAATCCCCCACGCGCCGCGCAGCATTCATCTGCGTCACGAGACAGTCGTGCATCCGGGGCATGAGCCGCGTGCGCCACTGGTCCTGCCACTGCGAGAATCGCACGGCCCTCCGCACTTCGAAGCCATCCAAGAACGGCCCGCGGATCTCGGCTTCGCCGGCGTCGAGCCGTTGCACATCGGCATCGAGGGCGTCCGGGACGAACGAGATCCATGTCTTCTCCGAGACAAAATGCGCATACCCGACTCTGTCCCGGACGGCGAAAAGCGCTTGGTTGAGGGAATGGCGGGCCCGTCGCTCCGGCACGTCGGACCAGAGCAGATCGGTCAGGTGGTCGCGCCGGATCTGCTTCCCCGCTTCCACGGCCAGGCGGATGAGGAGGGCGAAGTGCTTGCGCGTGCGGAAGCGGACTGGCTCACCGGCATCGGTGAGCAGCTGCGGAGTGCCCAACGTGAGGAGCTGCAGGTGCGAGGCCAACCGACCGCTCGAGGCGTTTTCGGACTGGTACTATTAGGCAGGCAAATCAGTGCGCTGTCAACACGTTGGTCGGCAGACTGTTAGCGTCGAACTGCGGCGCCGCACGACCCCGCTGTCAACCGCCGGGGCGACGGCATATGGGGCAAGGGCCCATCTGCGGGTCCCGGCCGAATACCAGCTGCACGGGGCCGAGCGTAACGGCGGTGTCGGTGAGCGTCACGGTCAGAGACATCATGCGGCCATCGGTCCACCCCGTAAAGCGCGCGGGGTGGTCGGGGCGTCGGTAGACGGGATAGGCCGTGACGTTGTAGACCCCGGGTACGTCGAAGCGCCCGCCTGGATCGATGACGATCGCCTGATGAACGTTGCCGAGCGTGCAGCCGATGTGGACGTGGGCGCTCGTGTCGCTTGCGATCAGGCCGGCGTTGTCCCCACCCCAGGTCCCCGTGGCAAGCGGGCCGGGCCGGAAGAAGGCACCGCCACCGCTGCAGGCGGCCAGACCGACGAGTCCGGCGATCAACCAGCGGCGTGTCACCGTGCGATCCACCGGCCGGTCGTGAGGAGTTCGCCCACGATGTCCGGAGCGCTGCGCCCCGCCGCCTCGGCAGCGAAGTTGATGACCAGCCGGTGCGTAAGCACGCTCGGGGCCACGCCTCGGAGGTCGTCCTCGTCGGGCATGGGCCGGCCGTCGAGCGCCGCTCGCGCCTTGGCGCCGAGGACCAGATACTGCGACGCGCGGGGGCCCGCGCCCCAGGAAACGAACTCCTTGATGAACGCGGGCGCCTCGGCATCCGCCGGGCGTGACATCCGCACCAGCGTCACCGCCGCCCGCACCAGCTCCTGGGGGACGGGGATTCGGCGCACGAGGTGTTGCAGGGCCAGTACGTCCTCGGCCGTGAGCACCGGCGTAATCGACGCCGCCACATCGCCCGTCGTCGACGCGACGATCCGTTCCTCCTCTTCCTTCGTCGGGTAGGCGACCCGCAACTCGAACATGAACCGGTCGAGCTGCGCTTCGGGCAGGGGATAGGTCCCCTCCTGCTCGATCGGGTTCTGCGTCGCGAGCACGAAGAATGGCGCAGGGAGCGGATGCGTCTGCCCCGCAGCCGTCACCTGATGCTCCTGCATCGCCTGCAGCAGCGCCGCCTGGGTCTTGGGCGGTGTCCGGTTCACCTCGTCTGCGAGGACGATGTTAGCGAACACCGGCCCGCGCACGAACCTGAAGCTGCGCTTCCCCGTGCTCTGGTCCTCTTCGATGATTTCCGTGCCGGTGATGTCCGAGGGCATGAGGTCGGGCGTGAACTGGATGCGTGAGAATTTGAGCTCGAGCGCCTGCGCCACGGTCTGCACCATCAACGTCTTCGCGAGGCCGGGCACGCCGAGGAGCAGCGCGTGCCCGCCCGAGAACACGGCCGTGAGGATCCCGTCCAGCACGTCCTGCTGACCCACGATGCGGCGGCCCACCTGGGCGAGCAGGTCGGCACGTGCGGCACTGAGCCGCTCGAGCAGCTCGACGTCGCCTTGCGGCGGTGCGGCGCGGCGCGGCAAAGGGGAAGGGGTCGGTGCCATGGAGTTGTCTAGGTTACCACATCATACCCCCAAGCGCCACATAAGTTTGCGTCGCTTCGACTTTGCTTGCGAAACTTTTCACAAGCGCGTAGCTTTGGCGGCGTGGCAGGCGCGGGACCGCTTCGCTACGCCGGACTCGGGATCCAGCTTGCTGCTACGATCCTCGTCGGCGTGCTGCTTGGGCAATGGGTGGACCGCAAGGCAGGGACTGACGGCGTGTTCGTGATCCTCGGCGCGCTGCTCGGGTTCGGCGGCACCCTGTACTCCTTGATTCGTGAACTCTCGAGAGCTGATAAGGACGGGCGGTGACGCCGGGCCGGCGCTACCTGTTCGGCATCGCAGCCGTGGCCGCGGCGGCCGGGGGGTTTAGCTTCGTCCTGTCGCCCGCCGCGCGGAGCGCGGCGTGGTTCGCGCTGGGCCTTGGACTCGCCGTGCAAGGGCCGCTCGGGTGGTGGCTCGTGCGGGCGGTCGGGACCGAGCGACTCTTGCCGGTCTGGGCGGGTGGCATCGCCGCGCGACTCACGGTGCTAGGCGTGGGTGCGTTCCTGGCGGTGCCAAAGCTAGGGTTCCCGCTCGAACCGACACTGATTGCCCTCGTGGGCGTGCTGATGTCGTTCGTCGGAGTGGAGGCGTTCGTCGTTTGGTTCGGGGGACGGAGAACTGGGGCGCGATGAGTCAGCTCGCTCGGGTATGGGTCACGATCGCGGCGCTAGCGGTGCTCGCGAGCGGCGCGGCGGCGGCTCAGGAACGTACGCCGGGAACCGCGTCGAACGAGATCGACATCATGGCGCATTTGGGCAATTCGCACTGGATCGAAGTCCCGTCCTGGAAACCTCCCTACTTCGTCGAAAAGGAACTGCCTCGCTTCGCGCCGATTAAGATCGGCCGGGTCAGCGTTGACCTGTCGCCGACCAAGCACGCGGTGTTCCTCGCAATCGCGGCCCTGCTGGTCGCACTCGTGTTCCTGTACACCTCGCGCGTCGTAGCCCGGGCGCAGGCCGCTGGCCGCCCCCCGCGCGGGTTCGCCGCGGCGATGGAGGCGATGGTGCTCTACATCCGGCAGGAGGTGATCCTGCCGAACGTCGGCCCGCACGGCGAGGGGTACGTCAATTATCTCCTGACGGTCTTCTTCTTCCTGCTCGCCTGCAATCTGTTGGGCCTGCTGCCATGGAGTGCGACGCCCACGGCGAACATCGCGGTCACCGGGGCGATGGCGCTCGTCTCGCTGACCGTGATCGAGATCTCCGGGATGCGGTCCCTCGGTCTCAAGGGGTATCTGGGTACCATCTTCTACTTGCCCCCGGGGTTGCCGACGCTGCTCAAGCCGGTGATGCTCCTCATCATGACGCCGATCGAGATCATCGGTAAGCTCGCGAAGCCGTTTGCGCTGGCCGTCCGTCTGTTCGCCAACATGACGGCCGGGCACGTGGTGGTGCTGGCGCTGATCGGGCTCACCTTCTTCTTCCGGAGCTACGTAGTGGGTGTGGCCGCCTCGGTGATGGCCACCGGCATCATGCTGTTGGAGTTATTCGTGGCATTCTTGCAGGCGTTCGTGTTCACGCTGCTCACCAGCGTGTTCATAGGGCTTATGCGGTCAGAGCATTAGGCTATGGTAGGCCGACGGCCCGGGCGCTCGCGCTGCCGTCGGAGGTAGTCCGCCGAGCGGCGGACGAAGCTCACTGATCGCTTGGGCGATCGAAGGGGGCCACCGCGGCGACGCCGATCCGGGAGAATCGGGGCACGCGCGGCGAGCGCAGCACCATATGATCTCCCGCTCACGCATCGGAGTTCAACATGCTGAATCTGCTCGCTCTGCTTGAAGAGCCGGCCGCTGCCGCCGCCGCCGGCAAGGGCTACGCGCTAATCGGCGCCGGCCTCGCCGCCGGCCTGGCCGTGCTCGGTGCCGGGGTCGGCATTGGGCGGATCGGTGGCCAGGCGGTGGAGGGAATGGCCCGCCAGCCGGAGAACAGCGCCCGTATCCAGACCGCCATGATCATCGCGGCGGCCCTGGTCGAGGGCGTCGCGCTGTTCGCGGCCGTGGTGGCGTTCGTCATGCAGGGCAAGGTGACGTTTTAGTCGTCGGGCGGCCGGGCGCGACGTCGCGCCCGGCCTTCTCTCTCGTCACGAGGACGGCATGCGGAAGTCGCTAGGCTTCGCGCTGCTGCTCATCGCCGCTACCGCGGTCCCCGCATGGGCCCAAGCAGAGGGCAGCGGCCCGCTCACGGTCGATGGCGGCCTGGTCATCTGGACGCTGATCGTCTTTGGACTGCTGCTCTTCGTCCTGCGGCGCAGTGCGTGGCCGGTATTGCTCGCGGCCGTGCGCGAGCGCGAGCGACGTCTGGAGCAGCAGATCGCGGAGGCGGAGAAGAGTCGCGCCGAGGCCGCGGCCCTGCTCGAGGAGCAACGCAAGCTGCTCGCTCAGGCGAGGGGCGAGGCCCATGAGATCCTCAACAAGGCGAAGGCGGTTGCCGACAAAGAGCGCGCCGCGCTGCTGGCCAAGGCACGAGAAGAGTACGAGCAGCTCCTGACCAGAGCGCGCAAGGAGATTGCGGAGGAACGTGAGAAGGCGCTGCTCGCCTTGCGGCGCGAGGCAGTCGACCTCTCCATCGCCGCCGCTTCAAAGCTGATCGAGGCGAGCCTCGACACCGATGCCAACCGCCGCCTGGTGATGGAATACCTGGCGAGCCTCGAGCATCAGCGGTGAAGAGTACCACCGTCGCACGGAACTACGCCGAGGCACTGCTTCTCGCGGCTGAGGCACGCGGTGAGCAGGCGATCATGGAGTACGGCCGCCTGCTGGACGCGGTGGCGGGCGCGCTGCGAGCGGACGAGCGGATCGCCGTGGCGTTCGCGTCGCCGCGCGTGGCCAAGGCCGTCAAAGCGGCGCTCCTCGAGCACGCGCTCGGCGACTTGGCACCCATCGAGTTCGTGCGCTTCCTACAGGCTGTGGTGCGCCGCGGCCGGCAGGGGCTGTTGGGAGAGATCGCGGAGCAGTATCAGGAGCTCGTGGACCTCAAGCTGAACCGCGTGCACGCGGGTGTCGTCCTCTCGGAGCCGCCGGACGCCCGGTTCGAACGGCAGATCGTGGAACGGCTCTCGGCGACGCTCGGCAAGGAGGTGCGGGCGCACGTCCGGGCCGAGCGCGGCATCCTCGGGGGCGTCGTGGTGCGAGTGGGCGACCGTATCTACGACGGCTCGCTGCGGCGCAAGCTCGCGGTGCTGCGGCGGAGGATGCTCACGGGCGAGTGAGGCTGGCGAGCGCCAGCGTCCCCCCCGGGCCGCGCCGTCTGCTCTGCGCTCTCGTAGCGCGTTCGCGACCGCCTCAACGCGCCGCGTCTCCCCGCCGAGCCCCGCACCGTGTAGTTTCCCCATCCCCATGCTCCCGCTCCTCCTCGTTCTCCTGGCCCCCGACACTGCGGGCTACTGGCAGCAGCACGTCACGTACCAGATCACTGCCTCGCTCGCCGAGCCGTCCGGCGTGCTCTCGGGGCACGCGCGCATCGGCTACGTGAACCACTCTCCCGACGCGCTGCACGACTTCTTTGTGCACCAGTATTTGAACGCGTTCCGGCCCGGCTCGCGCTGGGCGGCGGCGGACTCGGCCGAGGAACGCGACCGCTTTCAGCACTTGCCGGACCCGCACTATGCGTTCGAGCGCATCGCCGGCGCCACGGTCATGAGCCGGTCCCTCCGGCCGGACTACCCCTACGCCCCCGACTCGACGATCGCCCACTGGACACTGCCCCAACCGCTCGCGCCGGGCGATTCGCTGGTCGTGGAGATCGACTGGCAGGCGCGGCTCTCGACGGTGCCCCGTCGCCAGGGGCGAGCGGGGCGCCGCTTCGACTTCGCGCAGTGGTACCCCAAGGTGGCGGTCTACGACCGCTACGGCTGGGAGGCCCACCCGCTCTATCCGGCGGGGGAGTTCTACGGCGAGTTTGCAACCTACGACGTGACCCTCGACCTCCCGGCGGACCAGGTGGTCGGCGCCACCGGCGTCCCGATCGAGGGCGACCCAGGGTGGGAGCGGCGCAAGGCGGATCCGGCGCTCGTGATCAACTATCAGCGCGACTGGTACGACTCCCCGCTCTCGGGGCCGAGGTGTGCCGCGCTGGCCGTGCCCGCGGGACGCAAGTGCGTGCGCTTCCGTGCCGAGCAGGTACACCACTTCGCGTTCTCCCTCAACCCCCAGTACGTCTACGAGGAAGGCCGCTACGGCGCCGCGGTAGTGCGGGTGCTGTATCAGCCGGGTGATAGCGGGTCATGGGGGCGGGGCGTCGCGCTGCGCAACACCGTCCTGGCGCTCGCCTGGCTCGACTCGCTGTACGGGACCTACCAATGGCCGCAACTCACGAACGTGCACCGCATCGAGGGCGGGGGGACCGAGTTCCCGATGATGGTCATGGACGGGAGCGCCTCGATCGGGCTGATCGTCCATGAAGCCGGCCACCAGTACACCATGGGCCAGCTGGCGAACAACGAGTGGCGGGAGGCGTGGCTCGACGAAGGGTTCACGAGCTTCCAGACCGGCTGGTTCTTCGAGGCCCACGGCGGCGGGCCCGCCTACGATGCGCTCGAGCCCGCGGTGCTGGAGCTCGACCTCGAGCGCTGGAGCGAGCCGGTGTCGCTCGTGAGCGAGCATTACCGCGACTTCCTCACCTACAACGAGATGGTGTACACCAAGGCGCAGCTCTTCTTCGAGGAACTGCGCTACGTCGTCGGAGATCAGACGATGCGCCGCATCCTGCGGGCGTACTTCGCGCGCTGGAGGCTGAGGCATGTGGACGAGGATGCGTTCCGCGAGGTGGCCGAGGAGGTGTCCCGTCGGGACCTGAAAGGGCTGTTCGCCGAATGGCTCCACGCCACGCTCCTGTTCGACTATCAGCTGGCACGCGTCGAGCGGCACCACCTCGCCGACGGACGGTGGCGCACGCGGGTGACCATCGCACGGCGCGGCGACGGGCGGATGCCGGTCGAGATCGCCGACCGCGACACGATCTACGCCCGGGCCACCGGGGAGCCGGACATCGAGCGCGTCGAGTTCACGACGACGCGGAAGCCCGGGCGCCTGATGCTCGACCCGCGCGGCCGCACGCACGACTACAACGCTCTGAACAATCACGAGCGGCGGCCGTTCGTGGGGCGTGCGGCGGTGGCGCTGCGGATTGACGATCCGACGCGCGAGGGGGCGCGCCGGGATGCCCTGGTGAGCGCCTGGATGCCGGTCCTCTGGTCGAACGATTTCGGCGGGTTGACGGTCGGACTGCGGCAGCGCTCGAACTACTTAGGCCGCTATGACCGCGGCTTCGTGCTCGGGACGGTCGCGACTGGGGCGGACAGCGGCCACCGGTTCGGCGTCTACGGGCGCTGGAGCAATCCGATCGGCCACCTGGCGCCGCGCACCGAGACGAGTGTCGCCGCTTGGACCGTAGAAGGCCGCGCGGGCGTGGCGCTCTCGGTGGACCGCGTGCTGCGTCAGCACTTGGGCTACGGTGCCGACCCTCACGCGGGCTTCGACGCCGTGTGGTTCGCGACCACTAACATGGGCTACCTCGATCGCCGTCTCTGGGAGGACGCGGGGACAATCGAAGCGGGCCCCTGGGTTTCGACCGCCATCCAGCGCGGCGCCGCCCAGCTCGCGGCGCGGCTCAGCGCCCACGCGGGCCTGGTGTACTGGAACCCCGGGATGGGGGTGGTCGTGTCGTCGAGCCGCTACGACGTCGCAGGGTTCGGCCGGTTGACCGGTGCGGTGAGCGTGCGGGCGCCCTTCTGGCTGGGGACGAGCGTCGGCGTGCGCCTGTTCGGGGGCGGCTACGCCGGCGTCTCGGACCCGGTGCGCCAACGCCGCATTCCCGTCGCTGGCGCCGATCCCTACGAGACGTTCACCGATCCCCTCCTCCGCAGCCGCGGTGCGCTGTTCGTGCGCCCAGACTTTCACTACCATGCGCCGGGCAACGCGAATCTGCGGGCGTTTCGGAGCGATCTCGGGGGTCGCTGGGCCGTGAGCGCGAACCTCGAGCTCACCCGCTCCGTGTGGCGCCGCGACGGCGGTATCTTGCGAGAGCTGGCATTCGAAGGGTTCGCCGACGTGGGGTGCGTGGATACCCTGGCGGTCCCGGCCACCACGCCGGGTCAGGGCTACACGGTCCTATACGACGGCGGGATTGGCCTCGTCACCGGTCACCAAGTGCGCGATTTGAACTGGACGATGCGGCTCGAGCTGCCGCTCATCGTGAGCCGCTGGGAGTACGCCCTCGACCCGCGGCTCGGTCACGCGCGGCTCGCGTTCCGGTGGCAGGTGAGTCTTGCCCCGAGCTTCTGATGGAGACACGCGCGCGCGACCGACGGGGATTCTTGGGCGACGCCTTGGGGCGGTTGCTGCGCGAGGTGACCGTGCGCACCGAGCGCCGCGTGGCCCCGCGCCGCTACTTCCGCCCCCCCGGCGCGGCGGACGAGATCAGCTTCCTCGCGTCCTGCACGCGCTGCGGCGACTGCATCACCGTGTGCCCGGTGCACGCCATCATCAAGGCCGCGCCCGGGGCGGGCCTCGCCGCCGGCACGCCGATCATCGATCCCGGGATCCAGGCCTGCGTCGTGTGCGCCGACATGCCGTGCGCCCGGGCCTGCGAGACGGGCGCGCTCGTGCCGCCGCTCGGCGGGTGGGACGGACTCCATATGGGCATCCTGGAGCTCGACCCCGAGCGCTGTATCACGTTCCAGGGCGTCGCGTGCGGCGTGTGCGCACGCGCCTGCCCCGTGGGGGAACGGGCGCTCGCGATCGACGCGGGCGGGCATCCGGTGCTTCGGCCTGAAGGCTGCGTGGGGTGTGGGGTGTGCGTGACGGCATGTGTCACGTCGCCGTCGTCCCTTAAACTGAGCCTCCCGGAGGCGCCATGACCGAGCTGCCCTATCGGGTCGAGAAGCCCTGGGGCCACGAGCTGATCTGGGCGCGGACCGACCGCTACGTCGGCAAGATCCTGCACATCGAGCCGGGACACGTGCTGTCGCTGCAGTACCACAACAAGAAGGACGAATCCATCTACGTGCTCTCGGGGGAGATCGTCCTGCGCATCCAGCGGGACGACGCGCTGATCGAGCGACGCATGGCGCAGGGCGAAGCGTGCCATATCCAGCCCAGGGTGATCCACCAGTTCGAGGCCGTGGCACCGACCGATCTGCTCGAGGCCTCGACCCCCGAAATCGACGACGTGGTGCGGCTCAAGGACCGCTACGGGAGGGTGTAGCGTGAAGGTCATCGTCCCGCTCGCCGGCAAGGGTACGCGGCTGCTGCCGCTGACGAAGCGGGTCCCCAAGCCGCTCGTGCATGTGGCTGGGCGCCCGGTGATGGACTACGTGATGGACACGATCCGCGGCCTCGACGTGGAGGAGCTGATCGTCATCACGGGCCATCTGAAGGAGCAGGTCGAGCGCTACATCGTCACGCACTACCAGATCCCCGCGCGATTCGTGGAGCAACGAACGTTGGACGGCACGGCGGGAGCGATCAACCTTGCCCGGCCGTACGTCGAGGGTCCGGTGCTGATCATCTTCGTCGATACGCTGTTCGACGCCGACCTAAGCCTCGTGACCCGCGTCGAGGCCGACGGCGTCATCTGGGCGAAGGAGGTGGAGGACTACCAGCGGTTCGGAGTGATCGTGACCGACGCGCGTGGCTATATGACCCGCATCGTGGAGAAACCCGCGACGCCGGTGTCGCGGCTCGCGAACATCGGCCTGCAGTATGTCAAGGATTGGCGGACCCTGTTCGAAGGCATCGCGCACGTGATGACGCAGCCGCCGGGAAAGGGCGGGGAGTACTACCTCACCGACGCGTTCCAGTACATGGTGGACCGGGGGCGCCGCCTGCTCACGGCACCGGTGAGCGGGTGGTACGACTGCGGCAAGGTGGACACGCTGCTCGAGACCAACCGGCACCTGCTCGCGGGCGGACGGGCGCGCGCCCCCACGGGTCCCTGCCCGGGCTCGACGATCATCCCCCCGGTCTATATCGAGGAGGGGGTCAGCCTGCGCGATGCCCGGGTCGGGCCCAACGTCTCAATCGAGACAGGCAGCATCGTCGTCGAGAGCACGCTCGCGAACGCCATCCTCGGCCGCAACGTGCGGGTAGCGCGCAGTACGGTGCGCGAGGCGCTGGTGGGGGACGATCAGGTGATCGAGGGCCGGGTAATCGAGCGGAGCGTGCTCGACGCGGGAGAGCTCGCGCCCGCGACGTAGCACCGGGGGATGACCGCCCATGGATCTCGCGGAAGTCCGAGAGCTGTTCGCGTATAACGCCTGGGCGAACCGCGTCTTCTTCGACGCGCTCGGCGCCGTGCCGTCCGCGGCGTACGTTCGCGATCTCAAGAGCAGCCACGGCGGGCTGCACGGCACCTTGTGCCACATCGTCTGGGCCGAAGCGTTGTGGCTCAGCCGCTGGCTGGCCCAGCCGGGCCCTCCGGTCGCCCAAGGCAAGGACCTCGCCACGCTCGCCGCGGCGCGGGCGCGCTGGGAGCGCGTGGAAGCCGAGCGCGGCGTGTTTCTTGCCGCGTTCTCGGAGCGACGCCTCGCGGACACGGTGGTGGTAACGCCGACGACCGGCGGGCAGTTCGTCCACACGTTCCGCCAAATGTTTCGCCATACCGTGGACCACTCATCCTACCATCGCGGGCAGCTCGTCACGCTGTTGCGGCAACTCGGCGTCAAGCCGCCGGGCACGGGCCTGATCGGGTTCTACCGCCGCGCGGGACTGATCGCCTAAGCGGCTTAGCACAAGCGAGTTACGCCGCTGCCACTGGGGCGCAGCCACCCCTTGACGGCGCCAGGGAACCACACGTAATTACTGACCGTTCAGTAAGTAACTGGAGCCATCGATGCCGAAACTCGCCCCACAATCGTTGCGTCGCGCGCATCCCCGCTGGCAGCGCCGTAAGCAGGCGCGCCCGGGAGAGATCCTGACCGCCGCGCTCGAGCTGTTCGTGGAGCGCGGTTTCACGGCCACCAAGCTTGCCGACGTGGCACGCCGCGCCGGCGTGACCAAAGGCACCGTCTACCTCTACTTCGACGGCAAGGAAGCGCTCCTCAAGGCCATCGTGCGCGAAACCATCGTGCCAGCGCTCGCGAGCGGTGAGCAGCTCGTGGCCGAGCATCAGGGCAGCGCGGCGGACCTGGTCGGTCGCCTGATGCGCAATTGGTGGGCGTGCATCGGCGAGACGCGCCTGTCCGGTATCCCGAAGCTGATGATGGCTGAGGCGGGCAACTTCCCCGCGTTGGCGCGGTTTTTCTACGATGAGGTCATCAGCCGCGGCCACCGCTTGTTCGCGACGGCGATCGAGCGGGGCGTCAAGGCTGGCGAGTTCCGACCCGTGAACGTACCGCTTGCCGTCAGGCTGGCCATTGCGCCGATGCTGTACGCCGCGAACTGGCAACACTCGTTCGCGCTGTGCACGCCGGAGGGGTTCGACGCCCGGCAGTTCCTCGATCACCACATTGACATCTTCCTTCGCGGCCTCGCGAAGCGTCCCACCTAGGGATGGACTGATGCCGAGAAAGATCCCGCTGCTGCTTGCACTCACGCTGGCGCCGGGCGCGCGACCGCTCGCGGCCCAGACACCGCTGCAGCTCTCGTTCGCCGACGCCGTGCGGCTCGCGTCCGGCCAAGCCGCGCCGGTGACACTCGCCACGTTGCGCAGCGACGAGGCAGATGCCCGGGTGCGGCAGGCCCGCGCGGCGCTGCTGCCGTCCCTCTCGCTCTCGGCGTTCTGGCTCAATCGCACGTTTAACTCGAAGTCGCTCGGCATAGACTTCCCGACGCTTCCAGCGCAACCCGGGCAGCAGCCATCTCCAAGCATCCCCGTGCTGGTGGGGCCGTTCGACAACTACGATGCGCGCGTGAGCGCCGGTCAGACCTTGTTTGACTGGTCGAGCGTGGTGCGCGTGCGCGCCGCGAACGCCCAAGCCGACGGCAGCCGCGCCGAACGCGGCGTGACGGTGGAGGCCGCGGCGCTGGGCGCGGCCGTCGCCTACCTGCGGACGGTGCGCGGCCTGGCCGCCGTGGCGGCGCGGCAGGCCGATTCGTCCATTGCGACGGAGCTCGTGGCGCTGGCGCAGGCCCAGAAGGCGGCGGGGGTGAGCGCCGCGCTCGACGTGACGCGGGCCCGCACCCAGCTTGTCACGGCGGAGGGCCTGTTGGTGCTGGCGCGCAACCAACTGGATCGCGCGCGTATCGACCTGGCGCGGGCGTTGGGGCTCGAGCCGGCCACGCCGCTCGTACCTACGGATACGCTGGTGGCGACGCTGGGCGCGACGGCGGTGCGTCCCCAACGCGATTCCGCGGTCGTCGCGGCCCTCACCCAGCGGCCGGATCTCAAGGCGGAGCTGGCGCGCGCGGGGGCGGCGCGGCAGGGCGGGGCCGCGATCCGGGCGGAACGGCTGCCGCGGCTTGCGCTCGGGGCCGACTACGGGGTGAACGGGCCGACGATGCCTCGGGCGATCGCCACGCGCGACGTCACGCTCCAGGTGAGCGTGCCCATCCTCGATGGCTTCCGGCGCGCTCGATCTCCATTCGGCGGATGCGCAGCAGGTGGTCGCCGCGGAGCAGCTGCGCCTCGCGGCGGATGAACTCTCCCAGTCGCGCCAGCGCTTCAAGGCCGGGGTCGCGGGGAACATCGAGGTGATCAACGCGCAGTCGAGCCTGATTCGGGCGCGCGACGCCGACATCGACGCCCGCTTCGCCGCCGCCAGCGCGCGGGTCTCCCTGGCGCGCGCCGCGGGCGTCGCGCGCACGCTGCACTAACCATCGAACTACAGGACGAGCGAGTCTATGGCTACCACGGTGGAACCCCAAGTGAAGCGTGAGACCGGCGCTAGGGTCGAGCCCTCGAGCGCCGCCCCGGCTGCGGCCGGCGGCCGTCGCACGGTGTTCGCGATCATGGGCGTGGTGCTGCTCGCCCTCGTGGGCCTGGGTGCGCGCCGCTGGATCTATGGCCTGAGCCACGTATCGACGGACGATGCCCAGGCCGATGGGCACATCATCCCTATCCTGCCGAAGGTGGGGGGCTTTGTGACCGAGGTGCGGGTGGACGAGAACCGTTCCGTCAAAGCCGGGGATACGCTGGTGGTGCTCGATGACCGCGACTACCGGGCGCGGCTCGCCCAGGCGGACGCGGATCTCGCGGTGGCGCTCGCGGGCGTGAGCAATCGCGCGCGCGTCGGCCAGGCGGAGGCGCAGGTGGAGCAAGCGCAGGCGAACGCGCTCAAGGCGCATGCCGATCTAGACCGGCTGCGGCCGCTCGCCCTGCAGGACATCGTCAGCAAGCAGCAGCTGGACGCGGCCGAGGCCGCGTCGAGCGCCGCCGACGCCGCCCGCGCGGCCGCCCAAGCGGGGCTGTTGGCGGCCGACGCCCGCGTCGGTGCGGCCCGCGCCGCCCGCGACCAGGCGGCCCTGAACCTCTCCTATACCCGCCTCGCGGCCCCGTTCTTCGGGGTGGTGAGCAAGAAGACCGTGGAGCTGGGCCAGCTCGTGCAGCCGGGTCAGCCGCTCATGAGCGTGGTGCCGCTCGACGACGTCTGGATCACGGCTAACCTGAAGGAAACCGAGATCGAGAACGTGAAGCCCGGTGAGCCGGTCGATTTCACCGTCGACGCTTACCACGGGCTCCACTTCCGCGGCCACGTGCAGAGCCTGTCGCCCGCCACGGGGGCGCGCTTCTCGCTGTTGCCACCCGACAACGCCACCGGGAACTTCACGAAGGTCGTGCAGCGGGTGCCGGTGCGCGTCCGCCCCGACAAAGTGGATCCGGCGCACCCGTTGCGGCCGGGGATGAGCGTGGTGGTCACGATTACGACCAAGTAACGACCCGTGACCACCGCCGCCCTGCCGCTGCCGGCACTCGCCGACAAGGAGCGCTACCGCAACCGCTACATCATCGCGGTCACGGTCTCGCTCGCGTCGGTGCTCGAGCTCCTGGACACGAGCATCGTGAACGTGGCGATCCCGCACATGATGGGGAACCTGGGCGCGACGCTCGACGAGATCGCCTGGGTCTCGACCGGCTACATCGTGGCGAATGTCATCATCCTGCCGATCACGGGGTGGCTGTCGGCGTACTTCGGACGCCGCCGCTACTTCGCGGGCTCGATCGCGATCTTCGTCATCGCGTCGTTCTTCTGCGGCAATGCCCATTCGCTCGCGGCGCTCGTGTTCTGGCGGATCATCCAGGGCCTGGGCGGCGGAGCGCTGCTCTCCACCTCACAGGCGATCCTGTACGAAGAGTTCCCGCGCGAGGAATTCGGCACCGCGATGGCCATCTTCGGCGTGGGTGTGATGGTGGGGCCGACGCTCGGGCCGACGCTCGGCGGCTACATTACCGACGCGTTCGGCTGGCCGTGGATCTTCTACATCAACATCCCCATCGGCATGCTGGCCCTGGCGTTGTCGCTCAGCTACATCTTCAACTCGCGTTTCCAGCAGAAGGTCTCGCAGATCGACTACCTCGGGCTGCTGCTGCTCGCGGTGGGCATCGGCACGCTCCAGACAATGCTCGAGCGCGGCGAGCGACTCGACTGGTTCGCTTCGGGCGAGGTGGTGACCTACGCGCTGATCAGCGCCGCCTGTCTCAGCGCCTTCGTGTGGCACGAGCTCACGACCGAGTATCCGGTGGTCGATCTGCGGATCCTGAAGAGCCGCCAGCTAGCGGTGGGCGTGCTGTTCGGCTTGATCCTCGGGGTGTGTCTCTACGCCACGATCTTCGTGCTTCCCGTGTACCTGCAGAACCTGCAGAACTTCACGGCCGAACAGACCGGCTTCGTCATCCTGCCGGGGGCGCTCGCCAGCGCGTTCACGATGGCAGTCATGGGCCGCTTCACGGCCAAGTTCGACGGACGGCTCTCGATCCTGGCGGGGGTGAGTATCTTCGCTCTCTCGATGTGGAAGCACGCCCACTTCACGACCGAGAGCGGGATGGCGGACTTCTTCTGGCCGCTGATCCTGCGCGGCGTGGGACTCGGGCTCATCTTCGTGCCGCTCACGAACCTGGCGCTCGCCGATCTGCCGATGAGCAAGATCCCGAACGGCACTGGCCTCTTTAACCTGATGCGGCAGCTCGGTGGGAGCGTGGGGATCGCGGTCTCCGCGACGCTGGTGCAGCGGTTCGAGGCGATCAATCGTGCCGAGCTGGCCGCGAACATCACGCAGTTCAGCGAGGCGACGCGGGAGCGTCTGAGCGGCATCACCGCGATGCTCTTGGCGAAGGGCACCCCGGCGCCGCTCGCCGACTCGAAGGCCCTGATGATCTTGAACGGGCAAGTCACGCGGCAGGCACTGATGCTCTCGTTCGACCACCTGTTCCTGTTGTTCGGAGCGTGCTTCGTGCTGTCGCTGCCACTCCTCTTGCTCATGCACCGGAGCCGGGGGGCGTCGGGCGCGGCGGAAGTGGCACACTGACGATGCCCCAGCGACGAGGAGTCCAGGTCGGCGACGTGGCACCCGATTTCGAGCTCCCCGACCAGTCGGGCACGCCCGTTCGGCTGCGCGACCTCGTCGGCCAGCGCCCCATCGTGTTGTACTTCTATCCGAAGGACAAGACGCCCGGCTGCACGATCGAGGCGCGGGCGTTCCGGGACAGCTACGGCGGCTTCACCGACGCCGGTGCCGCGGTGCTGGGCGTGAGCTCCGATTCGGTGGCATCCCACCGCCACTTCGCGGCAAGCGAGGGGCTGCCGTTCCGGCTGCTCTCGGATCGCGCCGGGGTGGTGCGGGAGCTGTTCGGCGTGGAACGGACGCTCGGAGTCCTGCCGGGTCGGGTGACTTACGTGATCGACCGCACCGGCGTGGTGCGGCACGTCTACTCGTCGCAGCTCCACGTGACGCGCCACTCCCGAGAGGCGCTGGACGCGCTGCGCGCACTCCCAGCGCCCGCGCCGTGAGCGGCGGGGCCGCCCTCATTACGGGGGCATCGAGCGGCATCGGGCTCGAGCTGGCCAAGCTGTTCGCCCAGGACGGGCACGACCTCGTGCTGGTGGCGCGCCGCGGCGACCGGCTGCGCGAGCTCGCGGCCGAGCTCGCGAGCCACCACCGGGTGCGCTCGACGGTGATGACGGCGGACCTGGCCGACGCGGGCACGCCACCCGACATCGCGCGCAGCGTCGCAGCGGCCGGTATCGAGATACGCTACCTCGTCAACAACGCCGGCTACGGGCTCGCCGGCCGGTTCGCGGAGACGGACATCACCACCGAGCTCCGGATGCTTCAGGTCAACGTCAGCGCCCTCACCCACCTGACCAAGCTGTTTCTGCCCGGGATGCTGGCGCGGCACGAGGGGGCGATCCTGAACGTCGCCTCCACGGCCGGATTCGTGCCCGGGCCACTCATGGCCGTTTACTACGCGACGAAAGCCTACGTGATCTCGTTTTCCGAGGCCCTGGCGGAGGAGCTCACCGGGTCGGGCGCGACGGTGACGGTGTTGTGCCCGGGCGCGACGCGGACGGAGTTCTGGGGGGTGGCCGGCATGGACGCGACTGCGCGGCTGCTCCGGCGGCCCTGGGTGGCCGACGCCCCGAGCGTCGCGCGCGCCGGCTACGAGGGGCTACGGGCGGGGACCCGGATGGTGATTCCCGGTCTCGCCAACAAGGTCATGGTGCAGAGCATCCGGGTCGCGCCCCGCGTCCTGCTCGCGAAGATCGCGCGCCGCCTCCAGGAGAGCGTCCGCGGCTAGCGCACCTCGGCCATCGCGGCGGTGACGAGGAGCGCGCGGACGATCCCGAGCGCTCCTTCGACGTTTTCGAACCACTCGGTCGCGAGGTGCGCGTCGCCGGCCTTGCCCCCCGCCCCGAGGGCGATCGCGGGGATGCCGAGGGCGATCGGCACGTTGGCATCGGTCGACGCGCTCGCCAACTCGGCGTCGCGACCCAGGGCGCGCGTGGCCGCGATCGCCGCCTGGACCAGGGGATGAGCCCGCGGCGTGACACCCGAGGGCCGATCGCCCAGGAGCTCGAGCGCGAATCCCAGTGGCGGCGTGCCCGGAGTGCGGTGGCGGTTTTCGTCGTCCGCCGCGCGCTCGAGGGCGGCGCGGACGGTGACGTCGAGCTGCGCCAGGGCGCGTGGGTCCTCGCTCCGCAGGTCGAGATCGAGCCAGGCGTCCTGGGGGATTGAGTTGAGCGCGGTGCCACCCCCGAGGCGAACGACCGCGCAGGTCGTGCGGGGCATCCGGGGCGCGGGGAGGTCGGCGAGCAGGGCGGCGGCGCGCCCGACCGCATTTGCCGGGTTCGCGACGCCGAACGCGGCCCACGAATGGCCCCCCGGGCCGCGGAACGTGACGTGGTAGCGCTTGGCGCCGAGGGCGCGATGGATGACGCGCTCGAGCCCGGCGCCGTCCAAGGCGATGAACGCGGTCGGGGCCGTGTGGGGAGGAGCGCTGCCCGCGGCTCGCTCGTCACCGCCCCCATTCAAGAGATACTTCACGCCCCGCAAGTCGCCCGAGCCTTCTTCACCGACCGTAGCGGCGAACAGCACCGGCCGGCTGGTCGCGAGCCGCGCCGTCACCATCGCGTCCGCCACGGCCACGAGGGCCGCCAGGCCGCGCGCGTTGTCGGAGATCCCTGGTCCCTCGAGCCGCTGGCCGCGCCGCTCCACCTGCACGTCCACCTCCGGCCCGAACACGGTATCGAGGTGGGCCGCCACCACCACTGGCCCGCGCGTGTCCTCCGGTTCGCCGTTCCTGCTGCTTCCCGCGTTCTCCCCGTTTCCCCCGCCCCCTCCCCCGTGGAACCATCCGTGTACGTTCCCCGCGCGGTCGACCGCTACTTCGCGCAGAGCGATCTCGCGGAACAGCTCTGCCACGCGCGCCCCGCGCTGCCCCTCGGCGCCGGTCGGGGCGGGAATCGCCGACAGCGCCGCCTGGCGGACGAGAGTCAGTTCGTCCGTGCGTTCGACGTGATGGCGCGCCGCGCGGATGCGCTCGTGCGCGAGCAGGCGCGAGAGGGTGCGGTCCACGGTCTTCACACTAACCCGCTTGACGCTGAGGGGCGAGAGGGTGAACTCTTGGGCATGGAAGAGCGCGAACTGATCTACGACTGGAACCGGGCCGGGGCGGCCTTCGACTGGACCCGCGCCCGGGTCGACCTGAACGACGAGACGCTGCGCGACGGCCTGCAGTCCCCCTCGGTCCACGACCCCTCGCTGGACGTGAAAAAGCGGCTCCTCCACCTGATGGCCGAGCTCGGCATCGTGGCCGCCGATATTGGCCTGCCGGGCGCGGGTCCCCGGGCCGTGGCGCAAGTGCGGGCCCTCGCGACCGAGATCCGCGACGCTGGGCTGCCGATCGCCCCGAATTGCGCGGCGCGCACGGTGATCGCAGACGTCGAGCCGATCGTCCGGATCGCCGACGAGCTCGGGATCCCGATCGAGGCCGCGACGTTCATCGGCTCGTCGCCGATCCGCCAATACGCCGAAGACTGGACGCTCGAGCACATCCTCAGGTCCAGCGAGGAGGCCGTGACGTACGCTGTGAGGCACGGGTTGCCGGTGATGTACGTGACGGAGGACACGACGCGGGCGCAGCCTGAGGTGCTGCGGGCTCTCTATGCGGCGGCGATCGCGTGCGGGGCGACCCGCATCTGTCTCTCGGATACGGTGGGGCACGCGACGCCGGATGGCGTGGCGGCGCTGGTGGGGTTCGTGAAGCGGGAGATCGTCGGATCCCACGCCGTGAAGATCGACTGGCATGGGCACCGCGACCGCGGGATGGGACTGATCAACTGTCTCGCCGCGATCGAGGCGGGGGTGGACCGGGTCCACGGCACGGCGCTCGGCGTGGGAGAGCGCGTTGGGAACGCCGAGATGGATCTGCTGCTCGTGAACCTGAAACTTTTGGGCGCGCACCGGCACGACATCGCGCAGCTGCCCGCCTACTGCCGGCTCGTCGCCGACGCCGTCGGCGTACCGATCCCGGTGAACTACCCGGTGCTGGGAGCGGATGCGTTCCGCACGGGCACCGGCGTGCACGCGGCCGCGATCATCAAGGCCAAGAAGAAGGGGCACGCCTGGCTCGCGGACCGCGTCTACAGCTCCGTGCCGGCGCAGGAGTTCGGTCTCGAGCAGAAGATCGAGATCTCGCCGATGTCCGGTCTCTCCAATGTGAAATACTGGCTCGAGACGCACGGCCACGACCCCGAGAACGAGGCGGCGTGCCGCGTGCTGTTCGAGGCGGCCAAGCGGACCGACCGCGTGCTGTCCGATGAGGAGTGTCATCGACTGCTGAAGCAGGTGATATGGCGGTAGGGTCGTTCCGCGAGATCGAGCGCGCGTACTTCGACTTGCGATGGCACCTCGATCCCGTGGCTGCGACACAGGCGGGCGTGAAGACCTACGACGGCCACTACGGGCGCTTCAGTCCCGGCGCCCTTGCTCCCCATCTCGCCGCGCTCAAGGCGCTGGCGGCCGCGCTGGAGGAGACGCCCGTCGACGGGCTGGCAGAGGAAGTCGACCGCACCGCCCTCCTGAACGAGATCCGCGTCGCGCTCCGGCGCTTCGAGCGCGAGCGCCCGCAGGCGAAGAACCCCGGGTTCTGGCTGGCGCACGTGCTGAGCGGGCTGCACTTCCTGCTGGTCCGGCGGGACCGCACGCCCGCCGAGAAAGCGGTGGCGCTCACGGGACGGTTGGAGGACGTGCCCGCGCTGCTGGACGACGCGCGCGCCGCGCTGCTCGAGCCAGTGCGGGTGTTCGTGGACACGGCGCTGCAGGTCCACACGGGTGGCCTCGCGCTCGTTCGCGAGGTCGGCGCCGCGCTAGCGGACCTGACCCCGCCTGAAGCGGCGCGACTCGCGGCCGCCGCGGATGGGGCGGCCGCCGCGCTCGAGGCGTTCGCCCGCGACTTGGAGCGCTGGCGCGAGACGGCGTCGGAGCAATTCGCGTTGGGTGACGACGACTTCAACTTTCATCTGCACTACGAGCATGCGCTGCGCGACACGGCGCCCGAGTTGTGGCGCTACGGCCTGCACTTGAAAGAAGAGCTTGAGGCCGATCTGGCGCGCCGCGCCGCTCGCCTCGATCACGCCAAGCGCTGGCCCGACGTGGCCGACCGGCTGCGCGCCGACCATCCGCCGGCGACGGGTCTGGTGAAGGCCTACGCGACGGAGATGGCGCGGGCGCGTGACTTCGTCGCGGCGCGCGAGCTGGCACCGATCCCGGATGCCCCCCTCGACGTGGTCCCCACGCCGGCGTTCATGCGACCCATCATCCCGTTCGCCGCCTACGACAGCCCCGGGCCGTACTCCGGCGACCGCACCGGCTGGTTCTACGTCACGCTGCCGGACCCGCAGTTGCCGGCCGGCGTTCAGGACCGCATGCTTCGCGACCACTGCCGTCACGAGCTCGCCATCACCGCCCTGCACGAGGGCTACCCCGGCCATCACCTCCAGCTCGTGCAGGCGCAAGCGCAGCCGTCCGAGACCCGCAAGAACGTGTGGACGCCGCTCACGGTCGAGGGCTGGGCGCTGTACTGCGAAGACATGATGGGCGAAGAAGGGTTCTACCGGTCCGAGGAGGAGCAGTTCTTCCAGCGGGTGCACCTCTTGTGGCGCGCCGCGCGGGTGCTGCTCGATGTCGGGCTGCACACTCGGGGTATGACGTTCGAGCAGGCGGTCGATTACCTCGTGGCGGAGCTGCACGTGGATCGCGCCAATGCGGAGGCGGAGGTGCGCCGCTATTGCGCCGAGCCTGCCCAGCCGCTGTGCTACGCGGTGGGGCGCCGCGAGATCCTACGGCTGCGGGCCGACTTCCGCGCGGCCCGTGGCGCCGGGTCGAGCCTGCGCGGGTTCCACGATGCGCTGCTCGCCTACGGCGGCCTGCCCGTCGCCTTGATTCGCTGGGGCCTCGGTCTCAATGCCTAGGGGCGGGGCGCCGCCCTCAGCCCTCCCTCGTCAAGTCACGCTGTTCGGCTGGGTCTCGCTCCTGAACGACTTCGCGAGCGAGATGATCTATCCGCTGCTGCCGGCCTTCGTAACGGGAGTGTTAGGCGCGGGGCCGAGCGCGCTGGGCGCGCTCGACGGCGCGGCGGAGTTCACCGCGGCCTTCGTGAAGCTCGCGGCCGGACGGCTGGCGGACCGCCGGCCGCTGCGTGGGCGCATGATCGTGATCGGCTACGTCGTCGCGGTCATGGTGCGGCCCGTCATCGCGCTCACCGGGGCGGCGTGGCAGGTCATCGGGTTGCGGGTGGTGGACCGCATCGGCAAGGGCATCCGAACGCCGCCGCGTGACGCGCTGATCGCGGACATCACACCGCCCGCCATGCGAGGTCGGGCGTTCGGGCTGCAGCGCGGCATGGACCACGCCGGCGCCGTGCTCGGGCCGCTCGTCGCCTGGTGGCTGCTCGCGGCCGGGCACGCCGACCTGCGGGCGGTGATCGGGGCAAGCATTGCGCCCGGCGTGGTCGTCGTGCTACTGGCGCTGTGGGCCGTGCGCGACGCCGCCAGGCGTCAGGGTGAGGCGCCGGAGCAGGGGCGGCCCGGGCCGGCCGCTGCCGCCGCGGCTATGGGCGCGGACACACCGACCCCGGCCCGGGCGTTCGCGCCGCTCCTCGCCATCGCGTGCTTCTATCTCCTTCGCATGCCCGACACGCTGATTATCCTGCGCTCGCAACAGCTCGGCGTCCCGGTGGCGGTTGTCCCACTCCTCTGGGCCGCGGTGCACGTGGTGCGCTCGTCGTCCAGCTTCTTCGGCGGCGCGGCAAGCGACCGGCTGGGTCCTGGCCGCACGATGTGGGTCGGATGGCTCGTGTATGCGGCGCTCGCCCTCGCGATGGCGCGCGCGCAGTCGGCGGGCGCCGCGTGGGCGGTGTTCCTCGGGATCGGTCTGGTCGCGGGTCTCACGGAAAGTCCTGAACGCGCGCTCGTGGCCCGGCTCGCGGGCGCGCGTCAGGGGAGCGGGTTCGGCGTCTATCACAGCGTTACGGGGTTCGCCGCGCTCGTCGGTGGCGTGGCCCTGGGCGCTGCGTTTCAAGTGTACGGCGCGGGGCCGGCGTTCCTCGTCAGCGCGCTGGGAGGGCTCGCGCTGGTCGTTGCCTGGCCGGTGGTTGCGAGCCGGCGCACTCGCTGAGGTCGCCGGGTCGGGCGAAGGCTTCCGCGCGGGCCTCGGAGATCGGCGCTAGGGAATCGACAACAACACCCACGCGGCCGCCGCGATCAGCAGCGGCGCGGAGTACACGCCTGGCATGAACTGCCGCCGATAGAGCGACGCGCCGATGTGCAGCGCGCCGTTTCCCAGCATGAAGACCGCGATCGCCGACGACGGGACCGCCATCCACGCGGCCTTGGCGAACGCGAACGGTGAGAGGCTCGCGAGGCCGATCACGGCCACGACGAGGCCCCCGAGCCAGATGCCGAAGGTAAAGGTCGGCAAGGGGAGGAACGGCACGCGCTCGCGGATCGCGCGGGCCGCGGGATTGTACACCGATAGGAACCCGGTCACGGCTTCATCGGCTACGTGAATCGCCAGGGCGGCGCACAGCGTGACCCACGCGAGGCCGAAGCGCGACCCTTCCGCTAGGGGCGCGAGCATGGGCTCGGGCTCCCCGCGAGCCCCGAGGCGGGCCGAGTCATGGTGCCTAAGTTACGCCGTGGCTTGCCGATGTTCAATTTCGAACATAGGTTCGAAATCTTGACACCTACAGCTCCCTGGCTCACGGCCGCGCGCGAGGGGACTCGGGTCGCGGCACCGGCAACTGAGCCGCGGCCTGAGCCCCAGCGCCTCGCGGAGACCGTCCACGGTCACGTCGTCATCGTCACCGGCGGGGCGACGGGGTTGGGCCGCGCGACCGCGCTCGAATTCGCCCAGCACGGCGTGGCTGTGGGGATCAACTACGTCGAGCTGCCCGACCGCGACGTCGGCGCCCAAGCACTGCTCACCGAGACGGCCATCCGCGCGCTCGGCGTGCCCGTGTACTGCGCCCGCTGCGATGTGCGCAGCCGCGACGACGTGGAGCGGTTCGTCACCGCCGTGCGGGAGCGGTTGGGTGGGGTGCACTACCTCGTCAACAACGCCGGTGTGACCCACGACGGGGCGCTGTGGCGCCTCACGCCCGAGGCGTGGCAGGAGGTGCTCGACACCAACGTCACGGGCGCGTTCAACTGCATCCAGGCGGTGGCCGGGCCGATGCGAGCCCAGCGTTACGGCAAGATCGTGAACGTCGCGAGTCACCAGGCGTTCCGACCAGGGTTCGGCATCGCCAACTACGCCGCCAGCAAGGCGGCGCTGATTGGACTCACCAAGTCGGCCGCGGTGGACTTGGGCCCCTCCAACGTGAACGTCAACGCCGTGGCCCCGGGATTCGTGAAGACCGATCTGCTGTCGAAGTTGCCGCGAGAGGTGCTGGAGCGCGCCGAGCACGAATCGGTGCTGGGTCGCGTGGCGGAGCCGGAGGACGTGGCGCGGGTGATCGTGTTCTTGTGCAGTGACGCGGCGCGCCATGTGACCGGCCAGGTGATCATCGTGGACGGCGGCTTGACGCTCGCTTCTTGAAAATCCGCGGCGCGGACACGATATTGCCCGCCGGAACTAATCCTTTGAAAAATAACTACTTACTGCGCGCGCTCCGGGGCGTGGCGCTGTGGGGCGCCGCGTGCGGAGGCCACTCAGGGACCCTCACGCCCGCGCCGACGGCGCCCTTGCCGACCGCGGGGATCGCGGCGCAACAGGTGAGCGTGCTGCCGCTCACGCTCATCGCCCTGGACGATTCGCTGCGCTGGCAGGCGCCGCTCGGCGAGCGGCGCGCGGCGCTCGCGAAGAGCGACAGCGTGATCGGCGCGCTGCTCAAGGCGCGCGCACCGGAAGTGAACTGGATCCTCCCCGACGAGCTGCGCCGCGC
>WNFD01001240.1_pt1 | contig 25659 bp, 22 predicted proteins | sample 5400491 | NCBI WGS metagenome assembly WNFD01 (sample SAMN13153343, study PRJNA577476) | soil metagenome | isolation source: 120 cm saprolite under Douglas fir tree site 2 hole 2 replicate 2 | place: USA:California | collected 2015-04-18
CTCTTCCTCGCTACCACCATCAACTACATGGACCGCTCGGTCTTCTCGCTCATCGAGCCGCTCCTCCACCTCGATTTCATGGGCTGGATTCCCGGCCTCGATCACGCCCACCAGACCGCCTACGACATCAACTACGGCCGCGTCCTCATCGCTTTCCAGATCGCCTACGGCGTCGGCTTCCTCTTCGCCGGCCGCATCATCGACAAGCTCGGCACAAAGACTGGCTATGCCCTCGCAATCCTCCTCTGGGCCTGCGCCTCCATCAGCACATCTCTCGTCAGCAGCGTCGTGGGCTTCATGATCTGCCGCGCCCTCCTTGGTCTCGGCGAGTCGGGCAACTTCCCCGCGGCCATTAAAGCCACCACCGAATGGTTCCCCTCAGAAGAGCGCGCCCTCGCCACCGGCCTCTTCAACTCGGGCTCCAACGCCTCCGCCTTCATCGCGCCCATCCTCATCGCCGCCGTCACCACCCGTTTCGGATGGCATGCCGCCTTTATCTGCACCGGCTCCATGGGACTCGCCTGGGCGGTCCTCTGGCTCCTCTTCCCCTATAACAAGCTCCGCCGAGGCGCCACCCAGACCCAGATCAACCTTGCCCCCGTCACCCAGGGCGGCTCGCTCTACTCCATTCTTCTGCGTCACCGAGGCTTCTGGGCTTTTTTTATAGGAAAAGGCATCACCGATCCCATCTGGTGGTTCTACCTCTTCTATCTCCCCAAATTCTTAAACGACAACTACAACCTAGACCTAAACCACGTCAAATATCCGCTCATCGTCATTTACACGGCTGCAAGTTTCGGCTCCATTGCCGGCGGATGGCTCTCCGGCTTCCGCATGAATCGCGGACACAGCGTCAACTCGGGCCGCAAGTTCGCCCTCCTGATCTGCGCCATTTGCGTCATGCCCATCATGCTTGTTCCCCACATGCACGCACTCTTTCCCACCAACGCCTGGCCCGCCATCGGACTGTTCTGCCTCGCCACGGCCGCCCATCAGGGCTGGTCCGCGAACCTCTTCTCCACTCCGACCGACATGTTTCCCTCTACCAGCGTCAGCACGGTCGTTGGCCTTGGCGGAGCCGCCGGAGCCGCTGGCGGAGCTCTCTTCACCTGGCTCGTCTCGCATTACTTCTCACTCCACCCCATGCTCATCTTCACCCTCGCAGCGTTCGCCTACATAACTGCGCTGCTCATCTTCCAGTTGCTCGTGCCGAGACTCGGCGTAAACCGGACCACTTAGCCGTTGCCGCTCCGCATCTCACTATGACAGCGAATCTCTTGTTTGATCTTCGCTCCAATTTTCGATGTCCGGGCCATATGCACAACGCCTGTTCGCTTAACTATCTTTTCCTCCCGTGTTACTCTTCTCAAACTTAGGCGTAAGGAGCTTCAATTAGCGTGAAAAAAGAGGTCAAAGAGCCACACGACGAGACCACTGGCCATAGCCAGCTCACCATGCAGGTCGTCGAGCACGTTCGCTCTCTCATCAGCAGCGGTGAGGTTCATCCCGGCGACCGTCTCCCCCCTGAGCGTGAGCTGGCCCGCAAGCTCAAGATCAGCCGCTCCAGCCTCCGCGCCGGCATCGGCTTTCTCTCCGCCATGGGTGTTCTCAAGAGCCGCCACGGCGCTGGGACTTTTGTCTCTTCAGGACCTCCTGCGCTTGATTCCAGCTCGCTTTCTGTGCTCGGAGCACTGCATGGTTTCCTTCCCTGGCAGATGTTCGAGGCGCGTCTTGTGCTCGAGTCCAACGTCGCTGCGTTGGCTGCTGAGCGCGCTACTGACGAGCATATCGCCGAGCTTGCTGAAGAGGTTGCAGAGATGTATGCGGCGCTCACCGATCCGCACGAGTACCTCATTCACGACGTGCGCTTTCATCGGACGATTGCTCGCGCGTCGGGAAACCCTATCCTTGGCGCACTTATGGAGACCATCACCGCCAACCTCTATGAATACCGCAGCAAAACGGTTGTGAACGCTGTAGATCTCAAGGAATCCGCGGAGATGCACCGCGAGATTTATCGGGCTATTCGCTCGCATAATCCGGCACAGGCCCGTGTGACCATGGAGCAGCACCTGAATCTTGCTCGCATTGCGCAGGCGTCGGAAGCAGAGGCGTCAGCCGCCCAGGCGGCCGCTGCGGAAGGGTCGCCAGCCTCTGAACCGCCAGCCACCCCGACCGAATCGACCCCCTCCACAAGCTGATTTGTCTTTCTCGTTGAACTGCCTTTGCAGATTTTTTTATCTGGGGCGAAGGTGCGTTTTTACAGGGGGTTTTGCAAAAAACCGGGTGCAGAACGTGGTTTTTTGATGGTAAATGTGTGGTGAAATGCATGGTAAACGTGGTGATTATTGTGGTCGTTTCCGGGCGTCGAAAAATACGCCACATTTTGTAAATTTATTTTTCGGGTCTGACCCGTTTCCGTACTTCCGGCGTCTTCCCCTCCCAAATCACTCCGCCCCAGCCTGCTAAACTGAGCCTTGGCACCCATGTCCAAACAGAAGTTCTACCTCACCACCCCGATTTACTATGTCAACGCGCGCCCTCACATCGGACACGCCTACACGACGATTGCTGCCGATGTCATCGCGCGGCGTCACCGTCTGCTGGGCGACGATACGTTCTTCCTGACAGGGACGGACGAGCACGGTCAGAAAGTCGAGCGCTCCGCTGCTGCCGCGGGCGTCTCGCCCCACCGCTTCGCCGACCAGATCTCGGCCTCGTTCAAGGCCCTATGGGACCGCATGGGCATCACCTACGACGACTACATCCGCACCACCGAGCCCCGCCACACGCAGGGGGTGCAGAAGCTCTTCCAGCACCTCGTCGACCGCGGCGCCATCTATCTCGGAACCTACACCGGTCAGTACTCTGTCGGCGAGGAGGTGTTCGTCGACGGCCCTCCCGGCGTCCTTGGCCCCGACGGCAAGCCCACTGAGACCGTCACCGAAGAGAACTTCTTCTTTCGCCTCAGCGAGTACCAGCTTCCCCTCATCGACCTCATCGAGTCCGACACGCTCCTCATCCAGCCCGAGTCCCGCAAGAAGGAAGTCCTCAGCTTTCTGCGCGGCAATGTCGCTGAAGCCACGGCTGCGGGTACTCCGGTGGGCGTCTCAAAGCTCGGCAACCCCTACGTCCCTGGCAACCTCCGCGACCTCTCCGTCTCCCGCTCCAGCTTCACCTGGGGAATCCCCGTCCCGGAGCCCGCCGCCTCCGAAACAAAACAGAAACACGTCATCTATGTCTGGCTCGACGCCCTCGCGAACTACATGACCGCAGTCGGCTACGGTAGCGACGACCTCGCCAAGCAAGAGCAGTTCAAAAAATACTGGCCTGCCGACCTCCACATCATGGGCAAGGAGATCACCCGACAGCACTGCATCTACTGGCCCGCGTTCCTTCTGGCCGCTGACCTGGCGCTGCCCAAAGCCATCACCGCGCACGGCTGGCTGCTCTTTGAAGACTCGAAGATGTCAAAGTCGCGCGGCAATATCGTCCGCACTGAGACGATTCTGGATGCCTTCGGCACGCTCAAGCCCAGGCCCGTCGATGGCCCCGGACCGGAGCTTAGCGATGAGTACTGGAAGCACGAACAGGATCTTTTCGCCTCTGATGTTCTGCGCTACTTCCTCCTGCGTGAGATTCCCTTCGGCCAGGACGGCAGTTTCAGCTTCGACGCGCTTGTCACCCGTTATAACGCCGATCTCGCCAACGGCTATGGCAATCTGGTCAGCCGAACGCTAAAGCTCGTGGAACAGAATTTCCCAGAAGGGTGGATCGTTCCTGCGGAACCCTGGCTATACCCTGAAGTCGACTACGAGCGTGTATCTGATGAAGAACTACAAAGAAGCACGTACTTCATCTTTGATAGGTGTCTGGATTGCATCGAGATTATCGACGAACAGCACTGGCCAGAGAACAAGTTTCAGCTTCTGCTATCAGATGTGATGCGCTTGATTGGTTCTGTTGACTCATACCTTTCGTCTCACAAACCTTGGTCACTTGCGAAAAGCGCTGACTCCGAAGATCGCAAGAGACTCATTGAGGTTATCTACACCGCTTCGGAAGCAATTCGTTTCATCACCGCAGCGTTACATCCGATTCTTCCCGCTACTACCGCCGCTGTCTGGCAACAACTAGGCCTTGGAGACATTGAAGAAGCCGCCCGCAAAGGCGAACTAAACAATCTTCACTGGCGCGGCCTGAAGCCCGACACGAAGCTCGGAGAACTAGCCCCCATCTTTCCCCGAGCGCCAAAGGAACTCATTCAACTCATGACCGACATGGAAAACAATACGAACACCACGCCTAAGCCTGAACCCTCCAAATTCGTCGACGAGAGGACCACGCATACGGCGGCTGTGCCCACCGATCCTACGCATCCCGGCGCGGCGCCTCGCACCTCCGGGTTCGTCGAAGAAAACCCTGGAGCCTCCGTCGCAGGCAGCCACGCCATTAGCACCGAGCGGCCCGGTACGCCCTCGCATACTGAGGCTCCTGCGTCGGGCGCCTTTGCGACGTCGGCTGCGGGCTCCGTCACTCCTGACACGCCACAGATCGCCATTGACGACTTCGTCAAGGTCGATCTCCGCGTGGCGCAGGTTGTCGTCGCGGAGCGCATTCCCAAGGCCGACAAGCTGCTCCGCCTCGAGGTCGATCTTGGTTATGAGAAGCGCCAGATTCTCGCCGGCATTGCCGAGTGGTACACGCCCGAAGAGCTGATCGGCAAGAGAATCGTCGTCATCTCGAACCTGGCCCCGCGCAAGATGCGCGGTCTCGAATCGCATGGCATGTTGCTGGCCGCTTCGAACGGCGAAGACGGAAAACCCATTCTCGCCACCTTCGCCGAAGATATCGCGCTGGGGTCGCGCCTCAAGTAGCCTGCTGATCGGGAAGCCCAAGAGCTGCAAGCGCACGCTGTTGAGCGGCCCGCAGAAAGGCAAGATTCTCACGCACTGCCTCAGGGGTCTCGCAGTATGGGCGAGGCGCATTCACAATCGTCACTTCGATCGTTCCATCCGGCCGTCTTTTTGCCCATTGAAAGACGACCCGGGCCCCGACCCTGCCGGCGAGCTGCAGTACGAATGGTAGTAGAGGACCGCCCAGGTACTCATCGGCCAGGCACACGACCGATGTCCCTTCGGCCAGCAATCTTTTCGCCCTGCCCAGGGCATACCTGTCTGCCGGAATTGCCATTAACCGGCCCTTCAAGCCGAAGACCATATACCGATCGCCATCAACGATCCGGCCCCGGTGGGCGACGACTATCGCCTTAGAATTTCCCCGCTCAATGAATGGCCGCATCGGGAACTCCACCAGCGGCTCATGAATCCAGCAGTACACTGTCCCGACCCTTGAATCGGCCCCCTCCATCACGTCAACTCCGTTGAGGGTCCAGGGGATCGGGAACGGTCCGACTGCGGTTAGCTCCCACAACCAGTGGTCCAGCATCACCGCTTCTGTCAGGACACGGTTCCCGCCCAACAAGCCGTTCAAGACGCCCTGCAATCGGGACATGGCCAACGCGGCGCGGTACCAGTAGCGGTTCGGCAGGACCCACGCGACGAACCGGACTCGCCTCCGCAGGTGGAGCAGTGACGCCAGCCATCGAAGAAGTCTTTTCATCGACGGAGAGGCCTTCTGTCTTCGACGTCAAGCTTTTGACGGTAGAGGGGCCGGGGGCGTCGACAGCTAAAATTCCGGGGGGATGAAGGGACACTTGTGCATTGCCGATACCGTAGACTCTGGCCGAAGAGCAACATGATCCTCCGTGGAGAAACCAAATCAACACTTACAGCATGTGCAAAAAGACTGCCATCGATCGTGGCACGTTTTCTTTCCTGGGTACTTGCAGCATAACCAGCAATCTGGGGAAGAGTCCAGGAACCTATACGATTATGGGCACAAAAGTACTCAGGTCACCTAATTGGTGAACCCCGGTGTCTTGCACACTACACGCTCTCGCTGTCGCAGTCACCAATAACCTGCCGGCATGCTGCCGGCCGTGTGGTCAGCCGTGACGGCACCTAGCTCTCTTTCGTTTGAACTCCCACCGCAACCACGAAGTAGCTCGCTGTCGTCGTGCCCACGTTCTTCAGGCCGTGCAGCACGTTGGACGCAGTGAAGACGACCCCACCCGGACCGACCGGCTCCGGCTTGCCGTCGTTAATGAACTCCAGATTGCCCTCGCGGATGAGAAGAAACTCCGAATGGCTGTGGCGGTGCGGCGGATGCGGCATCTTGCCGGCGGGGAGTGTCGTCTCGTGCACTTCGACGAACTCGCCGGTGGCCAGCGTCCCGGACAATACCTGCCGCCCGGTACCGCCATTGGCGTTGTTCTTCACCGGAAGCTGATCGTAGTTGAAGACGACAGACTTCGACAGCTTGCCATCCGGGCCGGCGGCTGCGCCAGCCTGTGCTTCGGCCATCAGACTGCCCAGGGCCGCAAAGGCCGAGAGCCCTATACAGAGATCACGTCGGTTTAGATTCTTCATGCCGACATAGTACGCGGAACGAACTATCGCTGGCATCTTCTTTCTCTGATATGCTCGCGAGCAATCCCGTCTATCGCGGAGAGGCTATCGGAAGTTACGATCTGGTCTTCAATGCGATTCTTAATTACGACCATCTCCGCCAGCCTGCTGCCACGCCTGCACAGGATCAACCCGCTGCCAAAACCGTTCCGGCAGAGAGATAGTCATGCGGCGGTCTGCAGTTATCGGCCCGCATAACGCGCAGGCTAATGGCTGGATCTAATGGCTGGATCTAATGGCTGGATCGGCGTGTCACCTGACCTGTCGATTCGCGCACTATGAGCTCAGGGTCGACCTTGATGGTGTCGGGGAGTTTTTCGTGGGCCAACTTCTTCAGCAGGGAGCTCGCGGCCAAAGCGCCCATCCGCTGCAGGGGCTGCCGGATCGTCGTCAGGCTTGGAACGATGTATGAGGCCGCCTGGATGTCGTCGAAGCCGAGTACGGAGACATCGCTTGGCACCTTCAATCCCGCATCATGAAGCGCTCGTATGCTGCCGATGGCAGAGATGTCGTTGAAACAGAGCACCGCCGTAAAATCTCTGCGCCGCAGCAGGAGCTGATGAATTCCAGGATAGCCAAGCTCCGGTGTGTTCAGGTCTTTGTCCAACTGAATGATCAGGTCTTTGGGCACCTCGAGAGAAAGCGTGCGCGCTACCTGCATGATGGACTGCCATCGGGCCTGCGAGTCCGAGCTGAAGGGCTGGCCATGCATGTAAGCAATCCTTCGGTGGCCCAGCCGGTAGAGGTGCCCCAGCGCGAGCTCTGCCGCTCGATTGTGGTCCAGAATTACATTGGTCACTCCAGGTTGCGCGGTGTGTCCGGCGACGGAGACCGTTGGAGCCTGGAGCGTTTCCTCCAGCTGAGTATCGATCGCCAGGATGCCGTCCACTCCGCGCGCCTGCAACAGCCGGGGATACTCCGCAACCAGATCTTTCCTGTGGCGATGATGCGCTGTGAAGAAGAAGTATCCCTCCTGCATCAGGACCTCCGCCGCCCCGCTGAGCACGAGGGAGTGATAACCTTCGCCGAGCTCTGGAAGCAGAATCCCGATTGTCTGTGTCTTGAGGCCCTGCAACGATCGCGCGATCAAGCTGGGTTGATAGCCGAACTTTTTCGCGGCAGCCTTCACTCTCTCCCGCGTGGCTGGAGGGATCGAGCGGCCGGGCGCGTTGTTCAACACAAAAGAGACGGTTGCCGGACTCAGGTCCAGGTGTTCGGCCAGCATCTTCAGGCTGACGCGGCGCGCGGCCACCGGGGGCGAAGATGTCTTTCTTGGCATAGGAGTCCGGTCAGCAACCAGTCTAGCCGATGCCTGCGGCGGTAAAGCACTTAGCGTGTCTGTTCCAGGGATATTTCTCCGAACGGCCACCCGTCTATTGGCCGAGACCAGGGCGAAAAAAGAACGCTGGACATAAAGACAAGCGTTTGTCTAATATGACTTGGCACAATTCAACACCAGATTACGAGTTCCCTGATCCACCGCGACGCCTTCTCGACCACGAAACGCCGCCGATCACTGCTTCCGTGAAGGGCGCCAACCGCAATTCGGAGTTCTATGCGTTTCTTTCGCAACACCCGCGTCCGCTTTCTGGATGTTGTCCTAAATTGCATCGCCTTTTCGCTTCTGTCGACCGCGGCCTGCTCCTTTGTGCTGGCTCAGGAGCAGAATGTCCCGCTCGCGACGGCACCTGCAGACGACACCAAGGCTTCGCGTTTTGTCAGCGATCTGCTAAGCAAGATGACGCTCGAGGAGAAGCTCGGCCAGATGTCGCAGATTTCCTATAAGGACCCGCACTCGGTCTCGCATGAAGAGCGCGTACTCAAAGGACAGACGGGCTCGTTTCTCTTTCTTACTGATCCGGTTGAAATCAATCGCCTGCAGCATATTGCCGTCGAGCAGACGCGGCTGCACATTCCTCTGATCTTCGGCTACGACGTTATTCACGGCTTCCGCACGATCTATCCCATTCCTCTCGCGCTCGCGTCCTCGTGGGATCCGGCCGTAGCACAACATGCGCAGAGCATGGCGGCCAGAGAGGCCAGCTCGGTTGGCATCAGATGGACCTTTGCGCCGATGGTGGACATCGCAAGAGATCCGCGCTGGGGGCGCATCATGGAAGGCGCCGGGGAAGATCCCTATCTCGGTTCGCGCATGGCCGAGGCCCAGGTGCGCGGCTTCCAGGGCGATGTGATCGGCAGCCCAGATCACATTCTGGCGTGCGTGAAACATTTTGCCGGTTATGGCGCAGCCGAAGGCGGCCGCGACTATGACTCCGCAAACATCTCGGACGAGCAGCTGTGGAACGTCTATCTGCCTCCCTTTCATACGGCCGTGCAAGCTGGCGCCGGATCTCTGATGACCGCGTATATGGACCTGAATGGCGTCCCCGCAACGGGCAACAGGTTTCTTTTGCACGATGTGCTGCGAAAGAAGTGGGGATTTCAGGGCTTTGTCGTCAGTGACTGGGAGTCGATAAAAAGCCTCACAACCCATGGCTTTGCCTCAGGCCCCGAAGATGCCGCCGTCCGCGCTGTGAACGCTGGTGTCAACTTGGAGATGACCAGTCCTGTTTTTCGCGACAATCTGGCCGCAGCGGTCAAAAGTGGAGCCGTCAAAGAGTCCACCATTGACGATTCGGTTCGCGACATCCTGTTGATGAAGTACAAGCTTGGGCTCTTCACCAATCCGTATATTTCGCTTGACCACGCCCGCGCAGAACTGGGCTCAGCAGCACAACGCGGCGCAGCACGGGCGGCGGCTGAACGCAGCGCTGTGCTCCTGCGCAACCAGGGCGGCGTCCTTCCGTTGAAAAAATCCGTTGTATCCGTCGCGGTAATAGGTCCGCTCGCAGACTCCAAACCCGACATCATGGGATCGTGGAGCCTCGCCGGCCATGCCGAAGATGCTGTCACCGTGCTTGAGGGTCTCCGCAAGAAACTAGGCTCAGCGGTAACGATCCATTACGCCAAAGGCGTCGAGATCGATCGAGTTCAGCCATCGATATTCGATGACCAGTTTGCCAGCCCGAAGCCTGTGCTTAAAACCCAGCAGGAACGTGATGCGGAGTTCCAGCATGCTGTTGACCAGGTCAAAAAGTCGGAGGTAGCGATCCTCGTTCTGGGCGAGGCGCAGAATATGAGCGGCGAGAGGGCTTCACGATCGACCCTCGCGCTCCCGGGCAGGCAACAGGATTTGCTCGAAGCCGCTGTTGCGACCGGCAAGCCGGTTGTCCTTGTGTTGCTGAATGGCCGTCCGCTCGACATCACGTGGGCGTCGCAACATGTTCCTGCCATCCTTGAGGCCTGGTACCCCGGCTCAGAGGGAGGCAACGCGATTGCGGACCTGCTTACTGGCGACGCCACTCCTGGAGGGAAGCTGCCTGTCACATGGCCCCGCAGCGTGGGGCAAATTCCGATTTACTACTCGCAAAATCTCACCCAGATCCCCAATGAAACGGATACTCGCTACTGGGACGGCTCGAGTGCTCCGCTGTACCCTTTCGGTTACGGGCTCAGCTATGCCAGCTTCCAACTTTCGAATCTCAAAGTCGATGCCTCTTCGATGCGTCGCGATGAATCGTTGACCGCAGCCATCGACGTTCAAAACACAGCTGCCGTTGCAGGAGATGAGGTCGTGCAACTCTACACGCACCAGCGCGCCGGTAGCGCCTCCCGGCCAAGGCGGGAGTTGAAGGGTTTTACGCGGGTTCATCTGGCGGCCGGCGAAAAGCGAACGGTGAGACTGACGCTGCACGCCAGCGACCTCGGCTTCTGGAGTCCGCAGACGCGTCAACGGGCAGTAGAGCCCGGACTTTTCGATTTATGGATGGGAGAGGATTCGACGGCCGCAGAGCACGTCACCTTTTCTGTCGTTCCCTAAGGCGCGCTAACGGCCAGGGATCTCGAAGTCTCGGACGTTTGAACGTTTCGTCCGGGGTATCACACTAACCTCCGCGCTGACTTTCACGGGTCAGCGCTTTTTTTTTGCGTCGCTCTGATCTGTTTGACGTGTCGTATCTTTTCATCGACAAACGCTTGTCTATGGCCGAACATGTTAGACGAGGAATTTCCCAATGCTCCGCAGAACGATCATTGCCACTCTTCTCGTTTGTTGTGTCACCTCGATAGGGGCGCAGGCTCAGTTCGCCCATACCAAGGGAAAAGAGATCGTCGATGGCGCAGGAAAGCCGTTGCTGCTTCGTGGGACAAACCTTGGCAACTGGCTGGTTCCGGAAGGCTACATGTGGCACTTGAATAATGGTGGGCCGGAATCTCCTCGCGAGATTGAAGCTCTTATCACTGAGCTCGTCGGACCGCAGCGAGCGCATGACTTCTGGCGCAGCTATCGCGAAAACTACATCACCCAGTCGGACATCCATCTCATCAAGCAGTACGGTTTCAATTCGATAAGAGTCCCGCTGCACTACAAGTTTTTTGAGAGTGACGATGCCGAAGGATTTACTCTGCTTGACCACGTCGTTCAGTGGGCGCACCAGGAGAATCTCTACATCATCCTGGATATGCACGCTGCGCCGGGCGGACAGACAGGAAAAAATATCGACGACAGCGATGGGTATCCGTGGCTCTTCAGCGACTCGAGCGCCCAGGAGTATACCGTCGCAATCTGGCAGCGCCTCGCTCGGCATTACCGCAACAACCCCACTGTCCTTGGCTACGATCTGCTCAACGAGCCTATCCCCAACTATCCCGGGCTGGAGCGCTTCAACGCTTCGCTTGAGCCGTTCTACAAGCGTCTGGCCACGGCCATTCGTCAGGTCGACAACCACCACATTCTCATCTTCGGCGGTGCTCAGTGGGACACTAATTTTTCCGTCTTCGGGCCTCCGTTTGACAAGAACGCTGTATACACTTTTCACCGCTATCACGCTGCCGCTGAGCAGGCGACCGTGCAGCGATACGTCGACTTCCGTGTTCAGAACAACGTGCCGATCTGGCTCGGAGAGTCGGGCGAAAATGCCGATGAATGGATTGCGAAGTTTGTCGAGGTCCTCGAAAAGAATGACATTGGCTGGGCGTTCTGGCCATACAAAAAGATGCAGGCAACTACCTCTGTTGTTAGCTTCCCTGCCCCGGAGGGTTGGGACGCCATTGTCCAGTTTTCCAAGCAGCCGCGAGCTACCTCCGAGGAGGCCCCTCGCTTGAAAGTACGGCCGGAGCAGTCCGTCATTGATCGGGCACTGGCGGGTATCCTGAACAATATTCAACTCCGTGACTGCAAACAGAACCAAGGGTACATTCATGCTCTTCTTCCCTTGGCCACACCCCAGGCAGAATCGAAATAAACAGTTCGGCGGAGTGAACATCGACTTCCAGGTATCATTCGCTCAGCGCCGGTGCAATGGAACTAACATGCCAAGTGGATGTTGTTGTCTGGTAAGGAGTTGAGTCATTTTGGGGCTTGACATCGGTTTTTTGGGCTAAAAACGCGAAAAAAAGAATGGCCATTCTAATCCTAACTAAATAGACAACTCCTGCTTATCCGGTTGTTCCAGCAAGTCGCTATGTTGCGATTTAGCGCATCCTCAGGGAGCTACTTCACGACCTGGTAGCGCAGCCGGACAACGCCGTCGGGGTATTTTCTGGCTGAACGCAGGCGAAGCTGGACGTCCCGATGGCGCGGCGCCATGAGTGGAATGCCTTCGCCTATGAGCGTGGGAATGACGTGGATGTCGAACTCGTCGATCTCGCCGGCGTCGAGGAACGAGGCGATCAGCCCGCCGCCACCCATCATCCAGATGTGTTTTCCCGGCGTGGCGCGCAGACGCTGCGCAAATGCCTTCACCGGCTCCGACACGAATTCCACACCTGGCTGCGCCCGCTTAGGCGGGTTCCGGGAGAACACGTAGTTGGCGAGCTTCGTGTCGAACATCCCGCCTTTCTTACCCTTTTTTCTGTAATAGGCGAGAACCCAATCGTAGGTCTTGCGTCCCCACAGGATGGTGTCGATCCTCGGGTAAAACTCGGTCATGCCGTAATCGACCGTGTCCGGCCGCCGATTCAGCCATTCGACATCGCCGTCTGGCCGAGCGATGTAGCCGTCCGCGCTCGTCGCAATGTAAACGACGATCTTTCTCTGCGCTTTCATGACGCAATCTCCGATCTGGTCGATGAAACTGCTGCAAATCCCCTGGAAACCGCGGGCGAGGCACTCCTTACGCTACCGCGAGTGGCTTGCTGAAACAACAGGATTAACGCTTGCCAGGCATCCCACACCCTTCGTCTCACCATCTATCTAAGCTTGCACAGTTTTGTGCGCACGAAGAAAGATACATCTCACTTCGGGGTCCACCTGCATGACTTCCCGGCAAATTCCCGTCTCGATTCTGCGAAAGAGTTGCAACATTCTGGAGACATTGTCCAACCTTCTTTATCTGGCGGAGATGGATGCGGACGATCCTCAAAAGGTGAGGACATACCTATCCCTTTCGAAAGAACGGCTGCAGGCGATGACCCAGGTGCTGGTTCGTGGGGAATGATGGTGGTGGGAAGCAACATCTGTCATTCGGAGAGTGATAGCCTTAGGGCTGTGAGCCATGCAAATCTGAAGAACCGGCTCGCGTATTTCGAGGGAAGACTCGAAGAAGCCATGCGCCGTTCAGCCGCCAAAGAGCCTCATCCCCGCAACTTTGATTCGGGATACACGACCGAGACCTTCAAGACCTGGGGCGAATCGATCGCGCTCATCAAGGAACGGATCGTCGGCATTCAACGGCAGCTGAAGGCGGATTAACGCTCGCCTGTCCGGGCAAGCGATTTTGCGTAGACATGTTCCGAGTCTGGTTTCTGGGCGCGGTGGGGATCGCGTTAAGATAGCGTCATGAGAGAGATAACGCGGCGGGAGATGTGTGTTGGGCTGTCGGCTGTGGTGGCGGCAGGTGGAGTCGTGAAGGCGCAGACGCCGGCGGCACCTGCCGGCGCCGGGGTGCTTTCGCAGTCGAGGGTGTATACGGTGGACCAGATGCCGGTGCGGAAGATGGCGAACGGCGGAGAGAGCCGCGATGTGCTGCGAGGCACGCTGACCACAGGCGAGGTGATTGGAGTGCATGAGTCCACGCAGCCGGCGGGGATGGCGCCGAATGCGCCGCATACGATTCAGCACACGGAGGTGATGGTGGTGGTGGAGGGAACGCTGTCCTTCGAGCATGACGGCAAATCGGAGAAGGTGGGGCCGGGGGGCGTGATCTTTGTGGCGTCCGGGACGCTGCACACGGTGCGGAATGTGGGGGAGGGGACGGCGAAGTATTGTGTGGTGCAGGTGGGTGGGGATACGAAGGGGTAGATTTCCGCAGGGGCTTCGCGAAAGCCTTGCACCCGGTGTCGAACGAGGCAACAGCAGATTCCTTCACTGCGATGCGGAATGACGACAAAAGAACAGGCAACGACAGGTTCCGATGACGGTATGCAGTACCCTAAGACGACGCGATGCCGCTGACCGATACCCACGCCCACCTCGACTTTTATACCGAGACTCCGACTGAGCGCGACGAGGTTTTGCGCCGCGCCTATGCTGCCGGTATCGAGACGATCCTCGCAATCGGCATCGGCGAAGGCCCCGCGACCATGCACCAGGCGCTCGAGATAGCCAACGCAACCAGTGGCCCGGGGCTGCCGATCGTCTACGCGAGCGTTGGCATTCATCCCCAGGAGGCCGCCAGTGCCACCAGCGAAGCTCTGAGCAGGCTGGCCAGCCTCGCGCTCGATGAACGATGCATCGCGATTGGCGAGATCGGCCTGGATTACTACCATTTCGACAACCCGGAGATCCGGATTCAGCAAGAGGCTTTTATTGCCCAGATGCGCCTGGCCGCCGAACTTCGCAAACCGATCCTGATCCACTGTCGTACCAGTGAGCTTGCCACTCCGCAGGCCAAGGAAAAATTCGGCGAGGCTGACGCGTGGGAGGACCTGCTGGCAATGATTGGCGAACATTGGTCGCCGACCGGCCTCGGCGGCATCATGCACTGCTTCTCTGGGACGGTCGAACAGGCCGAGCGCTCGCTTGCCGCCGGATTTCACCTCTCGTTTGCCGGGAACCTCACCTATCCGAAGTCTCAGGCGATACGCGATGCCGCCGTGCTCGCCCCTGGCCACCGGATCCTGGTCGAGACGGACGCTCCGTTCCTCGCCCCCATTCCGCTGCGGGGGCAGCGCAACGAGCCCGCGCTGATGACCCATACGGCGGCAGCCCTGGCTGAGCTCCGCGGCATCTCATCAGAAGAGCTGGCGGTGCTGACTACTGACAATTTCAAAAATCTGTTCCCCAGCACTCGTTGACCGAACCCATCCGCTGCCATAATAGAGAGCGGTAAAGATAGAGAGACCAGGCACATACGAGGAAGACATCATGGCATCCGACAACAGCTTCGACGTAGTCAGCAAAGTAGAGATTCAGGAAGTGAAGAACGCGATCGACCAGGCCAGCAAAGAGGTCCACGCCCGCTTTGACCTGAAGGACTCGAAGTCCAGGATCGAGCTTGAGGGCCACGATGCGATCCAGCTCGCCAGCCAGGACGAGTACAAGCTCAAGGCGGTGATCGAGATTCTCTCGCAGAAGCTGGTCAAGCGCGGCGTCTCGCTGAAGAATCTCGAGTACGAGAAGATCGAGCCGGCTGCCAACTCCAGCGTGCGCCAGAAGATCAAGCTCGTCCAGGGTATCCCGTCGGAGAAGGCCAAGATCATCGTCGCCGCAATCAAGGACTCGAAGAAGAAGGCGCAGGCGAGCATTCAGGGCGACACCGTCCGGGTCGTCAGCAAGGACCGCGATACCCTGCAGGAGATTATGGCGATGCTGAAGGGCAAAGACATCGGCGTCGACCTGCAGTTCACTAATTTTCGTTCCAACTGAAGTCCTCGTGACGGCCGAAAATCGCCCGGTTGGCCGTTGCCTGCATTTTGATTCGGATTTTCATTTTGTTTCGGATTTTCGACTCTGTTTCTGAAGCCAAATCCACATCCTGATACTCTTAACGACGAGTGAGCACCCTCTCCATTGCGACGGCAGCCGAGGTCTTCGACCTCCTTCGCGACGACCTTGCCGCTATCGAGCAGGCGTTCGCCAGCCAGTCAGCGTCCCACGTAGAGGTGATCACGGACATCGCGCAGTACCTGATCGCGGGCGGGGGCAAGCGGATTCGTCCGCTGCTGCTGCTGCTCTCCGCCAAAGCGCTGGGCTGCACCAGCCAAAGCCGTATCCGGCTGGGCGCCGTCGTCGAGATGCTGCATACGGCGACACTGGTTCACGATGACATTATCGATGAGGCGAACACGCGCCGCGGACGTCCATCTTCGAACACAACCTGGGGGAACGCGAAATGCGTGTTGGCGGGCGACTGGCTTTATATGCAGTCCTTCTCGACTGCGCTCGAAGAACGCAACTTCCGCGTGCTCGAGCTTCTGATCTCGCTGACGCAGCAGATGGTCGAGGGTGAACTGCTGCAGATGCAGAAGCTCGGCCACCTCATCAACGAAGAGGAGTACTTCGACCTTATCTTCCGCAAGACCGCGTGTCTGTTCAAGGTTTCGATGCAGCTCGGCGCGGCGATCACGCCGGCACATGGCTTCGGCGACTCCGACGAACTCGAAGCACAACTCGGCGAATACGGGCGCAACCTTGGGCTCGCCTTTCAGATTGTCGATGACGTTCTTGACCTCACGGCTGCTGAAGATGTCCTGGGCAAGCCGGTGGCCAGCGATCTGCGCGAAGGCAAGGCCACGCTGGCTGTGATCCATGCGCTCGAGCGCGGGACTGGTGCCGATCGCGAAGCTATCCGCACCGTGCTGGCTGATCGCAGCTTCGATCGCATTTCGCATCCGCAGATTCTTGAGATTCTGCACCGCCACGGCTCTATCGACTACGCTATGGATACCGCCTGCGCGTACGCCGAAGCCGCCCGCCTGTCTATCGCTGAGCTTCCCGACTCCGAAGCCAAGCGCGCGCTGCTCTGGGTTCCGGGCTTCGTTACTACTCGCGACCGCTAGAGCTACGTCTCGTCTTCCGCGACATCCTCTTTCACGTCCAAGTCCACCACCTTCATCCCACTCTTTCCCCGATCGACGAGTAGCTGGATCTTCCCCTCGGCCGCCTCGAGCTCTTTTTTGCAGGCGTCTGAAAGCTTTATCCCTTCTTCGAAGAGCTGCACGGACTCCTCAAGCGAAAGGTCTCCTTGCTCCAGCCGCTCTACCACCTTCTCCAGCGCCATCAACTGCTTTTCAAAGTCGGGCATTATGCAACCTCGACTTCGGCCAGACCGAGCACATCGGCCGCCACACCGTACCGCCCGAATGGGGCGCTCACCTGCACGCCCTGGACCATCGGCCGTGCCTCCGCGAGCATCTCCTGCGCGATCTTCACGCCCTCGGCACGGGCCGCCTCGGGACTGGTCACTGCCGCCATCCGCGCCATGATTCCCTCCGGCATGCTGACGCGCAGATCGTTCTTCATGAACTCGGCGTTGCGCAGACTGGTCAATGGCCAGATTCCTGCAATCACAGGAATCCGGAAACCTTCAATCCGCCGCAGGAACTCCTCCAGCACCCGCAGATCGAAGACGGGCTGGGTGATGGCAAACTCCGCGCCTGCCTCTACCTTGAAGGCGAACCTGCGGACCTCCTGGTCCATGTCCTGCACGCCGGGGTTCGCCGCGACGGAGATGGTGAAACCTGTCGATTCGCCGATGGAGTTCTTGCCGATGTCGAGCCCGTAGTTCAGGTTGTGAACGACGTTCACCAAGCCGATCGCGTCGACATCGAATACCGCCGTTGCGTTTGGATAGTTGCCCAGCTTCGGCGGGTCTCCGGTGAGGCAGAGAATGTTCTTCAGCCCAATCGACGACGCGCCCAGCAGATCACTTTGAATACTCAACACATTCCGGTCCCGGCAGGTGTAATGCAGAATCGTCTCGATTCCCACGTGCTGCTGGATCTGCACACACAGGCTCTGCGCGCTCATCCTTGCGCTGGCACGCGGGGAGTCCGGCACATTGATTGCATCCACTCCCAGCCGGTGCAGCATCTCCGCGCCATCAATCTCCTTTGTGCAGTTGATGCCCTTGGGCGGGACAATCTCCACCATAGTGACGAACTCGTCGGCCGCCACCATCGCCCCAATCTTCGACCGCTCAGCGAGCGCAGGCGGATCTACCTTGCTCGCGGCCTTGATTGCCGCCTTACTCGAATTCGCGCGCCCCAGCTCCATGACCTGGACGCCGCCCTCCATCGCTTCGAGCGCCCGCAACGAACTCTTCATCGCCCGCGTGTAGCTGGGAGTGGTCCCGCAGCACCCGCCGACAATGCTTGCTCCCGCCTTGACCAGCTTGCGCGTAAAGCTGGCCATGTACTCCGGCGAGGTGAGATAGATCGTCCGGCCCTCCACCGCCCTTGGAATCCCTGCATTCGGCATCGCGGCCAACGGCTTGTCGGTCACGGGACGCATCCGTTCGATCACACTCAACACGGTCGCCGGTCCCGCGCTGCAGTTGCATCCCACAGCATCCGCGCCCCACTCCGTCAGCTTGATCGCCGCGGTCTCCGCCGACGAGCCATCGAGGCAGTTTCCCTCTTCATCGACGGTCATCATCACCACCACGGGGACCTTCGGGGCGACACTCCTGGCCGCCAGAATCGCCTGCTCCGCCTCAGCCAGCGAAGTCATCGTCTCGATCGCCAGCAGATCGGCTCCGACTCCTGGCCCGCCCTCCACCAGGGCGCGAATCTGCTCCGCAAACGCGGCCCGCGCCTCATCGAGGCCAACCTTGCCCAGCGGCTCCAGCCTCACCCCCAATGGCCCGATCGCTGCGGCGACAAAGGCCTCGCTGGCCTGCTTCTCGCGAATCTGATTCACGCACTCCCGCGCCAATCTGACGCCGGCCACGTTGATCTCACGCACCTTATCCTTCAGACCGTGCATCTCGAGGCGAAACGCGTTTCCGCCGAAGGTGTTGGTTTCGATCACCTCGGCGCCCGCCTGCAGATACTCCGCATGGATCTCGCGTACCAGCTCCGGCTGCGACAGGTTCAGCTCGTCATAGCAGCGGTTGATGAAGATGCCCCGCGCATACAGCATCGTGCCCATCGCGCCATCGCACAGCACGGTACCTCCGGCAAACAGCCTGCCGACTGCGGCATCTCCCGCAACGGAACTCACCTTCGTATCGTCCAACGCATCCGTCATGATCATCTCCAACTGCTTACACTCATCCTAAGCCACCACCCGGACACGTTCCAAACGCGCAGAAACCAATCCCTGCCACCGCTTGATTCAACAACTTCCGCGCCCTCGCCCCCGCGTGTCCTTTGTTATACTCAGCATTGAGAATTGCCGCCAAAACACACCGCAGCGCTCAGGTTGGAGTTTGTTACCGTTGACGAATCGAAGTTTCTTTGCCCAGTCCCTCCGCGCCCAGATTGTCTGCGGCCTCCTGGTCGCCCTGGCGACCGCCGGTCTTACCTCCTGCCATAGCTCACTTTACTACGCGTATAAGTTTCCCACGTACACCTTCGCCGACCGTCCCGTTCCTCCCAGTAAGCTCGCCAACCGCGTCATGATAGGAGTGACGGCCAACGGCACCTCCACGGGCAGCCTGCAGATCGTCGACGCCAAACGGGACCTTCGCAACAACATCCAGAACACCGTAACCTCGTTCTCCATCTCCGGCTACGGTTCGGGCTTCCCCAACCTGATCCTCAACTTTCCGGCTGAGATCACAGGCTTCGTCTACTCGCCCACCCAGGGCGACATCCAGATCGTCAACTACGGCAAGGAGTCGGTCACCGGCGCTGCGGGCACCTTCCCGGCCAGATCCACCGGCCTCGCCATCCCCCCCAACGGCGGCCATATCTACTCCGCCGAGGAGACCATCGGGCAGCTCGGCGTCATCGACAACTCCACGGGCCGGACCTTCGGGCTCGTTCTCCCGAACGTCTTCCAAGTCGTCGTCAACACGGGCGACTCGGTCGTTCTGGCGATGGTTCGCAACTCCAACACGATCTACCGCCTGGTCAAACTGAACGATAATCAGTTCCCCACCTCGACCGCAGCCATCGTCGCAACTGGTGCGGCAGACTGCGAGCCCTTCAATCTTCCCGTCTACTGCATCGTGCCGGTCAACACGGGAACCCATGCCAACGCCTTCGATCGCCCCACCGGAGCCTACTTTTCGCTCGATGGAAGCACGGCTTACGTGCTGAACTGCGGTGCGGAGTGTGGTGGAACGACATCGAGCGTCACCTATCTACAGCAGGGCGCACTGCAATACAACAATATTCCCAAGACTGTGCCCGACGCCTCTGCCTTCACGAACCAGGTCCTGGTCCCCGGCGGCGTCACGGCAGCCGTGGCCAACGGAACCACGCTCTACGTCTCGGGCCAGCAACTGCAGCCCGACGGCCTCTTCGCCGGCAACCTTTCGATCATCAATCTCGCGACCAATACAGTCACGGGCCAGTACTCCATCTCCGACGGCAACCACTCCAAGATGCTCTTCGCCGACAACAACACTCTCTGGATCGGCTCGCAGCTCTGCGCCACCGGCGAACGCGCCCACCAGGCTTCTCTCGGCGTTACGACCCAGGCAGCGAATTACAACTGCCTCACCCGCTTCGACCTGGGCGCTTTGACCGTAGAGATCGTACCCGTCGTCATCCAGGGCTCCCCCACGGCAGTCGTTCAGTTTCCTAACACGAACCAGAACCAGTACTACTATGGCGACCTCACCGGCCTGTGCTGGGTACAAGGCTTCAACAAGGTCTACACCGCGTACGGCGGCCAGGTCCACATCTTCAGCACCGTCGACGGCTCTGAGATCGACAACAAGAACGTCACTGTGCAAGGTACGGCTCTCGACGTCGCCTACATGGACGCCATCACCGACGCCGACAACTAGACTGGCTGTAGGGCCCAGGGTTCAGGGCCCAGCTAACAAAGCTTGTGATCCTGCTTGCTGGGCCCTGAACCCTGGGCCCTGTTCTCTACTGCTAGCATAACCATCATGCCGACCATCGACATTCTTGCCATCGCCGCGCACCGTGACGATGTCGAACAGACCTGCGGCGGCACGCTTCTGGCCATGCATGCCCACGGCTGGCGTACCGGCATCCTCGACCTCACGCAGGGCGAATCCGGCACCCGGGGCACCGCTGCGGACCGTGCCGCGGAGGCCTCTGCCGCTGCCCGTATCCTCAACGTCGCCCACCGAGAAGCCCTCGATCTTCCTGACGGCAATGTCCAAAACACCTACGAGAATCGCCTCAAAGTAGCCTCTGTGCTTCGCCGGTTGCGCCCTCGCGTCGTCATTCTTCCGTACTGGCAGGGCCGCCATCCCGATCACTACACCAGCGCCACCCTGGGCTACGAAGCCTGCTTCGTCAGCGGCCTGGCGAAGGTGGAGACTCCCGGTGACCCCAGCCCGCCGCATCGCCCCTTCAAGATTCTCTATGCCAGTCTCTACGCCGACGTTCGTCCCACCTTTGTCGTCGACATCACGCCATTCGTAGAGCCACGGCTGCGATCGCTTCTTGCCTATCGCTCGCAGTATGCCTCTCAGCCTCAGGGCGGAGCCCTCTTCGTGCCGGAGGAAGAGATCCGCGAACGAACCTTCGCCGAAGCGCGCCACTACGGCCTTCTCGCAGGCGTGCGCTACGCTGAACCTTTTGTTCAAAAAGAGGTCGGCCTAGTGGATGACCTCGTGCTTCTTCCAGTGCAATCCATCTAGGCAGACACAACTTAGGCGGACACAAGTAGCCCGGCCCGAAGCCGCGATTTCACAAACGCCAAAACTTCTTCGGTCACATACACAGGAGGCCGCATCGCCAGGATAGGCGTACCTTCGACCAGCTTCAGCGAAACACCCTTCCACTCCGGACGTCCCAGGTCCCCCTCGGCCACGAGCACCGCATCGGCCCGATCGAGAAAGTATTTTGCCGACTCCTTGAAGTCCGCGATCTCCGGGTCGAGCACGCTCAAATACAAGTCGGGGCGCAGGAATCGCAGAATGCTGTTCGACTCGATCAGTACATTTTCCGCGCGTGCGATCTCCTTGCGAATCCGCGGCATCGCCTCCGACAGATCGCCTTGCCGCGTCCTCACCCAGAACGACCGCACCGCGCCTGCCGCCAGATACCGCCCTGAATCCGTCGTGCTGTCCCCACCGATTCGTTCCTCGCTTACGGCGACCGTATGCTCCGCCGTCTCGCAGTCACACGGCTCCCCATTGGCCGAGCACATCCCGTGGCCAAACTGCGTCACCTTGAACGCCGTCCAATGCATCTCCGGCAACGCCGCGATGAGCCCGGCTACGACACTGGTCTTGCCGATATTTCTTGTGTGTCCGCCAACCACAATGATCGCCATTGTTCACCACGCCCTATCTAATTTTAGAGCACTCGTGCAGGCTGTGACGAACGGCGTTATGGTGATCAAAAGGATAAAAACAGATAAGAGCGATCACGGGATACGATGGCTGCCCTTTATCAGTTTTCATCCTTTTGATCACTGTTACGCTTTTCCGCGGATTAGGTACGCCTAGTGATTACGTGAGGGTTATCCCCGCTTCAGCCTTGCCAGGTCCCGCAGATACTCCTTCAAAGGCCGCGCCGGGCGGCCCCAGAACACCTCCCCTGGCCCCCGCATCTTCTTTCCGCTCAACACTCCGGCGCCGCCTCCAAGAATCACTCCCGCGCCAACCGTAGCGTGCTCGCCAATCCCCACCTGTCCCCCAAGAATCGCTCCGTCTTCCACCACACTCGATCCGGAAATCCCCGTCTGCGCCGCAATCACCACATGCTTCCCGATGATACAGTTGTGCCCGATGTGGACCAGGTTGTCGATCTTCGTGCCTCGCCCGATCCGCGTCTCGCCGAGGGCTCCGCGGTCGATCGTGGTGTTCGCGCCAATCTCAACGTCGTCCTCGACCACCAGCCGGCCTTGCTGCGGAAAGATCAGGTACTCTCCGGTCTCCTTACTTCGCGCATACCCGAACCCGGTAGACCCGAGCACAGCCCCTGCCTGCACCACCACGCGATCGCCGAGCACAGCCTGGGCATGGACCACCACTCGAGCCATCAGGTTGCAATCGCTCCCCACTACGGCTCCATCCTCCAGCACCACGCCAGGGCCGATCCTGGTTCCCACTCCAATCCTCACGCCTTCGCCAACGACAGCGGAAGGGTGGATTCCCGCCTTGAATCCTCGGCCCCGCAGGCGCTGCCCGACCACTGCGAAGGCATAGCGCGCATCCCCCACCCACAGGACTCGCGGGTCGAGCGGCAGCTCCGCATCCTCGAGGCTTGTGTTCGCGAGGATCGCACCGGCCTTCGACGCGAGCGCACGCGTCATCGCCTCTTTGTCCACGGCAAAGACCACGGAACCCGGCTCTGCGTTTTCGATACTGGCGACTTCCGTGATCTCGCCGTCAAGCAGCGGCGCACTTACTCCAAGCCAGTCGGCAACCTTGCCTATGTTCACCATCAGTAGATCCCCTCTTCGCCCGGAGGCCGCGTCTTCCATCGCCGGTGCAGCCAAAGCCATTGCTCAGGATACTGCCGGATATACCCTTCGATCGCCGCCGTAAACGACGCTGTGTTGGCGACCGCGTCCTGTTCTGCATCGCCGGTTCGGATGACCTCAAGCTCCTCGCCAAAGTGCAGAACGTACTTCCGCTCGCTCTCCTCCCACAACAAAAACCCAGGAACCACCGCCGCTCCGGTCTTCGCCGCAATCCGCGCCATCCCCGATGCGGTACACGCGAGCACGCCAAAGAAGGGCACAAAGACACCCTGCGGCGGGGTCATATTCGTGTCCATCAGGATTCCCACTGTCTCTCCCGCCCGCATCGACGCGATCAGGCCGCGTGCGAAATCGTCCTTATGGATCACGCGGTTGCCATGCAGGCAGCGAATCCGGTTCACAAATGCATCGACCAGGGGATTGTCCAGCCGCCGTATCACCATACCCATCGGCATCCCCATCAGCGAGTGGTAGAAGCTGGAGAGCTCCCACGCCCCCAGATGCCCAGTCAGTACCAGAACGCCCTTGCCCCTTTCCCGCCCCGCCAGATAGTTTTCGAGCCCCTCATAGCGAATGAAGCGGCTCGCTGTCACCGGCGTATAGTCCGGCATCTTGCAGAACTCCGCCAGCAGGAGGCCCAGATTTCGATACTCCGACCGCAGAGTCGCCTCGCGGTCCGCGGCCGTCATCTGCGGAAACGCCAGCTCCAGATTGCGAATGCCCACACGGCGCAGCCGCCCCAACACGCGAAAGGCTATCGCACCGATCGCAGCTCCAATCGCTCGCGCCACCCTGCGGGGAAGCAGTCGAACGGCGTGAACAAAGAGCCAGACGACGGCAAACTCCGCAGTTTCGCGGACGCTGACCTTGTCCGGCGGCGGCGTTCTTTGTTCAACTTCGCTCAAGCCTCTAGTCTACCGATTCCGAACCGGTACGCCGAAATACAGAAAGGGCGGCTGCAGCAGCCGCCCCTCCAATCGAATCCGTCGTCTGTTTACTGGTTCTTCGCCTACTGGTTCTTCGCGACCACGAAGTACTTCGCAACCGTACGCACAAACGGACGCGCCTCAGGTGGGGTCGCCTGGTTTCCGTCGAGGATGGTCTTGTAGGGAACATCCACACCATAGAGGGTGCGAGTCCCTTCCTGGTTTTGAGACAGCACCGTACCGTCCAGGTCGATACCGGCAAACAGTCCCTTGGAGCGGGAGTAGCTTAGAAACTCTGCATTCAACTTCCAGTCCGTTCCTGCCTGCGCGTTACGCCCAACCGGACCTGCTGCGGCAGCCGCGTCCGCGCCGAGCTTGACTTTGTTCTTCAGCATGTCCTGGAGCCCCCGCTGGTTCATCGCGATGAGCACCAGGTCCGTCGCCTGTCCGCCAATCTGGAATCCAACGCTGCCGCCGGTCAGTTGTACACACACCGGTGCGCTCCATTTGCCGCTTGGCGTGCGGCAGGTCGCAACTCCCTGACCATACTGCGCGCCAACAACGAATGCGCCCTTCTTGTAACTGGGAATCACAACAACACAGGCGGCGCCGGCAAGAATGCCGCCGGGTACCGACTTGTCGGGCGTCGCCATGATCTGTTCAATCACCTCGCTTGCAGCGGTCATCCGATCCGCAATCTTGGCTTTGTCATCATCCGCAGCACGGGCAGAAAGTGAACCGGCCACCATAGCCAATCCACAGAGAATCGTTGATATCTTCTTGATCATCATTATCGTTATACCTTTCGCGTTCCACAGGTCTGGTTTTGGAGCGGTCCCCCAAAAACTGCCTATTTCCAACACTATATGTGATGGGGAACAGGCGGCGAAGGTTGTACCCCCGCTGGCTGGCGATGAGCCTACATCAGCGTGAGAGAGCACGGCCAAAAAATGGGGGTTGTAGAGATAGTGCCGGGGGTCACCCGACGCTCTCTCTACAACCCCTCTCCCAGGTCTGTGTTGCTAACTTCACTTTGCCTCAGATCCTCCCGCCTCACAACGGTACGAAGGTAGGTAGACCTTTGAGCGCTCTTGTTAACTAAAGCGTTAACAGGCAAAAGGCAACGTTGCGTCGCTGTCCTTCCCGCAAAAAAACTATCCCGGAAGCAGCTTCCGATTGACCACCTGTACCGAGAGGGCGATGCGGTTTTTCACCCCGACCTTCCGCATCAGCGCGCCTACATGCTTCTTCACCGTCGCCAGATCGATTCCGAGTTCTTCGGCAATCACCCGGTTTGGATGTCCTTCGACCAGCCACTTCAGAACTTCGGCCTCGCGCTCGGTGAACTTCGGTTCGTCGACCGCAGCGGCTCGCCTCTCCTCCGCTGAGGACAGATCGAGCAGATTGGCCAGCACCTTCCGCGGAGCCCATGCCGAACCATCCTGGACAATCTCGATCGCCAGCCGAACCTCGCTGGGCTTCGCCGTATGCGCCAGATAGCCCTTGGCCCCCGCCCCAATGATGCGCTGAATGTATTCGTGGTCCTCTTCGAGGCCAAGCACGATCAAACGCAGATGCGGACGCGTGCGGCGAAACGTAGCCAGCAGCTCGAAGATGTGGTCCGTGCACGCTGCATCGATTAGGATCAGCGAGACACCCGAGGCGTCGAGCGCCCCCGGGA
>WNFD01001244.1_pt1 | contig 25638 bp, 20 predicted proteins | sample 5400491 | NCBI WGS metagenome assembly WNFD01 (sample SAMN13153343, study PRJNA577476) | soil metagenome | isolation source: 120 cm saprolite under Douglas fir tree site 2 hole 2 replicate 2 | place: USA:California | collected 2015-04-18
CCCAAGCGCGTCATTCGTCCGGAAACCGCGGCGACATTGCGCCGGTTGATGGAGGGGGTGGTGTTGAGCGGCACCGGTACGCTCGCGCGGCTGGATGGCTGGACCGCGGCTGGCAAGACGGGCTCGGCACAGAAAATCGATCCCGCGACCGGGCGCTACTCGCCGACGCAACTGATTGCTTCGTTCACCGGCTTCGCGCCGATCAGCAATCCGGCGGTGACCATTCTGGTTTCGCTTGACTCGCCCGTCGGTTTGCACGAAGGCGGCCAGGTTGCCGCTCCCGTATTCAAACGCGTTGCCGAGCAGGTGCTGTCGTATCTTGATGTGCCGCGTGACGTACCGCTGAATCCGCGGCTGATGCAAGCCGCATACAAGCGTCAAATCTCCGGAGAAGCGACGACCTTGGAGGATTTCTCCCCCACGGATTTCTCCGGGCAGCCCGACACGCCCCCCGTAGCGTCGAACCAAGCAGAGCCTGAACCCAAGTCTCATGCTCCTGAAGTGACCATGGCGGCCGACGAGGGCGGCGACATCTCCTTGCCTGATTTTTCCGGCAAGACGATGCGCGAGGTTACCGAGATGTGTTTGCACCTCGGGCTCGAGCCGCTGCTGGTTGGAAGCAATCTTGCAGTTGAACAACATCCGGAGGCTGGGACGCAGGTACGGCGCGGCGCGAAGGTGACCGTGCAGTTCGGCACGCCAGCGCAAGCGAAGCCCGCGAAGGCGCACGCGAGGTCCAGACGCTAGGATGAGTATCGGATTGACGCACACGAAAGAGAAAAAAAGTGACGCAACCGCGAAGCCTGCGAATAATGAATGGGGCCATTCCATGCCGGGGCGCATTGCCGGTCAAAGCAGCAAACTGAGCGCCTTGTTTGCCGGGGTCGAAGCGAGCGTGCCCGCGAGCGAGGGCGATCTGGACATTCGCCAGGTGGCTTGCGATTCCCGCAAGGTGCAGCCGCGCGCGCTGTTTTTTGCGCTGCATGGCGCCAAGGCGAACGGAAACGCTTTTATTCGCGACGCGGTGTCGCGCGGCGCGGTGGCCATCGCCAGCGAGGACGCGGCGCCGGCGACGATGCCGTCCAGCGTTGCGTGGATTCGCGTGGCGCATGCGCGCAAGGCGCTGGCCATCACGGCGGCAAATTTCTTCGGGCACCCAGGCAAGGCACTGCAACTTGTGGCGGTGACGGGTACGAACGGCAAGACCACGACGACCTCGCTCGTCGACGCCATCCTCAAAGCTTCCGGAGCTAAAACCGGCCTCTTCGGCACAATTGCTTATCACACGCCGATCGGCGATTATCCCGCGCCCAACACGACGCCCGAATCGCTGGACCTGCAGGGATTTCTTGCCGAAATTCGCGATGCCGGCGGCCGCTATGGCGTCTTGGAGGCGAGCTCGCATTCCCTGGCAATGGATCGCTTGTGGGGCTGCCATTTCGCCGTTGCGGTCTTCACCAATCTCACCCGTGAGCACATGGATTATCACAAAACGTTTGACGATTATTTCGCTGCCAAGCTGCGTCTTTTTGAAGGCACCGGAGCGGGCACGCCGGACACGGCGGTGCTAAACATCGACGACGAATATGGAAAACGCCTGGCTGGCTTGGCGAAAAATGCGGTTACATACGGTCTTAATTCCGGAGCGCAGCTTACCACCAAAAAATTTCACCTGACTTTTTCCGGGTTGTCGTTTACGGCGCTGACGCCCGACGGTAAAATCGACATCGAGTCGTCGCTGGTGGGGCGCATCAACGTCTACAACATTCTCGCGGCGATTGGAGCGGCGCAGGCGCTGGGCCTCTCCAACGAAGTCATCGCCGCTGGTATTCGTAATCTCGAAATGGTTTCTGGCCGCTTTCAGCCGGTTGCCATGGGCCAGCCATTTCTAGTGGTTGTCGATTACGCGCACACCGATGACGCGCTGGAAAATCTGATTCGCACTGCGCGGGAGCTGAATCCCAAGGGCCGCATCATCACGCTCTTTGGCTGCGGCGGACTGAAGGACCGCACCAAGCGCCCGGTGATGGGTGAAGTCGCGGGGCGCCTCAGCGATCTCACGATTTTGTCCAGCGACAATCCCAAGAGTGAGGACCCGTTGAAAATCATCAGCGACATCGTCGTCGGTCTGCAAAAAACGCATGGCAAATACATGATCGAGCCCGACCGCGAAAAAGCCATCGGTCTGGCGATCGACGAAGCGCGTGCCGGAGACATTCTGCTGCTGGCCGGCAAGGGCCACGAGAATTATCAGATTCTCGCCGACCGCACACTGGAATTTGACGATCGCGAAGTGGCGCGCCGCGCGCTCCGCGAGCGTGGATACGACCGGCCGGAGAGCGGCCCAGGGTTTGGCACGTAGCGCGCTTTATCCATGGTGGGAGAGAGGCGCTTCGAGCCGTAGTTACCCTTATTAAGGAGGAGCCCTCAAAACGGTGAAAACTGACCGACGTGCGCGGTATCTTCGTAACGCCAGCTCTTTGAGGAATTTATGCGGTGGACGCTTCTACAGATTTCTAAGCCGATGCTGGCTGCGCTTGGGACGGGGCTCGACCCCCTGGCCCGGGTGGCCGGCGTCTCGATTGATTCTCGCACGATACGTGCTGGAGAGCTGTTCTTCGCCATCCACGGACCGCGTCACGACGGACACGATCATGTGGCTGCGGCTCTCGAGCGCGGAGCGCTGGCCGCAGTGGTGGCGGAATCGCGCGCGCGGCTCTTCCCAAATGCGCTGCGCGGCTCCTGCCTTGTCGTGGACGACACCCTTCGCGCGCTGCACCGGCTCGCGACCGCCGTGCGACTTGCCTGGGGCAAGAAAATTGCCGGCGTCACGGGCAGCGTGGGCAAGACCACCACAAAAGAGATCCTGGCGGCGCTGCTGGGCGCGAAGCTACGGGTCTTGAAATCCGAAGGCAATTTCAACAACGCGTACGGGCTGCCGCTAACGCTGTTTCGGCTGGAAGAAGAGCACGACGCCGCGGTGCTGGAGATGGGCATGTCGCGGCGGTATGAGCTGCAGGAGCTTGCCGCGGTCGCCAAGCCGGACGTTGGCGTGGTCACGCGGGCTGCACCGGCGCACCTGGAATTTTTTGCTTCGGTCGAGGAGATCGCGCTGGCCAAGCGTGAGCTGATTGAGGGATTGAACGGGCGCGATTCGGTTGCCGTGTTGAATGCTGACGATCCGCTGGTAGCGGCGTTTGCTTCGCATGCGCCGGGACGCGTGATGACGTACGGGATCGAGAATGCCGCGGATTACCGCGCGGAAGCGATTGAAGACCGCGGAGCGTTGGGCTCAGCCTTTGTTCTGGTGGAAAACGGAAAGCGCACGCGGCTGGAATTGGCGCTGCCGGGCCGCCACGTCATCTCCAACGCGCTGGCGGCATTAGCGGCGGCCAGCGTGTGGGGAATTGGGGCGGCGGAAGCGCAAACCGTCTTTCGCACTTTGCATGCGCCCGCGATGCGCGGGGAATTGTTGCGCTTTTCCAATGGAGCTGCGCTGATCAACGACAGTTACAACTCGAGTCCCGCGGCGCTGCACGCGATGATCAAGGTCTTGGCGGCAACGCCCAACTATCGCCGCCGGATTCTGGCCGCCGGAGAAATGCGCGAACTTGGCACGACGTCGCCGCAGCTCCATCGCGAAGCCGGCAAGTTTGCGGCCGAGACCGGAAAAATGGATTGGGTCATCGGCGTGGAAGGCGACGCTGCGCAGATGGTGGAGGGCGCCATAGCGGCAGGTGTACCGCGTGCACAGACTAAAGTGTTTGCGTCGTCTGAAGAAGCCGCGAAGTTCCTTGCTCATTTTGTGGCTCCCGGAGATTTGCTGCTGGTGAAGGGCTCGCGCGGCGTGAAGATGGAGCGCATCGTCGAGAGCTTGCTCGCCATCCACGCGCCGGAACTCGCGAGCACAGAGAAGGTGCGGCACTAAATGCTCTACTACCTTCTCTACCACGTTCTGCAAAAATATTTCAGCCCGTTCAACGTGTTTCGCTACATCACCGTTCGCACTGTCTACGCCAGCTTGACGGCGATGTTTCTGGCTTTCGTCTTTGGGCCCTGGCTGATCCGCAAGCTGCGCGAGCTGCAGATTGGCCAGTACATTCGCGAAGAAGGCCCGCAGAATCACCAGAAAAAAGCGGGCACTCCGACGATGGGCGGCGTGCTGATCGTTCTTTCCACCATGGTGCCCACGCTGCTGTGGGCCGATCTGACCAACGGTTTTGTGCTGTTGACGCTTTTCGCGCTGCTGGCGTTCGCGGCTATCGGGTTTGTCGACGATTACGCGAAAGTCTCCAAGCAGCAGAATCTCGGGCTCAGCAGTAAGAATAAATTTCTGCTGCAGATTTTTGTGAGCTCGATTGTCGGGATCGGGCTGCTGGCTCTCGCCACACGCAGCGCCTATTCCACCGAACTGATGATTCCGTTTTTGAAGCGCGTCCACCCGGATCTGGTCATTCATTCCTTGCTGAAGTCGCCGCACCTGTGGCCGCTGGCGTTCGTGCCATTTTTGATCTTCGTTTCCATCGTGATCGCCGGCGCTTCCAACGCGGTGAATCTCACCGACGGGCTGGACGGCTTGGCCATCGGGTGCACGGTGATCGCCGCGGGTGCGTTGACCGTGTTGACGTACGTGAGCAGCAACTATCGTTGGGCGACGTATCTCGAGATTCAGTACATCCCGCGCGTCGGCGAACTGACCGTCTTGTGCGGCGCGTTGGTCGGTGCTTCGCTCGGATTTCTTTGGTACAACGCACACCCAGCCGAAATTTTTATGGGTGATGTGGGCTCGCTCTCGCTCGGAGGAACGCTCGGAGTGATCGCGGTAATCATCAAGCAAGAGATTCTGCTCTTTTTTGTAGGCGGAATTTTCGTCATCGAAGCGCTGTCCGTGATTCTGCAAGTCGGTTCGTTCAAGCTGCGCGGCAAACGCATTTTTCGCATGGCGCCCATTCACCATCATTTTGAGTTGCTGGGCTGGAGCGAATCGAAAGTGATCGTGCGCTTTTGGATTGTGGCGCTGGTGTTTGCGCTGTTTGCGCTGACGACTTTGAAATTGAGGTAAGCATGCCGGGCCCGGTGGAACTGAAAAATAAGCGAGTGCTGGTAGTCGGGCTGGCGCGCACCGGAGTGGCGACCGCGCTGTTCTGCGCCGCGCGTGGTGCGACGGTGACAGCAAGTGACTCCCGTACCGAAGGCGAGATCGGTGAGGACGTTGCCAAGCTGCGCGCATCGGGCGTGGCGCTGGAGCTTGGCGGGCATCAGGAAAAAACTTTCTTGGAGCAAGACTTCATCATTCCCAGTCCGGGAGTGCCCGCGGACGCGCCGCTGCTGCAAGCCGCGCGAGCGAAGGGCGTCACGATCTGGAGCGAGATCGAGCTCGCGTACCGGTTTCGGCAGGGCAAGCTCATCGGCATCACCGGCTCGAATGGTAAAACCACCACCGCTTCGCTGGTCGAGCACATTATGCGGACTGCCTCATTTCCCACCATTCTCGCCGGAAACATCGGCACGCCGCTGATTTCCTGCGTCGACCGCATGACGCATGACACGGTCACCGTTGTGGAGCTGAGCAGCTTCCAGCTCGAGCTAATTCAGGAGTTTCGCACCGATGTCAGCGTGTTCCTTAATCTCACGCCGGATCATTTGGACCGCCATCACAGCATGGAGCTTTACAGCAAAGCCAAGGCGCGCATTTTTGAGAACCAGCGCGAAGAAGATTTCGCAATTCTGAACGCCGATGATCCTGGCACCACGCCGCTAGCGCCCACGCGCCCGCATGTGTATTGGTTCAGCCGCAAACAGCGAGCGGCGCAGGGCGCGTTCCTGCTCGGCGACGATATTGTGTTTCGCACTGACGGCAGGGAAGAAGTTGTGCTCAAGCGGGAAGAGGTGCCGTTGCCTGGGGCGCATAACCTAGAGAATGTGTTGGCGGCGATTGCTGCCGCGCGAATCGCGGGCGCGAGCGCCAAAGCGATCGCGGAAGGCGTGCGCTCGTTCGCTGGCGTCGAGCACCGCCTCGAGTTCGTGCGCGAGATCAACGGCGTCCGCTACTACAACGATTCCAAGGCGACGAATGTCGACGCGACTTTGAAAGCGCTGGACTCATTTCCGGGCCGCGTTCTGGTGATTCTCGGCGGCAAGGATAAGGGGAGCGACTATACGGGGCTGCAGACGCCATTGCGCGAAAGGGCGATTCTGGCGCTGCTGATTGGAGCGGCCGCTGACAAAATCGAAAGCCAGATAGCCGGGAGCGTGGCCATCGAGCGTGCGGGTACTCTCGGCCACGCTGTCGAGATTGCGTCGCAAGCCGCTCGTGCCGGAGATGTGGTTCTGCTCGCTCCAGCCTGCGCGAGCTTCGACCAATTTCAGAATTACGAGCATCGCGGGCGCGTCTTCAAAGCGCTGGTGCACGAACTGGAACTGCGGGCGAACGAGCTGCCAAGCACAAATCGCGGCGCAACTTCGGCGCGGAGGTGAGCATAGATGCCCAGACATCTTGAAAATGATCGCTGGCTGTTTGGCGTAACGCTGGTGCTGTGTTTGCTCGGCGCGGTGATGATTTACAGCGCTTCCGCGGTCACCGCGGATCAGCAGTACGGGCGCTCGTACATTTTTCTGCTGCGCCAGGCTGCGTGGCTGCTCCTTGGACTGCTCGGCATGTTTGCCTTGATGCGCACCGATTATCGCCGCTTGCGCGAGCCCGCTGTCGTGTACCCAACCATCTTCCTCGTCTTGCTAATGCTTGTGGGCGCGTTTTTCCTGGATAAATCTCACGCCACGCACCGCTGGATCAAGTTAGGTCCGGTGAATATTCAGCCGTCAGAGCTAGCGAAACTCGCTGCCGTTCTCTATCTGGCGTGGTTTCTGGATTTGAAGCGCCGTGGCGCTGCGTCGATGGAATTCCGCAAAGAGGATTTCTTGCACACCATTCTGCCCGCGGCCGGACCGATTCTTGTTTGCGTCGTGCTCATTCTTCTGCAGCCGGATCTCGGGACCTCAATCGATATCGTGCTGGTCACAGCGGCGATCCTTTTCGTTGCCGGGCTTTCCTGGAAATGGCTGGTCACCGGCGCCGCAGCCGCGTTGCCCATCCTTTACCTGCTCATCACCCACGTTACCTACCGGCAGGCCAGGCTGATGGCCTTTCTCGATCCTGGTTCCGACCCGCAAGGCTCAGGTTTTCAATTGCTGCAGTCGCTTATCGCGGTCGGTTCGGGCGGCTTCACCGGCGTCGGCTTGATGGAGAGCAAACAAAAACTCTTCTATCTGCCGGAAGCGCACACCGATTTTATTTTCGCCGTGATTTGCGAGGAGCTGGGTTTTCTCGGCGCGGTGATGGTCATCGCGCTCTTCGCGGTGTACGGTTGGCGCGGATTGCGCGCGGCCTTCGGAGCGCCGGACGGATTTGGGCGGCTGCTCGCGCTGGGCATCACGGCCATGGTGCTTTGCCAGGCGCTAATTAATTTCGCGGTGGTGCTCGGCATGGTGCCGACCAAAGGGATTCCGCTGCCGTTTGTCAGCTACGGCGGATCAAGTTTGCTGGTGATGCTGCTGGGCACCGGCGTGCTCCTGAATATTTCGCAGCAAGCCCGGGAGCCGGCATGGTGATCGATCTTGCTAGTAGGGGCGCAGCCCTTCGGCGGCAGGCAGGCATGATGCGCCCCTACTTGGCAGGAGCCTAGCGCATGAAGCTGCTGATCGCCGGCGGCGGCACAGGCGGCCACGTTTTTCCTGCGCTGGCCATCGCGCGCGAATGGATGTCGCGAGGGAAAGAGCGAGACGTCGTGTTAGTCGGAACGCAACGCGGAATCGAGATGAAGCTAGTGCCACAAGCGGGACTGCCGCTGGAAACACTGCGCGTCGCAGGGCTCAAAGGCAAAGGCGGCGCGACTCTGGTCAAGAATCTCGCCATGCTCGGGCCAGGAATTGCCGATGCGTTCCGCGTGCTCCGTAAGCACAAACCCGTCGCGGCCTTCGGAGTCGGCGGTTACGCGGCGGGGCCGATGATGCTGGCGACCTGGCTAAGCGGAGTGCCCAACGTAATCTTCGAGCCCAATGCCGAGCCCGGCTTCACCAATCGCGTGCTCGCGAAGATTTCCAGGCGCATCGCGACCGGCTACGACATTTCCGCGCGCGCCTGGGGTAAAAAAGCGGTGGTCACCGGCTGCCCGGTGCGTACCGAATTTTTCTCGATCGCGCCGCGAACTCCGCAAAAACCATTTCGTCTGCTGATTACCGGCGGCAGCCAGGGCGCGCTGGTCATCAATCGCACCGTGGTCGACGCCATGGACCGCCTCGCCGCGCGAAAAAGCGAACTGGCCATCGTGCATCAGACCGGCGAACGCGACTATAATGCGGTGCGTACCGCATACGCGCGGCGCGAATATCCAGCGGAGGTCGTGCCTTTTCTCTCGAACATGGCGGAGCGCTTTGCCTGGGCGGACGTCATCGTCTGCCGGGCCGGCGCCATCACCGCGGCGGAAATCGCCGCTTCCGGACGCGCCGCCGTCTTTATTCCTTTTGCGCACGCCACCGACAGCCACCAGTTGCGCAACGCTCAGGAGATGGCGCGCGCCGGCGCAGGCCGCGTGATTCCGGAGCCGGAACTCACGCCCGAGCGCCTTTGCACCGAAATTTTCTCCCTCCTCGACCAGCCCGGGGAAATCGAACGCCAGTCGTGCGCCGCGCGAAGCCTGGCCCGGCCAAACGCCGCACGCGACATCGTCAACATGATTGAAGAGGTTGCTCGAGGATAAAGCGATGATGGTCACGTTCCGCAATTTTCAGCGCATTCATCTGGTGGGCATCGGCGGCATCGGCATGAGCGGCATCGCCGAAGTGCTGCTGACGCTCGGCTACTCCGTTTCCGGCTCGGACACCAAGCCATCGAGCATCACTGAACGCCTGCAGAATCTCGGCGCCACGATTCACGAAGGGCACAAAGCCGCAAATGTCGAAGGCGCGCACGTGGTAGTGACCTCTTCCGCGATCAGATCAGACAATCCTGAAGTTGTCGAGGCGCACAGGAAAAAAATCCCGGTCATACCGCGTGCGGAAATGCTGGCGGAGCTGATGCGCTTGAAGTACGGCATCGCGGTGGCTGGCGCGCATGGGAAGACCACCACGACTTCGATGGTCGCTTCCGTTTTAGCCGCGGCGCATCTCGATCCCACATTTGTGGTCGGCGGCCGTGTCAATCAGGCTGGCACCACGGCGCGGCTGGGAAAAGGCGAATTCTTCGTGGTGGAAGCCGACGAAAGCGATCGTAGCTTCCTGCTGCTTGCGCCGGTGGTCGCCGTTGTGACCACCATCGACCGCGAGCATCTCGATCAATATTCTTCGCTCGAGGACATTCAGGATGCCTTCGTGCAATTCGTCAATCGCGTGCCTTTTTACGGCGCGGCTATTCTCTGCCTCGACGAGCCCAACGTCCAGGCCATCATTCCGAACGTCAAACGCCCGATTATCACCTACGGCACCTCAAGCCAGGCCGACCTCATCATCAGCGACATCAAGCTCGAAGGACTCGGCAGCGAGTTTCGCCTGACCTACAAAGGGGACGATCTCGGCATTTTCCAGCTCTTCCATCCGCCGGGTATTCACAACGTGCGCAACGCCGCCGCCGCCGCTGCCGTCGCGCTGTATCTCAACGTCCCCGCGGAGCTGATCCGCGAAGGCCTCGGCAAATTCGCGGGCGTGGGCCGCCGCTTCGACATCAAAGGCGCGGTCAACGACATTACCGTAATCGACGATTACGGCCACCACCCCGCCGAAATCCGCGCCACGCTGGAAGCCGCGCGCATCTGCAAGTTCAATCGCTTGCTCGTCCTATTCCAGCCGCATCGCTACACGCGCACCCAGCACCTCTGGGACGAATTCTGCCGCGCCTTCAACCAAGCCGATGTGCTGGTGCTCACCGACATCTACGCCGCAAGCGAGCCGCCCATTCCAGGCATAAGCAGCGAAGCTCTGGCCAACGCGATTCGCGAAGCAGGGCATAAAAACGTCTTCTACTTCCGCTCCATGCAGGAAAGCATCGAGTACCTGCTGCGCGAAGCGCGTTCTCTCGACGCCATCTTGACGATCGGCGCCGGCAACGTCAGCCGCGCCAGCAACGAACTCATGGTTCTGCTGGGGACCGAGCATCCCACTCCCCATGCGCATTGATGACTCCAAAGTCGTCGCCGCTCTTTCCGAGCTCGACGTCGAGCTTCGCCGTTCTTCTTCGCTGGCGGAGCTTACGTCCCTGGCCATTGGCGGCACCACCGACCTCCTGCGCATCAAGAAGCACGAATCCATTCCCGGCCTGCTGAGCCTGCTCGATTCCCACGGCGTGTCGCATCGCTTCCTCGGCGGCGGCTCCAATTTGCTTGTCGGCGACAGCGAACTTCCCTGGGTCGTCTTGCAGCTCGCGTCTCCCGATCCGGACGTGGTCGTAGAAGGCAATTTCGCGCAGGTCGACGCGGCCGCGGACCTCGGCCGCACCGTCACCTACTGCGCCAAGCACGACCTTGGCGGCATGGAAGGCCTCATCGGAGTCCCAGGCACCGTCGGCGGCGCCCTGCGCATGAACGCCGGCGCCTATGGAATGCAGATCGGCTCCTACGTCCGCGAGGTCAAGCTGTACCGCGCCGCCACCCGCCAGATAGAAATCCTCAGGGGCGAGCAAATTTCCTTTGAATACCGTCACACTTCGTTTGCGCCTGATGATATGATGCTCGCGGTGAAGCTGGAACTTCCCTCCAAAGCGTACAGAGAAATTCTTCAAGGGATTCGTATCTGCAACGAAAAGCGGCGTTCGAGCCAGCCGCTAGGCCAGAAAAGCGCCGGCTGCATCTTCAAAAATCCACCAGGGGCGTCCGCGGGACGCATGATCGATGAGTTGGGCCTGAAGGGCCTGAGCGTCGGTGACGCGCGCGTCAGCGACCGGCACGCCAACTTTTTCGTGAATGCGGGCAAAGCGAGTGCCAAGGATATGCTCGCGCTGATCGCCGATGTGCGCGAGCGCGTGCGCTCGGCCTTTAGTGTCGAACTGGAACACGAGGTGGTCATTTGGAACGGGTGAAATCCATAGCGCGCGGCGCCACGGCAGCGGACACCGAGACATACCGGCCGGAGCTGCTCGGCGACGATGAGCCGCGCTATTTGCGCCGTCAGAAGCCGGTCGAAATCCGCCGCAAGAAATTCAGCGGCCGGAGTTGGCCGTTCTATCGCCGCGTTTTGTTCATTGGCGTGGTGGGAATCGCAGGCGCTTCCGCCGCCTGGGCGGCTGGGCGTTTTCTGCTTTATGGGCAACAAATGCTGCTAATCAAGCCCGATCAAATTGAAGTTAACGGCAACCACATTGTCAGCGGCGAAGCGGTGTTGCAGCAATTTGTGCACGACCGCGGCCGCAGCGTTCTGCGTGTTCCGCTGGACGCACGGCGCAGCGCGCTGGAAGAAATCTCCTGGATTGAGTCTGCTACCGTACAGCGCATTCTCCCCAATCGCCTTCGCGTGAACCTGACTGAGCGCACGCCCATCGCCTTCCTGCGTAATGGCACCGAACTTGCTCTCATCGATGCCCACGGCGTGATTCTCGACCGCCCGCGCGGCGAAGATTTGCAATTTCCAATAGTCACCGGCCTCTCGGAAAACATGCCGCGCGAAGAACGCGGCAAGCGCATGCAAACGTACCAAGAGTTCATGAAGGACATCGACCTCGTGCGCTCCGGCTCGTCCGACCGCGTCAGCGAAGTGGACCTCGCCAACCCGAAGGATTTGCGTGCGGTGATGACCGGCATCGCCAGCGCCATTGATCCGCAAGCAGTCACTATTCACTTCGGCACCGGCGACTTCACCGGCAAGTACCGTATGGTCGTCGAAAATTTCGCGCAGTGGCAAGCCAGCAATGGCCGCGTCCACTCCATCGATTTGCAATATGCGAAGCAGGTGGTGCTGAACCCGGATGCGAGCAGCGCCTCTGCCGCGAAGAAGAGATAGCAGTGGACCAGGAGCAAGTTTGACGAAGAAGGACAAATACTTAATCGGGCTGGATATCGGCAGCATGAAAACGTGCGCCCTGATCGCCGAGGTCGACGAAGAGCAGGTGAGATTTCTCGCGCTGGGCGCCGCAGAATCGAAGGGGCTGCGCAAGGGTCTGATCGTGAACCTCGATTCGACGGTGAGTTCCATTCGCCGCGCCGTGGAAGAAGCCGAAGGCGTCGCTAACGTGCCCGTGGAGTCCGCGGTGATCGGCGTGGCCGGAGCTCACGTGCGCGGGGTAAACAGCCGCGGCGGCGTCAGCATCGGCCACCGCCCGCGCGACATCGAGCGCGAAGATGTGCGGCGCGCCATCGACGCCGCGCGCAACATCACGTTGCCGCCGGACCGCGAAGTGCTGCACGTCTTGCCGCACGAATTTCTGGTCGACGCGCAGGACGGCATTCGCGATCCCATCGGCATGGTCGGGCAGCGCCTGGAGGCCAACGTTCATCTGGTCACTTCCTCGATTGCCGCGACGCAAAATCTCGTCACCGCTGCAAATCGCGCTGGAATCTTGATTAGCGATACCGTGCTGGAGCCGCTCGCGTCCGCTGAATCTTGCCTCACGCAAGACGAGCGCGACCTCGGCTGCTGCCTGCTAGACATCGGCGGCGGAACCACCGAACTCATCGTTTACGGCGGTGGCGTGGTGCGCCACACCAGTGTGGTGCCGGTTGGCGGCGATCACTTCACCAACGATCTCGCCGTCGGCTTGCGCACACCGAGTCCCGAGGCGGAGCGCATCAAGCGCCATCACGGCTGCGCGGCGCTCTCCCTATTGCAGGAAGACCACCCATTCCAAATCGCCAGTGTCGGCGACCGCCCCCCTCGCACGATTTTCGCGCGCCAACTTACGGACATCATCGAGCCGCGTGCGCAGGAACTGCTCGCCTTGATCTGCGATGATCTGCAGCGCGCCGGGCTCGACCGGCAAATACCCGCGGGCTTCGTGCTCGCCGGCGGCGGTGCAAAGCTCAACGGTCTAATCGATCTTGCGGAACAGTATTTCCGCTTGCCCATGCGCATCGCGGAGCCCAAGGGCCTCGCCGATATGCCCGAGCAGGTGGCCCAGCCCGAATATGCAGCGGTTGTCGGCCTCGTGCTGTACGGCGCGAAAGCGCGGCGGGCGGCGCCGCAGCGCGCCGGGAATCTGGTATCGAAACTCAAATCCATGTTTGTCGGCGCGTCGTGAACCCCACCTGAGCGGCGCGCAGCAAGAGTGGAGAAGAACGAGGGGAGCATGAATAAAGAAACGGGGATCCGGATGAGCTTCAGCGAGGAGCTTCAGCCGGCGAAAATCAAAGTCATCGGCGTGGGCGGTGGCGGCTGCAATGCCGTGAACCGCATGATTCGGGCTAAGGTGGAAGGCGTCGAGTTCATCGCCGCAAATACCGACCTGCAAGCACTGAAGTTATCGCAAGCTCCGGTGAAGCTGCAGCTCGGCGCAAAACTGACCAAGGGATTGGGCGCGGGCGCCAACCCCGAGGTTGGCCGCAAAGCCGCGCTCGAAGACACCGAAAAAATTATCGAGGCGCTGGAGGGCTCGGACATGATTTTCATCACCGCCGGCCTCGGCGGAGGAACCGGCAGCGGCGCTGCGCCCGTAGTGGCCTCGCTCGCCAGCGAACTCGGGGCGCTAAGCGTTGCCGTGGTCACCAAGCCGTTTGCGTTTGAAGGCAAGCGCCGCATGCTGCAGGCCGAGCAGGCGCTGCAAGAGCTCATCAGCGCCGTCGACACCGTGATCGTGATTCCGAACGAACGCCTGATGGAAACCGTCGAGCGCGGCACCAGTTTCTTCGACGCCTTCCGCATTGCCGACGATATTCTGCGCCAGGCCGTGCAAGGCATCTCTGACATCATCACCGTGCCCGGCATCATCAATCGCGATTTCGCCGACGTGAAGGCCATCATGCATGGCCAGGGCTACGCGGTGATGGGTACCGCGGTCGCTACGGGCACCAACCGCGCGGTCGACGCGGCGAATCGCGCCATCGCCAGCCCGCTGCTCGAAGATAATTCCATCCAGGGCGCGCAGGGCATCCTTATCAATATTTCCGGCAGCTCGAGCCTGACCCTGCACGAAGTGCACGAAGCGTCCTCGGTCATCCAGAAGGCCGCGCACGAGAACGCCAACATTATTTTTGGCGCCGTGCAGGACGACCAGATGAAAGACACCGTGAAGATCACGGTCATTGCCGCCGGCTTCAAGGAAGCCAACAAGAAACAAACGCAGCAGCGCCCATCCTTCATGCCCAAGACCTGGAAGGCCGGCCGCGAAGTTTCGGAGCCGCCGCAACCGCAGCCCCATCAGGCCAACGTCGTGCACCAGGTTCAGGAAAATGTCCGCGAAGTCGGCCGCGAGGTTCCCGCGGACGACCTCGACGTGCCGACATTTCTGCGCCGCCACGCCCAAAAAGCCTAACTAAGTCTAACGTCGCGGTGCTTTTTCTGAGGCGTGCCGGGCCGACTCAGGAGCCGATCATCAAAACAAGTCTTCGTGTCAGCATTTTTGAGTAACCGTCGAATCCGCCAATTCATCCTAGTAGCCGGGACCTGCCGTGCTGGAGGACTGTCGTGGCGCAGCGAGCGATGCAGCTTGGGGCGATTGGAATCTGGACCACCCAACTGGACAATTTTCCGGCGGCGCAGGCTCAAGAAGCGGTTGCCGAATTAGAGGAGTTGGGTTTCGGCGCGGTTTGGTTTGGCGAATCGACGGGACGCGAAGCGCTCACCAATGCAGGTTTGCTCTTAGCAGCAACGAAGCGCATCGTAATTGCCACTGGTATTGCAAATATCTACGGTCGGGATCCAGTTACCATGGCCGCCGCACAGAAAACATTAGCAGAGGCATATCCGAATCGCTTCCTTCTTGGGCTAGGCGTGAGCCATGTTCCGTTGGTGGAGCAGTTGCGTGGCCATCGTTACGATAAGCCCGTCTCCACAATGCGAACGTATTTGGACGCAATGGATAAGGCTCCTTATCGAGCCGCGCCACCCTCCTCGAAGCCGCTCCGCGTTTTGGCGGCACTGGGGCCGAAGATGCTGCAACTCTCGGCCGAGCGCGCGGACGGCGCGCATCCGTACAACACCACTCCAAAGCACACTGCTCAGGCTCGCGAACTGCTGGGCCCTGGCCCTTATTTATGTCCGGAGCAGGCAGTGGTCCTGGAAACGGATCCGGCCAAGGCGCGGGCCACCGCCAGAAAATTCCTCGCGATCTACCTGACCTTGCCCAACTACACGAATAACTTTCTACGATTGGGGTTTCAAGAAGCCGATTTCGCCAACGGCGGCAGCGACAAACTCATCGACGCCGTGATTGCTTGGGGGAATTTGAAAGCGGTGATGAATCGCATCGACGAACATCACTCTGCGGGCGCCGACCACGTTTGCGTTCAGGTGCTCACTGACGAGCCCAAAATCCTTCCATTACGCGAATATCGCGAGCTGGCATCGGCTATCCCTCGGAGGTAGATGCCCTGCGATGGCAGCGGGCAAGCGCCCACTTCTACACGCGTGCATCACCGAAAATAAAGCCTCTGGGTGGCGTTTAGTGGCGGAGGACGTCGAAGCGCGCAATCGCAAATCCTGTGGCGGCGCCGATGAAAACGTCGGAAGGGAAATGCGCGCCGGTGGTTACGCGCGAGAAGCTGATGGCCGCAGCCAGCGCATAGGCAACATAGGGAACCCACTTATGTTGCTTATAGCGTTGCGCAAACACCGTCGCCACAGAGAAACTCATCATCGCGTGAGCAGAAGGGAAGCTGCTGCCGTTGCCGAACAGGGAATTGCGCGTGGCGAAGAACGTATCGTTGTACGCGCCATTCGGCGGGAACTCCGATGGCCGCGCGCGCCGGGTTATAGCCTTCAAAACGATCACTAGCACGGCGTCATTGGCGACCGCCTCGCCAGCCAGCAAGCTCGTGCTCTGCCCGTAGGAGTCGTGACGCAACAGGCTCACCGCATAGAAGCCCGCCGGCACCACCGCGATTAGCCCGCCGCTCACGGAACTCTTCAAGACCTTGTTATATTCGCTGAAAATATCGGTCTGCCGAACCTTGCGCTCGAGCGGTGGATCTTCCTTGAGGAACGCCGCGGTCCCTCCCACGATGATCGCCGTGGGCAGCCAATGCTTTCCTTCCGCGAGCTTCACCGGAAGAAGCCACATGTCCTTTTCATCATGCAAAAACCTGGCTGGCATCTTGCGCCAGGAAACTTCCAAATCCTCGGGCGCGATCACCGAGTGCGAAGTAGAGGTGGAGGTGCCATTCGCGACCTGCGGCTGCGCCGAAGCTGCGGAAGATACGTCCTGCGCGGGGGTCGCCTTCGGCGACAAAATCAGCGCAAAGCTTAGAATAGAAAGCGCGGCCGAACGTGAGTAACCTAAACAGCGGACCATAGGATGAACGGTTCCCCCTCAACCGAGCGGATGGGTGGGGGAACCGCATCGGGCATTTGCGTCAAGTGAGATGACCGGCAGGCGCGAAAGGTTCGCACCCTTGCCCAAATCAGGCCGCCAGTCGCTCAATGGACGTTGGTTAAGCCGGCCGTCAACCAATTCCAGTACATGCCCAGGACCGCTGCGCCATTCCAGGCCCACATGAACGTGCGCATTTGCCCCGGCGTATACGCACGTTCCTTCCATAGCACGCTGGAGTCCACAACGAACCACAAGACGCCCACGCCTAAGAATCCACTAATAATCGCATCGTGGAAAAACCAGTAGACCATCGCTGTTTCGATGCTCAGGAAAGCGGCAATCAGGACCTTCGCGCGGATCGCGCCGATTTGCGTCGCGGTTGTTCGTCGACCGCTCTGCCGGTCCGGCACGATGTCCATCACTTCGCCAAATACATGCGAATGCATCGCGAACAGCGCGCCAAAAGCAAAGGTCGGCCAGGGAAGCTGCGGCACATTATTCAGCCAACTGCTCAGCACAAAAACAAGCAGGTAGCTCGCCTGGATCAACACATCAAACGGAGGGCGCCCCTTCCATCCCACGCGAGGAGCATTGTAGAGACCAACCGCGGTCGCCAACGCCGCATACCAGAGCAAAATTTTCGTTCCGATAAGGAACAAAAATACCGCCAAGAACGGCACTTGTGCGACGACAATTTTCCACCGCAGCGCAGCCAATTGCTCCTTGGCGCCCAAAGATCCAAAAAGAAACGTGCCCTTCCGCGGATTGTAAACATCTGCTTCCACGTCCACGATATCGTTCACGCCGTAAAGGACGAGCCCCAGCGGAACCAGCACGTAGAAAAGCCCCACCCAGAAAGTCAACGAGCGGAAAAAGTCGCGGTGCCCCAACGGCATTAAGTAAAACAGCGCCGTGGTGGTCCACAAGCCAGGGCGCGACACCTGCGTGAGAAACACCAGCTCCGACCAGGTCGTTCGTTTGGTCAAAGCCGCCGCTGGCGCCTGTATCGTGACCGTTTCCATTGCTCTTACAGGAGACTACACAATCCAGCTCTAGGCATTTGCTTCCTTCATTCACGCCTCCTACTGTGCAAGAGCATCTGCACCCTTCGCCAAGCGGCGGCTCGATGCTTGTCACAGCCATTTCTTGTTGATAGGCTTGCGCTCCATACTCCGGGTCTCGGTCGGATTCTTGCTTTGCTCAGCCCCAGGCCGGAAGCGCAAAGGAGACCATTCCATGAAAAACATTTCCAAGCTCACAATGTGGCTGCTGGTCTTCGCGACCGCCGCATTGGCCGGCTGCCAGGAGTCTCATCACGAAAAGGAAGAGCGCTATGTGCTCATCGCCGCGAATATCAACCTGCCCTACTGGCAGGAAGCCGATGCGGGCTTGCGCGACGTCACCAAGGAAATGGGGCTCGGCGTCAAGGGAGAGACGGATGGCCCGACCTCGTATGACCCGAAGGCAGAAGTCGACGCTTTCCAAAGGGCTGTTTCCTCACATCCCGCCGGAATTCTTGTATCCGTTGCCAGTCCGGAGCTGTTCCAGGCGCCCATCGCCGCCGCCATTGCCAGCGGCATCCCTGTCATCTGCCTCGATTCCGATGCGCCCGATTCCAAGCGCGTCCTGTTCATCGGCACGGATAATTTCCGTGCTGGACAGGAAAGCGCTAAGCGCATCGCTGACATCCTGAAGGGTCACGGCGATGTCCTGCTGGTCACCATTCCCGGCCAGCTCAACTTGGAAGAGCGCGTGCGCGGCGCGAATGAAGCCTTGAAGAAATATCCCGGGATAAGAATCGTGCAGACCATCGACGACAAAGGCAATTCAAATAATGCATTCGACAGTGTAAACGCTATCCTCTCCGCCAAGAAGCAAAAGGTGGATGGCATTCTCTGCCTGGAGGCTTCCGGCGGAGCCGGCGCTGCAAGCGTGCTGCACCGCGTGGACATGACGGGAAAAATCGCCATCGTATCATTCGACAAGGATCCCGAGACGTTGGACTGGATCGACCGCGGGGGCATTAACGCCACCGTCGTGCAAAAACCCTATGTGATGGCATACTACGGCGTCAAATTCCTGGACGACCTGCACCACAACGCGGTCCACGAGTTCAAGGATTGGCGCAACGCGCCCGCGTCTCCATTGCCGTCATGGGTCGACACCGGAACCGCCATTGTGGACAAGACAAACCTCGCGGCCTTTAAGGAAGCCCTGACCGCACACCCCAAACCGCTGTAATCGGCGAATTTAGACCAAACCGAACGAAGCGAACGCCGTAATCGAGGCGCACCCCAGCGCTATTCCCAGCACGATGCCCGCAAGCACATCGCTCAGGAAATGCATGCCTAGCACGATCCGCGACACCGCGATGCTGAACGCCACGAAAAACAGCATTCCCTCCAGTGAGGGATAGAAGTAACTGACCACCAGCGCGATCGAAAAGGCCGTCATGGTGTGCCCGGAAGGAAACGAAAATTTGTCAGGCGGCAACACTCTCGACCAACAGTGGGGCTCCACCTGGCAAGGCCGCGACCGCTGGCTCAGCCTTTTCAGCAGCTTGAACACGATGATTCCGAAAATGGCCGCCGAGCCCGCCGCGCCGATCGCCGCGAATCTTTGCGGCCCGCCGTAGACCAGCAGCATCGCGCCCAATCCATACCACAGCCAGCCGTCACCCATGCGCGTCGCGGCGATCATCCAGTAACGAATCCATCGCGGCGCGCGCCACCGGTTCATCCGCCGCATTAGGCGGTGGTCGCGTCGTTCGATGAATCCCCAGACGGTTCGCGTGACGGTCATCGCGTCACCCCATTATTTCAATGCGTCCGCACTCCGAAAAACGTTAGCTCGCCAAATTGCTCTCCAGGCCCGCATCCACCTGCCAGAGCAAGCGTGACTGCCTCTCTTCGCTGCCTAGCTTGGCGGACCACTTGCGGCAAAAGCGAATTTCGTTCAGCCAGTGCGCCGCGGTGAACGCCGGAACAAACGCAGCCAGCGGCATCAGCGGCAGCGTCCATGGCTGATCGCGCAGCAGCGCCAGCACGATGCGGTACACATCCGCGGTCAGTTTCGCGTAACTCCCATGCGTCCCGCCGATCACTCCGCGTCCCGCACGCAGCCCCGCAAGAAATTCCTCCGCCGTTCGCGCCCCGGCAACTTCGGTATAGGTGCGGCCCACTCCGGCGATCGTGTGCGAGTCGCTTCCGGCTATTCCCACTTTTCCCAGCCGCTTCGCCAATTTTTCCGCACTCGTATTCGCCGGTCCCCACATCTGCCCGTTGCGGACCTCGAACGCCGGCACATACGACGCAAACCAGCGAAAATCTTCTTCATCGCGGCTGCCCGTCAATCCCGAAAAGACGTGGTTCACGCTGAAGAAAATTTTACGCTCCGTCAGATACATCAGTAGTGCGATAAAATCGTTTCGACGGCTCTGAATTTCCGCATGATCACGTTCGTTGATTCCGTAAACGCCCAGATGCATCAGCGTGCCGCTGGGCATCTTTACGGTCACTTCTTCGCTCAGGAAAAAATCAGGATAACGGCGCAACGCTTCCACCGCATCGATGGAGTCGTGGTCGGTTATGGTTACAATGGACATGCCCAGGCGCTTGAGGCGCTCATACACTTCCGCCGCGTCGTTGTACGACTCGCGGCAGACGCGGTTCAAGACAGGGGCGTCGAACATTCCTGAAGCAACCGAGTGAACATGAAGGTCGCATCGCATGGTTTCATTTTGGGCGGGCGATATGAACAATCTGTGAAGAGGCCGCGAATTCTGGGTAAATGCGCCTATGGAACTCATTGAACGCATGAGACTTCCAGCGTTATCCACATGGCATGTAGTGTGCTCTTCCCGGCGAAACTCAGGCGTATGACACAATGCCCGCCATGAAGAAAATACACGTTGTCTTCCATGATGGTGGCGGCGGTCACCGCAACGCCGCTGTTGCTTTGCAGACCATTGCCGCCCAGCAGCAGCGCCCCTGGCAGGTCGAGCTGATCCAGTTCCAGGAACTCACCGACCAGCTCGACGTCCTGCGCAAGCTCACCGGCATTCGCATTCAAGAGCAATACAACGTGCTTCTGCAAAATGGCTGGACACTCGGCAGCGTGTATCTGCTGCGTTTGCTGCAAGCGACCATTCGCGCCTTCCATCGCCCGCTCGTGCGCCTGCTCGAAAAGTTCTGGCGCGAAAAACCTGCCGACCTGCTGGTTTCCGTCATTCCTCATTTCAATCGCGAACTGTGCCAGAGCTGGAGCGAAATCTATCCGGGCCGCCCGTTCGTCACACTCATCACCGACCTTGCCGATTTCCCGCCACGCTTTTGGATCGAGCCTTTGAAAGAGCAATACGTCATTGCCGGCACGGAGCGCGCCGCGAAGCAAGCTCGCGCCCTCGGCCACGATGACGCGCACATCTTCCGCACCTCCGGCATGATCCTCCGCCCCGATTTTTACGCGCCGGACGATTCCGATCCCATTGCGTTGCGCAAAGAATTAGGCCTGCGCCCCGATCTCACCACCGCGATCGTTCTATTCGGAGGTCACGGCTCCAAAGTGATGTATGACATCACCCGCCGCCTGGACGCCGCGCAACTCCCTCTGCAGCTCATTTTGATTTGCGGCCGCAACGATGAGCTCGCCGCCAAATTCAACGCCCAAGCGTGGCGAATGCCGGTAAAAGTGATTGGCTTCACAAAGGAAATTCACAAATTGATGCGCGCCGCAGACTTCCTCATCGGCAAGCCCGGCCCGGGCAGCATCGCCGAAGCCATGGTGCGCAAGCTGCCCGTGCTGATCGAGTGCAATGCCTGGACTCTGCCGCAGGAACGCTACAACGCCGAGTGGGTCGAGGAAAAACGCGTCGGCATCGTGCTGCGCAACTTCCGCGAAGTGGTCGGCGGCGTCCAGCGCATCCTCGACCCCGCCGCTTTGGCGGAGTTCCGCAAGAACGTCGACGCGCTTGAAAACCGCGCCATCTTCGAGATCCCGGAGATCCTCGAGAAACTTCTCCGTGAGTCCGCAAGCGCGCAAACGCCTGAACGCGGCGCCGGAAATTTGCAAACCGTAAGCTAAGCGCTGGATTTTTTGGAATTCGGACTTACAGCCGGGCGTGCTCGGCGCGATCCCGGTGCCGCAAGCGCGGCCCTGCCCCCGGATTCTCTCCGCTGTAATGGTTTCGCGACTTCGCGCAAGACGTCGCCCACCAGCGCGACGCGTATTTCGGCAGTTCGCACATCTTCACGCAGCTTCCCAGGCTCTTCGCTCGCGAACAATGGCAGTAGCAGCCTCCGGCCTGCGTCGATCGCAGCCGGCCCGGCGTGTCTGCCAACAAACCCCAGGACGCCGCCAAAAGCGCGCTCCCCAGCAGCAGCAATCTCCACAACAGCGTCTTCGGCGAGGCGTAGGGTGTGAGAGGCCCGCGCATTCCCGGATTCTCTTGCTGCTCGGGAAAAAAACCGATAGCGCCGCATGGCTGAAAATTTTGTTACCGTGGTCCTGGAACTAGCTTCCGGCCGGCGTTTCACATCAAAATGTTCAAGAGCTTCCTTTCGGCACTGCCGCCGCGTTCCCGAATGCAGGGCTGGCACGGTTCCAAAGTGAATTTGGGGACCGATTTGGAGCGCTTGCCGAAAACTTGTGTCACGCTAAGTGACACATAAAAGAACATTTATCTAAATTAACTGCCAGGGTCACGTTGGCGCACTTCGTGCATTATCCCCCGACCGTTGGCGCGTTTCCCATGACGAATCGAGAAGGGTGACGAGCGAGGGGGAAGGGGCTTGCTCGACGCTTTTTAAGGTTCGTTCCCACCTGCCTCTGAGAGGGAAGCTAGGATGGATGACCCCACGCGTCGGTGTGAAAACGACACTGACAAATGGAAACGCGTCACTCGGGGCTCTTGTTCCCAAGCAAGGGCCCCACTTTTTTGCCCACTGAACCTGTAGCTCAGGGCGTAGTCTGCGCAGCCCTGCGGCCTTTCTTATGCGTGAGACAGCCATCCCTGGCTGTCCTCTTCAGGGTGAACCGTTTTCTAGAAATCCGCTGCGCTAATTGACCTTCCGCGTTACCGCAATATTCAGATGCCGCAGCACGTGCTCCACTTCCGTATCCCGCAGCCGTGAAGCGTCGTACTCGAACGACAAATGATTCTTGTCGTCGATCCGGAAGCGCCGCAAACCGTAGGTATTGGCAAAGGTTCCCAGCGCGCGCAGTTGTTCTTCCGCCAGCGGCTTCTGCAATTCGTAAGTCGTTTCCACAAGTGTCATGCGCCGCATAGTAGCACAGACTTCCGTCTGTGCCCTGACATCGTTAGGTAGTCCTGGCAGGAAGCGTACTTGACCAATATAGGGGTAGGGGGTATATAATGTCACCAGGAGAAACAAGAATGCCAGCGAGCAGCGGACGCCGACATCGAGCAAACGCCGCTTGCGCCTGCGAAACCAGCGCGCGCAAAGCAGTCGCCGTCGACCCTGAAATCAAATCAGCCAATCGCCACCGGTTGCGCCGCATTGAAGGGCAGATCCGTGGCCTGCAAAAAATGGTCGAAGACGACCGCTACTGCGCGGACATCATCACGCAAGTCGCCAGCGTGCAGGAAGCGCTGCGGGGCGTCGCGCGCAACCTGATGCGCAACCACCTGCAGCACTGCGCCGCGAAAGCCCTGCGCAGCGGCAAGAAACAAGAAACCCAGGCGATGTATGACGAGTTGCTCGAATTGATTTACGCGCATTTGCGCTAAGCAAGAAACGAAGTAAAGACGCAAGGAGAAGAATGGAACGCGATCCAGTTTGCGGCATGAACGTTGATCCTAACACAGCCGCGGCGAAAGTCGAACACGCCGGGAAAACCTACTACTTCTGCGCGCCGGGTTGCACGAAGCGCTTCCAGCAGGCGCCCGAAAAATATTTGCAACCCGCGAAAACGCAACCTGCTGCATCCGGCTTGGTGAATCTGCAGAGCTCGTCGAAATCCTCTGCAGCCGCTGCAGCACCTGCCAAGGACGCAGAACCACCAAAACACGAAGCTTCCGTTGCACTGGCTGTCGAAGAAGCGGAGCATAATCCAATCTCTGACAAGCCCTCCGCCGAAGGCAAGCAAGTGCGCTACACCTGTCCGATGCATCCGGAAATTGTGCAAATCGGCCCCGGCACGTGCCCGATCTGCGGCATGGCGCTCGAGCCGATGGATGTATTCGCGGAAGTGGAAGCTGACCCGGAATACGACTCCATGCGTTTGCGCTTCTGGGTTAGCGCCGCGCTTTCTGGACCCCTGCTGGTGCTTGCGATGTTCGGCGAGTCTCTCGGTTTGCACGCTGCGCCCGCCAATCTTCACTGGATCGAGCTCGCCCTCGCCACTCCGGTTGTGCTCTGGGGCGGTTGGCCGTTCTTTCAACGATTCTGGGCCTCGCTCGTGAATCGCTCTCCCAACATGTTCACGCTGATCGGCCTGGGCACCGGCGCCGCGTATCTCGACAGCGTAATCGCGACGGTCTTCCCGCAAATATTCCCTGCGTCTTTCCGCGACATGCAAGGAGGGGCGCCGGTTTATTTCGAGGCTGCAGCCGTAATCACCACCCTGGTGCTGCTTGGCCAGGTACTCGAACTGCGCGCACGCCAGCGTACTTCGGGAGCAATTCGTGCATTACTGAATCTGGCTCCGCAGCACGCGCAGCGGATTTCCGCCGATGGCTCCGAAAAAGGCATTCCACTCAGCGAAGTGCAGCGCGGCGACCGCCTGCGCGTCCGTCCGGGCGAGCGCATTCCCGTGGACGGCACAATTCGCGAAGGCACAAGCGCGGTCGATGAATCCATGGTGACCGGCGAACCTATGCCAGTCGACAAAGTCGCCGGCGATAAAGTTATTGGCGGCACGCTGAACGCCAGCGGCAGCTTCGTCATGGAAGCCGAACGCGTCGGCAGCGAAACCATGCTGGCGCAAATCGTGAAGCTGGTCAGCGAAGCGCAACGCAGCCGCGCTCCGATGCAGCGGCTGGCGGACAAAGTCGCTGCATACTTCGTGCCCGCGGTTATTGTCACGGCTGTACTGGCATTTCTCGGCTGGATGCTTTTCGGCCCGCAGCCGCGCTTTGCGCACGCGCTGGTCGCCGCTGTCTCTGTGCTCATCATCGCCTGCCCGTGCGCCTTGGGCCTCGCCACCCCGATGTCCATCATGGTCGCCGTAGGCCGCGGCGCGCACGCCGGCTTGCTCGTCCGCAACGCCGAAGCTCTGGAAACGCTCGCCAAAGTCGACACCCTCGTAGTCGACAAGACCGGCACGCTCACCGAGGGCAAGCCTCAGGTCACCGGCATGATCGTTTTCGCGGGAAGCGGTTTCACGGACGATTCGCTGCTCTCTATCGCAGCGAGCCTCGAGCGCTTGAGCGAGCACCCTCTTGCTCGTGCCGTTGTGTCCGCCGCGGAGGAAAAGCGTCTGCCGCCTGCCGCCGCGAGCGAGTTTCGCTCCATTTCCGGACGCGGCGTGGAGGGTTTCGTCTCTGGAAAACGAGTTGTCGCAGGAACAGCAAGCTTCTTGCGCGAGCAGGGGATTGAAATTCCTGCGGAACAAACAGCGGATGCGCAGCAGGGTTCCTCCGCAGCAACGCCCGTGTACGTGGCGGTGGAGGCCCGCACCGTCGGCGTCATTCTTTTGTCGGATCGAATCAAACCCTCCACGCCCGAAGCGATTCGCGCGCTGCGTGCCGAAGGAATTCGCTTGGTCATGCTTACCGGCGACCGCCGTGCGGTTGCTGCGATGGTGGCCAGCGAACTCGGCATCGAAGAGGTCGAAGCCGAAATCCAGCCGCAGCAAAAGGCCGAAATCGTAATACGCTTGCGCGATCAAGGCCGTATTGTGGCCATGGCCGGTGACGGCATCAACGACGCCCCGGCGCTGGCAGCCGCTGACGTGGGCATCGCCATGGGAACCGGCACCGACGTCGCCATCGAGAGCGCCGGAATCACTCTATTAAAAGGCGATCTGCGCGGCATCGTGCGCGCCCGCCGCTTGAGCCGCGCCACCATCAAAAATATCCGCCAAAATCTCGCCTTCGCATTCCTCTACAACACGCTGGGAATTCCCATCGCCGCGGGCCTCTTATATCCGTTCTTCGGCTGGCTGCTCAGCCCCATGCTCGCCAGCGCCGCCATGAGCTTCAGCTCCGTCTCCGTAATCGCCAACGCCCTCCG